>Ga0070706_100000572_pt1 | contig 42980 bp, 39 predicted proteins | sample KBSK5501metaG_FD_65476 | JGI IMG/M metagenome (GOLD analysis project Ga0070706, IMG submission 65476) | Corn, switchgrass and miscanthus rhizosphere microbial communities from Kellogg Biological Station, Michigan, USA - KBS K5-50-1 metaG | ecosystem: Host-associated > Plants > Roots >... | reverse complement strand
GTCCTGCTGATCATGGATTTCGGGCTCCAGGATAAAACGGTACTCGTCACGGGCGGCAGCAAGGGCATCGGAAAGGGCGTTGCGCTGGCATTTGCGCGGGAAGGCGCCCGGGTTGCGATCTGCGCGCGAGACGAAGGTCCTCTTGAGAAAACGGCGCTTGAGATCAAGACCCTGGGCGCGAAGGTCCTTGCGGTGCCGGCAGATGTGACGGATCCTGGCTCGGCCATGCGGGTGATTGCCGAGACCGTCCGGCGATTTCGAGGTCTCGACGTGTTGGTCAATAACGCGGGCGGGGCGCAGAAGTTCGCCGGCTTTTGGGAACTTGAAGACGAGGACTGGCGGCAGGCCTACGAGTTAAATGTCCTCAGCATCGCCGCATTTGTCCGGGCGGGGGCGCCTCATCTTAGGAAGTCGCGCGCAGCGCGAATCATTAATATCGCCTCCACCGCCGGCATCCAACCGGGAAAAAGTAATCCCCATTATGGGGCGGCGAAGGCGGCCGTGATCAATCTCAGCAAGTCTCTGGCGAACCTCTTCGCGCCGGAGGGAATCCTGGTCCATTGCATTTGCCCGGGGCCGGTCTGGACGGATTCCTGGGAGAGGACCACGATGAGAAAGGCCAAGGAACTGAGTATCTCCTATGACGAGGCGGCGAAGCTTGAGCGGGCCGAGGACGAGGCCGCCATTCCCTTGAACAGGCTCGGCGGTCCCCAGGACGTGGCCAGCCTTACTGTTTTTTTGGCCTCCGGGCAAGCGTCATGGATGACAGGGTCCTGCCTTCGGGTGGACGGTGGGAAAATTCGCTCGATGCTCTGAGCAGGAAAAGGCTCGGAAGAACCCCCGGGCGAACGAATCGCCCGAGGGGTCTCGAATTACTTGCCTCCGGGGGCGGGAGCTGCCGGGGGTGCCGGAACAACTGGAGCCGCTCCAGGAGGAGGTGCCGGAGTTGCTCCCGGCGCGGGTTCGGTGGCCGCGGGCGCCCCGGGCGCCGTGGCTGGAGCTTCCGCTGGCTTCTTCATTTGATCCTTCGGTGGCTCGCTGCTCTGCCCGCAACCTCCAATGAGAAGCGCGGAGGCCATCATCAAACCTGCTAATACGCTACCTGTTTTCATCGGGCATTCTCCACATCCTACCATCCGACGTCTCACATCTTCGAATCCCTCCAGGCGGATGGTATTCCTGGCGGTCTTCGCACACGTAAACTAGCATTTCCAGGCGCTTAAATCTCCCCCTCGGTAGGTGGGCGACATTCGCGCCGCATCGTAATGGACACTTACGTGGTTTGTCAAGCCGGGCCGAGGCGCCGCACGCGCTTTGGAGAGAAGGCCACCGAAAGAGAGAACACGGCCGTCGCCAGCAGTACGATCGCGGGACCGGTTGGCAGGTCGAATCGAAAAGACAGCAGGACGCCGGCGCAGGACACCAAAATGCCGATAGCGACCGAGTAACCCATCATGCCTCGCAGACTGGAGGTGAGCTGGTAGGCGGTTGAAGGCGGGATGAGCAGGAGGGCAAACACCAGAATCGCGCCGGCGGTCTTTAGCGAGACGACGATCGTCAGCGCCACCAGGCTCAGCAGCAGGAAGAACAGACGCCGTGCGGGAACACCGGAAGCCTCGGCCATCTTTTGATCGAATGCAATGAAGAAAAACTCCTTCGAGAAAAGCAGGACGACGCCCACCACGGCCACGACCAACAGGCTGCTGACGAGAAGCTCGTCTTGCGTGACCGAGAGGATGCTTCCGAAGAGATAGCCGTAGACCTCCGCGTTGTACGTTTTCATCATGCCGATAAAAAGAATCGCCAAGGCCATCGTCGCCGTGTACAAAATCCCGATGCTCACGTCCAGTTTCATCCGGCCGCGCTCTTCCAGCAGCCCCGTGATCCAGACCGTGGCGAGTCCGAAGGCGATGGCAACCGGCATCGGCGGTACGCCGACAAGGTAGGCGAACGTGACGCCCGCGAAAGCCGCATGGGACGTCCCGGCGCCGATGAAGGCCAGGCCTCGTAGTACCACGAAGACGCCGATGACGGAGCACAGGCCCCCCGCAAGGGCTGCGGCGATCAGCGCACGCTGCAGGAAGCTGACGGTGAGTAAGTCGGCCATTTACGGATGGTGGTGATCCGCAATCAGGACGTGTCCCGCATCTGTGGTCACTGCTTCTTGGCCGTACACAAGCGCCAGAATCTCCTTCCGCAGCACCTCTTTGGCGGGTCCGATGGCATACAATCTCGTGTTGAGCAGGGCGATGCGGTCGGTGAGTGGTGCGATGAGATTGACGTCATGCGATACCAGAAGAACTGTGAGGTGCAGGTCTTGGTGGAGATGTTTGATGAGATCCAGGATGGTGTGTTGGGTGGGGGTATCAATACCCGTTGTTGGCTCGTCCAGAAGAAGAACCTGCGGGTGTTGAGCGAGTGCCCTGGCGATGAAGACCCGCTGTTGCTGACCCCCGGACAGCGCCCCTAGCGCGCGGTCATGAAAGTCGGCCATGCCCACGTCTTCGAGCGCGTGGCGAACGATTTCCCGGTCGGCCTTTCCCGGCCGGCGGAACAGGCCGATCACACCGGCTCGCCCCATGAGGACGGTTTCTTCAACCGTGATCGGGAAACTGGCGTCCACGAGTTCCTTTTGGGGAAGATATCCGATGCGGGCCCGATGGTAGCACTGCAGCCGCTCGCAGGCGCAGTCGAAGATTTGTAGAGACCCGGCGGAAGGCGGCATCAGCCCCAGGATCGCCCGCAGCAAGGTGGTCTTGCCGGAGCCGTTCGGTCCGATCACGCCGATGAACTCTCCGTCGGCGATTTCAAACGTAATGTCTTCGAGCGCCGGGCCGTAAGGATACCGGAACGTCGCATGATCAAAACGGATCAGCGGCTTGCCGTGCTGGTGATCGCTGTGATGTGGATGGACGTGTTCCATAGGGCGCGGCTTAGGATTGCAGGGCGTCCACCAGTTTGGCGATGTCATAACGCAACATCGATAAATACGTGTTCGTGCCCGTGATCGCGCCGGGGAGCGGAGAGAGAAGCACGATGCGCGCGCCGGTCTCCCCGGCCAGTGCCTGCGCAACTTTCTGGTTAAGCTGCGGCTCCGACACAATGACTTTGATCTTTTCGCTTTTCATGCGGCGAGCCAATCGCGCGAGGTGCGTGGCGGTGGGTTCGGCGCCGACTTGCCCCACGATGTCACCCTCGATCCGAAAACCGAACCGGCGCGCGAAGTACGGCCATGCCGGATGATACGTGACGATCCGTCTGTCCCCGAGCGTGGCGACAAGCAGTTGCAGTTCGCGTTCGGAATCGGTGAGGCGTTGGACATAGTCGTCGAGATTAGCCCGGTACTCGGTGGTATGGGCCGGGTCCGCTTCCATTAATCCGTCCGCGATGTGTCGTGTCATGATCTTGGCGTTTTCAGGATCCAGCCAGATGTGGGGATTGCCCGGAGAATTCGGTTCCGAGGCATCGCGGATGATCGCAATATCGTGCGAGGTGGTTACGACCCGCAGGCGGGGATTCGCCGCGTTTTTGACCAGCCCGCCGACCCATATCTCTAAGCCCAGTCCGATCTCCACCAGCAACCGCGCCTCACCGATGGCCTTCAGGTCGCTGGGTTTGGGCGAGTAGGAATGTTCGCTCTCAAAGCCGCTGATCAGCGAGGTGACCTGGACATGTTCGCGGCCCACCTGCTCCGCAAATTCTTTCAGGATGGGCAGGGTCGCCACCACTTTCATCGGCGTGGTGAGCGCGAGGGGAGTGTCGAGGATCAGGAAGATAATCGCCGCGCTGAGTGCCGCGATGGGACGCTTCGGCATGGCGGGAACCTAGCAGCCCAGACCTGCAATGTCAACGCAACGAACAGCTCACGTGTGCCAATTGCGGCCGTCCGACTGGATAAGCCGTTCCGCTTCGATGGGGCCCATCGTTCCGGGCGCATATTCCGGCAGCCATTTCGTGCCGAATTGCTGCCAGCCGTCGATGATCGGTGTGATCCAGGCCCAGGAGGCTTCGACGGCATCCCGCCGCATAAACAGGGAGGCGTCTCCAGCCATTACGTCCAGCAGGAGACGCTCGTAAGCTTCCGGTGAAGGCACTCCGAACGCTTCTCCGTAGCTGAAATGCATCTCGACCGGATGAGTCTTCGCCTTGGTGCCCGGCACTTTTGAAATGACGCGCAGCGACATCCCCTCTTCGGGCTGAATCTTCAATGTCAGGACGTTCGGCGCGAGCGGATGCTCGGGGTCGGTATTGAACAGAATCTGGGGGACATCTTTAAAATAGACCACCACTTCGCTGGACCGCTTTGCGAGGGCCTTTCCGGTCCGCAAAAAAAACGGGACCCCCGACCAGCGCCAGTTCTCCAGAAACAGCTTGATCGCCACATAGGTTTCGGTCGTGGAGTCCGGCTTGATATCTGCCTCGCGCCGGTACCCCGGAACTTCCTTGTTGCGCACGGTCCCGGAGCTGTACTGGGCTCGCACCGTATATTTCAACACGTCTTTGCCGATGATGGGCCGCAAGCAGCGCAGCACATCCATGCGCGCGTCGCGGACTACGTTCGCGTCCAGAGAATAGGGCGGTTCCATGGCGATCAGGCAGAGAAGCTGCAGCAGGTGGTTCTGGACCATGTCGCGCAACGCCCCGGCTTCTTCATAATAGCTGGCCCGGGTGCCAACTCCCTCGGCTTCGCTCACGGTGATCTGAACGTGATCGATGTTCTTATAGTTCCAGATCGGCTCGAAGATGCTGTTTGCAAACCGGATGACCAATAGATTCTGAACCGTCTCCTTGCCCAGGTAATGGTCGATCCGGAAGACTTGCGATTCGTCGAAGACCTGCGATACCGCTTCGTTGATCTCCCGCGCGGAGTTCAAGTCCCGGCCGATGGGCTTTTCGATGATGACTCTCGAGAAGGTTTTGTGATCGCCGACCGAGTGGGCAAGGCCCGCCTTCCACAGACCTTCCACCGCGAGGACAATTGCCGTCGGGGGAATGGCGAGATAAAAGATGCGGTTCCCCGGCAGGTTGAGCTTGGCCTCAATATCGCTGAGGCGCGCGCGCAGATCCAGATACGACTGCGGCTGGGTGAGGGCCCCGCTGACCCAGAAGAGTCGCTGCTCGAACTTCGGCCAGACGGTATCTTGAAGCGGCTGCCGAGAATATTTCGCCACTCCCTCTCTGGCCAGTTTCCTGAAATCGTCGTCGCTGAGCTGTGTGCGTCCCGTTCCGACCACGGCGTAGTTGTCCGGCAGGGCACCATCCAAGAACAGATTGTACAGGGCTGGAAGAAGTTTCCTGCGAGAGAGATCGCCGGAGCCGCCGAAGATCACGAGGGTGCAAGGTTGCGGTTGGAGCGGATGCGATAGCTCAGACATGGCCGTCCTCCCTACTCCCGCTTCCTGACGGCATGGCCTCCGAACGCCTTTCGCATGGCGGCCAGCATCTTTTCCGCAAAGGACTCTTCTTGGCGGGAGCGAAAGCGCGTAAACAGCGCCGCCGTCAGTGTCGGAACGGGGACCGCTTTCTCCAAGGCCTCCAAGATGGTCCAGCGTCCCTCACCGGAGTCTTGTACATACCCCTTCAAGCCATCCAGTTTCGGGTCCTCTTGCAGCGCCGACGCGGTCAACTCCAAAAGCCACGAGCGGACGACGCTGCCGTGCATCCATAGATCTGCGATTCTCGCCAAGTCGAGGTTATACTGGCTCTTGGACATCAACTCGAACCCTTCGGCGTAGCCCTGCATCATGCTGTATTCGATCCCATTATGGACCATCTTCACGTAATGTCCGGCTCCATGACTTCCCATGTGAGCCCAGCCGTTTTCCGGCGCCAGGGTACTGAAGATCGGAGCCAGGCGCGTCACGAGGCTTTCCTCGCCACCGACCATCAGGCAGTAGCCCAGCTTGAGACCCCAGACGCCGCCGCTTGTTCCCGCATCGATGTAATGGAGTCCGATTTTCTTCAGCGCTTCCGCGCGCCGCACGTCGTCATGGAAGTGGGTGTTGCCTCCGTCAATGAGTGTATCGCCGCTCTGCAGCAGGCCGGCGACGGTACTCACAGTGCTTTCGGTAGGCGCGCCGGAGGGGACCATAATCCAAATGGCTCGCGGGGGCTTCAGCTTGGCGACAAGGTCCTCGAGGGATTTGGCGCCGACGCAGCCGAATGACTCAGCCTCGCGGACTAGATCCAGCGAAAGGTCGTAGGCAACTAACTGGTGGCGGCCCTGGCGCAGCCGCTGGACCATGTTCATGCCCATCTTGCCGAGACCGACGAATCCGAGTTCCATGGCGACTCCTTTCGCCGCGCGGGACATCCCGACCGAGTTCTCCGGTTCCTCAACGTTATCATTATATTGCGATCCAATCCAGTTTCTTGACCTCGCGCGCGCTTTCGCGTAGCCTCCCGCACCGATGAAGGTTATTGGGCTCATGTCCGGAACCTCGGCGGACGGTGTGGATGCGGCCGTTGTTGACATTCGAGGGCCGGCGCATGACCTGAAGCTCAAGGTGCTCGCCTTCAAAACCTTTCCCTACTCCGCTGAGTTTCGCGCCCGCTTGCTGCAGGCCACGACCGACGGAAGGCTACCCGATCTCTGCCATCTGAACGCGGCATTGGGCGAGTGGTTCGCGCGCGCGGCGTCGGCTGTCGCGCGACGTGCGCACCTGTCAGCTCGCGACGTGCTCCTCATTGGCTCGCATGGGCAAACCGTTCATCACCTCCCGGTCCCCAGACGCGAGTCTGGACTGGGCAGGATCCGCTCGACTCTTCAACTCGGGTCGCCGGCGGTCATTGCCGAGCGGACGGGCATCGAGACCGTGACGGACTTCCGAATGCGGGACATGGCGGTCGGTGGGCAAGGGGCCCCGCTCGCGCCCTACTTGCATCACCTGCTCTTTTCCGATCCCCGCCGCACGCGATCCGTGGTCAACATCGGGGGCATCAGCAACCTCACCTATCTTCCCGCAAGCGGTTCGCTTCGGGCCGTGCGGGCCTTTGATACGGGTCCCGGCAACATGCTTATCGACGCCGTGGTCGGCCATCTTACACAGGGACGCGAAACGTTTGATCGCAACGGCCGGCTGGCAGGGCGGGGGACGGTACATGCAGGCCTGCTGAAAAAACTCCTACGGCATCCCTATTTGCAACGGCGACCGCCCAAGTCAACCGGTCGGGAAGAGTTCGGCGAAGAATTTCTGAGGGAACTCTTACGCGCCGGACCGCGACCTGCATTGGCTCCGGCGGACCTGGTGGCGACGGTGACGGCCTATACGGCGCGGACAATAGCGGACGCCCGACGATTCCTTCCGCGGCGAATTGATGAAGTGCTGATTTGCGGCGGCGGAGCTAGGAATGCCACCTTGATGCGGATGTTGCGAGGGGCTTGGGAGGGCACGCCGGTACGCCCGGTGGAAACACTTGGATGGGATGGCCGCGCGCTCGAGGCGGTGGCGTTTGCCGTGCTCGCGTATCAGGCCAAGCGCGGCGTGCCGTGCAACCTGCCGTTGGTCACCGGGGCGACGCGACACGTAATATTGGGAAGCATCACACCAGGAAAGAACTGACAAACAAGCTGTCCTTCTAGACGCAGCAGCACAATCCAATTCAAGCACGTGGGCAGACCGTTTGCGATGGTCAAGTGACAGAGCTAGCGCTGGAGCGTGTTTGGATAGCTTGCAGCGATGCCGTTCGGCCGCTTACCCACCTTGACGCGTTTGACTTCGGTGAGAGCGCCCAAGTCCACGATTGAGACGTCATCGCTGTTGGTGTTTGTCACGAAGACCTGCTTGCCGTTCGGGCTGAACGAGAGGCCATGTGTCCATTTGCCCAAGGAGAGGCGCTTCACGACTTGATCACTCGCGGCGTCGATAATGGTGATCTGCCCCGGCTCCTGATCGCAGGAGATCACGTATTTGCCGTCGGGAGAGACGCCCAGTTGGGCGGGTAATTTGCCCACTTTCATCCTGGCCACAATGGCCCGCTTCGCTACGTCCACCTTGAACACCTGCCCCGTGGCGGACCCCGTGATGTACACAAACTTGCCTTGAGGATCCACCCAGGTCTGCACCGCGCCGTCGTCGAGTGCGACAGACGCCGTTAATTTCCGATTTGCAATGTCTATGATGCCGAGATCCTTGCTGCCGAGGTGGGCGACATAGGCGAACCTTCCATCGGGTGAGAGGGCGATCCCGTGCGGAATCCGGCCGACCCTGATGGTGGCGACGGTTTCGAGCGACGCAGAATCGGTCACACTCACGTCGCCGGAATCGGCGTTGGTGGTGAGGAGGAGCTTCTTATCGGGGGTCATGACAATATGCGCCGGGCCGCGGCCCACTGGCCACGTCGCGAGAATCCGAAGTTTCTCGGGATCCACTTTGACGGCCTGGTTGGCCGGGCCGTCAGTTAAATACAGCATGCCGTCCGGCCCAAGATGAATATTGTGCGGCCCGCGCAGGCCCCGGATGATGGCTGTCTGCTGGCCGGAGTCCGCGTCAATGACCGAGATGGTGCCGTCGCCCTCGTTGGCTGTGTAGAGCCAGGTGGCAGCGTGGAGGCCAGAGAAGGGAAAGAAGAGAAAGAGGAGGAAGAAGGTAAAGAACGTTAGGATTGGTTCGTGGTGAGCTTGTCGAACCACCACCATACACGGTTCGTCCTTCGAGAGCCTGAGAAGAAGGGTGAAGGCCACATGCGCGGACGCCACTGGCTACATGAAGTTCATGAACTTGGTCTTTGCTTCCTCCATGATCGCTTCGGTGATCTGCGGGGCGCCCCGTTCCAGGGCGATGCGTTCGATCTCTTTGCGCGCCATCGGCCGGATAAAATCGGGAATATTCTCCAAGCGCTTCTCCGCCGCGGCCGCCCAGGGAATGCCGGCCGGTGTGTTTTTGGAATCATCCATGACCTGAAGCGTAATCTTCGTATATCCTTGCTTGCGGGCGTAGGCCTCAATGGTGCCTTTGACCATCGGGCGCACAAACGAAGGCGTTTTTTCGAGCCGATCCAAGGCATCCGGGCTCCATACAAACTCAGACAGAGTAGCCCCGGCCTCGCTGCTCGATCCGAGGCCCATCTGGGCGACGACTGCGGAGAACGGACATCCGGATTTCTTTTCAGAAGACTCGGTGGCGGTCGTCGACACCGGTTTGTCGCCGTAGTGCTCCTTCAGGTAGTTAGCCATTTCGGCTTGCCCGGGGCCTTCCCCGCGGAGCCCGCTGCGGGTCATTTCAAAGGGTTCAGCGGCGGCCGTTCGCCCACCGAGCTGCACGCCGAGCGAGCTGACCATCTGGGTTTCGCCGGGATTCGTGACCATCGTGAACCGCGCGCCGCAGGAGGGGCAGCCGAAGAAAACGCCCAGAGAGCCTTCCCCGGGTTTCTCCACTTTCTCAAAGTTCATGTAGGTTTCGCATTTCATGCAGACGAACTTCATCGCGAGACTCCTTCAGTATCCTTACAGTTGTCGAGCCATGATCTTCTTATAGTCTACCAGGGCCTTGATGCGGGTCACAATCTCATCGTAGCGTTTAAGCGTGGCATAATCGCCGTCCAGCAGAGGCATCCCCTTGTCGAAAGACCGTGCGAGCGTGCGATCGAAGGGGATGCGCCCGAGCAGCGGCAGATCCAAGGCCTGGCACAGCGCCTCCGTATCGCCGTCGAACAGCTCGCTTTCGACCCCGCAGTGCGGGCACAGGTACTGGCTCATGTTCTCCACGATCCCAAGCACCTTGATACCGAGGTCGCGGGCATAGGCGATGGACTTTTGCACGACATCCGAGGCGATCTCCGACGGGGTGGTGACCACAATGGCGCCGTCGAGATCGGGGATGAACCCGGCGATCACCGGCGGCTTGTCGGCAGCGGCCCCCGGAGGCAGGTCGGTCAGCAAATAATCCAGTTTGCCCCAGACAATGTCGGCAATGAACTCCCGGATCACGTTCATCTCGGTGAGACCGAGCCAGACGGGGCTGAGGTCCATGGGCCCCTTCCACTGGACCGGAGCCAACTCCTCGAGAAAGAAGTCCATCGAGCCGACCTTCACTCCCAGCGGACCCACCGGCGGCATGGCGCCGTCCGCCGTCATTGCGAAACGCCGGCCGCGCATGCCCAGCATCTTCGGCACGCACGGTCCGTTGAGGTCGACGTCGAGCACGCCGACCTGGTCCCCCTGGCGCGCGAAGGCGAGCGCGAGATTCACGGTGGTCATGCTCTTGCCGACGCCGCCTTTCCCGCTCATCACGACGAACTTGTGGCGAATCCCGGCCATCCGGTTTTTCACCGCCTTCATCTGTTCGGTGATCTGCTGGACCACTTTGGCGTCGTCGGTGTACTTCAGCCGACCGAGAATGTCTTTAAGGTCTTGAGACATGGCATCCATTTCCGGGTATACGCCAGTTCGAGAACTGCAAAACTATCACGCGACTTGAAAGGGTGTCAATTTCTGTCGCGCAGCGCGGCGCCCCCCACCGCGCAAAAGGCGAGAGCCACCGAGTACGCGGCAAAGAAGAAAAGGCCAATGGCGCCGATTCCGCCATGGAAGGGGTTGTGGCCCCAGTAGAGCGCAAGCGGTTGCAGCGCCACGGTGGCGATGCCCCACAGCCACGGACGATTGGGACGAAGAAAGCCGGCCACCCCGCTGACAAGCGCCATGCAGGGAAAACCGACATAATAGAAATAGTCACTCTCCCAGACTTCTCTCTTGCCGGAGACCGCGGACACGGCGAGCCAAATGGCGAGGCCCACCACGGCGACACCCAGAAAAAACCCGAGATCGATCTGCCACGGCTTTCTTGCGTCAACTACGAGCACGGCGTTTGTGCCAGCTGCGCCAGCTTCTTCTTGGCGCCGCCGGATTCCAGAGTCTCCAGGGCGAGCGGGACCGCGGCGCGGATGGAGGCGGCTTTCCCCGCGGTATAGAGGATCGCCGCGGCGTTCATGATGACCCAGTCTTTGCCGGCGCCCTTGAGCTCGTTCGCGAGGAGCTTTCTAAGAAGCGCCGCCTCCTCGACAAGATCGTTCGGAGTCGACGCATCGAGCCGCCCCGGCAGCATCCCGACGTCCTTGGGGTGAATCGTCAGTGGAGTAATCCGATCGTCACGGAGCTCAATCGCCTTGGTGATAGAGCTGATGGAGAGCTCGGGCTCGCCTTCAACCCCTCGCAGGATCAACGCTCGCGGGCTTCCCATCATCCGCAGCGCCTCCGCAATCTTTTCAAAGTATGGGGGGTGCGAGATGCCGATGATCGAGACGGACGCGCGTGCCGGGTTCATGAGCCGGGCGACCGGCTGAAAGAAGGTCCGCACGCCGAGCTCCTTCCGCAATTCTAGGAAGCCATGGATTGGCGGATGGTACAGCGCAATGTCGAGATAGCCGAATCCTTTCTCGGTGACTTCCCGGGCGGCGTCGTTCGGCGGCAGGTCGACCGGAATACTGAGAGCCGCCGCTACCCCGGCCGTGGACCGTCGGCCGGGCACGCCGCCATAGCCGTGCAGTAAAAGATGCGCTCCCGCCGCGGCAGCGATAATGGCGGCCGGCAAGAGCGCGTGCCAGCCGTCCTGCTTGCCGGCGTACGTAGGAATATCGACCACGCCAAGCGCAGAGGGAATCGGCAGGGGTTCGGCATAGCCACGCGCTGTCGTGGCGAGTGCCGCCAGTTCCGCGACCGACTCCGATTTGATGCGCATCGCCAGCAGGAAAGCGCCGACCTGGACCGGCGTGGCGTGCCTTTCCAACAACAAGCGCATGGCGGCCGCCGCTTCCTGATAGGTCAGGTCTTTCGAGGCCTTCTCGCCTTTGCCGACCTTGGCAATGATGTCTTGCATCGTGAGAGACATGTTCAGCTCAAATGGAGTAATGGAACTGCTGTCTGGCACCGATCGCCTGCGCGAGTACGCCGCGGCGCTTGAGCTCTTCAACAATACGGTCAGCGATAGCGTCAAAATCCTTCGGTCCGGCAAAGATCAGATCGGTGTTGGGTGGAGGGTCTTCTTCAGTATTGGACATGTGTGCGGCAATGACCGGGGCGGGATGGACCAGCGTGCGGATCGTGTCCACCGCATGGCGGCCAAATGGATTGGTGGAGACCACAATTAACCCCGTGTCGATCAGCAGGCGGGCGACTTCGCCGAATCGCCGGACCAGTTCGCCGGCGTCATCCTCGCCGATATCGTTGTCAAGGCCGCGGCGCAGGTTTTCAGCGGCGAGGAGATACGCGTGCCGGCTGTCCGCCACCAGCCTGACTTCCAGGCGCCGCGCGAGAAATGCGGTGCCGCTCTGAGTCTCTCCCGTGATCAGCACGAGGGCGGCCCGGTGGCCGTATTGCGCCGCGCGTTCATCGAGCCCGACATCTCCCTTCGTCCAGGAGATGTCCCGCTGGCGCGCTTCCTCACGAAGGACAGTCTGCTCGTCGCGGACAGCTTCGGTGATGATGCCGCCGCCAGAGAGATCGTACTGGTCTACCAGGACGAATCGACCGGTCACTTCGAGATCAGCATAGGGATCGAAGGCGATCGGATACTTCGCCCGGATGGTGAGCTCAGCCACTTGATTCCTGCCCACGCTTTTTTGCTGGGCACGAGCGTCCAGATCGGAGGCATCAATAATGCGATGGATGACCGTAACCTCGCATTCCACTTCACGAGTGGCCAAACGCAGGAGATATTTTTTGCCAATCTCCAACGGGCGTTTGCCGAGCCAAAATAGGTTGCACCGAAACGCGGTGGATTCGAGCGGCGCCGAGTCGGGATGCGAAGCGATTTCGCCGCGCTCAATAAAGATCTGCTCGTCCAGTGTGAGACCGGTCGATTGACCTCCAGTCGCTTCGGTCGGCACCGGCTCGGCATTGAAGGCTTCGATGGATTTGACAATCGCGGATTTGTTGGAGGGCGAAAAAATGAGTCTGTCGCCGACACGGATCTTGCCGGAGGCGACGCGACCGGCGATGATGCGACGGGCATCGAACTTATACACATCCTGGACCGGGAAGCGGAGCGGCTGGCGTACGGGTTCCAGTTCTTTTCTGAAGAGCCCCAGCGTCTCCAGGACCGTTGGACCTTGATACCACGCCATGTGTTCGCTGTTGTCGGCAATGTTGTCACCCAGCTTGGCGCTGGCCGGGATGAAGCGCTCAGGCACCACCTGGAGCTGTTTGAGGAAATCCCGGTATTCCTTCTCGATCGCCTCAAAGACGTCCTGGCGGTAACCCACGAGGTCCATCTTGTTGACCACCACGGCGACTTGCCGCACGCCGAGCAACGAGAGCAACTGGCCGTGCCGTTTGGACTGTTCCTTGACCCCTTCCTGGGCGTCGATAAGGAGCAGTGCGGCCTCGGCTCGCGCGGCCCCCGAGATCATGTTCTTGAGAAATTCCTTATGTCCGGGGGCGTCGATGATGATGTACTGGCGGTTCTTCCAATGAAAGAACGTGCGGGCAGAGTCGATCGTGATGCCCTGCTCCTGTTCTTCGAGGAAGGCGTCAAACAGAAAGGCATATTCAAACTCTTTGCCCTGCCGCCGGCAAATTTCCCGCACCTTCTCGAGCTTTCCTTCAGGGAGAGTGCCCGTGTCCGCGAAGAGGCGCCCCAGCAGGGTGGACTTGCCATGGTCCACGTGCCCGACGATGACAATACTGAGGTTCTCGGTCGGCTTGGCGATGTCAGTGATCATGTTATCTCGACTTGCTGCTACATGTAACCGTCTTTGCGAAGGAGCTCCATCCCGCGGCCCTCATCTTGGGCCCGGCCCGAGCGTTCCGCGACGGTGGTGTGACGGAGCTCCTCAATGATTGCGTCCACGGTTTTGGCTGTGGATTTGATGGGAGCCGTGCAGGGAGCGCAGCCGAGACTGCGGTACCGCGTGCCATCGCCTTTGTCAAAGTACAGATCGATGATTGGGATATTCTCTGCCCTGATGTATTCCCAGATGTTGATCTCTGTCCAGTCCAAGAGGGGATGGACCCGGATGTGTGTGCCTTCTGGGAAGGTGGTCTTAAACTGGTCCCACAGTTCCGGTGGCTGCTCCCGGAAGTCCCAGTCGCCATGTTTGTCGCGCGGCGAGAAGTAGCGCTCCTTGGCCCGGGTGCCTTCTTCATCGGCGCGCACTCCGAGGATGACCCCGGTATAGCCTTTTTCTGCCAGAAGATTCTTGAGGCCGTTCGTCTTGAGCGCCGTGCAGCAGGCGACCCGCCCCAGGGTGTGATTCATGCCGCCCGCCAATGCCTCCGTGTTCTGGCCGATGATCAGCTTCAGGCGCCATTCACGCGCGACTCGATCGCGGTACTCGATCATGGCCGGAATCTTGTAGCTGGTATCGATATGGATCAATGGAAACGGTACGTGACCGAAGAAGGCCTTGCGGGCAAGCCATAGGAGCACGGTCGAATCCTTGCCCATGGACCAGAGCATGGCGAGGTTGCCGAAGTGCTTGTAGGCTTCGCGAAAGATGTAGACGCTCTGGTCTTCGAGAGCGCGAAGATGAGTGTTCATGGCGCCTGCGGCTTCTGTAGCCGAGCGGTCTTGGCTGCGAGGCGATTCATTTGGGATGCAAGCCGCACTCGGTCTTCGGGGAGCCGGACCAGCGACCGGCGCGGGGATCTTCTCCAGGTTGGACGGCGCGGGTGCAGTGCGTGCATCCGAGGCTCGGGTATCCTTGATCGTGCAGCGGGTTGTAGGGAATGTCATGCAGCTTGATATAGGTCCAGACATCCTCGGTCGTCCAACGCGCCAGGGGATTGACCTTGACCAATTCGAACTGCGTGTCCCAGTCGACGATTTTCGCAGTCGCGCGACTGGCGGATTGTTCGCGACGAATGCCGGTAATCCAGGCTTTATACGGCTTCAGCGCCCGTGCCAGGGGGGCGACTTTTCGCTGGTGACAGCATTCGTCCGGCTGCCGTTCCCACAGTTTGTCGCCGAACTGAGTGCTCTGTTGCTCCGGCGTGAGCAGGGACTTCACCTGGATCGGCGCGATGCGGTATTTCTTCACGAGAGCATCGCGTGTGGCATAGGTCTCCGGGAACAGAAAGTCCGTGTCGAGATAGAGAATCGGAGTCAGAGGATTGAGGTGATGGACCATGTCGATCAGCACGACATCTTCGGCCCCAAAGCTGCTCGCCAGGACAATATCCGGAAAATAGGCGGTAAGCGCCGATCCCAGGATTTCCTGGGGCGATTGGCTCTCCATCTCATGGTTGAGGTGTTCAAGCCGTTGAAGATCGGTGGTGGACGCAGGCGGCATTATCCAACCTTCTCGACCGTGACTTTGAAGAAGTTCTCAGAGGCGATCTCAGACATGACTTTCTGGCCGTCATTGCGAAGGGACTGCGGAACATTCCGGATGGGATCGCCCGCGTCCAACCACACTTCGAGGATCTGACCCTCGTCCATCATCTCCAGCTTCAGCTTGGTCTTGACATAGTTGATCGGGCACATCACTCCGCGCAGATCTAGGGTGGTTACCGGCTTGCTGGTCGTGGCCTCCGATATCGAGACCGCCGCGGCCACCGCCTCGGGACTCTTGGTGGTTTCCGGCGTTTCTTTCATCTTCAGCGTTTTCCCCATTTCTTCCGTGAGCGCTTTGCAAGCGTCCACAAACCCTTTGGCATACGACATTTTTTCTCGCGCGAAGGCCGCCGTGGTCTCCTTGGGACCGAGGTCGCCGATACCGGCGGTCGGCTTGGCGTACGCTCGGGACATCCGGTCTTTCTCTCCGAAGCGGCGCTCAAACTCAGCAAATGTTTCAGCGTCGGTGTTCGGATCGATTCCTTCCAGCACCAGGACCGCTTTCGCGCCGGCCAGCACCGCGCGGTAAGCCTTGTTCACGGCCATGGCGTATTGCTCCTTGGCATCGAGCACGCGCGCTTGATAGAGCTCCTGCTCGGCCTCGAGGATGCGGTTGTCGATCATCTCCAGCGCGCCGCCGGCGCATTCACCGGGGCCGAGGTCTTCGAGGATAAATTCTTCCTCCGCCTCCCAGTCATAGTAGTAGCTGGGGTCCGTGTCGAACGGCGGCAGGATGCTATAAGGGATCAATTCTTCTTTCAGCGTGGGCTTCCCTATGCGGTCGATAAAATCGCCAAGGCGTTCGCCCTCCCGGCGGTCCCGCCGCCACACCCCCAGCAGATGGGAAAGCGCGTTCGGCACATTCTTCGCCGGGAGCTTGATGGTCATCTGCCCGATCTTCGGCACGCCGTCGATCCTCCCGCCGAGGTGCAACTCATAATGCGGTGCGACATGATCTCCCAGACGCTTGCCGACGCCGTGCAGGCCGATCGTCGAGATGTGATGCTGGGCACAGGAATTGTGACAGCCGCTGATCTTGACCGTCACATCGCGCAGATCCTCTGAGACGTTTCCGGCCGGAAAGATTTCCGCCAGCGCTCGGGCCACGCCTTTCGACGACGTAATCCCTAAGCCGCAGGTATCCGTCCCCGGGCAGGCAATGATGTCTTCGACCAGTTCGGCTCCCGGATCGCCGAGGTTTGCCTCGCGGAGGCGCTGATACAGGGCTTCGATCCGGTCGTTGGCCACCCAGCGGATGCAGAGATTTTGCTGAATGGTCGTCCGCAGGTTCCCGTTGGCGAACTCCTCGATGAGATCCGCCACCTCTCGCAGTGCCTCCGATGGGATATCGCCCATCGGCAGGCGGATAAAGGCGGCGGAAAATCCCGGCTGCCGTTGTGGCACGACGTTCGTGCGTCGCCACATTTGAAACGGCGTTTCGGGACGGCCAGCCCCGTCACCGTTCGATTTCGTCGGTTGGATCAATTGAGGAGGCGGATCGGCAATGACCGGAAGGTTCAAACTGCCGTGATAGCCCTTGCGAATCACGGCATATTCCGCATCCACGCGGCGTTTGAACTCCTCAAAGCCGAGCTTATCGATGACGAACTTCATCCGGGCCTTGTTGCGATTTTTCCGATTGCCGAGATTGTCGAAGACCTTGATGACCGAGTCGCACAACGGCAACAGATCCTCCATCGGAAGAAACTCGCGGAGCACTTGGGCGAGCCGTGGCGTCGAGCCGAGGCCGCCACCGGCGGTGACGCGGAAGCCGATCTCGCCGTCGGATCGCGTCACGGCGAGGAACCCCAGATCGTGTATCGGCGTCATGGCGCAGTCATGTCGGCAGCCGGACAACGCGATTTTGAACTTCCGCGGGAGGCTTTGGTTAAGGGGATTGCGCAGCAGGTGCTGCGAGACCGCCTTGGCGTACGGAGTCACGTCAAAGATCTCTCCTTGGCAGACACCGGCGAGATGGCAGGCAGTCACGTTGCGTACAGTGTTGCCGCAAGCTTCCCGGGTCGTGAGGCCAACGGCCGCCAGGCGCCGCATGATCGTGCCGACGTTCTCGAGCGCCACAAAGTGGAGCTGAATATCCTGGCGCGTGGTCACGTGACCGACCCCCGTCGCATAGGACTCCGCGACATCGGCGATCGCGCGCACCTGCTTGGCATCCAGGCCTCCGAAGGGGATCTTGATCCGGATCATTTGCACGCCGGGCTGGCGCTGACCATAGATGCCGTGTTGGAGGCGGAAGGGGCGGAACACATCGGAAGAAACTTCGGCATTCAGGACTTTGGCGGCCTCCTCCTCGAAGGATTCGATCTCCTTTAGAATCTCCGCCGGAATGGACGCCGGCTCAGTTGTTTGGGTACTCGTTGGAATCGGCATGACGCGCACTCCTCAATCGCTCAAATGTGATACATGAGAACACGTTGCTCGTCGAGGTCCCGGGTCCGCCGGCACAGATCGGCGAGCGTCGTCTTGTTCAACGTTTCAAGAATGGAACCCTGGACTTCCGCCCATACGCTCTGAATCAAGGACTCATGGGACGCCTCGGACCTTGCTCCATTGGAGCCAGTTCTATTTCCATGGGCGCGATGGGCCGTGGCAATCGGTCCCTCTATCGCCTGGATCAAGTCGCCCAGCGCGATTTCATCGGCCGGCTTGGTTAACCGATAGCCCCCATGGGTTCCCCGCGAGCTTTCAACCAGGCCGGCGTTCCGAAGTGTCCGAAGGATGTGCTCCAAGAACTTGATAGGAATTCCCTGTCGATGGGCGATAGCCTTGGCCTGCACCGGTGCGCTTTCTCGACTCAAGGCCAGGTCGAGGGCAGCGAGAATCCCATATTCACCCTTTGCTGAAAGATACATATCAAATACCCTACTGATCCTATAGGAAAGATATGATGCAATTATACCCCTATTCAGTTTATATGGTCAACAACAAAAGATCTACTTAATTTACCTTGACTTCGGACATCTCGAAGTTATCATTTAACCAGAGACCCCTTGGTTCAGGAAGGAGTTTTTATGATTCGGTTCGATCGCTTAACCGTGAAATCACAAGAAGCGCTTGCCGATGCCCAGAGAGTTGCGGAACGCGCCGGAAATCAACAGATCGATGTCGAGCATTTGGCGCTGGCGCTCGTTCGACAAAAAGATGGACTGACGCCCGGCCTGTTAAACAAGTTGGGAGCCAATCCGACCACCATTGCCGGGGAATTAGAGCAGGAGCTCAAGCGGCTTCCGCAAGTCTCCGGATCTGGTGCGGGACAGGTAACCATTACCTCGCGATTGAACGATGTCTTTTCTGGCGCAGAGCGGGAAGCGGAGCGCTTGAAGGACGACTATATCAGTACCGAGCATTTGCTCCTGGCTATCATGGATGTCGGCGGGGTGGGGGCGGGAATATTCAAGCGACACGGAGCGACGAAAGACCGCATCTACTCAGCGCTCACCGCGATTCGCGGGAGTCAACGGGTCACGGACCAGGAACCTGAGGAGAAATTTCAGGCGCTCGCCAAATACAGTCGCGACCTGACTGACTTGGCGCGCAAAGGGAAGCTCGATCCTGTGATCGGCCGGGATGAAGAGATCCGAAGGGTGATTCAAGTGCTCTCGCGGCGGACGAAGAACAACCCTGTGTTGATCGGGGAGCCAGGAGTCGGGAAGACGGCCATTGCGGAGGGCCTGGCCCAACGGATCATCAATGGGGATGTTCCCGAGGGTTTAAAGAACCGCCGGGTCGTGGCATTGGATATGGGCGCCCTCGTGGCCGGCAGCAAGTTCCGTGGCGAGTTCGAGGACCGCTTGAAAGCGGTATTGCGGGAGGTCGAAGAGGCGGCCGGCAATGTCATATTGTTCATCGACGAGATCCATACCCTGGTGGGGGCAGGTGCCGCAGAAGGAGCAATGGATGCCTCGAATATGCTGAAGCCGGCATTGGCCAGGGGTGATTTGCGCTGCGTCGGTGCGACGACGCTTGATGAATACCGCAAGCGTATCGAGAAAGACCCTGCACTGGAGCGCCGATTCCAACCGGTGCTGGTGGCGGAGCCCTCCGTCGAGGATACGGTATCCATTTTGCGCGGACTGCGGGAGCGCTATGAAGTGCATCACGGCGTCCGCATCAAGGATTCCGCTTTGGTGGCTGCCGCGATACTGTCGAAGCGGTATATCACGGATAGATTTTTGCCCGACAAGGCCATCGATCTGGTGGATGAGGCGGCCTCGGGCCTCCGCATGGAAATCGATAGCATGCCGAGCGCCTTGGACGAGCGTTTGCGCCGGGTTCGCCAATTGGAAATTGAGCGGGAAGGCATTCGACGGGACAAGGATTCTGCGGCTCAGGAGCGTCTGAAGAAGGTCGAAGAGGAGATCGCGGAGCTCCGTACGGAAGTCGAGGCTTTGACAAAGGAATGGCAGGCAGAGAAGGAATCCATCAAGAAGCTCCGTGCGATCAAGGAGAAGATGGAGAATGCCAAGCAGGAAGCCGAACGGGCCGAGCGCGAGGGCGACCTTGGCCGGGCCGCGGAGCTCCGTTACGGGCGGATGACCGAGCTGTCCAAGCAGCTGCAGGAGGAGAACGCACGTTTACAGAAGCTTCCGGGCCAGCGGCTCCTGAAGGAAGAGGTGGATGATGAGGACATCGCCCGCATTGTCGCGAAGTGGACGGGCATTCCCGTCACCCGCTTGATCGAGGCCGAAACCAAGAAGCTGGTGCACATGGAAGAACGCCTGAGGCAGCGGATCGTGGGCCAGGAAGAGGCCGTCATTGCGGTGTCCAACGCCGTGCGTCGGTCACGGGCGGGGATTCAGGATCCGAAACGGCCTATGGGGTCGTTCATCTTTCTGGGCCCGACGGGTGTCGGCAAGACCGAGCTGGCGCGCGCCCTCGCGGAGTTTCTGTTCGATGACGAGCAAGCGATGGTCCGCATCGACATGTCAGAATACATGGAAAAGCACGCGGTGGCGCGGCTCATCGGGGCTCCTCCCGGATACGTGGGCTATGAGGAGGGCGGCCAATTGAGCGAGGCTGTCCGTCGGCGGCCCTATATCGTGGTGCTCTTCGATGAAATTGAAAAGGCGCACCAGGATGTCCTCAACATCCTTCTGCAGGTCCTGGACGACGGCCGGCTGACCGACGGCAAGGGCCGGACAGTGGACTTTAAAAACGCCGTGGTCATTATGACGTCGAATGTGGGAAGCCGTGAAATCCAAGAAGCCGCGGCCGCCGGAGATGAGACGAAGATGCGCCAACGCGCGATGGAGGTCTTACGGGAGCATTTTCGTCCGGAATTCTTAAACCGCATTGATGACATTGTCGTCTTTCGTCCCCTGTCACCGGCGGAACTTGGCGAGATCGTGGATTTGCAAGTGAAACAATTGGCGAAGCGTCTCGAAGCAAATCACATTACGCTGGTTCTGACGGACCGGGCCAAACAACATCTCGCCTTAACGGGATATGATGCGGTCTATGGCGCGCGGCCCCTCAAGCGGCTGATCCAGCGCGAGATCTTAAATCCTCTTGCTCTGAAACTCCTAGACGGGACCGTTCAGCCAGGGCAGACGGTCCAGGTGGACGCACAAAAAGGCCAGCTGGTGTTTAGCTAAGACCACAAGATCGAGAGACCCGCTGATTTGGCTCCGCAATTTTCTCCCGCGTTCTCTTTCGAGATGCTTGACAGGTTCCGACAGGATTGGTATGTGTACGGCCCTCCCCCCAAGAAGTGTCTGGAGTCTGTATGCCTTCGCGAAATGTCTGTCATGTCCTGTTGCTGACAGCCGATCCTGATCTCGCGGAGCTCTATCGACATGAATGTCCGGATCGTGTGGTGACGATTGCTAAAGATCCTGCGGCCCTGAGCCGAAAGCCCGGCAAACATCGTTTTGATGCGATTATTCTGGAGTCGCATAAGGATTGGATAAACGATGTGAAAGTCCTGTCGGATACGCTGGGCCCTCCCCCGGTCATGACGTTGGTCGGATCGGCGGCGTTTTTGCGGCGGGCGAGTGAATCGGTCAAGGCGCTTTCAAACGGGCATACGGTGCCGCGAACCACGACCAAGTTGCCCCAGGAATTGGGCTTCGATGAATACGTTGGCGAAAAGCTCCGAGACTTTGTGCGCCGCATGAAACTTGGAGCCGGATCTGACCTGCATTCGCTCCTGCTGAAGGCGCTCGAAAAACCCCTGATCTCGCTGGTACTCGAAGAGACGCGCGGCAATCAGATCCAAGCCGCGGCCCTGCTCGGGTTGAACCGTAATACTCTTCGCAAGAAGATTAAGGAGCTGAAAATCCCCCTCGTCCCAAAGTAGAGAGGTTGTCTAACACGCCCGCTCTGCAGCTGATTGCACGCACCGTTTATACCCGATTCCCCTGGTTCCACGCAGGGTTCGGTCTTGACAGTTTCGCGCCGCGCGTATTAGCATAACGCCTTGTCTTAGGCGCGTAGCTCAGGGGGAGAGCGCTACCTTGATACTAGGTGACGTTGATCTTCTTCTCGACATCGCCTCGATACTGGAAAACGAAGGGGATGTGGCAGGGGCCATCGAAGCCTATCAGAGCGCGCTCAGAACCGATCCTCCGAATGTTCCGCGGCCCTTCATCTATCTCTGGCTGGGACGCGCATCTCTTAAGACTATCATCACGTTTGTTTACCATAAAGCGATCGATGTCTTGCCGCCGCGCGCACGTGTGACTCTCGAGTATCTGCTCGTGCATCGCCGGTGGCCGAATTTGGAAAATCCGCAAACCTTGAATGAAAAGATTACGTGGCGCAAATTATACGATCGCGATCCGCGCATGCCCGACCTTGTCGATAAGGTCAAGGCCAAGGAGATCGTCGCGCGGAAATTCGGAAAGGATCTCGTCATTCCGACATTGCGCGTCTACGATACGGCCGAAGAGCTTGATTTTAACGTGCCGCCGCTTTCGCAACCGCCTTATGTTCTCAAGACCAATCACGGATCGACCTTCAACATTTTTATCAAGGACCGTTCCTTCGATCCGAAGGCGATCCGCGAAAAACTCGCCGCGTTTTTGAAGGTAAACTATGGCGATCTTAAGGAAGAATGGGCTTATACCCAGGTGCCGCGGAAAATTCTGGTTGAGCCTTACATCGAAACGCCAGAAGGCTATACAATCCCGGATTACAAGTTTCATGTGTTTGCCGGCGTCGTGTACGCGATCCAGATGGTGATCGACCGATTCAAGAGTTACCGGATCAATTTTTACGACCGGGACTGGAACTTGCTCGACATTCGCGGCTATGGAAAGCGTCCCCGCTCTGACGGGGCCATTCCGCCGCCGGCGCGCCTGCCGGATATGATCAAACTGGCCGAAGCGCTGGGCAAGGACTTTCCTTACGTGCGGGTCGATCTTTACGAGATCAACCGGGAAATCAAGTTTGGCGAGTTGACCTTTTACACGACCAGCGGTTTTGACAGGTTCGATCCCCCCGAATGGGATTACAAGTTCGGCCAGCAATGGAAGCAGGATTGGAACGCACCAGAGGTTCGCCATAGCTAACCAAGCTCACCGTTTCCGTCATCGTTCCCGTTTTTAATTGCGCGCAAACGGTTCCACCACCAGATCTCACTCGCCGTGCCACGACCGTCCCTTTCTCCCGATTTCCCTGGTTCCACGCAGGGTTCGATCTTGACAATCTCGCGCCGCGCGTATTAGCATTACGCCTTGTATTAGGCGCGTAGCTCAGGGGGAGAGCGCTACCTTGACACGGTAGAGGTCGACGGTTCAAGACCGTCCGCGCCTACCATAAAGGCTTATCAACCCCGGGGCTTGCACGGTCGCAGGAACTTTTTTTTTGCGGAGAAGCTGTGGCCGTCGCGTCAGAAAAGATGACCTCCTCAATCACCATTATCTATCCCGACGGGACCCGTCAACCGGTGTCGAAAGGGAGCACAGCCGGAGAGGCGCTCGCGTTGAAGGGCTTAAGACGCTCCGATGAGGTCCTTGCGGCGCTTGTAAACGGGAAGCCGGTGGACTTGGCGTACCGGCTGGAAGCGGACGCGACCGTCGCGCCCGTGACCTTCGACATGCCGGAGGGCAAAGAGGTCTACCGCCACAGCAGCGCGCATATTCTGGCGCAGGCCGTCAAGGATCTTTTTCCGACGGCGCAGCTTACCATCGGTCCGCCGATTGAAGAGGGTTTCTATTACGATTTTGCCTACGAGCGGCCGTTTACCCCTGAAGATCTGGAGAAGATCGAGGCGCGGATTCAGGAGATCATCAGCGCCGATCGCCCGTTCCGGCGCACGGAGATGAGCCGGCAGCACGCTATCGAGTTCTTCAAAGAGCGCGGTGAGGATTACAAGTGCGAGATGATCCAGGGGTTTGCCGAGGACACCGTCTCGGCCTACGACCAGGGCGGCCTCATCGATCTCTGCCGCGGCCCGCACGTGCCGTCGACGGGATGCATCCATGCCATCAAGTTGTTGACGTCAGCCGGAGCCTACTGGCGCGGGGACGAACGCAATCCGATGCTCCAGAGAATCTACGGGACCTCGTTTCCCACCAAGAAGGAGTTGGACGCGTACCTCCACAAGCTCGAGGAAATCAAAAAGCGAGATCACCGCAAGCTCGGCAAAGAGCTTGAGTTGATTTCGGTGAATGACGAAGTGGGCCCTGGGCTCATCTTATGGCTGCCGAAAGGCGCGACAGTCCGCTTACAGATCGAAAATTTCTGGCGCGAGCAGCACCTCAAGCATGGATATGAGCTGGTGTATTCACCGCATGTCGCGCGTCTGGATCTCTGGAAGACCAGCGGCCATACCGAGTACTACCGGGAAAACATGTTCGCGCCCATGCAGGTGGAGGGGATGGATTATCAGCTCAAACCGATGAACTGTCCGTTCCATATTATGATCTACAAGTCGCGGTTGCGCAGCTACAGGGACCTTCCGCTGCGCTATGCCGAGCTTGGGACAGTGTACCGGTACGAGCGCTCCGGGGTGCTCCACGGCCTGATGCGGGTGCGCGGCTTCACGCAAGACGATGCGCATCTGTTCTGCGTTCCGGAGCAGCTGGAAGCGGAGGTCGCGAAGGTTCTGAACTTCACGTTCTTCGTGCTGAAGACCTTCGGGTTCACGGAATACCAAGTCTACGTCTCCACCCGGCCGGCGAAGGCGGTCGGCTCTGAAGAGGTCTGGGCCCAGGCCACAGCCGCGTTGGAGGCGGCGCTCAAAAGTTGCGGTGTTCCGTACAGCATTGATGAGGGCGAAGGCGTCTTCTACGGACCGAAAATCGATATTAAGATCAAAGATGTTCTGGGACGCTCGTGGCAGTGCTCGACTGTCCAGGTCGACTTTAACAATCCGGAGCGCTTCGGCCTCGAATACGCCGGAGAGGACGGCCACCCGCACCGGCCGATCATGATCCACCGCGCGTTGATGGGCTCAATCGAACGCTTCTTCGGGATTCTCATCGAGCACTATGCGGGGGCCTTTCCGACGTGGCTGGCTCCAGTCCAGGCGATCGTCATCGCGATCACCGATAAGCAGAAGGACTATGCCCAGGCGGCGGCGCGACGGTTGGCGGATGCCGGGATCCGGGTGGAAGCGGATTTGCGTAGCGAGAAGATGGGCTTCAAGGTGCGTGAGGCGGAGCGCGCCAAGATCCCCTATATGCTGGTTGTAGGCGACCGCGAAGTGGAAACGGGCGAGGTCTCGGTGCGGCGGCGCGGCGGCATTAACGCCGGAAGCCGCCTTCTCGACACCTTCCTGGAGCAGTTGAAGCAAGAGGCAGCGGGGAGGGATCTGCATCCCTGCATTGGCAATGAACCTGTGTTGAAAGGAGAGGTGCCCAATCGCAGTTCAAAAGCTGAGGGTGAATAGAGAGATCAGGATCAGCCCGGTGCGAGTCATCGGGCCTGAGAGCGAGCAGCTTGGGATTCTGACAACGCCGGATGCGTTAAAAAAAGCGGAAGAGTTAGGGTACGATCTCGTAGAGGTGGCACCGACCGCGCAGCCGCCCGTCTGCAAGATCATGGATTTCGGGAAATATAAGTACGAGCTCAACAAGAAATCTCATACGGCCAAGCAGCACCAGAAAAGCACGCACGTTAAGGAGATCAAGCTGAGGCCGCGGACCGATCAGCACGATTTGGAGACCAAGGTCCGGCAGATGAAAGAGTTTTTGGCGGATGGGAACAAGGCGAAAGTCACGGTGACGTTTCGCGGCCGCGAAATGGCTTATCAACAGATGGGTCGCGCGGTCATGGAGAAAGTGGTCTCGCTGATCGGCGAGACGGGCCAGATCGAACAGCCTCCACGGCAGGAAGGCCGCTTTCTGGTGATGGTGGTGGCCCCGAAGTAGGGCCCCCACGGTTTTGAGAAGCTTAAAGTCGGGAGAACAGATGGCAAAACAGAAGCTAAAAACTCACAAAGGCGTCAAGAAACGGTTTCGCCGCACCGGGACCGGCAAGTTGATGCGGCACCAGGCGAATGCCCGGCATATCTTGACGAGTAAACGGCCGGGCCGGAAGCGCCGGCTCGGGCGCTCGGTTCCAGTGGCGCCAGGGGATGTTTACCGCATCAAGGCGCTGTTACCCAGGTAGATACGAGAAGAGGAGACTGAAGCATGCCACGCGCGAAAGGCGGGACCAAGACCCGCGCACGTCACAAAAAGCGACTCAAACTTGCGAAAGGCTACTATGGCGCGAAGAGCAAACTCTTCCGCACGGCTACGGAAGCGGTGGACAAGGCGCAGCAGTACGCGTATCGCGACCGCCGCAATCGGAAGCGGGATTTTCGAAGGCTCTGGATCTCCCGTATCACGGCGGCGTGCCGCAGCCATGGCATGCTGTACTCGCGGTTTATCCACGCTCTGAAGAAGGCCGGCATCGAGCTGGATCGAAAGGTCTTATCTGAGATGGCGATCCGTGATCCCGGCGGTTTTACCGAGTTGATCGACACGGCGAAAGGCCAACAAAAATCCGCGGCGGCATAGCATGGGAAAGGAGTCAGCGATGGACAGCCGCTTGCTTATCCTGCTTGTCTTGGGATTTGTCCTCTTCATGCCCTTGGCTGGGCCCCCCGAGCTTTACGCCGCCGGTCCCCAGGCAGCCGCGAAGGAGGAACAACCTTCGCCCTGTCCCGCGCTGAAAGAGCCGTTCGACAAGGAGGGGTCGCCACTGAAGATCATCACCGACAGCCCGATTCCGGGTCTTAAAAAGCTGAGGTCCGAGCCGACCGCTGCAGAGACGAAGTGCGCTGAGACCCTCCGCGCAGCCGGGAAAAAGGCGATCGAGAAAAAGAAGTTGGTGGAGGGGGTCTCGCGCTACCTGGCCGCCGTCAAAGTCGCTCCCGCTCAGGCTGAAACGACGTATCAGGAGCTTGCCAGCATGCTCGATCGCGGAGGGTATGGCCAGCCCGCCCTTGCCGCCTACTTCAAAGCGTGGAACGCGACCGAGGCAGAATACAATCATCCTGATGCAAAACTGGATGGCCATGCGGTGCTGGGTCTGGCCGACATCCGCGATTCCATCGTCAGGCTTGGCGGTCAGGTGCCGAACCCAACCAGCGAAGTGGGCCGGACCGTTGCGGCGAACACGACGCGGCATCTGCGCGAACAGTACTTCAATGCCGACCCGCTGCTGGTTCCCCAAAAGCCGCCGGAAGTCGTCGTTCCTTAGCCGTTCATCGCCTGGGGACGGCAATATCGATCACGTGGTTCTCATCGCCGATCGGTAGGATTACTTTTTTGCCCTGCCGTAAATTCCCCAGCTTCTCCTGCACGTGCGCTGCCGGCCAAGTGAGAGATTGGGCATAGACCTAGAAGGCCAATCGCGGCGGGGAACGAGGACGCTTACAGGAGCGGCTGCAGCGTCAGTTCGAACATGCTGCACGGCATGCTGATTTGCCAGCGTTCCAGGACTTCGGGATGGAGCTCGCCGATGAGGCCGATGGGCTGATCGCCGACGAGAATCTGCGCGACACGGCCTTCGAGAAACGAGGGATGGCTGTTGGGTTGCAGCCGGTACGCCTTGTTCAGATAAAAGCACAACAGTTCCAGCAACGAATGGCATTCGGAGAAACTGGCACCCGCGTGGGCGCAGAGTGCGCTTAGCCTGAGTTCGGTTCGACTTCCGGTTTCAGCCGACACATCCAGGATTGCGACTTCGCCAACCTCAAACAGAAAGTGCGGATAGAAGCTGCGGGAGGACGTCGCTTCGACGCGCAGCAAGGACGGTAGAATCCATTGCCGAAGCATCTCCACGCTCTGCGACATCACATTGTCGATCTCGATGACGCGGCTTTCCTGTTCTTGCGAGGTGAGACGCATTTTCTGTAGCAAATCTTCCCTCGAGCCGAGGATGTTGGAAACGATCTCCTGGAAGCCGAAGCCGACCATGAGTTCCCGCACCTTATCAGAGAGCTGCTCAATGCGCGTCAAGCTTCCTACGGTGAAAGCGGACGGCATGATCGGGGAGAAGCTCGCATAGCCACGGCTGATCGCGACGTCCTCGATGATATCGACCGGATGCATCAAATCGTTCCGATAGGCGGGCGGCGTGACGGTCAAGATCTCGCTGGCGCTGGTCACAGCGTAGCCGTAGGAGGTGAGACTTGAGCGTATCTCCTTCATCGACAGTTCCGTCCCCAACGCGGCCGCGATCTCGTCACGGGAAATTTTCCGGGATTCAGTGAAGTGCCGGGGCATCCGGAGCGTGCGCCCGAAAGCAGTCTTCCACGGATACACCACATCAACCGGCTCGATCGCGGCGCCCCGGTCATGCAAATTGGCGGCGAAAATATTCAATACCAGCATGACCATACGCAGATCCGTGCCGGTCACTTCGACGAACAGGTCCGAGTCTCCGACGCGCACCTCCCCGATGTCTCGGCTGTTGATAATGGGCGGAAAGGAAAGGACCTTGGCCTTCGCGTCGCGCAAGAGCGGATAGCGTGTCTGGTCTGCCAGGATCGCCGCGTATTCCTGGCCTTTGGGGTGAATCTCCAAAATTTCGAGAAGCGTCATCGGCTCCTCGTAGCCCAGCGGGCGGAAGGATATCCCCTCGGGATCGGCCAGCATGTACCGAACCGGAAACGTGATGGACCGAAGGCGGTACAGCCCGATCGACACGGTTCGGCGTTGCCGGCCTAAGATCTCCGCAAGCTTCTCCTGTGTCTGAATGAGCTGTGTGAGGCCCTCGTCCGAGACGGTATAGCCGCGTGCCTTACAGGCGGCGACGAATGGACGCACCTGCTCCAAGCCTTTCTCAACCAGCACCTGATCGCGACGGCCTTTGCCGGCTTTGACGTAGGGATAGGCGCCAGGAGCGCCTTTCAACTTGCAGCGGATCTGTCGGGCGATGCCCTCGACGCACCACAGATCCGGACGGTTCGAGTCCTGCAATTCAATCTTGAGCTCTCCAGTGGCGACGTCGACATCCTTCACTTCGCCTTTGACCAATGGGAGCCAGGCATCAAGCTCTTTCTCGGTCGCGCGGCGGCCGATGAGTCGATCAAGATCGCTGCGGGAAATGGAGATCGTAGGCATGGGATAGCGCTCAGTATTGGACGCGTTTGGAGCGGATCATCTCGAGGTCGGCCGAAAAGAGGTCGCGGATGTCGTGGATTTCGAGTGCCACCATCGCCATGCGATCGAGACCCAATCCCCACGCAATGACGGGTACGTCGACACCCAGCGGCTGTGTCACTTCCGGACGGAACAGCCCGGCACCGCCGAGCTCCATCCAGCCCAGACGGGGATGGCGCACGTGCAGTTCCACCGAGGGTTCGGTGAACGGGAAGTAGGCGGGGAGGAATTTACTTTCCTGAGCCTGGGCGACCTCACCTGCAAACAAGTTCAACAAGCCCAGCAAGGTACGAAAGTTAATATCTTCGCCTATGACAATGCCTTCAATCTGGTAGAAGTCCGGAGCATGGGTCGCGTCCACCTGGTCATAACGAAAGCAGCGCGCGATCGAAAAATACTTGCCGGGAATGTTCGGTTTTTTCGCCAAGGTCCGTGCGGACACCGCCGTGCCTTGGCTTCTCAGGATCAATCGCCGCGTACGCATCGGATCGAATGCATAGCCCCAGCCCGTGGACCCTGTCTTCCAGCCGCGTTCGTGTGCCTGCTTCACCTGCTTGAGGAAGGGTTCCTGGATCGGCAGCGAGTGGGTGGGCTCCTTCACGAAGTAGACGTCATGGATGTTGCGGGCCGGATGGAACTGCGGCATGTAGAGCGCGTCCATGTCCCAGAACTCATTCTCGACCAGCGGCCCCCGCATCTCCTCAAAGCCCATGCCGACGAACTTGGCCTTCACCAAATCCAAAAACTCCCGGTAGGGATGCTTTTTGCCCACCGGGATGCGGGCGGGGCTCAGGCCGATTGTATATTTGCGGAAGCGAACGTTGCGCCAGCTCCCGTCCTTCAGCATCTCGGGCGTGAGCTGAGCTTTGGAGACTTCAGCGCTGAGAGTTGGTTCAGCCGTGGCATTCGCGCCAGACATCGCAGTATGGGGATCCCTAACGGAAACCTCCGCGAGGGATTTGCCAAGATCCGTTAAGGCAAAACGCCGGATGACACGGGTATCCACACGAAAGGGCTCGTTCGGGTTGCCACGCTTCTGAGCGAACTTCTGGATAAGGGTCTGCTCCTCTGCATCATACGATTGCAGCTCGCGGGGCCCGTTCCTCTTAATCTTCGCGAGCACGTCCTGCAGGGCTTTCGCGATGAGCGACTCCGTCTCCGATAGCTTGATCACGCCGCCGGACGCGATCAGGATCGCCCCCTCCTGCTTAAGCGTTCCAATGATGCCGCTGATCTCACCTGCCGCGAGTCCTTCCCGGTTCTGGATGTCTTTGATGGTGAGGGCCGCGCCTTCCTCCTTGGCGACCCGCAAGGCTCCGATGATACGGGCCAGAGGCGATCCTTGCTGGACGTACCGCTCGCCTATGTCCGTGAGCGAGACCATCTCATACGTCTTCTCTTCCTGCACCGCGACCAGCTCCTTGAGCTGAAGGCGGCCGAGCGCGGCGCCGACCTGCGCGACCTCGAGATCGGCTCGTTTGGCGAGGTCTTCATCGGTGAGTGTTTGAGGGTCCGCGCCGAGCTGTATGAGGACCTTCACCTCGTGCGGATGGAGGCTCTCGCCGAGCGCGGCAAGGTCGGTCATCGCCGAGCCTGGCGGAATGGGGCCGTGGGCTTCGCGTTCGCCGCCGCCCGCATGCGGGCGATCGTACTTTTGTAATCGCAACCGGGTGCTTCGAAGATCGCTGAGCCGGCGACCAGGATGTCCGCGCCGGCTGCCGCAATCGCGCGCGCATTGTCCACCTTCACGCCGCCGTCCACTTCCAGCAGGATGGGGCGCCCGGTGGCATCGATCAGGGCGCGTGCCCGCCGGATCTTCTCCAACACGTTGGAGATGAATCGCTGACCGCCGAAGCCAGGGTTCACCGACATGACCAGCAGGAGATCCACGTCGGGGAGAATCTCTTCGACGGTGACGAGCGGAGTTGCCGGATTGAGGGTCACGCCCGCTTTGAGGCCCTTTTCTTTGATGAACTGGATCGTGCGGTGCAGATGCGGGCACGTCTCGACGTGCACAGTTAGGTAATTCGCGCCGGCTTTCGCAAAGTCGTCAACGAATTGGTCCGGGTTGGTGATCATCAGGTGGACGTCGAGCGGGAGCGACGTGATTTTGCGAATGGCTTCGACGATCGGCGGGCCGATCGTCAGGTTCGGGACGAAATGTCCGTCCATCACGTCCACGTGAAGCAGATCGGCCCCCGCTTGCTCCACGGCGGCGATCTCATCAGCTAAGTGCGCGAAATCCGACGAAAGGATGGACGGGGCGATGCGTACACCGGACATACGCGCTCAATATAGACGATCCCTTGCTGGCTGGCAATAGGAGGAGCGGCTCAACAGGTGAGCTCCGCGCTAAGCTTCGCTGCCTGACCGGCGACCCAACCTCAGCCCAGCGCAACAATTTAACAGTAAGAGATACTGCTCAGACGCGCTACAATGGAGCTATCGGTATGCAAGAAAGCGCTTTCGCCAACGAAGTCCGGCGTTTTACCCTCTACACCAAGATTTTCTGGCCCCTTCACCGCCGCCTGGTTCGCAACAAAATCACTCCACGATGCACGCGCTGTATCGTGTCGGCAAACTACGCGCCTCTTAATGGAGCCGGACTCTGTCGCTACTGTCGCGATGGAATTTCTGAATTTAAGAAGGATCAACGCGATCTTAAGCAAATGTCGGCCGAACTCCATGCACTGCTTGACTCTTATCAAGGCAAAGGAAACGGTTCACACGACGCCCTTGTATTATTTAGCGGAGGCAAAGACAGTTGCTATCTCGTCGATGACCTGCATTCGCGGTATCCGGGCCTGCGGCTCCTCCTCATCACCGTGGACAACACCGTCATGAGTCCGTTTGCGTTGAAAAACGTGGCACGCGTACTCAAAAAACTTGATTTCAGCCATATTCAGGTACGCCCTCCTGAGAGTCTCTACACGAAGATGTTTCGCCATGCCTTTTTGCACCTCAACGAAAAGGGATGCTCCGGAACGGTCGATCAGTTTGACGGGGATTTCTTCCATGATGTCTGCCGAAATTGGGCGGTCCGCCTGCAAATCCCACTCGTGATCAGCGGCTGTTCCCAGACTCAGGTGGAGCGTATCTTGGGCCTCTCGCATTTCGAATCGCCCCGTTGGTTTGAGGAGTCAAAGCGAATGGAGGTCGCGAACATCCGGCTGACGGACGTCTTTACAGAGTCCGAAATGGCGTATTGGTGGGACGGAACCCGATGGCCCAAAGACAAAATTCCCCGGGTGATTTATCCTTTTTATGCATGGAATCTCGCAGAGGACTTTATTCGGGCCAAAGTCATTGGGCTTGAGCTCTTGGATGCTGACATGAATCATCCGCTGTTGACGAACAATCAGCTGATCCCGCTCATGACCATGGTGGATATGGCCAAGTATGGCTACAGCAGCTTTGAGCCGGAGTTCTCGCAGATGGTTCGTGACGGTAAGGCCGATCCCATATTTTGGCGCAATGTCTTTGAGCTCAGCGAGTATGCGGCAAAGAGCGGTCATTTTGTCGCGGCGTCGGTGGATGAGATGCTCGAGCGGTTGGACTTGACGCGCCAACAATTAGGACTTCCGGTCAGGTGAATAAGATTCTGATTACCGGCGGAACGGGCGTCGTCGGAAGCGCGTCGATCCCTATATTCCTCAGAAGGACCAAAGCGCAAATTGTCTTGCTCATTCGCGCACACAACGCGGATCATTTGGTCACACGAAAACGAGAGCTCTTTGAGTTTCTGGGCAATGACATTGATCCTCGAGACGCCGAGTCCCGGCTGCAGTTCCTGGCCGGAGATGTCACGCAGAATTACCTCGGGCTCACCGCGACACAGTTTGGCGACCTTGCCCAAGGGCTCGACCACATTGTCCATAGCGCCGCTAACGTCCAACTGGATATGTCGATGGACGAGTCCCTGAGGCAATCCGTATCTGCAGCAGGAAATATCCTGTCGCTTCAGAGACAAGCATCGGGCTGCAAACTGGAATACCTGAGCACGGTCGGTGTCAATGGCCGTCGCCAGGCTCCTCTTACAGAAGAGCACATTTCACATGACGCTGGCTTCTTCAATACGTATGAAGCCGGGAAAGCAAAGGCAGAACAGATCATCTATCAGGCGCAATCGGATGGCCTCCGCATCACCATCCATCGGCCCAGCATGGTCGTGGGGCATTCGCAAAACGGGAAGATCATTCATTTTCAGGTGTTTTATTTTCTGCTGAGACTTTTATCGGGAGCGCTCACCCGGGGCGTCTTACCCTATCTGCGGCCGGTAAAGATCGATACGGTTCCGAGTAATTTGGTGGCCGATGCGCTGTTTGCCGCTGCCAACAATTCAGAAAGCACAGGAAGGATTTTTCATCTGAGTACCGGTCCGGAAAGCTCTTTGACCATTTATGAACTTCAGTCTCTGATCAGAGAGGTCATGATAGAACATGACCTGCCCTGTTCGAGACTAAGAACTGTGTCGCCCTGCGTTTTTAGGGCACTCGGTTGGGCCTCTCAACTACCAGTATGGAATCAAAAGTGGAAAACGAGGCTCGGGCTTCTGCCGCAATTTTTGGACTATGCCTCTCACGACCAAACATTCCCGAGCCCAAACTCCCAGGCGTTCCTAAAAATGCACGGTGTCACCTGGCCTTTACCGAGGACTTATCTAAAGACCGTCATTGATTACTATGTGAGACAGATGGTCCCTCTGAAAAAGGCCGGTGTGAAATCGCCGGTCCCTTGCTAGCTGGCACTAGGAGGAGAAGGAAGAGGAGTCAGCTTCGAGCCCATTGTGACCGCATGGCCGGCAAGGTATTGATTCACAGTGACGCGCTTGCCGGATGACGGTTGCAGCTCATAAATGAGCACCGAGCCGCTCGCCGTCGCTACCCGTATCGCGTCCTTCATGACTTCCAGGATGGTGCCGGGCTCCGCCTCGGCAGAGCCCGTCTCCGAGGGCGCCGCCCGCCGGATCAGCCAGCGTTCTTCTCCATAATATGTGTAGGCCCCGGGCCAAGGAGTCAGACCACGCACGCGGTTCACCAGCGCGGTCGGGGTGCTCTTCCAATCCAGGGCGCCGTCTTCCTTTTTAAGAAGAGGCGCCAGCGTCGCCACAGCTGAGTTCTGCGGGATGGGCTTAACGCGGCCATCGAGCAGGCCGCGAATGGTCTCGGTGAGAAGCCGGCCGCCCAGAGGAGCTAAACGAGAGGCCAGTTCGCCCGCCGTCTCATGAGGCAGGATCGCCAATTGTTCCTGCAGCAGCATCGGACCGGTGTCCATGCCAGGATCCATGAGTATGGTCGTGATGCCGGTATCGGTCTCGCCATTGATGACCGCCCACTGGATCGGCGCCGCGCCTCGGTATTTCGGAAGCAGCGAGCCGTGAACATTCACGCAGCCTTTCGCTGGAAGATCCAATACAACCGGCGGCAGGATGCGGCCGAAGGCGGTGACAACTATCAGATCAGGCGCCCATTCTTGCAATGCATTGAGAAACACCGGATCTTTCATCTTGAGCGGTTGCACGACAGGAACGCTGTGGCGCTCGGCAAGCAGCTTGATGGGCGGCGGCGTAAGTTGCTGTCCGCGACCTTTGGGGCGATCCGGTTGCGTCACGACGCCGACGACTTTTCCGACATCCTGGAAATCGGGATGCAGCAGCGCTTCCAAGGAAGGCATCGCAAATTCGGGAGTGCCCATGAATACGATGCGCAATGGTGCGCTCATGGCAGCGACGGGCCAAAGATTGTGGCCGGCATACGCTGTTCTACTATGGCGCGCCTCTAATCACAATCCCAAAAGTCCGTCGGCGCCTTGACACTCCCACGACCAGTGTATAGGATACATCCGCGGGGTGGAGCAGTCCGGTAGCTCGTCGGGCTCATAACCCGAAGGTCAAGGGTTCAAATCCCTTCCCCGCAACCAAAGCCTTCAGAACCGCCGCAGACAGCGCAATTTCTCTAATTCTTATTTATTAAATAAAAATTTGCATAGAAACCGCGTACGCCGGTAAAAGTGCGAGGGCCTGTGAAACCACTTGCAATTAGATGGCGTTTTTGAGAATATCCGCGCGGTGCGTATGAAGAACCCTACCTTTAGAGCCATTTTCGTCCTGTTGATCTTTGTGTCCGGGCTCCTTTCGCTCTCCGACGTTAATGATCTCACCAGCGTGACCGTCCCTGCCGTCCTCGAATATGTTGAAGATCTGAATATCGGGGAGTCGAAGTTCAAAGCTCTTTCCGTTGACGTGCTTGTCAATACCTTTTTCATTCCAACTGCCGCAGATGCAACCTTGCATCGTAGTCTCGCATACGTTGTCCTGCAGTCCTCCTCGCTCGATCGGCATCAGCTTCTTTCGATCTACCGCATCTGAGTTTCCCGTCCTTCCGGTTGTGGGTCGGGACCTTGCCGATCATTACTCATATCTTGACGTAAGTATCATTCCACCTGTTCCGTCCGTATGTTGAGGGTCACAAGCTCATGATGCACACTCTGTTCGAGGCTCTCTGTCTGGTCCCCATAATCGGAGGATCGATCTACGCGATCCTGTGCCTGATCAGCGTCCTTTGGTTTAAGACAACCACTGCTTTGTCGCCGAGACCCAGCCCCATGTCATGGCCGCCGGTCACGATTTTGAAACCCGTGTGTGGACTGGAGAAGAATCTGCGGGAGAACCTCTGCAGCGCGTGCGTGCTTACCGCGTTCTTGTGGGCGGGGAGTGCTGCGGCGGCAAGTATGTCTCATGAATCGCACGACGGGAGCGTGCCCGGGGCGATGACGCAGACGAGTCATGGAACCGCACAGCAGGCAGTGGCATCCACCGGAGCGGAAGACATCGCCTATTCGCTGTTCATGCATCAGTCGTCCGGTGTCGCTGTCATCGTGCTGGGTGTCCTTGTGCTGACAGACCGTTTGACGAACCGTCGTTATGGGGCCCTGCGGGTGGGCATCAGTCTCGTCTGGCTCGCGTTCGGAGCGTACCTGTTCATCAGAAGCGATCCGGAAGGCTGGCCTATCGGGCCGGCCGGGTTTGTGGAGAGCTTATCGATGCCGACGTCAGGAGAATGGCTCCAACACAAGCTACTCTCGTTAGTTCCGCTGGCTCTTGGTGTCTGGACTTTTGTCTCCCGCCGTGCGGATCCTCATCCGTTCTGGAGCTACGCTTTGGGCGCGGTCCTCGTATTGGGCGGGGCCGCGCTGTTTGTCCACCAGCACCTTGACCATCAGACAATGGATCTCGTCAACCTCCAGCACCGGTTCATGGCCGTGACGGCGCTCCTCATCGCCGCGTTTTTGATGGCGGATGGGCTGAGCCGTCTCACCTGGAAAGCGAAGCCGTTTTTGATGCCCTGCGGCCTGATCGCGCTCGGACTCCAGCTGGCGTTGTATATCGAATGACGCTCTCATTTCTTGAATGGGTGTTGTTGATCCCCGTGATCGTAGGATCGACCTACGCGATCCTGTGCCTGATCAGCGTGATCCGCTTCAAGGCCGTCTCCGCCGCGTCCCCGGGCCGCCGTTCCAGGTCATGGCCACCGGTCACGATTTTGAAGCCCATCTGTGGACTGGAGAAGAACCTGAGGGAGAATCTCCGGAGTGCTTGCGTGCAGGACTATCCCGAGTACCAGGTTGTCTTCTCCGTCCAAGTTCCAGATGATCCGGCGATTCCCTTGTTAAAGGAACTTCAAAGCGAATTCGGGGCGCAGAAAGTCTCAATTGCTATTGATGGTAGCCACACGGCTCCCAACGGCAAGATCAAGAACTTGCTCGGGGCCCTCCTGTATGCGCGGTATGACACTCTCGTCATCAGCGACAGCGACATTCTCTTAGGGCCTGAGTATCTGAAGGCCATTGTCGCGCCGTTGGAAGATCCGACGGTCGGATATGTCTGCACGCTCTATAAGGCCAGCCACGCCGGCACGTGGATCGAGCGACTGGAATTGTTGACGATCAATGCGGATGTGATGAGCAACATCGTGTTCGCGCATATGACGGGTGCCTCAAAACCCTGTATGGGCTCATCCACCGCCCTCCATCGCTCCACCCTCAAGGACATCGGCGGACTCGAAGCGTTGGGCGAGTACCTGGTGGAGGACTACGAGATGGGCCGGCGAATCCTGAAGACGGGAAAGAAGAGCGCGATCGTATTTCATCTAATTGACACGATCGTAGACCTCAAAACCGTCCGGCAATGGTGGACACACCAGGTGTACTGGGATCAAAACATCTGGTTCGTTGAACCGGCGAATTTCTTCAGCACCATCGTCCTGCGCGCCATTCCATTCGCGCTGCTGTTCGCGGGCCTCCGCCTGGATTTGTTGGGGGCAATGGTTCTGGTCGGAGCCGTGTTGGTCCGTCTGGCAACCGCTGCGGCAATCCTGGGGTGGGGCTTCCAGGACCGTGAAGGAGTAAGAAGTTTGGCGCTGCTGCCCATCCGGGACGTGGCGGGGCTGGTTTTCTGGTTCCTCGCCATCACCACGCGGACGGTGACCTGGCGCGGCGCGAAGTTCAACCTAACCAATGATGGGCGTCTGGTTCCCAAGGAGGGTGGGCAATCGTGCGAAAGCTTATCGTCACCGGCGACGACTTCGGTCTCGCCGTCCCGGTAAACGAGGCGATTGAAGAAGCGCATCGGCGGGGGATCCTGACCACTGCCAGTCTGATGGTCGGGGCTGGGGCTGCGGCCGATGCAGTGGAGAGGGCCCGGCGGCTTCCCACATTGAAGGTGGGGCTTCATCTCGTGTTAGTCGAAGGGCGGTCGGTACTTTCGTCTAGAGAGATCCCCGATCTGGTGGACAGTTGCGGTGAGTTTTCCACCCGTCTCATCGGCGCCGGTCTGAACTTTTTCTTTCGACCAGGAGTGAGGCGGCAATTGGAGACGGAGATTCGCGCGCAGTTTGAGGCATTTGCGAAGACCGGGCTGCCCCTAGATCATGTGAACGCGCACAACCATATGCACCTGCATCCGACAGTCCTGGGGTTGCTCTTGAAGGTCGGTCGTGACTACGGACTCAAAGCGGTCCGCGTGCCCTATGAGCCGTTCCTGGTATCGTGGCGCACGGCAAGGCAGGCCTTGCTGAAGCGTCTTGTCATGTGGGTTTGCCTGCTGCCGTGGATGGCGCTGGTGAAAGTGCGGCTCAGACGCGCCAACATCCGCTCCAACGACCGCGTGTTCGGTCTGTACGACAGCGGTCATTTACATGGCGAGCTGATCGTCCGTCTCCTGCAGCAGCTGCCGCCGGGCGTGACCGAAATCTATTGCCATCCCGCGACCCGCCGGTGTGCGGAACTTGATCGCGCGATGCCGGACTACCAGCATGAGCAGGAGTTCAAGGCGCTCATCAGTCCGGCGGTGAGGGAGGCGATTGTGGCATGTGGTTTCCAGCGAGTTGCCTTCAGCGAGCTGTAAGAAGATGGCACGCTATCTGGTGACAGGTGGAGCAGGCTTTATCGGCTCGCACGTGGTCGAGACGCTGCTGAAGAGAGGAAAGCGCGTCCGGGTGCTGGATAACTTCTTCACGGGGAAGCGGGAGAATCTTGAGACCATGCGCGGCGATGTGGAGCTGATCGAAGGGGATGTACGAGACAGTGCGCTCTGCCGGGAGGTTATGAACGGGGTTGAGGCCGCCATTCATCTCGCGGCGCTCCACGAGGTGGTCCGCTCTGTCGAGTGTCCGATGGAGACCCATGAGGTGAACGTCACGGGCACGTTAAACCTGCTCATGTCCGCCCGCGAGGCGGGAGTCAAGAAGTTCGTGTTCGCCTCGTCCTCGGCCGTATATGGGGAGAATCCGGCGAACCCGCGAACCGAGAGCATGCGTCCGGCTCCCACTTCATCGCCCTATGCGGTGAGCAAGCTCGCCGGCGAGCATTACTGTCAGATGTTCAGGTCGCTCTACGGCTTGGATACGGTCTGTTTGCGATTCTTCAACGTCTACGGCCCTCGGCAGGATGCGGCATCCACCTATGCGGCGGTCATCCCCAAATTCATCTCCCTTCTCCTGGCCGGGACGGCTCCAACGATCTACGGGGATGGCGAGCAGTCGCGCGATTTCACCTTCATCATGGACTGCGTGTCCGCGGTTCTCGCCGCCTGTGAGGTTCCCGGCCTGTCCGGGATGGTGCTCAATGTCGGCACCGGTCACCGGACGACCGTCAACCAGTTATGCGCGATGCTGCAGACGGTGTTGCACACGGATCTCATCCCTACTTATGCGCCACCCCAACCGGGGGATCTGCCGCACGATCAGGCTGATATCGAAGAAGCGAACCGCTTTCTGTCGTACCGCCCGCAGTACGAACTCACTCGCGGGCTTCAGGAGACGATCCGGTCCATGCGGCGTTCACAGGCCCTTGCGAAGTCTACGACGAATCCACACTAGATAGAGGAGAGAACGATGAAGACATTACTCTTAAATCCCCCCTCATTCGAGATGTTCGATGGCGGGGCAAGCTCGCGCTATCAAGCCACGCGGGAGATTCCCTCCTTCTGGTATCCAGTGTGGCTGGCCTATTCAGCAGGCATGATCAAGGACAGCCGGCTGCTCGATGCGCCGTCACACGGCGTGACTCCGGAAGAGGCTATCAAAATCGCCAGCGAATACGAATTTCTCGTGCTCTTTACCAGCACGGCAGGTTTTAAGAGTGACGTCCGGCTCGCTGAATCGATCAAAGCGGGCAACCCGGCTATCACAATCGCCTTCGTCGGCCCTCACGTGACTATTCAGCCGGAACAGAGCCTGAAGGCCTCGACGGCCATTGATTTCGTGGTCAGGCGGGAGTTCGACTACCCGGTGGCGGAGTTTGCCTGGGGCAAGAAGCTGGATGAGATCGCCGGCATCAGCTTCCAGAAGGATGGACGCATCGTCCACAATCCCGACCGTCCGCAGATCGATGATCTCGACGCCCTGCCCTTCGCGGTAGATGTGTATAAGCGAGACCTCGACATCACGCGGTACAACATTCCCTATTTGAAGCATCCCTACGTCGCCTTCTACACCTCGCGAGGCTGTCCGGCGTTGTGCACGTTCTGTCTCTGGCCGCAGACAATGAGCGGGCATCCTTGGCGGGTCCGCAGCATCCCCAATGTGGTCGAAGAGGTGCGGCGCTGCCTGGAGTACTTCCCCCAAGCGAAGGAAATTTTCTTCGACGACGACACGTTTCCCTGGGCCAAGGACCGCACGATCGAGTTGTGCAAGGCCTTGAAGCCTCTGAAGTTCACCTGGTCCTGCAACTCCCGGGTGACCGCTGGCTTCGAAACCTTGAAGGCGATGAAAGAAGCCGGGTGCCGGTTGTTGATCGTCGGGTTCGAGTCCGGCGACCAGGATATTCTGAACAACATCAAAAAAGGCGCCACGGTCGAGCAGGCACGCCAGTTCATGAAGCACTGCAAGAAACTAGGCATCGTGGTGCACGGGGACTTCCAGGTGGGCTTGCCCGGCGAAACTCTCGAGACGATCGAGAAGACCATGCAGTTCGCCATGGAGCTCGATCCGGAGACGATCCAGGTCTCGATGTCCCACCCGTATCCTGGTACGGAGTTCGACGCCTATCTGAAGAAACACAACTACGCCGTGGATTCGGTCATGACAGACGAGCAGGGACACCAGCTCCCGGTGTTCCAGTATCCGGGGCTGAGCCGGAAGGACACCATGCACGCAGTAGAGCGGTTCTACGACCGGTATTACTTCCGGCCGCATGTCATCTTCCGGATCCTGCGGCGCGCGATCTTCAACGCCAACGACCGGCAGAGGCTCTACATCGAAGGCAAGGAGTTTCTGAAAGTGCGTGCCCAGCGGAAGAAGTTCGTCAAAAGCCAGGCGACGGCCTGATATAGCGGTGGACTGAACAGATGAGAATTATTGCTCTCTTGGCCATTGCGATCGTGAGCCAGGCGACCGGCAACGTCCTGCTGAGCCAGGGCATGAAACACATTGCGGGCGAAAGTCAACCTGACGCCGACACGTGGTTCTCGATGCTGGTTCAGGCCGTCCAGAGCCCTTCGATTTTGCTGGGGGCGGGGTTCCTCATCATTTTCTTCGTGCTCTTTGCGATAGCCCTGTCCAGGGCTGATTTGAGTTTTGTGGTGCCGGCCATCTCGGCCGAAGTCGTCCTCAACGTAGCCTTCGCCGACTACTTCTTGAACGAGACGGTCTCTTCGACACGATGGATCGGCGCCGTGCTGATTTCCATCGGCGTCATCCTGGTCTTATGGTCCTCGCCGCGCACCTTCGGGCTCGCGGGCGACCGGACATACGCGGTGGACGAGGTCGGCCGGTGATGAAGACGGCTGTCATAATCGCGATCATTGTCGTCGCCGACTCTGCGGGCGATGTCCTGCTCACGAAAGGCATGCGACAAGTCGGTGAGGTATCCAGCTTTGCGCCGGGGGAGCTGTGGGACGTTGCGTGCCGGGCGCTCCGCAGTCACCACTTTCTCGCCAGCCTGCTCTTCATGGCTGTGCACTTCGTCGGGTTTCTCGCGGTTCTTTCCTGGGCTGATTTGAGTTTTGTGTTTCCGGCCACGGCGCTGGTCTATGTCGTCACTACGCTGGCCGCCAAGTTCATCTTGAGGGAAACGGTTTCCTTGCCTCGCTGGGTGGGAACGGTGCTCGTGTGTCTAGGCGTGGGGTTGGTGTCGTTTCCGTAGATCAAGTGCCAACGCAACAGAAAGGAACGGTGAGACCTTGGAAACCTTGAAACAGGACATAGCGACGAGTAGGCGTGTTCCGGCCGCGAAGATCCAGTTTCATCCTGAAGACCGCGCTTGGATCGCCGAGCGCATTCAGGAGGTGCTGGCAAGCGGGCAATTGACCCTCGGAAAGTACGGCGCAGAATTTGAGCGGCAGTTCGCGAGGTTCTGCGGCGTCCCTTACGCGGTCGCCGTCAACAGCGGCACGAGTGCTCTCGAGATCATTCTTCGGGTCCTGGGCATCCAAGGCAAGGACGTGCTGGTGCCGACGAATACATTTTTTGCCACGGCGGCGGTCGTCGTGCACGCGGGCGGCCGTCCCGTATTCGTGGATATGGATCCGGAATCCTTTGCCGTCAAACCGGACGATCTTGAGAAGGGTCTGACCTCCAAGACCGCCGGCATCATCGTGACACACATCGGCGGAATTGTTTCCCGGCGGACACCTGAATTGCAGGAGTGGGCGCGCAGGAAGGGTCTATGGCTTGTGGAGGACGCCGCGCATGCGCATGGATCGTCATTCGACCATGTGAAGGCTGGAGCGTTCGGCATCGCGGGCGCCTTTAGTTTCTATCCCACGAAGGTCATGACCTCTGGCGAGGGTGGCATGATCGTGACGAGCGACAACCGCATTCATGAGGAGGCCCGGATCTATCGGGACCAGGGGAAGGCCAGCTTCACACAGAATGCGCACGTTCGCATGGGCTATAACTGGCGGATGTCGGAGCCGCATGCCATCATCGGACTGAAACATCTCGATCGCCTGCCGTCCATGATCGCGGACCGGCAAAAGATGGCTTCGGTGTACGACCGCGGGCTGCAGGATTTCAAGAACCTCACGGCTTTAGTGGTCCCTCCCGGAGGGCTTTGCAATTACTATAAGTACATCGCCGTCCTCCGCGACTGGCGCGACCGGAAGGCATTGAAAACGCTGTTGCGCGAACAGTACGGCGTGTCCCTGGCCGGCGAGGTTTATGAGGAGCCGCTCCACAAACAGCCGGTGTTCGCGCCGTATGTGTCGCGTTCGTTGCCCGTTTCCGAAGATTACTGTGCGCGGCATCTCTGTCTCCCGGTCTTTTCGGGAATGGAAGAGCAGGATGTCCAACAGGTCATCAACGCATTACGAGACACCATCGGTTAGGAAGGAGATAGAAATGGCCAAAGTAGTGGTGACAGGCGGGAGCGGGTTCATCGGGTCGCACGTGGTAGATGTGCTCATGGAGGCGGGGCACCAGGTCACTGTTATTGACCATCGAGTTCAGCCGTATCGAGACGATGTCAACTTTGAAGACGTGGACCTGATGGAGATGTCCTCCGTCCTGGCCGCGACCAAGGGCGCCGACCATGTGTTTCATCTGGCGGCCGTCTCGAACGTCAACTACGCCTACAAGTATCCGGTCTACACCACCGCGCTCAATGTGATAGGGACTGCCCATGTCCTGGAAGCCGCGAGGATCAACGGCGT
>Ga0070706_100000569_pt1 | contig 43093 bp, 34 predicted proteins | sample KBSK5501metaG_FD_65476 | JGI IMG/M metagenome (GOLD analysis project Ga0070706, IMG submission 65476) | Corn, switchgrass and miscanthus rhizosphere microbial communities from Kellogg Biological Station, Michigan, USA - KBS K5-50-1 metaG | ecosystem: Host-associated > Plants > Roots >... | reverse complement strand
CGTCGAGCGCTTCGATGCGCGTCTGCAGCGCGTCCAGATCGACGCCCGGCGCGTGCTCCTCGTACGCGAGGCGCAGCGCACGCGCCTCGGCGACGCCCTCGCTGACCGCCTCGAACACGCTGTGGCCCGGCTCGAACGCCGGCTCCTGCGGCACGTAGCGGATGCGCAGCCCCTGGGTCAGCTGCAGCAGGCCGTCGTCGAGCTTCTCCAGCCCGGCGAGGATCTTCAGCAGCGACGACTTGCCGGCGCCGTTGCGGCCGATCAGGCCGAGGCGTTCACCGGTTTCGAGCGAGAACGCGGCGTTGTCGAGCAGCGCAACGTGGCCATAGGCCAGATGGGCGTTGGAAAGCGAAAGGACTGCCATGCGGCGATTGTCGCTGCGCGCCGCGCGCGTTCACGCCGTCTCGGTTCTCCATTGCGCGGCGCGCCACCTGCGACGCATGAAACGCTTGAGAATTCAGTGCCGGCGCCGCGCCACCGTCGAGGCCTTGATCGCCGGCGCGCTGGTCGAGTCGCGCACCACGAGCTCGTGCGGCAGCACGCGGTGCACGCCGGCAACCGGCACCGCACCGTCGGCGCGGTTCGCCGCGATCAGCATCTCGACTGCGGCGCGCGCCATGCCATCCATCGGCTGGCGCACCGTCGTCAGCGGCGGCCACACGAGGCCGGAGGCGGCCGAGTCGTCGAAGCCGGCGATCGACAGGTCGTCGGGCACCGAGAGCCCGAGGCGCTGCGCGGTCGCGAGCACGCCCAGCGCCATGTCGTCGTTGCTCGCGAACACCGCGCTCGGCCGCGTGCGCCGGCTCAGCAGGTGGTGCGCGGCATCGACGCCCGACGCGAACGTGAACCCGCCCTGGTGCACCAGCTCCGGGTCGACGGCCAGGCGATGCGTCTTCATCGCGCGCAGATAGCCCTGGTAGCGCGGCGCCGAGGCGGCCTGGTCGGTCGCGCCCTTGATGAACGCGATGCTGGTGTGGCCGAGGCTGATCAGGAGGTTCGTGATCTCTTCGGCGGCGCCGGCGTCGTCCATGCGCACGGTCGCCATGTCGCGCGTGTTGCGGCCCGGCGAGATCAGCACGCACGGCGTGCCGCTTTCGCGCAACGCCTTCAGCACCTGCGCGTTGTCGCACAGCGGCGGCGCGAGGATCATGCCGTCGGGCCGCAGCGCGGAGACCATGCGGTCGACCTGCTGCTGCAGGTCCGGCGCATCGTCGTGCAGCGATTCGACGACGAGGTGGTAGCCCGCCTCGCGGCAGCGCAGCGTGGCGCCCTGCTGCACGCCGCCGACGAACGCGGCGCTCGGGTCGTAGTACAGCAGCCCGATCAGGAACGAGCGCGCGCCGGCGAGGCTGCGCGCCGACAGCTTGGGCCGGTACTTCAGCGCTGCGACGACCTTCAGCACCCGCTCGCGCGTCTGCGGATGAACGCCGGGCTCGTCGTTCATCACGCGCGAGACCGTCTTGATCGAGACGCCGGCCTGTGCAGCCACATCGGTGATGGTCGCGAGCGGCGCGGCGGGAGCGGGCTTGGCGTTCTTCGTGGGTGTCATGGAGCGGCTCGAGCGCACGCGCGACTGTGCCACAACGACTCGCGCGTTCTTCATCGCCCGCGGACGCACAGCTGCTCGACCAGCGCGCGGTTCCGCGGCAGATCGGCCAGCGCACGGTCGGCCACCTGGCGGATGGTCGCGAACTCGCGCTTCGCGTCGTCGATGCGCGGGTAGGCGGCGCGCGCCGCGGCGAGGTCGGTCGCGTACTCCATGCCGTACAGCACGTACTGCCAGCTCGACGGCGGGTACATCTCCAGGTCGGTGATGAAGTCGAGCCGGCGCGCTCGGCATCGATGTCCGCGGGTACTTCTACTGGAACCTGTTCGACAACTTCGAGTGGGACTCGGGCTACGCGAAGCGCTTCGGCCTGTACCGCGTCGACTACGCGACCCGGCGGCGGACCCCAAAGGACAGCGCGCACTGATACCGCAACTTCATCGCCGCGCAGAGATGCGCGACGCCGGCGACCACGGCGACGGCCACAGCGACAGCGGCCTGCGGCTGCGCGGCGCGCGCTCTGGTTCGACGGCGCCGATCGAACCTTGGCGCAGATCGCGCCCTAGCCGCACCCTGGCCGCGTTCTAGAGATGCCCGCGCTTGAGCATCGCGAGCATCAGCTGGCCCGGCGCGCCGAGCCGCGTTTCGCACGCGGTCTCGAAGTCGGCATACAGATGCCTGCCCCAGCCCCAGAGGCGCCAGATCGGCTCCCAGTGGCGCTCGGCCGCGACCAGCCCGGCCTCGACCACCGGCAGGTGCCCGGCGCACGCGCCGGCGATGCCGAGCACGACCTGTTCGACTGCCTCCGACGAATTGTCGATCGCGCGCAGCAGCTCGCGTTCGCTCGGCGGCTCGGCCGTGTGCGCGAGCGCCAGCCACGCGCTGGCCCGCATCGGCGCGGTCGCGCCGCCGGTCGCGCGGCGCATGGCCTGCGCGAACGCGGTGCCGGTCGCGGGCGCGAGCCGGCCCGCGGCCCACAGCGCGCAGACGCTGTCGAAGCCTGACGACGGCTGCGCGAGCACGGCGCCCACCGCATCGGCATGGCGCGACGCGCCGGCCGGGCCAATCCAGCCGATCGCGAGCATCCGCGCCCACGGCGGCACCAGGCTCTCGTTGCCGGCCAGCGCGGCCAGCGAGGCCCAGGCCGACTCGTCGCCGATGCTCGCGATCGCGCGCAAGCCGCGCTCGGCGAGCTGCGGGTCCATCTCGGCGAGCATCACCGCATCGTCGGCCACATGGCTCGGCAACCGGCCGACCAGCGACGCGAGCAGCGCCGAGGCGATCGGCATGGCCCAGTTGTCGGCCGCGTGCCGCAGCAGCGGCTGCGCGAGGCCGGGGCGCACGCGGTGCAGCGTCTCCTCGAAGGCGACCGCGTCGAGCTCCCTGCCGATCTTGCGGCGTGCCTCGAGCGCAGCGCTCATCGTGCCCAGCCCCGCATGGAACACGCCCTCTTGGCGCAGGAAGGCCGAGAGGCCCGCGACCGCGAGCACCGGCCCGAATTTGTCGACCGCGTCCGCATCGCTGTCGAAGTTCTCGTTGTCGGCGACCCAGCGCGCGGCATGCGCCTCGCCGAGGTAGCCGAACGCGGCGATCACGAGCCGCAAGGTCTCGAAGTCGACGCTCTTGGCCTGCTGCGCCTTCTGGTACAGCGCGCCGATCGCGTCGGCGCGGTTGCTGCCTTCGGCAAAGCGCAACGCCGCCAGCAGCCGCTGGCGCTGCGGCCAGTCCTTGGGTCCGTCGCCGAACGCATGGCCGAGGATCAGCGGCACGCCGTCGTCCGCCCGGCGCGTCAGCAGCTCGCCGACGAGGCGTTGCGTCCACGCGCTGTTCTCGACGCGCTGCGCCGCGAGCAGGTGCTCGCAAGCCTGGCGCGACAGGGCATCGTCCGCGGCAATTGCATCGAGCTCTTCGGCGACCAGCCGCCCACTGACCAGATCGGCAAGCACACTGCGCGCCGAGGCGCCGACGAAGCGCTGCACCAGCGCCGCGAGCTCGCGGTCGCTGCGCATTGGCGAGGGCGGCATCGCCGGGCGCGTCGTCGCGAGCACATCCTCGAACTCGGGCAGCTTCGCGAGCACCGCTTCGCGCAGCTCCTGCACCGTCGAGAACGGCTTGGGCCGCAGCAGGCTGCCGCCTTCGAGCAGCGCGCGGAATGCGGCGATGTGCGCGCCGCGCTCGTTCTCGCCGGTGGCCGTGTCCATGTCGGTGCCGCAGTAGGTGCGGGCCATCTGGCTCTTGATGAACACGTAGCACGGCTTGCCCAGACGCTGCGCCTCGCGAAACTCGAGCTCCGTGATCGAGCACGGCTTGGCATCGGGATCGGCCGGGTCGGCGGGGCAATGCCCATAGCGCAGCCCGACAATGCCGACGTAGATCGCGCAGCTCGCCACATCGGCCAGGCAGCTCGCCCGCACCGACTGCTCGTCGGCCGAGTAGCTCTGCAGCACCCCGTAGCCCTGCTTGGTCAGCACCTCCTCGACCGCGTCGCGCTCGTCGACCAGGTCGCGCAGCGTCGACGAGAGGTAGACGTCGTGGGTGCGGGGCATGGTCGCGAGCGCGCTGGACGCGGCGGTAGGCCGGGGTCAGCCGACGATCGTCAGCCGGGTCCGGCGCGCGGCTCGGCCAGCGCCGCCTCGAGCGCATCGACGAACATCTTCGCAACGTCGAACCCGCTCTGCTTCGTGATCTCCTGGAAGCCGGTCGGACTGGTGACGTTGATTTCGGTCAGGCTGTCGCCGATCACGTCGAGCCCGACCAGCAGCAGCCCGCGCTGCGCGAGCACGGGGGCCAGGCCTTCGGCGATCTCGCGGTCGCGCGCGGTGAGCTCGCGCGCCACGCCCTTGCCGCCGACCGCAAGGTTGCCGCGGATCTCGCTGCCCTGCGGAATGCGCGCGAGGCAGAACGGCACCGGCTTGCCGCCGATCACGAGGATGCGCTTGTCGCCTTCGACGATCTCGGTCAGGTAGCGCTGCGCCATCACGGTCTCGTCGCCGCCCTTGTTCAGCGTCTCGACGATGCTGCCGAGGTTCAGTCCATCGGGGCCGACGCGGAAGATCCCCATGCCGCCCATGCCGTCGAGCGGCTTCAGCACGATGTCGCGGTGCTCGGCATGAAAGCGCTTGACCTCGGCCTCGCTGCGGGTCACGAGGGTCGGCCCGATGTACTGCGGGAACTCGAGGATCGCGAGTTTTTCCGGGTGATCGCGCAGCGCCGCCGGCGAGTTGAAGACGCGCGCGCCTTCGCGCTCGGCCTGCTGCAGCAGGTGCGTCGCGTAGAAGTATTCGCTGTCGAACGGCGGGTCCTTGCGCATCAGCACCGCGTCGACATCGGCCAGCGCGGTGACGCGGTCGGTGTCGGCACGCGGCGCGAACCAGTCATGCTCGTCGCCGGTCAGCGTGAACGCGCGCAGCGGCGCACTGACGCGCCCGCCGCGCTGCCACGACAGATCGCGCGGCTCGCAGGCCAGCAGCTCGTGGCCGCGCGACGCGGCCTCGCGCATCATCGCGAAGGTCGAATCCTTGTAGGTCTTGAAACCCTCGAGCGGGTCGGCAACGAACAGCAGTTTCATCGGCAGTGAGTGCGGGTTCAGGTCGGCGCCGGGCGCGTGCGGCCGGGCCGCCACTGTTGCACAAAAAGCGCGGGCGCGCCGGCCGCGATGCGCCAAAGGCGCTCATCCGACACCCCTAAGGTCTCGTCAGATTTCGACTTTCGACCCCAGCTCCACCACGCGATTCGCCGGAAGCCGCAGGAAGTCGGCCGCCGCGGCAGCGTTGCGGTGCATGCTCGCGAACAGCTTCTCGCGCCAGTCGGCCATGCCGCCGCCCATCGTCGGCATCACGATGTCGCGCGACAGGAAGTACGAGGTGTCCATCTCGTCGACGATGCAGCCGCGCGGGCGCAGCAGCTCGAGCGTTTCGGGCACGTCGGGGTCGTTTTTGAAGCCGAAGTGCAGCGTGACCTGCCAGCAGTCGCGGCCGAGCGGCTCGACCTCGCAGCGCTGGCCGAAGGCGATCCACGGCACCTCGTGCTGCTTCACGGTGACGAACAGGTTGGTCTCGTGCAGCACCTTGTTGTGCTTGAGGTTGTGCAGCAGCGCGTTCGGCGTCAGGCCCTGCTCGCTGACCAGGAACACGGCCGTACCCTGAACGCGCGTCGGCGGGTGAACGAAGACCGACTCGAGAAACGGCTTCAGCTCGATCGCCTCTTCGCGCATGCGCTGGTGCATCAGGTTGCGGCCCTGCTTCCAGGTCATCATCAGCGTGAACATCACGATGCCGATCAGCACCGGGAACCAGCCGCCTTCGATGACCTTGACGACGTTCGCGCTGAAGTACACGAAGTCGACGACGAAGAAGAAGCCGGTCGCCGCGAAGCACAGCGACCACGGGTACTTCCAGCCGTAGTGGATCACGAAGAAGGTCATTGTCGTCGTGATCAGCATGTCGATGGTCACCGCGATGCCGTAGGCGGCGGCCAGCCGGGTGGTCGAACCGAAGACCACGACCGCCAGCACGATGCAGACGTACAGCCCCCAGTTGACGAACGGCACGTAGATCTGGCCGGCCTCGCGCACCGAGGTGTGCATGATGCGCAGGCGCGGCAGGTAGCCGAGCTGCACCGCCTGCTTGGTCACCGAGAACGCCGCGGTGACCAGCGCCTGCGACGCGATCACGGCCGCGCAGGTCGCCAGGCCGATCAGCGGGTACAGCGCCCAGGTCGGCGCCATCTCGTAGAACGGGTTGCCGACCTTGCTCGGGTCTTCGAGCAGCATCGCGCCCTGGCCGAAGTAGTTCAGCACCAGCGCCGGCATCGCGAGCCCGAACCAGGCGAGCCGGATCGGGCGCTTGCCGAAGTGGCCCAGGTCGGCGTACAGCGCCTCGGCGCCGGTCACGCACAGCACGATCGCGCCGAGCGCGACGAACGCGATGCCGCTGTGCGCGAGCAGGAACTCGAGCGCGTAGTGCGGGCTCAGCGCCCACAGGATGCGCGGGGTGTCGACGATGTGGGCGAGTCCGAGGACCGCGAGCACGGCGAACCACACCACCATGATCGGCCCGAACAGCTTGCCCACGCTCGCCGTGCCGCGCCGCTGCACGAGGAACAGAGCCGTCAGCACCGCCAGCGTCGCGGGCATCACGTAGTGCTGCAGCCCGGGCGCGGCCACGCCCAGGCCTTCCATCGCGCCGAGCACCGAGATCGCCGGCGTGATCACGCCGTCGCCGAAGAAGATTGCGGTCCCGAAGATGCCGAGCAGCAGCAGCCGCCGGCGCAGTTCCGGCCGGCCGCGCACCGCCTGCGACGCGAGCGCGAGCATCGCGATCAGGCCGCCCTCGCCGTTGTTGTCGGCACGCAGGATCAGCACGACGTACTTGACCGAGACGACGACCGTCAGCGTCCAGAACACCAGCGACAGCACGCCGTGGATGTTGGCTTCGCTCAGCGGCACATGGCCGTGCGCGAACACCTCCTTCAGCGCGTACAGCGGGCTCGTGCCGATGTCGCCGTAGACGACGCCGAGCGCCGCGAGCGTGAGCCCGCCGAGCCCGGCGAATCCGGACGAGGCTCGATGGGCAAAGGTGGTGGAGCTCACGTCACTCTCAGATCTGCACCTTCGCACCGAGCTCGACGACCCGGTTGGCGGGCAGGTTCATGAAGTCGGCCGCCGAGGCGGCGTTGCGGTGCATGTTCGCGAACAGCTTTTCGCGCCACGGCGCCATGCCGCCGCCGAGCGTGGGCATGACGGTCGCGCGCGACAGAAAGTAGGAGGTCGTCATCGGGTCGACCTCGAAGCCGTGGCCCTGCAGCAGCTCGAGCGCGGCCGGCACGTCGACGTCGTTCTTGAAGCCGAAGCTCAGCGTCACCGTCCAGCAGCCCTTGCACAGCTGCTCGGCGCGCGCGCGCTCGGCGAACGGCACCCAGGGGATGTCCAGCGTGTCGACCGTGACGAACAGGTTGGTCTCGTGCAGCACGTAGTTGTGCTTCAGGTTGTGCAGCAGCGCGGTCGGCGTCAGGTCGGCGACGCCGTTCATGAACACCGCAGTGCCGGGTGCGCGCATCGGCGGGTCGGCCAGCACGCTCTTGAGGAACGGCTTGAGCTCGATCGCATCGGCGCGCAGGCTCGTGCCGAGAAGCTCGCGGCCGCGCGCCCAGGTCATCATCACCGTGAACACGAAGGCCGCGATCAAGAGCGTGAACCAGCCACCCGACATCACCTTCAGGATGTTCGACGCGAAGAACACGAGCTCGATCGCGAGGAAGAAGCCGGTCGCCCCGAGGCTGACCAGCAGCGGGTAGTTCCAGAGATAGCGGACCACGAAGAAGGTCATCACGGTGGTCAACACCATCGTCGCGGTGACGGCGATGCCGTAGGCGGTGGCCAGCGCGCTCGACGAGCCGAAGTGCAGCACGGCCGCGACGATCGCCGCGAACTGCAGCCAGTTCACGGCCGGGATGTAGATCTGCCCGGTGTCGCGCACCGAGGTGTGCAGCACGCGCAGGCGCGGCAGGTAGCCGAGCTGGATCGCCTGCTTGGTGACCGAGTAGGTGCCGGAGATCGTCGCCTGCGACGCGATCACCGTCGCGAGCGTCGCGAGCACGATCATCGGCAGCAGGAACCAGGTCGGCACCATGTTGAAGAACGGGTTGTCGGCCTTGTCCGGCTCGATCAGCATCAGCGCTCCCTGGCCGAAGTAATTCAGCACCAGCGCCGGGAACACGAGCGCGAACCAGGCGACGCGAATCGGCTTCTTGCCGAAGTGACCCATGTCGGCGTACAGCGCCTCGGCGCCGGTGACGGCGAGGAACACCGCGCCGAGCACGAGCAGCGTCGACTGACCGTGCGCGATGCCGAAACGCAGCGCATGCCACGGGTTCAGCGCGAGCAGCACCTCGGGCGCGCGCACGATCCACACCGCGCCCCAGAACCCGATCACCAGGAACCAGACGACCGTGAACGGCCCGAACCAGCGGCCCATCGCGCCGGTGCCGAAGCGCTGCGCCATGTACAGCAGCGTCAGCACCACGAGCGTGATCGGCACGACGTACGGCTCCAGGGCCGGCGTCGCGACTTCGAGGCCTTCGACCGCGGAGAGCACCGAGATCGCCGGGGTGATCACGCCGTCGCCGTAGAACAGCGCGGCGCCGAGGATGCCCATCACGACCAGCGCGCTGCGCATGCGCGGCCGATCGCGCGTGGCCTGCGACGACAGCGCCATCAGCGCCATCGTGCCGCCCTCGCCGTTGTTGTTGGCGCGCATGATCAGCGTCACGTACTTCAGCGTGACGATGACGCTCAGCGTCCAGAACACCAGCGAGAGCACGCCGAGGATGTCGGCCTCGGCGAGGGTGGCATGTTTGGTCGCGAAGACTTCGCGCAGGGCGTACAGCGGGCTGGTGCCGATGTCGCCATAGACGACTCCCAGGGCGCCAAGGGTCAGAGTGGCGAGGCTGGAAGAGCCGGTTTTGTTGCTCACGAGAACTGACTCGGCGACTGCTCGCCGGGCATCGGTCGGGAAGGACGGAATTCTGCGCGCTCGCCCGGGGGCGCTGGCAACTTCCGGGTCAGGCCATGTTGCAGCGCAGCAACCGGACGCTGCAACCCGCTTGCGCCGCCGGACGTTTCGTCCTACCGCACGGCGTGGCGTCGACCGGGTGCCGCGCGCAACTCATTCGTAGACTTCGGCGTCCGGGTCGGTCACCTCGAGCTCGTAACTCGCCGCCACCATCGCGAGCCGCGCGATCACGCCGTACATGTAGAAGCGGTTCGGCGCGCTGGCGCCGGGTTTCGCGCCCGGCTTCGGCATTTGATGATGCTCGGCGAAGGCGAGCGGCACGAAGCTCGCCCCGGGCGAATTCAGGTTCTCGTCGGCGCCGCGTTCCGCGTTGACGCGGTAGAAACCGCCGACGACATAACGGTCGATCATGTAGACCACCGGCTCGGCGACCGCATCGTTGACGCGCTCGTGGGTCGGCACGCCTTCTTGCAGGATGACTTCGCTGACCTCCTGACCGTCCTTGATCACGCTCATCTTGTTGCGCGTGCGGCGGTTCAGGTCGGCGAGTTCCTTCGGGTCGCGCACCGTCATGATGCCCATGCCGTAGGTGCCGGCGTCGGCCTTCACGATGATGAACGGCTTCTCCTGGATGCCGTATTCCTTGTACTTGCGGCGGATCTTGCCGAGCAGCGCCTCGGCGTTGCTCATCAGGCACTCGTCCCCGCTGCCGTCGCTGAAGTTCACCTCGCCGCAGCGCGCGAACATCGGGTTGATCAGCCACGGGTCCATGCCGAGCAGCTTCGCGAATTTCTTCGCGACCTCTTCGTACGCCGCGAAGTGGTTGGTCTTGCGCCGCACCGCCCAGCCGGCGTGCAGCGGCGGCAGCAGGTACTGCTCGTGCAGGTTCTCGAGCACCTTGGGCACGCCGGCCGACAGGTCGTTGTTCAGCAGGATCGTGCAAGGATCGAAGTCCTTCAGCCCGAGCCGGCCGCGGGTGCGCACCAGCGGCTCGAGCGTCAGGCTGTCGCCGTCGGGCATGTCGATGCGGGTCGGCGCGCTGATCGCTTCGTCGAGCGTGCCCAGGCGCACGTTCAGGCCGGCCTGGTGGAAGATCTCCATCAGGCGCCGCACGTTCGCCAGATAGAAGGTGTTGCGGGTGTGCTTCTCGGGGATCAGCAGCAGGTTCTTCGCTTCGGGACAGATCTTCTCGATCGCCGCCATTGCCGCCTGCACCGCAAGCGGCAGCATCTCCTGCGTCAGGTTGTTGAAGCCGCCGGGAAACAGGTTGGTGTCCACCGGCGCGAGCTTGAAGCCGGCGTTGCGCACATCCACCGAGGTGTAGAACGGCGGCGTGTGCTCCATCCATTCGAGCCGGAACCAGCGCTCGATCGCCGGCAGCGATTCGAGGATGCGCTGCTCGAGTTCGTTGATCGGGCCGGTCAGTGCGGTGATGAGGTGGGGGACCATGGCAGCGTCCGCAGCGGGACAAGGGTCGGAACTCGGATTTTAGGCATCTGGGGTTCGCTCGCCCAGACGCAAGACGTGGTCGTCGCGCCGGGCCGCGAAACAAAAAGGGCCGCGGATGGCGGCCCTTCGTGAAGCATTCGTGAGGCAGGGGCCGCCTTCCCGGCGCCCCTGCCCCCGGTCGGCGAACCGTCAGTTGTGGTACGCGGTTTCGCCGTGGGCGCTGATGTCCAGGCCCTCGCGCTCCTCTTCCTCCGGCACGCGCAGCCCGATCGTCTTGTCGACGATGAAGTACGCCACCAGCGAGACCACGCCGGACCAGACGATCGTCAGGATCACGCCCTTGAGCTGGATCCAGAACTGCGCGCCGATGCCGTTGGACGAGACCGCGGCCGTGACCCAGTCGCCCACGAGGCCGGGGCCGCCGAGCGACTGGTTGTTGAACACGCCGGTCAGCAGCGCGCCGACGATGCCGCCGACGCCGTGCACACCGAACACGTCGAGCGAGTCGTCCGCGCCGAGCAGCTTCTTCAGGCCGTTCACGCCCCACAGGCAGGCGAAGCCGGCGACGAGGCCGACGATGATCGCGCCCATCAGGCCGACGTTGCCGGCTGCCGGCGTGATCGCCACGAGGCCCGCGACCGCGCCCGACGCCGCACCGAGCATCGAGGCCTTGCCCTTGATCAGCGCTTCACCGATCGACCAGGCCAGCACCGCCGCGGCCGTGGCCGAGAAGGTGTTCATGAACGCGAGCACCGCGCTGTTGCCGGCTTCCAGCGCCGAGCCGGCGTTGAAGCCGAACCAGCCCACCCACAGCAGCGACGCGCCGACCATCGTCAGCGTCAGCGAGTGCGGCGTGAACGCCTCCTTGCCGTAGCCGATGCGCTTGCCGATCATGACGGCGCCCACCAGGCCCGCGACCGCGGCGTTGATGTGCACCACCGTGCCGCCGGCGAAGTCGAGCGCGCCCCACTGCCAGACCAGGCCGGCCTTGGCGTTCATCGCGTCGACCACGTCCTTGCTCGCGTACGCATCCGGTCCCATCCAGAACCAGACCATGTGGGCGATCGGCGCATAGCTGAACGTGAACCACAGCGCCATGAACAGCAGCACCGCGCTGAACTTGATGCGCTCGGCGAACGCGCCGACGATCAGGCAGCAGGTGATGCCGGCGAAGGTCGCCTGGAACGCGCAGAACAGCAGCTCGGGGATGTAGACGCCCTTGCTGAAGGTCGCGGCCATCGCGAACGAGCCGTCGGCCGGATTGAACAGGCCCTTCATGAACAGCCGGTCGAATCCGCCGAAGTAGGCGTTGCCTTCGCTGAACGCGAGGCTGTAGCCGTAGATGCACCACAGCACGACGATCATCGAGAACGTCACCAGCACCTGCATCAGCACCGACAGCATGTTCTTGCTGCGAACGAGGCCGCCGTAGAAGAGCGCCAGGCCGGGCACGGTCATCATGATCACGAGCAGCGTCGCGACGATCATCCAGGCCACGTCGCCCTTGTTCGCGACCGGGGTCGATGCGGCAGCCGCAGGCGCCGACGCGGCATCGGACGCCGCCGATGCGGGAGCTGCCGCCGCAGCGGCCGCCGGTGCGGACGCTGCCGCAGCCGAGGCCGGCGCAGACGCGGCGTCTTGAGCAAACGCGGAGCCGCTGAGGCCCGCGAAGCCCAGAGCCGCGAGGCCCAGGGCAAGAGAGGCAATGATTTTTCGCATGGGTTGTCTCTTGTTGAGATCTTGGGGGGCGGCGGTCAGAGCGCGTCCTTGCCGGTCTCGCCGGTGCGGATGCGGACGACCTGCTCGAGCGTGGAGACGAAAACCTTGCCGTCACCGATCTTGCCGGTGCGCGCAGCGCTTTCGATCGCCTCGATCACGCGGTCGACGATGGCGTCGTCGACGGCCGCTTCGATCTTCACTTTCGGCAAGAAGTCGACGACGTACTCCGCACCGCGGTACAGCTCGGTGTGGCCCTTCTGGCGCCCGAAGCCTTTGACTTCGGTCACCGTAATGCCCTGCACGCCGATGGCGCTGAGGGCTTCGCGGACTTCGTCGAGCTTGAACGGCTTGACGATCGCGGTCACCATCTTCATGGATGTTCCCCTTGAATGATCGGAATGATCAGAACGTCTTCTTGACGCCGAGCACGACGCCGAACTTGCCCAGGTCCTTGCCGTTCGCCGGCGACGCATAGGCCTTGACGCCGTTGATCGACTTGGTGTCGGTGCCGACCAGCGCCAGCGAGCCGCTGAAGCCGCTGCCGAAGTCCTTCGCCAGCGTCACCGAGTAGTCGGTGTACGAGAAGTCGTCGTTGTTGAAGCCGCCCTCGCCGCCGCGGATCTTCTGGTAGCCGACGTGCGGCACGACGCTGAAGCCGCTGCCGACATCGAAGGTCGCGGACAGGTCGAGGTAGCCGCTGTTCTTGCTGTCGGCGGTGCCGAACAGGTTGGTCACCGCGTGCGAGTACTTCAGCGTGGCCGGGCCGTAGGTCAGCGCACCGTAGACCTCGGTGGTGTTCGCGTTCTTGAACCCGGGCACGTCCTTGAGCTTGTTGCTCGGGTAGTAGTAGGTCAGGACGCCGACGTCATAGGTGAAGTCCTTCGAGATCTCGCCTTTGTAGCCGCCGTAGATGTCCCATTCGACGCTGCCCTTGGCGTCGACGCCCGCGGCTTCTTCCCAATCCTTGATCCACTTGATCGTGGAGGCCCAGGTGCCGACATAGAAGCCGCTGGCGAACGCATAGTCGGCGCCGCCTTGCAGGGCCGGCTTCAGGCGCGTCTGCGAGATGCCACGGTAGCGGTAGTCGGAGACCGCACCGATGTTGAACGACAGCGGGCTCGCGTCTTCGGCGTGGACCGCTGCGCTCAGCAGCGAGGCGGTCGCGAGAATCAACAGGGACTTGGTGGTCATGCTCGGAGCTCCGATCTTTGTTTAGGACGAGGTTGAAGAGGCGCGCGGCCAGTTGTGCACGATGTGTGCCAGCGGGCTTGCACGCGGTTACCGCACTGCAATGGACCGGGCCGGCGCGAGTGACACCACACGATGCACCAGATCGATGCAATCCGCATAGCTGCACGCACTTGGTGCGCCAGCGAAGCGCAATCCCCCGGATGGGGGCCCCGCCGCGCGGGAAGGGCAGCGGGCGCGGCGCTGAACACAATGGCGCCGCCCATCCCCGCCACGACCCACATGACACCATGTCGCTTGCCGTCATCCACAGCCGCGCGCTGAACGCGCTGGTCGCCGCCGAGGTCACGGTCGAGGTGCATCTGGCGAACGGGCTGCCAAGCTTCACGCTGGTCGGGCTGGCCGATACCGAGGTCAAGGAGGCGCGCGAGCGGGTTCGCGCCGCACTCGTCAACAGCGGCCTCGAGTTCCCGCACAACAAGCGGATCACGGTGAACCTCGCACCGGCCGATCTTCCGAAGGAGTCGGGCCGCTTCGATCTGCCGATCGCACTGGGCATCCTCGCGGCCAGCGGCCAGATCGAGGCGCGCGAGCTGGAACGCCATGAATTCGCCGGCGAGCTCTCGCTGGCCGGCGATCTGCGCCCGGTGCGCGGCGCGCTCGCGATGGCGCTCGCGTTGCAGCGCCAGGCCAGGCAGCGCAGCGACCACCCACCTCGCGCGCTCGTGCTGCCCGCCGCGAGCGCCGAGGAGGCCGCACTCGTCGAGAACCTGACGATCCACGGCGCCGCGCATCTGCTCGACGTGGTGCAGGCGATGCTGCCCGAATCGGCGCCGAACCGCGTGCCGCTGGCCCGTGCGGCCCCGCGGCCGCCGGGCAATGCCGCGGCGCTGCCGGACCTGCGCGAGGTCAAGGGCCAGTCCAGCGCGAAGCGCGCGCTCGAGATCGCGGCGGCCGGTGGACACAGTGTCCTGATGGTCGGCCCGCCGGGCAGCGGCAAGTCGATGCTGGCGCACCGCTTCGCGGCGCTGCTGCCCGAGATGGACCATGAGGCAGCGCTCGAATCGGCCGCGATGCTGAGCCTGGCCGGGCTGTTCTCGCACGAGGGCTGGCGCCAGCGCGTGCTGCGGGCGCCGCATCACAGTGCATCGTCGGCCGCGCTGGTCGGTGGCGGCTCGCCGCCGCGGCCGGGCGAGATCTCGCTCGCGCACCACGGCGTGCTGTTCCTCGATGAATTCCCCGAATTCCCGCGCGCGGCGCTGGAAGCGCTGCGCGAGCCGCTCGAGACTGGCCGCATCGTCGTCTCGCGCGCGGCGCGCCAAGCCGAGTTCCCGGCACGTTTTCAGTTGATTGCCGCGATGAACCCGTGCCCGTGCGGGCATTACGGCAGCGCATTGAAGCCGTGCCGCTGCACACCGGACCTGATCGCCCGCTACCAGGGCCGGATCAGCGGCCCGCTGCTCGACCGGATCGATCTGCAGGTTGAGGTGCCGGCGGTCGCGCCCGACGCGCTCGCGTCGCAGCCTGACGGTGACACGAGCGCGGTGGTCGCACGGCGCGCGGCCGCGGCACGCTCGGTCGCGCTGATGCGCCAAGGCTGCGCCAACGCCGAGTTGGCGGGCGACGCGCTCGACGTGCACTGCGCGCTCGACGGCGCGCCGGCGCGGTTCCTGCATGCCGCCTCGGCGCGGCTCGGCTGGTCGGCGCGCGGCTACCACCGCGTGCTGCGGGTGGCGCGCACGATCGCCGACCTCGACGCTCGCGCCGCGCTGCAGGAAGGCCACCTCGCCGAAGCGATCCAGCTGCGGCGCGTGCTCGGCGTCGGCTGAGCCGGGCCGCCGCTATGCTGCAGGCACCTCGATCGATGCCGGAGAGCTGCCGATGCTGCGCGCGAACGTCCTGCCGGAAGACTTCCACACCCGCCAGGTCGGCACCCTGCCCGACCGCTACGGGTTGCGGGTGACCGAAATCGGCGAAGGCCGCATGCACATGCAGATGGAGCTGCAGCCGTGGATGATGGCGCCGAACGGCTTTCTGCACGCCGCGAGCGTGATCGTGCTGGCCGACAGCTGCGCCGGCTACGCGACCATCGCGCATCTGCCCGACGGTGCGAAGGGCTTCACGACGATCGAGCTGAAGAGCAACTTCCTCGGCACCGCGAAGAGCGGCGTGCTGCGCACCGAATGCACGGCCGAGCACCTCGGTCGCACGACGCACGTGTGGTCGGCCACGGTGTTCAACCCCGAGGGTCGCAAGATGGCGCTGTTTCGCTGCACGCAGATGATCCTGTGGTGAGCGAGCGCCGCGCCGGCGCGCCGCAAAAAAAAGCCCACCCGATTGCTCGGGCGGGCTTTGAAGTCCTCAGAAAGGACGTCGTTGGGACGGGGACGGATCGAGCGTCGGTTCTACTGCTAGCGAGACGTCGATCTGAAAAGGGGTGCCGCCCGGTGGGCGGCGTGTGACAGCAATGGCCACGACTTTAGGGAGCGCCTTCCGGGCCGGCTATCCCCAGTTCGAGGGACAGGGAAACTTCTCCCAAATTCGCGACGTTTGCCGTGCATACAGCACGCCGTGCCCGTGCCTCTGTGTCGTCGGCGCTCGTGATCGACAATGCGCGCATGCGTGTGCCCAAACCTGGTGCTGCCCCCGGTGCCTCCCCTTCAGCGACGGCTCCCCGCCGAGCGGCGATCGAGCCGCTGGTCGATGCCGAGCTCGACGAGCTGCAGCGTGCGCTCGACACCGTGCCGCCGCCGCTCGAAGCGCTGGACGTCAGCATGATCGACGGCTTCCTGTGCGGCGTGCTGCTGCAACCGCAGCCGGTGCCGGCGCCGCGCTGGCTGCCGTTCATCACCGACGTCGACGGCCGCGCATTGCCGCGCGGCTTCGATGCACGCCGCGTGCACGCGCTGGTGCTGCGCCGGCACGCCGAGCTCGATGCGGCGATCGCGCGGCGGCGCTGGTTCGATCCCTGGGTGTTCGAGCTCGATGCCGATGACGACGCCGGCGCGGTCGGCGACGCGGTCTACCCGTGGGTCGCCGGCTTCGCGACCGCGCTCGAGACCTTCCCGGGCCTGCTCGCGTTCGATGCGGCCGAGGTCAACGAGCCGCTCGCACTCGTCTACCGCCATCTCGCGCCCGACGATCTCGAAGATGCCGACGAGCTGCTGGCCGAGATCGAATCGCTCGAGCCGCCGGCCGATCTGGGCGTGGCGGTCGAGGAACTGGTGCGCGCGACGCTGCTGCTGGCCGACGTGTCGCGGCCGGCGCGGGATCGCGCGCCGCGTTCGCGCTGAGGCATCACGGCCGTCGCGCGTCAGATCGCCAGCGGATCGACATCGACCGCCCAGCGCAGCACCCGCTGCTCGGCCCGCGCGTCGCGCTCGCGCCTGAGCGTGTGGATCGCCGGCAGCCACGCCGCAAGGAAGCGCTGCAGCACCGCGCGCGAGGGCGACTCGACCAGCATCTGCATGCGCTCGACATCGGCCACGCGCGCGACCACCGGCGGCACCGCCGGGTAGAGCGTCACCGCGTCGGCCCCGGGCAGGCACGCGGCGAGCTCCGCGGCCGCTTGCAGGAAGGCGCGCGCGGCCTCGGGCGTGCGCGCATCGGCGCGCAGCAGCGCGAGCGATGAATACGGCGGCAGCCCGGCCGATGCGCGCTCGGCAAGCTGGCTTGCCGCGAAGGCGTCGAAGTCATGCCGCCGCAGCGCGTCGTACAGCGGGTGGCGCGGGTGCCAGGTCTGGATCCACAGTTCGCTGCGGGCGGCGTGCGCCGCATCGCGGCCGGCGCGGCCGCCTGCCTGCATCAGCAGCGCGAACAGGCGTTCGGGCGCGCGGAAGTCGCTGCTGAAGAGCGAGGCGTCGGGGTTGACCGCAGCGACCAGCGTCACGCGCCGGAAGTCGTGCCCTTTGGTCACCATCTGCGTGCCGACCAGCACATCGACATCGCCGGCGTGCATCGCGCCGAGCTGCGATTCGAGCGCGCCTTTCGTGCGCGTGCTGTCGGCGTCGATGCGGGCGATGCGCGGCGCGGGCCCGTCGTCCCCGGGGCGCAGCAGCGCGGCCAGCTGCTCCTCGAGCCGTTCGGTGCCGCGACCGATCGGGCTGATATCGAGGTTGCCGCATTCGGGGCAGGCCCGCGGCACGCGTTCGCTGAAGCCGCAGTGATGGCAGCGCAGGCTGCGGTCGAGTTTGTGGAACACGCGCCAGGCGCTGCAGTGCGGGCAGCTGCTCTTCCAGCCGCAGTCGCCGCAATGCAGCACCGGCGCATAGCCGCGCCGGTTCAGGAACACGAGGCTCTGCTCGCCGCGTGCGATGCGTTCCTGCAGCGCGGCCAGCAACGGCGGCGACAACGCTCGGGCGCTGGCGTGGACCGAAGCTTTCGGGATCGTGTTCATGTCGACCAGCCGCACCGCCGGCATCTCGCCGCCGCCGATGCGCCGCGGCAGCGCGAGGCGCTGGTAGCGGCCCTCGTTGGCGCGCTGCCAGGTTTCGAGCGACGGCGTCGCCGAGCCCAGCAGCACCGTCGCGCGTTCCAGCTTGCCGCGGTAGACGGCCAGGTCGCGCGCCGAATAGCGTGCGCCTTCCTGCTGCTTGTACGACGGGTCGTGTTCCTCGTCGACGATGATCAGCCCGAGCCGCGGCAGCGCCGCAAACACCGCCAGCCGCGTGCCGAGCACCAGGTCGGCCAGCCCGAGGTGCGCCGCGAGCCAGTGGCGCAGCCGCTGCGCCGGCGTCAGCGCGCTGTGTAGCGAGACGATGCGACGGTCGGCAAACCGCTGTGCGAAACGCGTCTCGAGCTGTGGGGTGAGGTTGATCTCGGGCACCAGGACGAGCACCTGCTTGCCTGCGGCGAGCGCGCGTGCGGCGGCGCGCAGGTAGACCTCGGTCTTGCCGCTGCCGGTCACGCCGTGCAGCAGCACGGTCGGCGCGCCGCCGCCAACGGCTGCCTCTTCGAGTTCGGCGATCCGGGTCAGCGCGGCGTGCTGGTCCAGGCTGAGCGGCGGCAGTTCGGGGGGTGGCGTGGGCGTGGACCCGACGACAGGTGCAGCCGCAGCCTTGCGCAGCTTCGCGACCCGGTTCGCGAGCTGCTCGTCGGTCAGCTTGCGCAGCTCCGGCGGCAGCACCGACAGCGCGAGCTCGCCGACACCGCGCTGATAGTAGGCCGCCGCAAACTCGACCAGCGCACACCATGCCGCACCCAGCGCCGGCAGGGCGCTGAGCACCTCGGCGACGGCCTTGAGTTCGCCCGGAGCGGGCTCGCTGGCAGCGCCATCCCAGACGATCCCGGCCGCCTCACGCTTGCCGAATGGCACGCGAACCAGTGTCCCTGGAGAGAGTGTCCGCTCACTCAAGTAATCGAGCGGGGCCGCCAGGCCGGTATGCGCCGGCGCTTCGACGGCAACTCGGATGCGGCTCACTGCAGCCGGAATCATGCGCTGCGCCACTTAGGCGTCACTGTTGATTCGAGCTTCATGAAAGCGCCACAAGTGGATGATTTGCAAAGGCTTTTGGGATTTTCCACGCAACTTGTGGATAACTTTGTGCGTAACCACCCGGAGAATGCCGCGAATGCCCGTCCTGCTTGGCCGTGGAAAGCGTTGCCCGCTTTCGCGGCAGTTTCAGCGCGTCAATGAAATCAATGACTTAGGAAGGATCAGCGAGACCGTCATGATGCGGCGCAACAGACCTGATCGGCCTTTTGGCGAAGTTCAAATTTGGGGATAAGTCAAGCCCTGAGTGCTCACTTACCGGCCGTCCGACACGCGCTTTCAGTGATCCCCCTGCGGCGTTTGGCCGGCCGAACGCAGCGTTCGCGAGAGTTCGTGAACCGCGTCGACCAGCACCGCGACGTTCTCGGGCGGCGTGTGCTGGCTGATGCCGTGGCCCAGGTTGAACACGTGGCCGTCCTGGCTGCGCGGCATGCCGGGCGCCGCGCCGAAATCCTCGAGCGCGCGGCGCGCTTGCGCGCGGATCTGCTCGGGCTCGGCGAACAGCACGTTGGGGTCAATGTTGCCTTGCAGCGCGACCCGGCTGCCGATGCGCGCTCGCGCGGCGCCGAGGTTCACGGTCCAGTCGACGCCGACGACATCGGCGCCCGCCGCGGCGATCTGCTCGAGCCACAGGCCGCCGCCCTTCGTGAACACGATCTGCGGGATGCGCTGGCCGTCGCGCTCGCGCTTGAGCTGCCGCAGCACGCGTTCGGTGTAGTGCAGGCTGAAGGCCTGGAACGCGCCGTCGGCGAGCACGCCGCCCCAGCTGTCGAAGACCATCACCGCCTGTGCGCCGGCATCGATCTGCGCGTTCAGGTACTGCGCGACCGCGTCGGCGTTGACCTCGAGCACGCGGTGCATCAGGTCGGGCCGGCGGTAGAGCATGGTCTTGACCAGGCGATAGTCGTCGGAGCCGGCGCCCTCGACCATGTAGCAGGCGAGCGTCCACGGGCTGCCCGAGAAGCCGATCAGCGGCAAGCGGCCGTTCAGCGCACGCCGGATCGAGGCGACCGCGTCGAACACATAGCGCAGTTTGGCCATGTCGGGCACCTGAAGCTTCGCGACCGCGGCCTCGTCGCGCACGGGGTTCGCGAAGCGCGGGCCCTCGCCGTTCGCGAAGCTCAGGCCGAGCCCCATCGCGTCGGGCACGGTGAGGATGTCGCTGAACAGGATCGCCGCGTCGAGCCGATAACGCTCCAGCGGCTGCAGCGTGACCTCGGTCGCGAAGTCCACGTTCGTCGCGAGCCCCATGAAGCTGCCGGCACGCTCGCGCGTCGCGCGGTACTCCGGCAGATAGCGCCCGGCCTGGCGCATCAGCCAGATCGGCGTGTACTCGGTAGGCTGGCGCAGGCAGGCGCGCAGGAAGGTGTCGTTCTCTGGCGGCGGAAGCATGGGGTGGATTGTCGCAGCGATGTCACCGGCCGCCTCCCCCGCTACAGCCGCATTCGCTTCGCAGCGGGCGTCGGCAGCGCCTCGTCGGCCAGCCAGGCGCGCACCAGCTCGGCCGGGTCGGCCTGCTGGGCGGCGAGCCACACGAGCTCGGGCGCCGCCACGCGCGTGCCCGCGGCACTTGCCGGAAGCTGCAATGCCAGCTGCGCGACGAAGCGCGCGACCTTGCTCGATCGCACCGGCTGGTCGGGTTGCGGCGTCATCATCCGCAGCTGTGCCAGCACGCCGTCGGCGAGCCGCTGCAACCACACGTTCGAGCGCTCGCCGCTCGGCGCTTGCGCCGAGCGCACGAACACGACGCGCCCGAAGCCCAGGCTCGCAACCGCATGCTCGTCCAGATCGGCCAAGCCCGACTTCAATGCCTGCGGCAGGCTTGCGGCGCGGTGCGGCATCACGACGACGAGGTCGCGCACGCCGCTCGCATGCAGCCACTGCGCGAGCGCGGGCAGGCCCCTCGGGTTCGGCCGCAGGAACGCTTCCTCGCGGCCGTTGGCGTGTCGCTTCGTGTCGAACACGACCACCGCGATGTCGGCGAGGCCCGCACGAGGCGGCGACTCGGGTGCGGCGATGACGGTTTCCAATCCCTGCACGCTGGCCCGCAGCGCCTGGGTCACGAGCACCCGGACAGCACCGAAGCGCTGCGATGCCAGCGCGTGCTCGAGCACCGCCGAGCCGAGGGCACCGCCTGCGCCTGCGACGAGCAGGGTTGCCGGCACGCGCCCGGGCGCGCGTGCCGGCGGTTCAGTTCGCGCGGCGCGCAATGCGTGGTTCAATGAATCGGTCATGAGTCGATGATGTGCCGCCCATCGACGAGCGGGCTTTCGATTTGTTACGAGTCGAAGGTGAACAATTTTCAGCCGGGTGGCGAGTGCGTTCCGCAGCGGGCGGCTTGTCCGTAGACTCCATCCCGTACCCGGGCGGTGGCGGGTGCGAACCGAAGTTTCACGAAGCACAGGCTCAGGGAATCCACCGCAAGAGAACGCAGCGACCTCGCTGCGTTCTCTTTTTTTGTGCGCGTCTCTTCAACGTATCGCCATGCGCGTCATGTGCGCCCGCGCGCACGGCGCGCTCGCGCTCTGCCCGGCTGATTGAAAACCAGCCGTCATGCCCCACATCGGAGTCGCTTGGGTAGCAGCTTGGTAGCATTGCGCGCCCTTCATCGAGGGACATTTCGGAGGATCCTCATGCTTCGTACCGTCACGTTGCCCGCCCGCCGCTGGTGGGCCGCCGCGTCTGTCCTGTTGGCCGCGCTCAGCCTCTCGGGCTGCGGCTACAACAACTTCCAGACGCTGGACGAGCAGGTGAAGGCCGCATGGTCCGACGTGCTGAACCAGTATCAGCGACGCGCCGACCTGATCCCGAACATCGTCGCGACCGTGAAGGGCGAGGCCACCTTCGAGCAGGAGACGTTGACGAAGGTGATCGAGGCCCGCGCAAAGGCGACGAGCATCCAGGCCACGCCCGAACTCGTCAACAACCCCGAGGCGTTCGACAAGTTCCAGAAGGCGCAGGGCGAGCTGACCGGCGCGTTGAGCCGGCTGATGGTCGTCGCCGAGCAATACCCGCAGCTCAAGGCGAACCAGGCGTTCCAGGACTTGCGAATCACGCTCGAAGGCACCGAGAACCGCATCACCGTCGCGCGCGACCGCTACATCAAGACGGTCGCCGAATACAACGTGCTCGCGCGCAGCTTCCCGACCAACCTGACCGCCATGGTCTTCGGCTACAAGGTCAAGCCGAACTTCACGGTTCAGAACGAGGCGCAGATCTCGGTGCCGCCGGCCGTCAACTTCGACAAGCCGGCATCGAAGTGAGGCCAGCACGAGCAGCATGCGCGCCGTCCTGAGTTGCGTCGGCGCGCTGCTGCGGATGGCCGCGTGGCTCGCGCTCGCGGCGTTCGCGGTGGCGGCATCGGCCCAGAACCTCGTGCCGGTCCCGCCGCTCTCGGGGCGCGTGATCGACCAGGCCGGCGCGCTGACACCTCAGCAGGCCCAGGCGATCGGCGCCAAGCTCGAGGCGATCGAAAAGCAGCGCGGCTCGCAGCTCGTCGTGCTGATCGTGCCGACGACCGCGCCCGAGGACATCGAGTCATACACCCAGCGCGTCGGCGACGCATGGAAGCTCGGCCGGCGCGATGTCGGCGACGGCCTCCTGATCGTGCTCGCGAAGAACGATCGCGCGGTGCGCATCGCGCCGGCCAAGGCGCTCGAAGGCGCGGTGCCCGACGTGGCGGCAGGCCGCATCATCAGCCAGCAGATGCTGCCGGCGTTTCGCAACGGCGACTACGCGGGCGGGCTGAACGCCGCGATCGACAAGATCGCCCAGCGCATCGCCGGCGAAGGGCTGGCCGAGCCGACGCCGCGCGACGATGCTTCTTCGCATCGCGGCGCCAACCGCGGCCACAGCGGCTTCGATCTGCAGGATCTCGCGATCTTCCTGTTCATCGGCGTGCCGATCGTCGGCGCGATCCTGACCGGCCTCTTCGGCCGCAAGCTCGGTGCGATGCTGACCGGCGGCGCGGTCGGCGGCATCGGGTGGTGGCTGACGGCGAGCCTGCTGGCTGCAGCGGGCGCGGGCCTGGTCGCGCTCTTTCTCGTCGGCGTGATGGGGATGGGCACGCGCAGTGGCAGTCGGCTGGGCCGCAACAGCGGTCCGGTGATCTGGGGCGGCGGCAGCGGCGGTTTCGGCGGCGGGGGATTCGGCGGAGGCGGCGGCGGTGGGGGCGGCTTCAGCTCGGGCGGCGGCGGCGATTTCGGCGGCGGCGGCGCGTCGGGCAACTGGTGAGGCGGCACACGACATGAGCCGCCGGGCTGTTCCCAAGGCGAATACCGGAGCGCATGGCGCGGAGGTTACCCAATGACCCACCCCGTGCTGCGTCTGCTCAAGCATCGCCGGCTCGACGAAGGCGATGTCGTGCGCCTGCTCGGCATCGGCGCGCTGCAGCGCGCCCAGCAGCGCGTCGCGGCGAGCGAAACGGGTCACAGCGGTGAGATCCGCGTCTGCGTCGAGGCGGGGCTGCCGTGGAGCTATCTGCGCCGCCGCGCGACGCCGCGCGAACGCGCTGTCGCGATGTTCGGCAAGTTGCGCGTCTGGGACACCGAGCACAACAACGGCGTGCTGATCTATCTGCTGCTGGCCGAGCATGCGATCGAGATCGTCGCCGACCGCGGCTTGAGCCGACACGTCGCCGCGGCGCAATGGCGCACGATTGCCGACACGATGAGCGCTGCGTTCGTCGCCGGTCAGTTCGAGGCCGGGCTGAACCAGGCGATCGACGCGGTCGACGCGTTGCTGCGCCAGCACTACGCGCTCGCGCCGGGCGAGACGAACCCGAACGAGCTGCCCGACGAGCCCGACGTGCGCTGAGACCAGGGCTTGTTACTCAGCCGCCGCTCGCACCGGCTCAGTTGGGATGCGCGTCCGCGCTCTGCGCCGCCGGCTGCGAGCGCACCGCCCAGACCACGCCGCCGATCAGCAGCGCGATGCCGACGAGCGTCTGCACCTGCGGCACACTCTTGCGCAGCAGGAACGCATAGGTCAGCGCGGCCAGCGTCTCAAACACGATCAGCTGGCCCGACAGCGTCGGCGGCAGGCGCTGGCTCGCCTCGTTCCAGCACAAGGTGCCGAGCCACGACGCGAACAGGCCGATCACGAACATCAGCAGCAGGAAGTCGGCGGCGCGCGGGCCGAACGGCATCGCGAACACCGGTGTCGCGGCAGCAGTCGAACCGCCGAGCGCGAACCAGGCCCAGGTCAGCGCATAGCCGATCAGCGCGAGGGGCAGCGTCGCGAGGCCCTGCGCGGTGGCCCAGCCGCGCGGGCTGCGATCCGGGTGCGCACGCAGCCACTCGGCATTGCGGATCGGGTACCAGGTCCAGCACGCTACCGCGCCGGCCGCGAGCAGCGCACCCAGTGCGTAGCGCGTGAGGTCGGCATTCGGGTCGCGCCTCAGCTGCTCGAGTTCGACCTGGTTGACGCAGCCGATGCCCAGCGCAATCAACAGCAGCGACGGCACCAGCCGCGACCACGCGAGCGGCGCTTCGACCCGCGCGCCGGGCGCGGCGCGGCGCAGGTTGGCGGTGATCGCGATGACCACCGGCAACGTGCCGATGATCATCGTCGGCAGCGGCCCGCCGGCGCGCTGGATGCTGCTGGCGAGCAGCAGGTAATAGACGATGTTGCCGACCAGCGCGAGCTTCAGCGCCTCGACCCAGTCGGCACGCTTGAGCTCCTTCAGCTTCGTGCGGTCGAACCACGCGAGCGGCAGCGCGATCAAGCCGAACGCGAGATAGCGGCCGAACGACTGCAGCGTCGCCGGGTACTCGGGCAGCAGCAGCGGGCCGACGAACACGAGGCCCCACATCAGGCCGGCGGCCAGCGCGAACAGGATTCCGGAGAAGAGGGGAGCGGCGAACATGGGGCCGCGAGTGTCGCTCAGGCAGCGCGGCGCGGTCTTGTACCCAATTGCTGTTGGTAGCGGGCCGGCGTGACGCCGTAGCGCCGCATGAACGCGCGTGTCAGGTGCGCCTGATCGGTCAGGCCCGACGCTGCGGCGACCGCGGCCGGTGCCTCGCCGGCTGCGAGCCGCTCCTTCGCATCGAACAGGCGCAGCGCCATCAGCATCTGCCGAGGCGTCACGTGGTGTACGCGCTTGAACTCGCGCAGGAAGTGGAACGGGCTCAGGCCGGCGACGCCGGCCAGCGCCTCCAGCGTCAGCGCCTCGGCCAGCTGTGCGCGCATGAAGTCGAGCACCGGCGCGAAGCGCGGCGTCGTCTCGCCGCCCGGCAACGCGCGGCCGATGCGCGCCATGGGGCGCAGCGCGTCGACCAGCAGCGCGAGCGTGCTGTCGAACGCGAGCGCATCGTCGCTCGCCCACAGCGTCTGCAACAGGCGGCCGACGCGGCGTGCGCGCGGCGCATCGCGGCCGACGGCATCGGCGAACCACCAGCCGCGCTCGCCGCTGATCCCTTCGAGCACGTGCGCGTCGAGGTACACCATGCGGTAGCGCCAGCCCTGCGCGGTCTCGGCGCGGCCGGTGTGCAGCTCGTCGGGGTTCATCAGCACCAGCGTGTCGGGCGGCGCCAGGTGCTCGGCGCCGCGGTAGCGGAAGCGCTCGACGCCCGATTCGATCGCGCCCAGACCGTACGCCTCGTGCGTGTGCGGCTCGAAGGCGTGGCGCACGATGTGCGCCTGGTACAGCTCGATGCCGGCGCGGTGCGCCGGCCGCTTGAACGCGGCGAGATCGGTCGCGTAGTCGAAGTGCTGGGGCACGCCGTTCATGGGGCAGCCATCATCGCACGCCGCATCTTGCCGCCCTGCCCTGTAACATTCGATTCAGTGGCCGCTTCGGTGTTTCACGGCGAGCCACGATCCCAGGAACATCCCGCCATGTCCGCCACCGACCTGATCCTCGAGCGCTTCGCCGTGCTGAGCCCGACCTTGCAGCAGGCCGCGAAGTTCGCGCTCGACCACCCGAACGAGGTCGTGATCGGCTCGATGCGCACGCTGGCGCAGCGCGCCGGCGCGCAGCCGGCGAGCTTCGTGCGGCTGGCGCAGGCGCTCGGCCTGACCGGCTGGCCCGAGCTGAAGCAGGCGTTCGCGGCCGAGCTCGGGCTGGATCCCCAGGGCTACGGCCAGCGCGCGAAGAAGCTGGCCGGGCGCGGCCGGGATGCCGCGCTGCTCGGCGAAATGTTCGCGGTGCAGCGCCGCAACCTCGATGCGACCGAAGCGCACTGCGCCGCCTCCTTGCGCGGCGCGGCCAAGGTGTTGCGGCGCGCCGGCACGGTGCACGTCGCGGGCTTTCGCGCGAGCTTTGCGATCGCCTCGTCGCTGGTCTACGGCTATCGCCTGTTCCGGCAGTCGGTGCACCTGGTCGACGGCCTGGGCGGCGGGCTCGAGATGCAGCTGCGCGGCGTGCAGCCGCGCGACGCGGTTGTCGTGATCAGCTTCGCGCCGTACTCGCGCGAAGCGTTGATCGTCGCGCAGGCCGCGCGCAGCGCCGGCGCGCAGCTCGTCGCGCTGACCGACAGCAGCGCCGCGCCGATCGCGCTGGGCGCCGATGCGGTGATCCCGTTCGCGGTCGCAAGCCCGTCGTTCTTTCCGTCGGTCGCGGCCGGCATCGCGGCGGTCGAGGCGCTGCTCGAGGTCTTGGTTGCCGATGCCGGCGGCGACATCGCCGAGCGCATCGCACGCAGCGAACAGCAGCTGTTCGATTCGGGCGCGTACCTGCAGCCGCCGGTCAAGCGCGGGCCCGGCTGACCATCGAGCGTCGCAACGATCGTTGCAAACACCGCTTGACACGAATCACTCGTTGCCTATGATGACGGCATCCGCAACAAATGTTGCAAAGCCAGGCCATCATCCTTCATCCGCAGCGAGGTTCGTCATGCGTCGTGTCGTCTCCGTTTCCTCCCTTTGCCTGGCCGCGACGATCGCAGTCGCACTGCCCGCAGCCGCCGAGCCCGGCGCGGTGCTGAAGAAGATCAAGGACACGGGGGAGATCACGCTCGGCTACCGCGAAAGCTCGATCCCGTTTTCGTACCTGGACGACAAGGCGCAGCCGGTCGGCTACTCGATCGAGCTGTGCGGCAAGGTCGTCGACGCGATCAAGGCCGAGTTGAAGATGCCGAACCTCAAGGTGAATCGCCAGGCCGTGACCTCGCAGAACCGCATTCCGCTGGTCGCGAATGGCACCGTGCAGCTCGAATGTGGCTCGACGGTCAACAACGTCGAGCGCCAGGCGCAGGTGTCGTTCAGCGTCACGAGCTTCATCGTCGCGACCCGCTTCGTCGCGAAGAAGGGCGCCGGCGACAAGACCGTGGCCGACCTGAAGGGCAAGACGGTCGCCGTGACCTCCGGCACCAACACCCTGAAGCGGGTGCGCGAGCTGAACGAGGCGCGCAGCCTCGGCATGACGATCCTGAACGGCAAGGACCACGCCGAGTCGATGCTGCTCGTGACGACCGGCCGCGCCGAGGCGTTCTTCGAGGACGACATCCTGCTGACCGGCATGGTCGCCGCGTCGAACGACCCGAACGGCTACGCGCTCAGCACCGAGGGCTACAGCGTCGATCCGTACGCACTGATGTTCCCGAAGGACGACCCCGAGTTCAAGCGTGTCGTCGACGGCGCGCTGACCGGTCTGTACAAGAGCGGCGAGATCACGAAGATCTACGATCGCTGGTTCATGAAGCCGATCCCGCCGAAGAACATCACGCTGAACTTCCCCGTCGGCGCGCAGCTGCAGACCGTGTTCGCGAAGCCGACCGATTCACCGAACCCCGGGGACTACAAGTGAGCCGGATCATCCATCGTCAGCTCGCGAACGTGCCGCCGCGCGCGGTGGCCGCGCAAGGCATGCACATCGTCGACGCGGACGGCCGGCGCTACCTCGATGCGTGCGGCGGCGCCGCCGTGTCGTGCCTCGGGCATGCTCACCCCGACGTGCTCGCCGCGATGCATGCGCAGATCGACCAGCTGGCGTACGCGCACACCAGCTTCTTCACGTCGGACGTTTCCGAGGCGCTCGCCGACCATCTGGTCGAGCATGCGCCGCCCGGGTTGGACCAGGCCTATTTCGTCTCCGGCGGGTCCGAGGCGATCGAGGCGGCGCTGAAGCTCGCACGCCAGTACTTCGTCGAGATCGGGCAGGAGCATCGCACCCACTTCGTCGCGCGGCGCCAGAGTTATCACGGCAACACGCTGGGTGCGCTCGCGGTCGGCGGCAACGAGTGGCGACGCCGCCAGTTCGCGCCGCTGCTGATCGATGTGACGCATGTTGCGCCGTGCTATGAATACCGCGATCGCGCACCGACCGAAACCGAGGATGCCTACACCGACCGGCTGCTCGCGGAGATCGACGCGGCGTTCCAGCAGGTCGGTCCGGACCGCGTGATCGCGTTCTGTGCCGAAACCGTCGTCGGCGCGACCGCCGGCGCGGTGCCGCCGACGCGCGGCTATCTGCAGGGCGTGCGCGCCCTGTGCGACCGCTACGGCATCCTCTACATCGCCGACGAGGTGATGTGCGGCATGGGCCGCACCGGCACCTTGCATGCAGTCGAGCAGGAAGGCGTCGTGCCCGACCTGATGACGCTCGCGAAGGGCCTGGGCGGCGGCTATCAGCCGATCGGCGCGGTGCTCGCGTCGGGCAGGCTGGTCGACGCGATGCGCCGGGGCAGCGGCTTGTTCCAGCACGGCCACACCTACATCGGACACCCGACCGCGGCGGCCGCGGCGCTCGCGGTGCAACAAGTGATTCAGCGCGACCACCTGCTGGCGAACGTCCGCGAGCGCGGCGCGCAGCTCAAGCGCGCGCTGGCCGAGCGGCTGGGCGCGCACCCGCACGTCGGGGACATCCGCGGCCGCGGCCTGTTCGTCGGCGTCGAGCTGGTCGAGGACCGCGCGACGAAGCGGCCCTTCGAGCCGCACCACAAGCTGAACGCGCGCATCAAGGCGCAGGCGATGGCGGCGGGGCTGCTCGTCTACCCGATGGGCGGCACGATCGACGGCCAGCGCGGCGATCACGTGCTGCTCGCGCCGCCGTTCATCGTCAGCGCGGCCGAGATCGATCAGATCGTCGACCTGCTCGGTCTCGCGATCGACCGGGCGATCGCCAGCGTGCGGGCGGCGACATGACCGACCGCCTGCCGCCGCTGCCACCCGAGGCCTGGACCGACGCGCAGCGCGTGCAGGCCGAGGCGGTGATCCGCGGCCCGCGCGGCGCGCTGATCGCGCCGTTCGTGCCGCTGCTGCGCAGCCCCGAGCTGATGGGCCACGCGCAGCGCATGGGCGAGTACTTGCGCTATCGCAGCGCGATCGGACTGCGCCTGTCGGAGCTCGCGATTCTCGTGACCGCGCATGCGTGGTCGCAGCCGGTCGAGTGGGCGATCCACGCGCCGATCGCGCAACGCGAAGGCATCGCCGCCGAGACGATCGCCGCGATCGCGAACGGGCAGCGCCCACCCGCACTGGCCGACGACGAAGCCGTGGTCTACGACTTCTGTACCGAGCTGCACCGCGACAAGTCGGTCAGCGACGCGACCTGGGCTCGCGCCATCGAGCGGTTCGGCGAACACGGCACCGTCGACCTGATCGGCATCAACGGGTATTACGCGCTGCTGGCGATGGTGATGAATGCGGCGCGTACGGCGGCGCCGCAGCCCTCACCCCAATCCTCTCCCGCAAGCGGGAGAGGGAGCTGACGTCAACCCCACCCACCGCCCAGCGCGCGAATCAACCCGACCGTCGCCTGATACTGCGCCGCGCGCACCTGCAGCGCCTGGCGCCGGTTCGCGAGTTCGCTGCGGCGCGCGTCCAGCACCTCGAGCTGGCTGACGTAGCCGTTGCGGTAGCGCGTGCTCGACAGCACACTCGCGCGGCTCGCCGCATCGACCGCCTGCGCTTGCGCGTTCGCCTGGTCGGCGAGCAGGCGCAGCGCGGAGAGCTGGTCCTCGACGTCCTTGAACGCGACCAGCACCTGTTCGCGATAGCTCGCCGCGGCGGCGTCCCACTGCGCATTCGCGCCCTGCACGCCAGCCGCGCGCCGGCCGCCGTCGAACACCGGCAGCGACAGCAGCGCGCCGACACCCCACGAGCGCGCCGACCACTTGAACAGGTCGCCGATCTCGCTCGACGCGAAACCGCCGTTCGCGGTCAGCGACACATCGGGGAACCACGCCGCCTGCGCGACGCCGACCCGCTTCTGCGCCGCGAGCATCGAGTTCTGCGCCGCGGCCACGTCGGGCCGGCGCGTCAGCAGCGTGCCGGGGACGCCCGGCGGCACGATCGGCAGCGGGCCGGCCCACTCGCCGGCCTCGCGCAGCCCCGTCAGCGCGAACTGCGACGGCACTTCGCCCAGCAGCACCGCGAGCGCATGCTCGGCTTCCGCGCGGCTGCGGTCGAGCGCGAGCGCCTGCGACTCGGTGGACGCGACTTCGGCCTTCACGCGCGCAAGGTCGAGCTCGGCGACGTCGCCGGCCTGGTAGCGGCGCTCGGTCAGGCGCAGCGTGTCGCGATACGCCTCGACGCTTTGCCGCACCAGCGCGCGTTCGGCGTCCAGCGCGCGCAGCGTGAAGTAGCTCTGCGCGACGTCCGATTGCACGAGCAGCCGCGTGCTTTGCAGCAGCGCCTCGCTCGCCTGCGCGTCGAGCGCCGCGGCCTGGCTTGCCTTCGCGAGGCGGCCGAACACGTCGGCCTCCCACGCGACGTTCGCGCCGGCGCTGAACACGTTGCCCGGCGTCGAATCGCCCGGCGCGTTGGCGAGATTGCCGCGCGACGCGCCGGCGCTGACGCCGACCTGCGGCAGCCGGTCGGCGTTGGCCGAGCGCAGCAGCGCGCGCGCCTGGTTCAGCCGCGCGGCGGCGAGTTGCACGCTGGTGCTGTTGCGGTCGGCGCGCGCGACCAGGTCGTCGAGCACCGGGTCGCCGAACGCCTTCCACCATTCGCCGCGCGACTGGGCCTCGGCCGGCTTGGCCTGGGTCCAGCGGCCGTCGAGCTCCTTGAACGCGGCCGGCGCCGCGGGTGCGGCGGTCGGCTCGACGGTCTTCAGGTCGGCGCAGCCCGCGAGCACCAGCGCGGCGACGAGCGGCGCGAGGCGCCACGTGAGGGATCGAGTTGTTGTCGTCTTCATCTTCTTTCCTTCAAGCGAGCGGACGGCCCGCTCACTCGTCATGGCCGCGCGGCGCGGCCGGCTGCGGCTGGATCGCGACGCTGCCGCCGGCACCGCTGCTGCCGGTCGGGCCAGCATGGCCACCCGGGCTGCCGGTGCCGCCGAACGCCTCTTCCGCGTGCGGCACGTGGCCGTGCAGGCGCAGCGGCCGGTTGCCGGTCAGGCGGCGCAGCAGCACGTAGAACACCGGCGTCAGGAACAGGCCGAACGCGGTCACACCGATCATCCCGAAGAACACCGCGACGCCCATCGCATGCCGCATCTCGGAGCCGGCGCCGCTGGCCAGCACCAGCGGCAGCACGCCCATCACGAACGCCATCGAGGTCATCAGGATCGGGCGCAGCCGCAGCCGGCTGGCTTCGATCGCCGCCTGCAACGGTGTTCGCCCGGCGAACTCGAGCTCGCGTGCGAACTCGACGATCAGGATCGCGTTCTTCGCGCTCAGGCCCACCAGCACCATCAGCCCGATCTGCGTGAACACGTTGTTGTCGCCGTCGGACAGCCACACGCCGGTCATCGCCGCGAGCAGGCCCATCGGCACGATCAGCAGGATCGCCAGCGGCAAGGTCAGGCTTTCGTACTGCGCGGCCAGCACCAGGAACACGAGCAGGATCGCGATCGGGAAGATCAGCAGCGCCGAGTTGCCGGCCAGGATCTCCTGATAGGTCAGGTCGGTCCACTCGTAGCTGATGCCGGGCGGCAGCGTCTCGGCGGCGATGCGCTTGATCGCGTCCTGCGCCTCGCCCGACGAGTAGCCGGGCGCCGCACCGCCGTTGACGTCAGCGGTCAGGAAGCCGTTGTAGCGCATCGCCCGCTCCGGGCCGAAGGTCGGCGTGACCTTCATCAGCGCCGACAGCGGCACCATCTCGCCGCTGGTGGAGCGCACCTTCAGCAGCCCGATGTCCTCGGCGCGTGCGCGGTAGGCGGCGTCCGCCTGCACCCGCACCGAGTACGTGCGGCCGAACTTGTTGAAGTCGTTCGCGTAAAGGCTCCCCAGATAGATCTGCATCGTGTCGAACACGTCGGTGATCGGCACGCCGAGCTGGCGCGCCTTCGTGCGGTCGATGTCGGCATAGAGCTGCGGCACGTTGACCTGGTAGCTCGAGAACATGCCGGTCAGCTCGGGCGCCTGGTAGGCCTTGGCCATGAAGGCCTTCAGCGCGCCGTCGAGCGCGGCGATGCCCAGCGAGCCGCGGTCCTCGAGCTGCAGCTTGAAGCCGCCGGTCGTGCCCAGGCCCTGCACCGGGGGCGGCGGGAACATCACGATGAACGCGTCCTGGATCTGGCCGAACTGCTTGTTCAGGTTCTGCGCGATCGCGCCGGCGCTCAAGTCCGCGCTCTTGCGCTCGTCGAACGCCTTCAGCGGCGTGAACACGATGCCCGAGTTCGAGCTGTTCGTGAACCCGTTGATCGACAGGCCCGGGAACGACACCGCGTGTTCGACGCCGGGCGTCTTCATCGCGATCTGGTCCATGCGGCGGACCACGTCTTCGGTGCGGTCCAGCGTGGCGCCGTCGGGCAGCTGCGCGAAGCCGATCAGGTACTGCTTGTCCTGCGCCGGCACGAAGCCGTGCGGCACGGCCTTGAACAGGCCCACCGTGGCCGCGGCCAGCGCGAGGTAGACGACGATCATCACCGTCTTGTGCGAGATGGCCCGCGTGACGCCGCCGCTGTAGGCATCGGCACCGCGCCGGAATACGCGGTTGAACGCGCCGAAGAAGCGGCCGAGCACGGCGTCCATGCCGCGTGTCAGCGCGTCCTTGGGCGCATCGTGGCCCCTGAGCAGCAGCGCGGCGAGCGCGGGCGACAGGGTCAGCGAGTTGACCGCCGAGATCACCGTCGAGATCGCGATCGTCAGCGCGAACTGGCGGTAGAACTGGCCGGTCAGGCCGCTGATGAACGCCAGCGGCACGAAGACGGCCACCAGCACCAGCGCGATCGCGATGATCGGCCCCGAGACCTCGCGCATCGCGCGGTAGGTCGCGTCGCGCGGACTCAAGCCCGCCTCGATGTTGCGCTCGACGTTCTCGACCACGACGATCGCGTCGTCGACGACGATCCCGATCGCCAGCACCAGCCCGAACAGGCTCAGCGCGTTGATCGAGAAGCCGAACACGCGCATCACCGCGAACGTGCCGATCACCGCGACCGGCACCGCCAGCAGCGGGATGATCGAGGCGCGCCAGGTCTGCAGGAACAGGATCACGACCAGCACCACCAGCGCAATCGCCTCGAGCAGCGTGTGCACCACCGACTCGATCGAGGCACGCACGAACTGCGTCGGGTCGTAGACGATTTCGTAGCTCACGCCGTCGGGCATGGCCTTCTGGATGTCTTGCATCGTCGCGCGCACGCCATTCGAGATCGCGATCGCGTTCGAGCCGGGCGCGGCGAAGATCGGCACCGCCACCGCGTCCTTGCCGTCGAGCAGCGAGCGCAGCGAGTAGTCGGCCGCGCCGAGCTCGATGCGCGCGAGGTCGCGCAGCCGCGTCACCGCGCCGTCGGCGCCGGTCTTGACGATGATGTCGCCGAACTCTTCTTCGTTCTGCAGCCGGCCTTGCGCGTTGACCGAGAGCTGCACGTCGATGCCCTGCAGGTTCGGCGATGCGCCGACCACGCCGGCGGCCGCCTGCACGTTCTGCTCGCGGATCGCCGCCACCACGTCGCTGGCCGACAGGCCGCGGTTGGCGACCTTCTGCGGGTCGAGCCACACGCGCATCGAGTAGTCGCCCGAGCCGAACAACTGCACGTCGCCCACGCCCTCGACCCGCTTGAGCCGGTCGCGCACGTTGAGCAGCGCGTAGTTGCGCAGGTAGGTCATGTCGTAGCGGCCGTTCGGCGACAACAGGTGCACGACCATCGTCAGGTCGGGCGAGCTCTTGATCGTCGTGATGCCCAGGCGCCGCACCTCCTCGGGCAGGCGCGGCTCGGCCTGCGCGACGCGGTTCTGCACCAGCTGCTGGGCCTTGTCGGGGTCGGTGCCGAGCTTGAAGGTGACGGTCAGCGTCATCAGGCCGTCTGTCGTTGCCTGGCTGCTCATGTAGAGCATGCCCTCGACGCCGTTGATCTGCTCCTCGATCGGAGTCGCGACGGTTTCGGCGATGACCTTCGGGTTCGCGCCGGGGTAGTTGGCGCGCACCACGACCGAGGGCGGCACGACCTCCGGGTACTCCGAGATCGGCAGACTGCGCACCGCAATCGCGCCGCCGAGGAAGATGAGCAGCGACAGCACGCCGGCAAAGATCGGCCTGTCGATGAAAAATTTGGACAGATTCATGTCGGCTCCAGAGAGCTCTTGTGGGTGGTCAGGTCAGCGAACTGGCGAGCCGCCGTCGGTCGACGGCCCGCGATGTGTCGGCGCTGCTCAAGACTGCTTGTTGGTTTCGCGCGGCGTCGCCTGCTCGGCCTTCGCATCCATCGGCACGACCTGCGGCGCGACCAGCGCACCCGGGCGCACGCGCTGCAGGCCGTTGACGACGATGCGTTCGTTCGGCTTCAGCCCGGTCTGCACGATGCGCAGGCCGTTGACGTTCGCGCCCAGCGTGACCTCGCGGTACGCGGCCTTGTTGTCGGCGCCGACGACCATCACGAACTTCTTGCTCTGGTCGGTGCCGACCGCGCGCTCGGTGATCAGCAGCGCCGCGTTGTTCTTCGGCTGGCCCATGCGCAGCCGCGCGAACTGGCCCGGCATCAGCGCGCCGTCCTTGTTGTCGAACACCGCGCGCACCCGCACCGTGCCGCTCTTCGCATCGACCTGGTTGTCGACGAGCTGCAACCGGCCGGCGACCGGCTTGTCGGTCACGACACCGGCCGCGTCGGTCGTCAGCGCGCCGGCCCACATCTGCACCGGAATGCGCTCGAGCTGCGCGCGAGCGCTCGCGCCGGACGGCAGGTCGCGCAGCGCGCGGGTGACGATCTGCTCGTCGGCATCGAAGCTCGCGTAGATCGGGCTGACCGAGACCAGCGTCGTCAGCACCGGCGCCCCCGGACCGGCGGCAACGAGATTGCCGACCGTGATCTCGAGCCTGCCGACGCGGCCCGCGACCGGCGCGCGCACTTCGGTGTAGCCCAGGCTCAGCTTCGCGGTCTGCAGCGCGGCCTGCGCGGCGCGCAGGTTCGCCTCGGCCTCGCGCAGCGCGTTGCTGCGTTCGTCGTGCTCACGCTGCGCGATCGCCTTCTCGTCGAGCAGGCGCTGGGCACGCTCGAACTCGCTCTTCGTGTAGGCCTGGCGCGCCTGCGCCGCGACGACCTGCGCCGCCGCGCGTTCGACGTCGGCCGCGTACGGCGCCGGGTCGATGGTGATCAGCAAATCGCCCTTGTTGACCAGCGCACCTTCGCGGAAGTGCACCGACTGCACGGTGCCGGCGACGCGCGAGCGGATGTCGACCCGCTCGACCGCCTCGAGGCGGCCGGAGAACTCGTCCCAGGTCGAGACATCGCTCGCGACGACGGCGGCCACCGAGACCGGCATCGCCTGCGGCGCTGCGGGCGGCGTCGACGCGCCGGCCGGCGGGCTGCGCAACGTGAAGACGGCGGTTGCGAGCGCGGCCAGCGCGGTCAGCGTGGTGCCGGCGACCCAGAGCGGGCGCCGATTGCGGGGAGAGGAACTGTTGTTGTGGGACGGCATGGTGATTCCTGGCGGTGGATCGAAACGAGACAAAAACGGCATCCCCTGCGCCGCGCGAACGCACGCAAAGTGGCCGAAACCTGGGATGGATCGTGAAGAGCGCCCGGGCGGGCCGGAGGTCAACTCCGGTCAAACCCCGAAGAGCCCGCGATCGAAAAGGGGCGGACTAACCGCAATGGCAGCAGCGGCGCGAAGGCGGGATCATGGGCAACCTCCGAAGGCGTGAAGAACAACCTGGCAAGCGAGCTCTCGGTCTTGGTGGAACCAAACTGTCATCGTTTGGTCAACTATTTACGTAGTGATCGCTACGACATGGCACAATGTATCCAGCCTGCTGAGGCTCGTCAAGTATTTTATTAACGATCGCTATGAAAAAGACGACGGAGACAAGCGTGGCCGCCGCGTGCGGCGTTCCGCCGAAGCCGCGCGGCCGGCCGCTGTCGTTCGACCGTGACGCGGCGCTCGAGAATGCGATGCACGTGTTCTGGGAGCGCGGCTACGAGGCCGCGTCGATCAGCGACCTGACCGCCGCGATGGGCATCACCCCGCCGAGCCTGTACACCGCATTCGGCGACAAGGAAAAGCTGTTCCTCGAGGCGATCGAGCGCTATGCGCTCGGCCCCGGCAGCGCCGGCCCGCGCGCGCTCGCCGAGGAGCCGACCGCGCACGGCGCAATCGAGCGCTGGTTGCTCGAAGCGGCCGACGAGCTGACGCGTCCCTGCCACCCGCGAGGCTGCATGGTCGTGATGGCGGCGACCAACTGCTCGGTCGCCGCCGAGCACGTGCAGACCGCGCTGGCCAAGCGCCGGGCCGCGGCCATCGCGAACCTCAAGACGCGCATCCAGCACGGCATCGAGCAGGGCGAATTGCCGGCCGACACCGACGCGAAGTCGCTTGCGAACTTCTACTCGACCGTCTACCAGGGCATGTCGATGCAGGCCAAGGATGGCGCGACCCGCGCAAGCCTGCTCGCGACCGTCGAGACCGCGATGCGCGCCTGGCCGGGCAGGGCGCCGGAGCGCGCGAGCGCCGCGGCCGCGCCTACCGCAAAGCGCCGCGCGGTCACGGCCGTACGCTGATCCATTCATTCGAGCTTCCCAATTCGAGCGTCCCAATTCGGGCTTCCTATGGCGGGCGGAATGCGAGGCGGGTGATTCTCGGCCCGCAGCGGCCGCGGTCGATCACACGTTTCCGCAGACTTCTTGCCTGTTTCTGCAAGGTTGCAGCCGGTGGCGACAACGATCGCGCGGCTCACGTCGCCTTGCGACGCGCGATCCACGCATCGACCATGCGTTCGAGCACGCGCAGCGGCACGGTCCCTTCGCTGAGCACGAGGTCGTGGAACTCGCGCGGCGAGAACCTGTCGCCCAACGCGGCCTGTGCGCGCTCGCGCAGCGACTGGATCTTCAGCGAGCCGATCTTGTAGCCCAGCGCCTGCGCCGGCACCGCCATGTAGCGCTCGGTCGCGTTGCGCGAGTCGGCTTCGCTGCGGCCTTCGATGTCCATCATGTAGGCGATGCTCTGCTCGCGCGTCCAGCCCTTCGCGTGCAGCCCGGTGTCGGTGACCAGCCGCACCGCGCGCATCAGCTCGAGCTTCAGGTGGCCGAGGTACTGGCTCGGGTCGTCGTACAGGCCGAGCTCGCGGCCCAGCGTCTCCGCATACAGCGCCCAGCCCTCGCCGAACGCGGTGCTCCAGCCATAGCGGCGGAAATCGGGCAGGCCGAGCTCCTGCTGGATCGAGATCTGGAAGTGATGGCCTGGCTGCCCTTCGTGCAGCAGCAGCGACGACAGCTGCGACTCGTTGACCTCGCGCGGGTCGTCGACCCAGACGAAGAATGTGCCGGGCCGCGACCCATCGGGCGACGGCGCGTTGTAGTAGCTGCCGCCCGACGCCACCTGCAGCGCCGGCACCGGCCGGATCACGAGCGGCTGCTTCGGCGTGCGCCCGAACCACTGCGTGAGCTGCGGCGCGACGCGCTGGTTCAGCGCCGTGTACGCATCGACCACCTGCGGCGCCGTGCGGTACGGGTGGAACCGCGGCTCGCGCTCGTGCCAGCGCAGGAACTCGGTCGCGCTGCCGACGAACTTCATCTGCGCCTGCACCTTGCCGATCTCGGCGCGGATGCGCGCGACCTCCTGCAGCCCGAGCGTGTGGATCGCGTCGGGGGTCAGGTCGGTGGTCGTGTGCACGCGCACCAGGTAGGCGTAGTAGGCCGCGCCGTTCGGCAGCGCCGAAACGCCCGAGCTGGTGCGGCACGCGGCTCGGTACTCGCCTTTCAGGAAGCCGAGAAGCCCGGCCATCGCCGGCCGCACCTGCTCGACGAATGCACGTCGATAGGCCTGCGTGATGCGCGCTCGCTCGGCGCTCGAAAAGCTCGCCGGCATGATCTTCAGCGCGGCCGACAAGTCGGACTTGTCGAAGTCCGGCTCGGCGAGCTTCGTGAAGGTCGGCAACGCGCTGTCGATCAGCGCACGCGGCACCGTGTAGCCGCGCTTCACGCCTGCACGCATGTTGGCGATCGCCTGGCGGTTCCATTCCGGCAGGCGCAGCAGACGCTGCAGGTAGTGGTCGTAGTCGGCCGGCGTCTTCAGCGGCTGAAGCTGCTCACCACTGCCCAGCGTGGCGAGCAGCAGCGGAACGCCGCCGAAGTGGTCGATCGGCATCAGGTGGGTCGGGAACGCGAAGCCGTCGAGGGCAGTCCCGACCTCGTCGGCGAGCAACTCACGGGTCAGCCGGTCGCGCTCGGAGAGCGCGGCCGGATCGACGGCTTCGAGCTCGCGCTTGACGCGTTCGTTCAGCGCTTTCGCGCGCGCGACCTCGGCCGGCGCGATCGTCACGGTGAGCCGCCCCTCGTAGCGCGGATCGGCCAGCAGCGCCGAGGCGTTCAGCGGGTCGAGCTCCATCTTGTCGGCGAAGTAGCGCGACGCGATGTCGGCGAGCCTGGCATTGCCCGATTGGGCGGGTTGCGCCGGTTGCGCCGGCGCCGCCACGGCGGCGACCGTCGCCAGCGCGCAGAGCAGCGCGCCGCCCATCAGCGCGAGTGTCGGAAACGTCAGCAGCAGTCGGCGACTCGTCGGCATGGCAAACCTCGGTTCTTCAATGGAGCGGGGTGCGGACTCTATGCGTCAAAGAGGACAACACCCGTCCTGTATCGAGCACTCACCGCACTACCATCAGGGCCATGTCGAAACCCGCCTCGCGCCTCTTTGCCGCGCTCGAGCTGCTGCAGTCGCGCCGCCGCGTGACCGGGGCCGAGCTCGCCGAGGCGCTGCAGGTCGATCGGCGCACCGTGCGGCGCTACATCGCGGCGCTCACCGAGATGGGCATTCCGTTCGCGACCGAGCGCGGGCGCGACGGCGCGTATCTGCTGACCGGCGGCTACAAGCTGCCGCCGATGATGTTCACCGACGACGAGGCGCTCGCGCTCGCGATGGGGCTGGTGGCGACACGTGAGATGGGCGTCGCGAACTCCGCCCCGGCGATCGCCAGCGCGCTCGCGAAGCTCGAGCGCGTGATGCCCGGTGCGCTGAAGCAGCGCGTGCGGGCGATCGCCGAGACCGTGCGGCTGGACCTGCGCCGCCCAGTCGCGCCGGCGGACGGCAGCATGCTCGCGGCACTGAGCGCCGCGGCACAGCGCCAGCAGCGCGTGCAGCTGGTCTACCGCACGCCGCAGCAGCAGGTCACGCAGCGCGAGCTCGACCCGTACGGGCTCGCGTTCTACCAGGGCCGCTGGTACGCGGTCGGGCACTGCCACCTGCGGCGCGAGCTGCGCTCGTTCCGGCTCGACCGGATGGAGTCGGTCGCGCCGGTCGCGGCCAGCTTCGGGCGGCCCGACGGCTTCGACGCGCTGCAGTACGTGCGCCATGCGATCTCGACGCTGCCGCGCGCGCATTCGGTCAACGTGCTGCTGCACACCGACCTCGCCACCGCGCACGAGTGCCTGTTCACCGAGATCGGCACGCTCGAATACCAGGACGGCTCGAGCGGCCGGGCGCAGCCGGCCGTGCTGTGGCGCAGCGAGGCCGACGATCTGGATTGGTTCATGCGCGAGCTCGCGCGGCTGCCGTTCCGCTTCGAGGTGCTCGCGCCGAACGAGCTCCGGCTGCGGCTCGAGCGGCACGCGAAGCAGTTGCTGAAGTGCGTGGTAGGCTGATCGTCGTGGTTCACAACCCGCCTGTCTCTTCTTCCATCGAGGACGTGCTCGCCGCGGCGATCCGCCTCGTCAACGCCGGAGAACGCGGCCCCGCTCGCGCGCTGTGCGAGCAGCTCGCGGCGACGCGGGCGCCGCATCCGGCCGTGCAGCAATTGCTGGCGGTGATCAGCTTGCAAGAGGGCGACTGCGGCGCGGCGACGACATTCGCTGTCACCAGCCTGGCGCTGCGGCCCGGCCATGCGCCCACCCTGCGCGTGGCCGCCGACGCGTGGTTCCGCCTTTCGCTGGCGCGGCATGCGCACGGCGACGTGGCCGGCGAGGTGCAGGCGCTGCACGAAGTGCTGCGCATCGCGCCTGAGCACGTCGAGGCCGAGGTGAACCTGGGGCTCGCCCTGCAGGAACGCGGTGCGCTCGACGAGGCGATGCGTGCCTACGGCCGCGCCTATCGGCTGCGTGAGGACAGCTTCGGCCGCATCGCGCACGCGCTGGCCTCGGTGAGCACGGGCCGGCTCTGGCTGAATCTCGACGATCTGCGCGCCGCGCTGCGCGCGACGCCGCCGTAACGCGCCGTATCGCTCAACCGCCGGCGCCGCGCTTGCTGCGGAAACCCTTCCGGTACACGCCCGGGCCGGCCATGATGCGCTCGGCCAGCGCGTTGTAGCCGCGCACCCGGTCCTCCGCCATCGGCTCGCAGATCAGCGCCGGCGCTTCGCGCGGCACCGGATAGCACTGCGCGAACGGCGTGCCGCGCGGCAGCACGCCCTCGAAGCCGGCATCGACCCAGACGGCGGGAAAGTTGATGCCGACCTCGTTGAACCGATCGGCATCGACGAGCCCGGTCAGCGTGCGGAACGGCAGATCGAGACGGTTCACCGGATGCACCGCCATCAGCGACCAGCCGGGCTCCAGCTCGATGGTCCAGAAGCTGTTGAACTTGATCGCCGACTGCACGCCGTGCGCCAGCGGCGAGCCGGCGATCTGCTCCGGCACATGAAAGCTCAGCGGCGCGCGCGGATGGCCAGCCACGGTCAGCGCGGGCAGCGGCCAGTCCCAGCTGAACTGCCCGGCCGCGACCGTCACGTCGCACGGCAGCAGCAGCATGAAGCCGTGCATCATCGCATCGACGAACGGCGGGCATTGCTTGACCGTGCGGATGCTGCGCTGGTGCACGCCGGACATCACGCGCGGCGCCATCGCGCGCAGCCAGTCGGGCAGCACGGCCTTGGCCGGCACCGGGCGCGGCAGCAGCTCGATCAGCGCCGGGTCGCAGCGGAAGGTGATGTTCATCGCGGCGGAAGAATAACGCCCCGCCGACCGCGAGGGTCGGCGGGGCGCGGCACCGTGGGCGTGTGGCCCCGGTCAGACGACCCTGTCAGCGCTCATCAACGGGCGTGGCCTTCCTTCCAGGCGCCCAGCAGCTTCTCGTACGCGACGGTCTCGCCCTTGGGCTTCTCGTTGTCGAGCTTCTTCCAAGGTGCGCCCTTGTCGCTGAGCCACTTGTTCGGATCGCCCTTCGGGTTCAGCTTGGGCGCGCAGTGCGCCATGCCGGCACGCTGCAGCCGACCCATCACGTCGTCCATTTCGTTCGCGAGGTTGTCCATCGCGGCTTGCGGCGTCTTCTCGCCGGTCACCGCGACTGCGACGTTCTTCCACCAGAGCTGCGCGAGCTTCGGGTAGTCGGGAACGTTGTTGCCGGTCGGCGTCCACGCGACTCGCGCCGGGCTGCGGTAGAACTCGATCAGACCGCCGTACTTCGGCGCGTTCTGCGTGAAGTAGTCGCTGCGGATGTCGCTGTCGCGGATGAAGGTCAGGCCGACGATGGACTTCTTCAGCGACGTGGTCTTCGCGGTGACGAACTGCGCGTACAGCCAGGCGGCCGCGGCGCGGTCAGGGTTCGCGGACTTCAGGAAGGTCCACGAGCCGACGTCCTGGTAGCCGTTCTGCATGCCGTCCTTCCAGTACGGGCCGTGCGGACTCGGCGCCATGCGCCACTTCGGCGTGCCGTCGGCATTCACGACCGGCAGGCCGGACTTGATCATGTCGGCGGTGAACGCGGTGTACCAGAAGATCTGCTGCGCGATCTGGCCTTGTGCCGGCACCGGTCCGGATTCGCCGAAGGTCATGCCGGTCGCTTCCTTGGGCGCGTACTTCTTCATCCAGTCGACGTACTTGGTCAACGCATAGACGCCGGCGGGCGAGTTGACGCCGCCGCCGCGCGCGACCGACGCGCCGACCGGCGTGCACTTGTCGTCGGCGACGCGGATGCCCCACTCGTCGACCGGCAGCCCGTTCGGGATGCCCTTGTCGGCCTCGCCGGCCATCGACAGCCACGCGTCGGTGAAGCGCCAGCCTAGCGACGGGTCCTTCTTGCCGTAGTCCATGTGGCCGTAGATCGGCTTGCCGTCTATCGTCTTCACGTCATTGGTGAAGAAGTCGGCGATGTCCTCGTACGCACTCCAGTTGATCGGCACACCGAGGTCATAGCCGTACTTGGCCTTGAACTTGTCCTGCAGGTCCTTGCGCGCGAACAGGTCGGCGCGGAACCAGTAGACATTCGCGAACTGCTGGTCGGGCAGCTGGTAGAGCTTGCCGTCCGGTGCGGTCGTGAAACTCGTGCCGATGAAATCCTTCAGGTCCAGTCCGGGGTTCGTGTACTCCTTCCACGGCCCGGCCATCTGGTCGGTGAGCGACAGCGCGACGCCGTAGCGGTAGTGCGTGCCGATGTGGTCGGAGTCGTTGATCCAGCCGTCGTAGACCGACTTGCCCGACTGCATCGAGGTCTGCAGCTTCTCGACGACGTCGCCCTCCTGGATGATGTCGTGCTTGACCTTGATACCGGTGATCTCCTCGAAGGCCTTGCTCAAGGTCTTGGACTCGTACTCGTGGGTCGTGATCGTCTCGGAGACGACCGATATCTCCTTCACGCCCTTGGCCTGCAGCTTCTTCGCCGCCTCGATGAACCACTTCATCTCGGCCATCTGCTGGTCCTTGCTCAGGGTCGACGGCTGGAATTCGCTGTCGATCCACTTCTTGGCTTCGGCTTCGCCGGCCCAGGCGCTCTGGCCCATGACCAGAGCGGCCGCCGCGAAAGCCACGGTGTTCAAGCGCATCTTCATTCAAGGTCTCCTCGTGTGTGCGTCCCATTGGCTTCGATGACGACAGGCGGCTGGGACGCAGCGACCGCATGCCTTTGAACAAACGAACTCGGACAACCCAAGCGATCCGCTACCCCTTGCGCATGATCAGCGCGAGCAGCAGCATCGAGACGACCAGGCTGATCCAGATCGACGGCT
>Ga0070706_100000568_pt1 | contig 43152 bp, 43 predicted proteins | sample KBSK5501metaG_FD_65476 | JGI IMG/M metagenome (GOLD analysis project Ga0070706, IMG submission 65476) | Corn, switchgrass and miscanthus rhizosphere microbial communities from Kellogg Biological Station, Michigan, USA - KBS K5-50-1 metaG | ecosystem: Host-associated > Plants > Roots >... | reverse complement strand
AGCAGCGCCTATCGCGCCCACTTCAGCGGTACCGATGAGCACCGACGCATCACGGGTGGCGTCGGGCGCAACCTGCCGCAGGAAGCCCCGCAGGCCTTTGCCCAGGCGCTGTTCGACGTCGACAGGTATTGATCGACGTTCGCCTGCGTTGGTCCTGCGGCCAGTCTCAGACTGGCCAGTGGATGGTGTCCTGTCAACTTCCAGAGAGGATTTCAGTATGTCAGAGCAGATCAACTATCGTCGCCATGGCTTGGTGGGCGCTGAGGATATCACGCTTGCCAGCGCCGACTTCGGCATGCTCGACGCGACGGACGCCCCCACCGACTCAAGACTCGAAAGTGAAGGGAGCATGCCGGCTCTGGACGGCGCGACCGCGTGGCTCAACTCGCCGCCCTTGACGACAGACGAGTTGCGCGGCAAGGTCGTGCTTGTCGACTTCTGGACCTATACCTGCATCAACTGGCTGCGCACACTGCCCTATGTGCGCGCGTGGGCCGAGCAGTACCGCGATCACGGGCTGGTCGTGATCGGGGTGCACACGCCGGAGTTCCCCTTTGAGCACGACATCGAGAACGTGCGCCGCGCGGTGCAGGAGATGCGGGTCGCGTATCCGGTCGCGATCGACAACGAGTATGCGGTGTGGAGCGCGTTCAACAATCACTATTGGCCGGCCCTCTACCTCGTCGACGCACAGGGGCGCATTCGCCACCATCAGTTCGGGGAGGGCGACTACGAAGAGGCGGAACGGACCATTCAACAATTATTGGCCGAGGCGGGAGACGACAGCGTCGGACAGGACCTGGTCTCAGTCGATGCCCGTGGCCCTGAGGTCGCCGCCGACTGGAGCACCCTGGAGTCTGGAGAGAACTATCTCGGCTACGAGCGCACCGAGAACTTTGTGTCTCCCGGTGGCGCAGTATTAGACGCGCGCCGCGTCTATGCTACCCCTGCTCAGCTGAGCCTCAATCAGTGGGCGCTTGCGGGGGAGTGGACGGTGGAGCGCGGATTCGCGGCGCTGAACACGGCTAACGGGCGGATCGCATACCGCTTTCACGCCCGCGATCTGCATCTCGTCATGGGTCCGGCAAGGAAAGGAACTTCCGTGCGCTTTCGCGTGCTCCTCGATGGACAAGCGCCGGACGCAGCGCATGGCAGCGATGTTGACGAGCAGGGCGAGGGCGTGGTGAGCGAGCAGCGGCTGCATCAGTTGATCCGGCAGTCCGGGCCGATCGTCGACCGAAAGTTCGAGATCGAGTTTCTTGATGCGGGTGTGGAGGCGTTTGCGTTCACTTTTGGGTGATCCACGAGGAATTTATTGAGGGCTGTGTGAAAACGCTGTTCAAGACCGTGGCGGCGAAGCGTAGCGCGGATCTGGACGAGGTAGATCCAGGCCTTGCTCCTGGCGCACAGCCACTCAATGCGAGTGCTCAATCGCCGGTGTGGGGGAGGCCAGGCGAAGGAATGTGTGACCACCCACGGACGGGGAACTACCTAACAGCCGGGACTCGGCACAGCCGGGACTCGGCGCACATCAGCTTCTGTCGATCTTGCTGGGCGGGTTATCGTTGGGAGCCCAATAGCACTTGCGCTAATGGATGCTCCCGAGGGGCGCGAAAATTAGCGCCCCTCCCTACTCGTCGAAGAAGCGGCGCACTTCGGCGATGTCCGCTGTGCGTAGAGCCGGAGGCAGCGCGTGCAGTGTCTGCGCGCCGTAGCTCTTGGTGTAGAGCCGCTTGTCCAGGATTGCCATTACACCGCGGTCGTCCTTCGTGCGCAGCAGCCTCCCGATGCCCTGCTTAAGCCGCAAGATCGCCATGGGGAGCGCGTAGCCGCCGAACCAGTTCTCCCCTGCCTGCTTCATCGCGCTGACCCGCGCCTCGTTTACCGGATCGTCGGGCGGATCGAAGGGCAGCTTGTCTACGACAACGAGCGAGAGCGCCTCTCCCACGACATCCACGCCCTCCCAGAAGCTCTTCAGCCCGAAGAGCACCGCGCGCTCGCGCAGCCGGAACTGGCGAGTTAACTCCACCCGATTCATACCCTCACCCTGGACAAGAAAGCTGAAGTGTTCCCCCGCCGGGGCTTCCTCCAACCGGCGCAAGACGTGCTGGAGCGCGCGCTGGCTGCTGAAGAGCAGGAACGCTCGCCCATGTGACGCCTCGATTAACTGCGCCATCTCGTCGGCCAGCTCGTTTAAGTACGTCTCTCCCGCCGCGCCGTACGTTGGCTCGTGGCGCATGCGCGGGACGTAGAGCAGCGCGTGCTCACGATAGTCGAAGGCGTAAGGTAGCGTCGTCTCCTGCGCGCCAGCCAGGCCAACACGCGAGCGGAAGAATGAAAAATCGCCGCTGACGGCGAGGGTCGCCGAGGTCGCAATGATCGGGACGCGGTCGAAGAGCTTCTCGCGCAGCAACTCTGTTACCGCAAGTGGCGCCGCCGAGGCGCTCTGGCTCGGCTGGCCAGCTCTCCCGCGCCGCGCGGCCGACTGCTCGGAGTAGTAGACTCGCTCCTCCCTCGCCGCCAGGCCGAAAACTATGCGCGTGTCCGCCGACAGCACGCGCGTGCGCTTGACCAGCTTGTCGTAGAGCAGGTCTTCTTTCTCGTCCAAAGTCAGTGGGCGCTTGAGTTGCAGGCTCTCCGCCAGGTCGCCGAGCGCGCCTGCCAGCCGCAGTCCCTCCTCGATGGGCTGTGTCAGCCGCTGGCGTCCCTGCGCGTCGGGCCGTCCCGCCCGCGCCAGCGCGTCCCATGCTTCAGTGTTTGCCCCCTGGACCCGCTGCTGGATCGCCGGATCGCTGTTCTGCTGGAGGCGCTGCTGCGCCAGGAGGCTCCTTACTCGTCCTGGCGTCACGGTGATGGTGAAGGCGCGCGTCGCCTCTTCCTCCAGATGGTGCGCCTCGTCAATAACGACCAGATCGCGTTCTGGCAGGAGAAAGCCGCCCATCGCCGCATCCAGCAGGAGCAGCGTATGGTTGACCACGATCACTTGCGCCTGCCGCGCTGCCTCGCGCATCTCGCGCACGTAGCAATCCGCGTAAAACGTGCATGCCCGCCACGCGCAGCGTTCGTTGTCGGCGGCGACGCGCCCACGCGTATCGGGCGCGAGGGCCATGGGCAGAAGGTCCAGGTCACCATCCCACCGGCCGTAGTCGCCGAGGAGTTCTTCCATCCGCGTGAAGGCCGTCTGGCGCGTATACTGCTGGAAGGCGCGCTCCTCTTCAAGCAGGTCCAGGCAGAGGTAGTTGCCCATTCCCTTGACGAGCGCAGCAGGAAACGGCTCGATGTGCTGCTGGATGAACGGGATATCTTTGTAGAACAATTGCTCTTGCAGCGCCTTGTTTGCCGTGCTAACCAGCGCCACCTTACCCGAACGCACGATGGGCAGCAAGTAGGCGAGCGACTTTCCTACACCGGTGGGGGCTTCCAGGACGAGATGCTCGCCCGTCTCCAGCGCCTGCGCGACACGCCGCGCCATCTCGATTTGCGCTGGACGCTCTTCATAGCCAGGCAGCGCCGCTGCGAGCGAGCCTCCCACGCGCAGGTCACGCTCCACTGCTTCGCCAAGCGAGAGCACGCTTTCGGAGGCGGTGGAGTCCATGACACGACCTTTCGTAAGCGCGTTATGCTCGCCCGCTGTACGCATGTTCGCCAGAGCAGTGTATCACAGCCGGAGTGGGCGTTCTGTTGCTATAGGACGCAATACCCTTTCCGCATACGAGCGCCGGAAGTGGATGGTGGCAACGGTCCAAATCATGCTTACGCCGTTGTTTGCGTGCATGGTAGGATGATGAGCGGAACGTTTCTGAGCGCCAATGGGAGAGTATGCGATGGACCGTCATCTCCAGTCGAACATGTCCGCACCGCATGAGGGGTATCTGCACTTCCCAGGCGCAGAGCTGTATTGCCGCGTACTTGGCAAGGGGCAGCCGATATTCGTGCTCCATGGCGGGCCGGACTTCGACCACAACTACCTCCTCCCCGAGATGGATCGCCTCGCCGATGTCTTCCGCCTCATCCATTGCGATCAGCGCGGACGCGGAAAATCCACCGGGAATGTGGTGCCTGAAGAGATCAGTCTCCAGTCAGAGATCGCCGACCCGGACGCCGTGCGCGCGTATTTCCGGCTCGAATCGCTTGCGCTGCTGGGGAGCTCCTAGGGTGGACTCCTGGCGATGGAGTATGCGATTCGCCACCCAGAACGCGTCTCGCACCTGATGAATGCTGGCCCCGCATCGTACGACGACTACATGCTGTTCCGGCAGAATCGGAGTGTCAACGCGTCAGACGATATCGCGCAGCTACAGGCGCTCGCGGCCACCGAAGGGCACGAGCAGCGCGTCCCTGAGCAACCCAGAGCGGCTCGAGCGCCTGGTCCGGAGCTACGAACCAACTTCACTCCAGCGGACATTCTCATCGCGCGGGCCATCGAGCATCGGCTGATGGAAGAGACGTGGTCATTGAGGGTGTACAACCTGCTGCCTGCGCTAGAACGCCTGCGCGTCTCGACGCTGGTGATCTATGGCGATTGCGTTCTTATTCCCATGCTGCGTGAACCACATCGCGCAGGCGATCCTTGGCGCGCGCCTTGTCGTGCTGCCCCCCTGCGGGCGCTTCGCGTATCTCAAGCGTCCAGACGAGGTTCACAAGGAAATCGCCAACTTCATTGCTGACGCGTGATGTACGCGCGGTTCCCTGAGTTGACGAGCGGAGAGTTACTGCTACCACGACTCATAGTCCTCAGACGCGCCCGATCTCACGCCATCCCGGCAGGGGATCGCGGGACTCGTCATAGCCCTTTGGCTCTGTTCAGCGCGCGCGGATCGTGGCGGGGGGCATCAAGACCGCAAGGACCTGCTCCACCTGCGAGAGCGAGAGCGCCACCGCCCGCCCCGACGGCCCGATGATCGCGTCCAGCCGCGCCCCCGGCAGGTAGGCGAGATAGAGCGGCACGCGCACCGGCGGGATGATCTCGACGTTCATGGTCTCTGTCGCAGCGGCGATTGAGGCAAAGACATGGATGTGGCCGAGGTCGGCGTCTTCGAGCACGTGCTCGATGCGCTGCGTGTTCGCCGTCGCCTGCGCTGTCGGATTCTTGCGCGCCACCTCCCAGACCGCCCGCCGGTTCTTGCGGAAGAGCCAATCCTCCCCGGAGTAGCGGTAGAAGCCGCGCCAGGCTTTCACCTCGATGACCGAGATGCCGTGTGGCCCGACGAGCAGTCCATCAATATCACCGCCCTGCTGCCAGGGCGGCGGCGGACGATACCCCTTCAGCAGCACGTAGCGGTCGTCGAGCTGCGTCGCCAGCGCGCGCACAAAAGCGTCCTCGCCGTCGCGTCCCTGCGCGAAGCGGTTGGCTTCGGACTCCATCTCGCTGACACGCGCATTGCGCGCCGCCAACTCTAGTGTCCGGCGCGCGGTGACGAGCCAGACCAGCCGCTGCCACAAACCCTTCGGTCGCGGGAGAGGCTTCTCCTGCAACTCCTGCGCCGCCAGGCGATAGGACTCCTCGCGCCGTTGCAGGTGATCCGAACAGACAATAACGCGCATGGATCGCTCCCGGTGGCAACCGGCGGGCAGAGTAATGACGAGGGCGGAGGAGGCAACGTGGTCTCGCCGGTCACTCGCCAGTATAGCCGCAGCGCGCGCGGCAGCGCTGGCGAATAGGACACATGGTTTAGTGGCTGTCTGGCATGGCGAGGTGATCAATGAAATAGATGCGCCAGGGACCGACGCCGGCGATGAAGGGCTGCATCAGCGCGCGCTCCCCCTGGACCGTGTGCATCAGGTCGTGCGCCGCCCACTCGTGCAGCATCTGCCCCAACGTCACCGGCCCCAACGCGGCGTGCGTCGCCGCGCGGTCGAGATGGGCGGGCGTGAGCGTCGCCAGCAACTCCAGGCTCGCCGCGCGCAGGGACGCGAACTCGTCTACCAGCTCGCGTGGCGCCCTCTCAACCGCCAGCGCCGCCGCTGCGTCGGGATCGAACGCGGGGAAGTCGCGCCCCTCCAAGAAGCAGCGCACGCGCACAGGAAAGACCTCGCGTTCCGTCACGACGAGGTGGCGCAGGCAGTCGGCGGCGGACCACTCTCCGCTGGCGGGCGCGCGACGCAGGAGCGCCTCATCCAGCGACTCGCTCAACGAACGCCAGCGGGGAACGGTGGTTACGAGGACCGTTCGCGTCTGCTCCAGCAGGTTCTCCAACGTCTCAATCCTCCTGTATCCTAGCCTCTATCCTGGGGGATGTAGGCGTGTGGCAGCTGGGCGCGCAGCCCCGCCAGAGAAAAGCAGGGGGAGGCCGGCGGGAATACCCGCTGGCGAGTGATTCTGGCTCCTTCTCCGTTTACGGGGAGGTCCGGGATGGGGTCTCCGATGTCCACGCAGGTGGACGTTGTGGCCAACGGCCCCCATGCGCGAATTCAGTCGCCCGCCTGATTGTACCAGATGTGCAGCGCTCGCTTGTGACCGCTTCGTGATACTAAATCGTACTGGATACTAAATCGTACTGGCGCGCTGGCGGACGATGTGGGCTTTAGCTCGTTCCGACCGTGCTCCGGCTCTTCAGAGCCGAGAGAGCTACCAGTTTGACGCTCGTGCCCCCAGGATGCTATGCTCCTGCCCGGCGCGCCTGGTCAGCGTGTGATGGCTTAGAGAGAGCGGAGCGACGTGTGGATCCGCGCAGTGTCATCCCCATTCCCTCGTGCGACGAGTGCGGGCTGGCGTCCACCGGGCGCTGCCCGGCCTGCCGTCGGCATTTCTGTTCCGAGCACTTCGCCCGCGCCGACCATGAGCCCTGCGCCACCCGCATGCGCACACACCCCGAGGACTATCGCTGCTACGTCTGCGGTGTCGAGGTCCAGCCCCGCCAGTGGTCCGGCTCGCTCTTCGCGCACTATATTGACTACAGCCGTTGCGCCGGATGCCGCCGCTCTATCTGCGACGAGCGCCACACCCGCCGCCGCGAGGAAGCTATCGAGATCGTGCGCGACGGCAGCCGCAGTCAACGCTACTCCGTCACCCGCCGCTACTGTGATATCTGCGCCCCACTCCGACCGGTTGGCGGGGTGATCGGCCTGAGTCGCTGGGTCGTCGCGGTTGGCGGCTTTGTGACGGTGATTGGCCTGGTCGCGCTGCAATTCGCGCGCTAGGCCGCGCAGGCGTTGCGCTACGCGAGCCAACATCACACAACAGGGAAGGATACGCTGGCGTGACGGTACGCAGGAAGGCCGAGGCCGACGCGATCAACGCGGCTCTGGACCCGTATCGCGAGCGATTGAACGCCGCGCTGGAGACCTCCGTGCACGACATGCGCGCCTCCACACCACAGACCGCCGCCGTCGCGCCGCTGCTAGACGCCTTCTACGGGCAGGTGGAGTATCACTTCGGCTGGCGCGCCGCCGATCTCAGCCCTACCCACTCCCAGCCTGGGAAGTTGCTGCGTCCGGCGCTGCTCCTCGCCGCCTGCGAGCTGGCCGCTGTCCACGCCGGCGCCGATCAGCAGGTCGCCGCTGACGCTGTAATGCGCGCCATCCCCGCCGCGATCGGCGTCGAGCTTGTGCACAACTTCTCGCTGATCCACGACGACATCGAGGATGGCGATGAGGCGCGCCACCACCGCCCGACGCTGTGGAAGGTCTGGGGCGAGGCGCATGCGATCAACACCGGCGACGGCGTCTTCGCCATGGCGCGGCTGGAGGTGTTGCGGCTGATCGAGCGCGGCGTGGCCCCGGCGCTGGTCGTCGAGTTGGCGGAACTGCTGGACCGCACGTGTCTCGCGCTCTGCGAGGGGCAGTATCTGGACATGCGCTTCGAGCGCAGCCAGAAGGTCACCGCGGAGATGTATCTAGCGATGATCGGGCGCAAGACGGCGGCGCTGATGGCCTGCGCGGCGCAGATGGGCGGGCGTCTCGGCGCGCCTGCGGACCCGGCGGTGGCGGAGCGGCTGCGCGACTTCGGCGACGCGCTCGGCGTGGCGTTTCAAGTGCGCGATGATCTGCTCGGCATCTGGGAAGCGCGTGACCTGGGCAAGAGCGCGGCGGGTGACGTGCGCCGCAAGAAGATGACGCTGCCCCTGATCCTCGCGCTCGATCATGCGACCTCCATGGACCGCGAAAGGCTGACGCACGTCTACACCAGCCCCGGACCGGCGACCGAGCCGGAGATCGAGAGCGTCCTGGTGATCCTCGAACGCGTCTCGGCGCGTGAGCGCGCCCGCGCCATCCTCCAGGCCCACTGCGAGGCGGCGCGCCAGGCGCTTGAGTCCGTGGCGACCGACGCGCCTAGCGCGCAGGACGCTTATCGCGCGCTCTCCTCCCTGCTGGCCTTCGTCGCCGCCGAGGCCTCCTGAGTCAGAAATAGCCGCAATCAGACAAGAGCCTTCTGTCGGCGACTCCTTCAATGCACGGCAGGTCATGCGTCGCGCGTGCTACAATTCCACGCTGTACGGCATAAGACAAGACACATCATCAGCGGCAGGCAGCGGAAGGATAGAGCGTCATGGGACATGGTGGTCGCCGTGGGCGGCAGAAGACGCAGACGGGCGCGAGGGAGCGACAGCCCGCTCCGCTGACGCAACAGCAGGAGGAGTTGGTCACGGAGTTGACAAACCAGACAGCAAGTCTGGCAAGCGCGCTCCACGAGGCGCGCCCAGAGGGGCGTGAGGCGATGATCGCCCGTCTTGCGCCCGTGACCGAGGTGGAGGAGCCGGTCGCCTTCGCTTATGCCCAGCGGCTCGGCGCGACGCGCGGAGAATTCGCCCCCGCCGCCGCCGATCTCGCGCAGGTGCTTGGCGAAGCGGAGACGCGGCGCGAGGTGGCTCGCGAGGCGCGCCGATCACGGCTGCGGCTGCAATCGGCGGGCGTGCGCTCCTCCCTCACCCTGCCCTCAGAAGAGATCCCCACTGCCGTGATCTCCCCTTCACCCACAAGCGACGCCGTCGTGCGCCTGCCCTCCACGCCCACGCGCCCGCAACTGGTCGAGGCGCACGCCACACGGACGCGCGAGAGCGGCGAGATGACGCTGCTGCTCGCCTGGCAAGAGGGCCCTCATCCTGATACTGTACGCGGCTATCTGATCGCGCTCAACTTCTATGCGACCGGCGTGACCCGCTTCAACGTCACCGAGCCAATGAGCCGCGCGCGCTTCCTGCGCGAGACGGTCGAGACGTTGCGTGGGAACGATGGCGCGCCGACCACGCCGATTACCTGGGCGCAGGCGCGCCGTCTGCTCCAGGCCGCGCTGGACATCAACGAGTGGCGCAGCGTCCCTCCTCCACCTGAGTTCGCCGGGCGCCGGACCCAGCTCGACGACCTGCTGCTGGGCGAGCCGACCGACGACGAGCAACGCGGGCAGATCGCGCTGGAGGACGAGCGCGTCGCGCGCAACGGCGACCGCCTGTTCATCACCGCCGACATGGAGGCCGACGAGACCATCGCCAACTGGCTCGGCGCCTGGAGCTTCGCCGACTTCGGCCTGACCTATGATCTGCTCGCCGACGACGCGCCCTTACGCCAGGCGCAGTCGCGCGCGGACTACATCGCCGAGCGCCGCGCCTGGGCCGACGAGGCGCATCCCGGCGCGGTGCGGCTGACCCTGGTGCGCGAGCAGACGCAGCGCGCGAGTGCCCTCTGGTCGCCCAGCGCGGCGGGGACGCTCTCAGGCGGCCAGGACTACGAGGCGTTCTGGTCGCTATCGCTGCGCGATTCGCCACTGGCCGGGGCGCTGGAGGAGATGCCGTTCGCCACGCTGGTCAGCGCGCAGACCGAGCGCCACTGGTACTGGACCGCCTACACTATGCGCCGCAATCGTGAGTTTGGCTTCTGGACCATCGCCCGCATCCGCGACGAGGGGCTGAATGCGCAGGGGCTGGGCATCGAGGAGCTACAACAGCGCATCACCCAGGCGCATGACGCGGCGGAGGCGGCGGCCCAGCGCGCTCCCGCCGACCCACGCGACCCCCAGGCGCAGGAGACTGTGCGCACGGTGACCGGCGACCTCTGCGCCGCGCTTCACTACCGCGACGCGCTGATCGCCAGGCTGCCCCTCGACGAGACCATCTACCGCGCCGCGCTCGACGACGCGCGCGTCCTGGGCAATCACGAGCGCGCCGCCGCGCTCCTGGAGAAGATGGCGGCGAAGTTCCCGAGCACGCCACGTTTGCGCTTCGAGCGCGCCATCGAGGAGTACATGGTCGCGGAGCAGTACGCCGGGCAGGGCGTCGAAGCAGGAGCGGAGGTCTGGCTGGAGCGCGCCATCGAGACGATGCGCTCGGTGGTTGCTGAGGAGGAAACCTCCGAGCACTTGCAGGCGCTGGGCGAGATGCAGGCGCGACGCGGCTACCTCGCCGACGCCGAGCAGACCCTACGCCGCGCGTTGGAGCTGGCTCCGGAGCGCGCCACCCTCCACGCCGACCTAGCCGGTGTCATCATGGGCCGGGCCTCTGGTGAGAGCCTGGATGGCGAACCAACCAGCGCCACGGAGGAGGCGCGACGTACGGCGGCGCGCGAGGGTCTTGCCGAACTGCGCGAGGCGGCGCGGCTGGATAAATCGCTGCCGCATCTCTTCACACGCATCGGCGCGCTTTATGATCTTCTTGGGCAGGACGAGGACGCGCGGCTGGCCTTCGAGGAGGCCACCGCGATTGACCCCGGCGACGCGGAGGCGCGCTATCTGCTCGGCTCGCTCTACCTCTCGAAGCGCCAGCCAGGTCAGGCGCTGCCGCATCTGGAGTCGGCGGTGGAGTTGGAGCCGCTGGCGGTCTCGTTCCGGCTCAATCTGGCCACCGCCTATGCGGCGCTCGACCAGCGGCGCGAGGCGACACGTGAGCTGGATGCCGTGGAGAAGCTCCAGCCGGGGCTGCCCCAAGTCGCCGAGCTACGCGCGATCCTGGCTCGCAAGAAGTAGGCGCGACTGACCAAACGCACACACATCAATCGACACACAAAGGAGATGCCCGTGGGCACACTTGGCTACGCCGCGATGTTCGAGCAGTTCGCTCCCAACGATCTGCTGAAGTGGTCGCGCATGGCGGAAGACGCCGGTTTTGGCAGCGTCATGGCCTCAGATCACTTCCACCCCTGGACGCCCTCGCAGGGGCAGTCGGGCTTTGTCTGGGCGTGGATGGGCGCGCTGGGCGCGCAGACTAGCCGTGTCCGCTTCGGCCCGGGCGTGACCGCGCCAGGATTCCGCTATCACCCCGTCATACTTGCGCAGGCCTCGGCGACACTGGCCGCGATGTTCCCCGGACGCTTCTGGTTCGGCATCGGCGCGGGCGAGGCGCTCAACGAACATGTGGTCGGGCGCTACTGGCCGGAGGCGCTGGTGCGGCTGGAGATCCTGGAGCAGTCCGTCGAGGTGATTCGCAAGCTCTTCTCTGGCAAGGTGACCAGGTTCCGCGGCGAGCACTTCAACGTCGAGAGCGCGCGACTCTACACGCTCCCAGAGACGCCGCCGCCCATCTACATCGCCACCTCCGGTCCCATCAACGCCGAGCGCACGGGACGCATCGCCGACGGCATCATCACCGTCGGCGCGGCGGACGAGAAGATTCGCACGCTGCTGGGGCGCTTCGAGAAGGGCGCAAGCGACGTGGGCAAGAATCCTGCGACGATGGCGCGCATCATTCAGCTGCATATCTCCTGGGCCGAGAGCCGTGAGGCGGCTGTGGAGCAGGCCGTGCGCGAGTGGCCGAACGGCGGCATGGCCTTCCCCAAGGGAGATATCCGCCATCCGGAGGACTTCGAGGCGATGGCGAAGATCGTGCGCGCGGAGAACTTCGAGGGGCGCGTCTTCATGTCGCCCGATCTGGCCGAGCACACGGCGCACATCCAGCATTTTATTGACCTAGGCTTCGACGAGGTCTACGTCCATAACGTTGGACGCAACCAAGAAGCGTTCATCCGGGCCTTCGGGCGCGAGGTGGCGCCAAAGCTGCGCTGGCCCAGCCGGACCAGTTGAGCGATACGCAGACGCGCTTCCCCTATCAGGTACGAGTATTTCAGGCGTGCGGTGTCCTCAGCGAGGTGTGGACGACCGCTGTATTGCTTGCGCTCGGCGCTGACTGACATAGAAGGGAGTTGGCGCGCATGGAGGTTGCCACATTCCTTGGAATACTGGCCATCTTCGTCCTGGTAGGCGCGAATGCGTTTTTCGTCGCGGCGGAGTTCAGCCTTGTGAAGGTACGCGCCACCCGCATCGAGCAGCTCGCCGCCGAGGGAAACACCGCCGCGGGCATCGTGCGTGGCCAGTTGACCCACCTGGATACTAACATCGCCGCGACGCAGCTTGGCATCACGTTGGCCAGCCTGGCGCTCGGCTGGATCGGCGAACCGGCGCTGGCGCATGTCGTCGAGCCACTCTTCGCGCCATTCACCGGGACGCTGATCGCCGATGAGCTGGCGCGCACACTCTCCATCGCGCTCAGTTTTGCGCTGATCACCTCGCTGCACATCGTGATGGGCGAACTTGTGCCCAAATCGGTCGCGTTGCAGCGCACAGAGTCGGTCGCCCTGTTCGTCGGCCCTCCCCTCGCGCTGTTCGACCGGGTGTTTCGCCCGTTCATCGCCCTATTGAATGGGATAGGTAACCGGGTCGTGCGCTTGCTCGGACTGCGAGTAACGGGCGAGCAGGCCAGCGTCCACTCGGTCGAGGAGTTGTCCATATTGGTGGCGCAGAGCCGCGAGGCTGGCATCCTCGATCCCGCGGAAGAGTCCATCGTGCGCCACGTCTTTACCTTCGGCGATAAAAAGGTAGAGGACGCGATGACGCCGCGCCCACAGATGGTCACGCTTGCCGTAGGCGCAGCCCTCGCCGAGGCGATCACCGTTGCGCGCATGTCCGGCTATTCCCGTCTGCCAGTCTATGAAGGAACCCTCGATCAGGTGGTGGGCGTGCTATATGTGAAGGATCTGCTCCAGGCGCCCGATCATTCGCCAGTTGACGCCAACGGTGAGCATCTGGACGAGGAGAAGCAGTCTCTTAAGGCGCTGTTGCGTCCGGCGACCTTTGTGCCGGAGCGACTTGCACTGAGCGATGTGTTAGACGTGTTTCGCCGCGAGAATACGCAGCTTGCGCTGGCGGTCGATGAGTACGGCCAGACCACAGGGCTGAGCACACTGGAGGATGTGCTCGAAGAGTTGGTGGGTGAGATTCACGATGAATATGACGCAGACGAGAATGCGCCAATCATAGCGCGCGAGGATGGTACCTGGCTGGTGGACGGGGCCGAGGCGTACGATCATGTGCGCGAGGCGATTCCAGACCTTCCGCCTGTGCCACCGGACGAGCGTGGTCTCTACACGACACTTTCGGGTCTGCTAGCTCTCCGCCTCGACCGCATCCCACGCGCGGGCGACAGCATCGCCATCGGACCAAAGTGGATTGCCGAGGCGCTAAATGTCGAGCGACGCCGCGTGACGAAAGCGCTGCTACGTCCGGCTACCGACGCGCCTGAGAGCGGCGGTCCAGCAGATACGCTGTCATTATGAGCGCCCATCGTGAACTAACTGGGGATCAGGCGGCGATGAGAGGTCTGTCTATGGCGGATCGCAAGCGCATTGTCGAGCAGGGCTACGACAAGATCGCCGAGCGCTATGCCGCTGCTGCGCTACAGACGCGGTCTGATGAGCGGGCACGCTATACGGCCCTGATTCTCCAGAGCCTTCCAGATGGCGCCGAAGTGCTGGAACTGGGGTGCGGCGCAGCGGGACCGCTCACGCAGGCGCTGGCGGCGCGCTTCGCTCTGACCGGCGTTGACCTCTCGGCGCGCAGCGTCGAGCTGGCGCGCAGAAATGTCCCCAGCGCGACATTTCTCCATACGGACATGACAGCCCTTGAACTGCCGCCAGAGTGTTTCGACGCGGTTGTGGCGTACTACTCGCTCATTCATGTGCCTCGCGAAGAGCAGGTAGGACTGTTGGCGAAGATCGCGCGTTGGCTTCGTCCTGGTGGACTCTTTGTCGCGACGATGGGCGCTGGCTCGACCGTGAACGGCTACGAGGAGGACTGGCTCGGCGCGCCGATGTACTGGAGCCATTTCGACGCCGCGACGAACCAGCAGCTTGTGAAGGATGCTGGATTCGAGATCGAGTCGGCGACGCTGGAGTCTGCCGACGAGGATGGCGCGCCGGTCACGTTCCTGTGGGTAGTCGCGCGCAAGCCTGCGGCAGTACAGGAAACACTACGATGATCTCATTGACTATTGAGGAGATCCTGCCACAGTTCCCGACTTATCGCGTGGCGCTTGTTGTGGCGACCGATTGCTCCATCGGGCAGGAGAGACCACAGGCCCTCGCAGGGTACATCGCCAGCGTCGAGGCTGATTGCCGCTCGTGTTACGCCGGACGCGAGCTGGGCGATATTCTGGAGGTGCGCCGCTGGCGGCAGACGTACAAGGCGTTTGGCGTCAAGAAGACGAGCTATCGCTCCTCCGTCGAGCGGCTGCTGCGGCGCGTGATCCAGGGGGAGGGCCTGCAACGGATCAACACGCTGGTGGACGCATACAACGCGCTCTCCGTCGCCTATCGCACTCCGGCGGGCGCCGATGACATGGACTCGCTGACGCCACCGCTTGCCTACCGCTACGCGCGCGACGACGACACATTCTTTACCCTCGGTGAGGGGACGCTCACGCTCGATCGGCCGGAGCGAGGCGAGGTGGTGTACGCTGATACCGCGCACGTACTCTGCCGGCGGTGGAACTGGCGGCAGGACGCGCGCTCGGCGATCACGCTTCAGACGCGACGCGTGACGTTGAACATCGAGTCGCTGGACGATGAGACGGGGTCGGTTGTCGAGGAGGCGGCGCACACACTCTGTGGCCTGCTGGAAGTCTGCTGTGGGGCGCATTGCACATGGGCCGTGGCGGAGGCAGCGCGTCCGGTGGTGAACGTCGCCGAGCAAACCTGACCGCGTATCATCTTCCTATAGCCGACAACTACAGACATATGCGGAGACGAGCGGCGAACATGGGCGAACATGACTGAGCGGACGAGACTGACCGAGGCCGAGGTCGCGTTTGCGCGCGACCAGCGGGTGGCGCGGCTGGCGACCGCCGACGCGGAGGGGCGTCCGAATGTCGTCCCTGTTTGCTACGCGTTTGATGAGTCGCGCTTCTACACGCCGCTGGATGAGAAGCCAAAGCGTGTGGACGCCACGCGCCTCAAGCGGGTACGCAACATTCTGGCGCGCCCTGAGGCCTCGGTGGTCATTGATCGCTACGACGACGACTGGTCACAACTCGCCTGGCTCCAGATCTCCGGTCGCGCCGCATTGCTCGCGCCAGACGACGAGGGCCACGCCGAGGTTGTGATGCTCTTGCGTGATCGTTATCCGCAGTACCTCACGATGGCGCTGGAGCAGAGCCAGATCATCTCTCTGACACCTACAGCAGTCGTCTCGTGGCGTGTTGAGATCGCAGATTCCGCTCAGCAGACGAATGTCTGGCTGGAGTCGGGACGAGGTGTGGATTTTGCGGCGCTGGCGCGTGGCCGCCAGTCGGCGCGCGCATTTCAGGAGCGGTCCGTGCCGCGAGACGCTCTGAACGTGATGATCGAGGCGGCGCGCTGGGCGCCCTCGCCTCATGGAGCGCAGCCATGGCGCTTCGTCGTGCTGACGCAGCCAGAGGCGAAACGTGCGCTCGCGGAGGCCATGGGCGATGAGTGGAGGCGCACGCTGGCGATGGATGGCGAGGATGAGGCAGTCGTGGCGCGCAGGCTGCGTCTCTCGCGCGAGCGCATCGAACGCGCGCCTGCGTTAATCCTGGCGTGTCTCTACCTCGCCGATCTCGATCGCTATCCAGACCCCGACCGCCAGCGCGCAGAAGAGGTGATGGCGATTCAGAGTCTCGGCGCGGCAATCCAGAATATATTGCTGGCCGCGTACTCGCTTGGGCTGGACACCGGCTGGATGTGCGCGCCGCTTTTCGCGCAAGAGACTGTGCGCGCCGCGCTTAAGCTAGACGCCAGCCTGATCCCGCAAGCGTTGATCCCGGTAGGCTACAAGGCCGCAGAGCCACGAAGGAGAGCGCATCGCCCGACGAGCGAGTTGATCGTGCGCTTCGATTGAGGCGCGGGCCGTCAAACGAGCGCGTCTATGCGTCAATGTCATCAGGCATATAATCGTCGGTCGCCAGCGCTACGGCCTCCTCCAAAGACATTGCGCGGCCCTCACCCCAAGCGGTGGCGAATCTCTCGTCTCCCAGCGCCTGCTCTGTTCGTTCGACATCGCATTCATGGATGCGGTGTACGTCTTCGAAACGTGGCACGCCAATCATGTCATGCAGACGCGATGCGGCGCCAAAGAGGCGCGCCGCTTGCAACGGCAGCCCCTGATCAAGGGCGACGCCTCCCAGACACTCAAGGGCATGCCAGATCGCATCGATGTGGACTGCATCATTCGCCAGCCGCCGCGCAATAATACGACGGATGTGAAGACCTTGCCGATACAGCTTTCCCGCCTGGACCGGGTTGCCTTGAGCGCGCGCGCGTTGCATAAACAGCGCCACGGCGGCGTATTGCGTCAGATCCTCAACCACAGGCAGACAGGCCAGATCGGGAGTGTCGAGCGGAGGCACAGCGAACTCATGCTCGCCCCGGATGCGAAGCGCCGCCCTGCTGGTCACCAGCGCCTTCACACCAGGGCAGGCTGCCACAAAACGCGCAACGTCCGGACCTGCGCGGGCGACCTGCTCAAAATTATCGAGAACGATGAGCGTTTCCCGTTCGGCCAGGAAGTTCTGTAGCTGCTCCTCCATGGGCTGATTTACCAGCTCGCGCAGGCCGAACTCCTGGGCGACCGCCCGCAAGACGAGGTGTGGGTTACTGATGGCCGCCAGTGAGATGAACATAACTCCGTCGGCGAAACGATCACGCAGATTCGCGGCAACCTGCATCGCCAGGCGGGTCTTGCCGATGCCGGCCGGGCCGGTAAGGGTGAGCAGACGCACACTGGCTTGCGTGAGGAGATGAGCGACAGAGGCCTCGTCCCGCTCGCGGCCGATCAATGGTGTCAGCGCGTTGGGATAATCAGATGGAAGCGGCCGCGTGTGCAGTAGAGCGGTCGTCGCGGGAAGGCCCATCCTGCGTGACCGCCGAGCAGCCTCTAACAACAGGTCGCGCTTCTCCTCATCCAGCCCTAGCGCCTCGGCCAGCAAGAGCAGCGTGTCTTTGTGTGGCGCGCGCCGGACGCCACGCTCAAGGTCGCTGATAGCACGCACACTGAGCCGCGCGCGCTCGGCTAGCTCACCCTGTGTCAGCCCAGCGGCGGCGCGATAGTCTTTGAGCAGCCCCACCAGGGGTAGTGTTACGGAAGCTGACACCAGCCGCAGTAGGGAGGGCCTCGCGCCGGAATTCATGGCCGTTTGAGCCGGGGGGATACTGCGGTGGATCATCTCCGTTGTACGGAGATGGAGCGGCGCCGAGGCGATCGGCGCAACTAGCTCCACCCCCTCAACCGGCCTGTGTCAGGGGCAGTCCTGGGAGACGATCCTCCAGATCCAGGGAGTAGCGCCCATAGGGCTTGACATGCACATGAAAGAGGGGTGTCAATCCCCGCCGATCCTCTGGCGTCAGCCGCCGCAGCCAGGCCCGCTCTAGGAGCACCTGCTGAAGCATCAGCGTATTGATGTAGACCAGGCAGTTTTGCTTCAGATGCAGACAGAGGATCGACACCTCCTGCTCATCCAGCCGATGCGTCGCAATCTCCCCGGACCGGCCATAGAAGATGAAAGTGTTGACCCCATTCCAACTCTCGATGATGTTGAGCGCTTCATGGATCTCGCGGCGCAGGCCCTCGGACTGCAGATACTGGCACAAAAAGATCGTCTTGATCGCCTTGCCCAGCTTAGCAAGCGCCCGATACGTGGGATGCTGCACGTTGGCGCGTGTGAAGCGGCGCAGGATTGTCTCGGCCTCCGCTGTTCCCAGCCGCAGCGCCGTCGCATACTTCACCATCTGATCGTACTGCTGGACGATCAGGTTCCAGTCAATCGGGCGGCTCATCACGGGGCGCAGGGTAGGAAAGTCCTGCAGGTCGCCGGGTTCGGCGCGCGGGTTCGGCGCGATAGAGGCGTTGCGCGCCCATGCGCTTGAGCCGCGGCATGAGGCGAAAGCCCAGCAGGTGGCAGAAGGCGAAGCCGATCTCGCTTTGGCCGTGACTATCGACGTACTGCCGCTCGATCTCCAAATCGGTGCAATGGCGCAGGACTCCCTCGATCATGGAGGCGACCTCGGAGGAGGAGATACTTTTGAGCTGGGAGTAGACGCAGACCGACTTCTCCTCGACGTGCCAGTAGACCATCACGCCACGGCCAAAGTGGCGGATGCTCCATTCGGTCATCAGGTTCTGATCCCACGCGCCGAATTTCTTCGAGTCACTCGCACACGCGCTCCTGCCCTCGCCCCACACCTGGCGCTGCCGCGCGCGAAAGGTGGCGTTGGCGACCTCGGCGATGACGAGGCGCACCTGCTCCTTGCTGATGTAGCGACGACGGACGTAGCGCAGGTCGGAGTATGTGGAGCCGGGGTCCACATTGGCCATCGCCTTGAGGCCCGTGTTCGTTCCCAGGGCGTAGATGCACAGGAGCAGGCGCTTCTGCAGGGTCGCACGATCCAATGCCTCCCGTGTCGCCACACTGGTGAAGGCCGACGTAAACTCCGTGCGTAACGCCGTCTCCTTCAGAATGTCGAGCAATCCCGTCATTGGCCAGCGACGCGCGACGTCCTGCTTGAGCCGCGTCAGATTGGGCGGTTCACTCACCGGTTCAAATGACGAGACCTGAATCCATCCGTTCCGGGTGGAGAGCACCTTGACCCCTTTGACGCGGTTGCGAGAGAGGCCCGTTTCCAGCGCGCGCAGCGCCTCCGCCAGCGTCGTCCGCAGCGAGGCGACGAACGCCTCCCCATGCGTGGGGAGGCGCAAGGCCGCATAGTAGTGTGTGCGCTCCTCCTCGAAGTCAGAAGGCAAGTCTTGTTCTGGGTTACTATAGCGCCGCGCGCCCTGGACCCAGATCTCTTTCGACCGCAGCGCTTCCCGGAGCGCCTGCAAGGCGCACAGCTCGTACGGCAGGCGCTGGGCACGCAGGAGGCCATCGGCATCGTGTTCGAGCACGAGGTCCCGCCAGGCGGGACGGACCACGCCTTCCAGTGGGATCGGCTCGTCGGCGGGATAGAGGGGAAGACTGCTGCGCATGTACTCGCGCATGAGCGAGAGCGCGCGGAGAATGGGCTGGTGCGTCTCGTTATTGGAGCGAAAATCGAGCGCATCGAGCAACGGCGGGAGCATCCGCCGATAGCAGGTGGTGTAGGAGCGCTTCATGACGAGCTGGACCTGGGCGCGATAGCGAGGGCCAGACGCCTTGTACTCCTTCACCAGGTCTTCGAGTGTGCGCTTGCCGCCAGCCGCCGGGTAGATGACCTCACGCACGATCCCCTCGGGCTGCGCCACCGCGGCCTCGGCGACGCGGAAGAGAATACCCGCTTTGCCCGCCACGTGACGAATCTCGTCGATATAGGCTTGCTGCACACGCCCTTCCGCGCGGACGCTCATGCGATGGATGAGCGCGATGAGGAGCGACACCAGATTGTCAGTGACCTCCTGAGTGCGCGCCCAACACAGCGCCGCAAGCAGCATGAGGCGGACCGGCTTGGGATGGGCGCGCAGGGTGCTCGGAGACTCTCCAGCGGCGCGATTGCGATACAGCCGCAGGACCTGCGGCGTCAGATCGGCGAAGAGATCCATCGGCAACCCGATCTGGCGCAGGCGGAGGAGTTTCTTGATCTCGAAGAGCAAGCTGTCGAGGCCGACCGGACCGGGATCCGTGCGCAGATCGTGCAGCGTGAGCAGCGTCGCATCGTCGACACGCTCAGTGTTGACGCGCTCTGCGCTTGATCCTGGGCCTGATGGTGGACCTGATGGTGGACTTGACCGGCTGAGCGCCTCGCCATACGCTCCTTCCGGCTCGATGGCCGACAGCAGTTCCTCGACATGCTCGTCCCAGCTCCCTCCCTCCGAGGTGGCCTGAGTGGCCTCCACCAGGTCGACCACCGGGTCGTCGTGTACACGCCCTTGCGCGCGCCGCGGATTCCCCTGCAGATTCCCCTGTGGATCCCCTTCATCCAGCGTGGCGATTAGCGCGTCCAACTGGAGTTGGGCGCTGGGCGGGAGACGCTCCGTGATCGATGCAAAGAAGTCGCGCTCAAAGGCGTGGACGGTTGACCGAATCAGCCGTTGCAGCCGATCCGGGGTAGGAGGCTCAATGCCCCGCTGACGATAGGCCTCGCGCGCCGAGTCGAGCAGACGATCCTCATTGCGCTCGCGCGGCAGCGCATGGTCACGGAGCCATGCGCTGATCTCCTGCGCATCGACACGCGTCGGCTCACGGAAGCCCAGCGCGGCGCGGATCTGCGCGCGATGCGCCTCAATGGTGCGACCGGACCAGGGATAGGCGGCAAAGGTCTCGTAGGGCAGCGCCAGCTGCTTGGCGACAAAGGCGACGACGACCCGTGGCGCGTCCTGTTTGCGTCGCGGAAAATGCCCCTCGTGCAAGAAGTACAGCAGGAGCACCGCGAATCCAAGGCGCTGTGTACGCGTCCGGGTACGGAGCAGCGTCCACTCATCAATCAGTTCGTCGGTCGTCCACTGGCGCTTCATCCATTTCCTCCGACAATCCCTCCGACGCGTGGATCATGGACATCAGTCGCACACCAGATGCGTCGCGCTGGCAGTGGACGGATTTTCGGGCGCATTATGGGAGTACGACGAGATGCGCAGCGGTTGGTCTCGCTGGCGAGAAATCGCCTACGCGACGACACGCTGGAGCGGGGCGGCGCTTGATACAACTGGGCACTGAACCGGCGGATCCAGCAGGGACGCGGCCTCTGGGGAACAATGGAAAACCACGCCAAAGGCTGATGGAGGCGAGTGTAGTTGACATAACGTAATTTAGCTCGTGCGAACCATCAGGGAGAGGCGCTGGTGTGGGCGTGTGTACTGCCGTGCATCAGCAGCACGCCGCCGCGCGCCAGGCCCATCCGCTCCGGCGCCCACAGGGCTCGCGCTGTGACCATGTGCTCGGCGCGATCGCCAACTACTGGTCGATCCGCTCACGCCACTGCCAGACCAGGGCCTCCAGTAGGGCCTCCTGTTCGGCGATGCGCTCCTCATGGCTCATGCGTCTGTGCTCCATCGCCGCGCACGCCTGTCTCATCTGCTCCGACCGCACGTGCATTCATCAGGCGCTGGAATCAGGTTCTGGCGCTCCTCGCTCCCGCGTGCGCAGCACGCTACGAATCAACCGACTGACCAGGTGGAACGTGGGAGACACCGCTGCTGCCGTCGGGGTCGGTGGCGCCTCCTGGCGGCAGGATCGCAGGCATGTCCAGGCGTGCGACGCCGATCCGGTTGTCGGCCATCCCATAGTACACGTCGAAGCGATCTGGGTCGCCAAGATCGTCGCGCCGGTCGATGCCGGTGGGGAAGACGACGTCGGCGATGGTCCCACGGCGTTCTTGTGGCAGCACGGGGGACAGGACTGCTTCCGGTGAGCGATAGAGGATCTTGCGCGGATGCTCCTTCGTGAGCACCATCACCCCGGCCGAGTAGCAGAGCTGAGGCTCTTCGACACCCGGCTCCGCCAGGTTTTGCACGCCGTGGTACACGATCAGCCAGCCATGACGGGTGAGGATGGGCGGGGCGCCGCCGCCGATCTTGAGCTGCTCCCAGGGCGCCACCGGGGCGGCGAGCCGGTGATGTGAGTTAAACACGCCCAGGCGCGCTGGTGTGCGGTCAGATGGCGGCATCGGGCAATAGGAGATCCAGATGCTTTCACGCGGGAGATCCAGCACCCGCGCTCCTTGCTGGCCGACCGTTTCCTCGGGGCGTGTGCCAGGGAACAGGGGACGATGGAGCAGCCCCATCTGCAGTTTGCCGGCGTGATTGGGGACGGCCACCGGAAAGAGGCTGGCATCCTTATTGTCCACCTGGACGAAATCGATGCCGCGATAGCTCTCGAAGGTCGCGAGACCCAGGCGTTCCCAGTGCAACAGATCCTCCGAGATCGCCACCGCAATACGCGGGCCTTCGGCTGAATGCGCCGTATACGTCATCACGCAGCGCTGGAGCGGTTCCACGAACGTGATACGCGGATCCTCGCAGCCACCGCCCTCGGGTCGCAGTTCGTACTCCGCCTCCGGCTCCAGGGCGATGCCGAGCCGCTCGACTCCTATCGGGTCGCCAGCCGGGCTGAAGGTGACGCGGGCAATGCCGATGCGCGAATAATTGCCCCGCGCCACCAGGCGGGGAAACAGGTAGAGATGGCCATCCGGGCCACGAACAGCCGCTGGATTCAGGACGCCCTCGACCTCCTGCGGATTCCCCGGCTCTGGCTCCATCACCACCCCCAGGCGCCGTAACGTCAATCCACTCATCACATCTCCCCCGTTGCTACGAGATGGACCTGAATGGACCCGAACGGACCTGATGAGCGCCTGGCGCTCAGGCGCCATTGCTCAGGCGCCATCCATGAAGGGGCGTGGCGTCGCGCGAGCTGGCGCGTTCCATGACGCACGAGCGCGCTTCGAGGGGCGGCCCGCGCTAATACTGTTCCTTCGGTTTGTCCAGCTCGGTGCGCTCAAGCTCCAGCTGCAAGAGCTCGAGCATATGCCGCTTGGCCTCGACCGTCCCGGCTTTGCCAATCGCCACCGTCTGCCCCGCCTCCTCGAAGTAGCTCTCCGTTATGTTCTTCGGGTCACCCATCTCGTCGTAGGGTCGCTTACAGCCGCAGGTATAGCACATTCCTTGCGCCCCCTTTCCTGCCCGTAGTGTACGGCGCCACCCCACTCCATGCAAGTGCGGGGCGCCGGCGTGGGCGTTCTCCGCCAACTGCTGGCTTCTCCGCAATCGCCCCCAGCCTCGCTGCGCATTTTCCGTGTTCGTGGTGGAGGTCCAGTGAGCGTTATCCACCGCCCTGGGCGTATACTTCACCCGACAGACGTTCAGCCGCTGGAGCGAATACGGCGTAGCACGCGGCGTAGGAGACCGAGTTGAGATGAAGGCCATGATCGAAGGACCGACAAAGAGGGCCCATGACAGACGCTTGTGACAGACGCTTGTGACAGACGCTTGTGACAGACGCTTGCACTGCTTGGAGATCACGTGGAATGGAACGCGGACGCTGGCAGAGCGCCGGGCACACTATCGGGCACACGATGATGTAGGAGCGCTATGATGAAGGAGCGCTACGATGCCGTTTGATCAAGTCCTTGAAGACGAAGAAGACGAACACCTGCAGGCAGCTTTGCACCTGCACCGCCGCCACCTTTCAGAGGAACAACTGCGCTCCTTTGAAGGCTACATGGCGGAAATCTTCACCGCGTTCGGCTTAGACCTGGATACCCCGGCGACGCGCGAGACGCCCCAGCGCTTTCTGCGCGCCATGTTTGATTCGACCGAGGGCTACGAAGGCGATCCCAAGCTGCTCAAGGTGTTCGAGACCGAGTGCCGCGGTGGGCCGGATTGCCGTCTGAGCCAGGTGGTGGAAGGTCCCATCCACTTTTTCGCCTTGTGCGAACATCATGCCCTGCCGTTCTACGGACGCGCCTACGTGGGCTACATCGCGCACGAGCACATCATCGGCATTTCCAAGCTGACACGCCTGGTACGGCTGTTTGCCAAGCGCTTTACGGTGCAGGAGCGCATCGGGCAGCGGATCGCCGATACCCTGGAGGAGATGCTCGAGCCGCACGGGGTGGCCGTCTATCTCGAAGCCCACCACCTCTGTACCGAGATGCGTGGTGTGCGCGCGATCGCGCCACTGACACGCACCACCTTCTGGCGCGGGGCCCACGACGAGAATGCAGCCCTACGGAGCGAGTTCTTTACGGTCTGTGGAGTACACCAATGAACGCGTTGACGCCACTGGAAACGCTCTACGCCAGCGAGCGCAACGGAGGGCGCGGCGGGGCGAGCGGCGGGGGGAGAGGCGACCTGCCACTGCCACCTGACCTCTTGACCCTCTATGGCCCTCTTCAGTTCCCCCCACATCCAGGCCGCGCGTATCTCATTGGCAACTTTGTCACGACGCTCGATGGCGTTGTTTCTCTCGCTGTTCCTGGACATGCCGGCGGTGGCGAGATCAGTGGCTTCAATCAGCACGATCACCTGGTGATGGGACTGCTCCGAGCGAGCGCTGACGCTGTGATCGTCGGCGCCGGCACGCTGCGCGCAGTTCCCACTCACCTGTGGACCGCCGAGTACATCAATCCGCCGCAGGCGCTCGCGTATCAGACACTTCGCATCACGATGGGAAGGCCCGAGCCGCCACTTACCGTCATCGTCACGGCACGCGGTGAGCTCAATCTTGACCTCCCCGTCTTTCAATCTGGAACGGGTCCCGTCTTGATCGTCACCACCGCTGCTGGCTTCCAGCGCATCAGCGCACAGCCTCTTCCATCGGGAGTCGAGATCTCGACCGTCCACCATGCTGATGCGATCAGCGCCCAGGAGATCCTGGAGGCGGCCCAGAGCGTTCGTCAGAGTGACATCATCCTGGTCGAAGGCGGCCCGCGGTTGATGGGTGACTTCTTTGCAGAGCGCTGTCTGCACGAACTGTTCTTGACGCTCGCCCCACAGATTGCCGGCCGAGACGACGCGGCTGAGCGGCCCGGACTCGTCACCGGTCAGCTGTTTGCGCCGGGGCGCCCCTTGTGGGGAACACTCATTGGCGTCAAACGTGGAGGAAGCCATCTGTTTCTGCGCTATGCGTTTGAAACGAAGGAGACGGCGCAATGACCAATCCATTGCTGGAACTGAAGGCATTGGGACAAAGTGTCTGGCTCGACGACATTGACCGGAGGCAACTGCGCTCTGGCCAGTTTGGGCGCCTGATCGACGAAGATGGTCTCGCCGGTGCGACAGGCAATCCCACCATTTTCGAACACTCGATTACGCACGATACCACCTACGACGAGCAGATGCGGCAGTTGCTTCAGGAGGACAAAGGCCCGAAGGAGATCTACGAAGCGCTGGCAATGACCGATGAACGCACGGTGGCTGATCTGCTGCGTCCCCTCTATGAGCGGACGAACGGGCAGGATGGCTTCGTGAGCATCGAAGTCTCGCCCTATCTAGCACACGATACCGCAAGCACCCTCGCGGAAGTGCGTCGCTTCTGGCACGCGATTGATCGTCCGAACCTGATGGTGAAGATTCCCTCCACAGCGGCGGGGATTCCCGCTATTCGCCAGGCGCTTGTCGAGGGCATCAACATCAACATCACCCTCATCTTCTCGCTCGCGAATTACCGCCAGGTAGCCGAGGCCTATCTCGACGCCTTGGAAGAGCGCCTGGCAGCAGGCAAAGACATCAGCCACATCGCGTCGGTGGCGAGCTTCTTTGTCAGCCGTGTCGATGTGCTCGTGGACACCGTGCTCGAAGACAGGATGAACGCAAGTGGGGAGAGCGGGGAGCGCCAGAAACTCGCGGCGCTCCAGGGCAAAGCGGCCATCGCCAATGCCCGCCTCGCCTACCAGGAGTTCAAAGGGCTGTTCACCTCACCGCGCTTTGCGGCGCTCAAGCAGCGCGGCGCACACGTCCAACGACCCCTGTGGGCCAGTACGGGCGCGAAAAATCCAGCCTACCGGGATGTGCTGTACGTCGAAGAATTGATTGGTCCCGACACCGTCAATACCATGCCGCTCACCACGATCGAGCGCTTCCGCGAGCATGGCCGGGCGCGCTACTCCATTGAAGACAACCTCCCAGAGGCGCAGGCTGACCTGGCCAGGTTGGAAGACGTCGGGATCCACTACGACCAGATCACGGGGCAGTTGCAAGAGGAGGGGGTGCAAAAGTTCATCGATTCGTTCGAGAAGCTCTTCGAGTGTATTGAAAGCAAACGGAAGGGGCTTCGATCGTAGGATGCCAGAGGAGCGCCAGAGGAGCGCCAGAGGCCAGAGGAGCGCCCATGATCCAGGAATCGTTCCAGGAATCGTTCCTTGTCCACCCACGCCCCCCGTTTCGCCTGGATGTGACCGTGTGGGCGCTGCGCAGACGCACGCACAACCGGATCGATCAGTGGCATAGGACGGTCTATACGCGCGTTCTTCTGGTTGACCATACGCCCGTGAAAGTCTGTGTTTCGCAACGGCAAGCAGACAACAACCCGGAGCTGGTGGTCAACGTGTGGAGCCCTGCGCCTGTTGTACAGGGAAGAGCAAGGATCAGTGAAGTCCTTCAGCGCATGCTCGGCCTTCAGGTCGATGTGACGGGATTCTATGCGCTGGCAGAGAAAGTTCCCCTCCTGTCTCCTCTCGCGCACCATTTCCTGGGGCTGAAGCCGCCTCGTTTTCCCAGCCTGTTCGAAGCGCTGCTCAATGCGTTCGCCTGCCAACAAGTGAGCCTGGATGTGGGAATCATCCTGCTGAACCGGCTGAGCGCAACGTATGGCATCCAGCTCGATGATGGCGAGGCCGTATTCTGTGCGTTTCCGGAACCCGAAGCGTTCGCGACCACTTCAGTAGAGGGTATACGCGCCTTGGGGTTTAGCCATCAGAAAGCGCGAGCCATCACTGAACTGGCAACAGCGCTCGTGCAGAACCAGCGAGATTTTTCGCTCCTCGAAGCAATGAACGATGAAGAGGCCAAGACGTCCCTGTCGTCTTTGCGAGGCGTTGGCCGCTGGACAGCGGAATATGTCTTACTCAGAGGATTAGGCAGACTCGATAGCTTTCCAGGAGATGATGTCGGCGCGCAGAAGAATCTCCAATACCTGCTGCATCTCGAGGAAAAGCCTCCCTACGAAACGATCAAGGAACTCACGTCACCATGGCATCCATACGCAGGCTTCGTCTATTTCCATTTACTCCTTGATAAATTGGAGAAACAAGGGGTCCTCTCGCAAGCATAAGTAAGGCCCCTCGCAAGCAATGGTCCTCACCGGCCCGGCGTGAGGGTCGCCGCCACGAAGAGCAAGCGAGGCCTCGGGAGCAGGGGGGATGTCTCATGGCGGCCGCGGATAGGCCAGAGGAGCGATGCGTCGAGAGACTTCGACTCTGCGCTGCCTCTCCGCTGCCACTCCGAGCGGGAAAGGGAGCGGCGCTGACGTCACTCTGCTCTCACTGGCGAGTTGGCGCACGCGCTGGTGCTCTCCTGCCCCTCACGCACAGACGATCTTCTCGACCTCGCGCCGCACATCTACCCTCGCGCCGCGCACAAGGAACCAGATTGGCCCCTTGATGGCCAACCGAGCCTACTACGCAGGGTGATCGGTTCATCCTGTGGAAGGCGGACAGGGGCGAGGGGGGAGCATCCCTGCTCTCACCCAGAAGAAGAGGTGGCGCTCGACATCAATGCTCGCTCTGTGATACACCATGTTGTGATACACCATAAGGACCGTGGACGTGTTCGGAAGGAGCTGTGCACATGAAGTGGGAGTACTTGATCGAGATACCAACGCTGGACGATGTTCGGGCCTATCTCAACTCGATGGGAGAGCAGGGCTGGGAGTTGGTGACCGTGGCCGATGTGGGCGTAGAACCCGCCGAACCACAAATCAACATGCCCACGCCGCTGCAATTCATCTTCAAACGACCGAAGAGTGAAGCATAGTCATCCAGCCTGTGCCCTACACCGCCCAATTGAAGAGTTGGCCCACACCCAACGAGGAAATCAGGCCAACTCCAAACGATGCAGAGGTTGTGCTACGCAGATCTCCATCACAGGCCTGTCCCAACGATGAATTGTCCCCTAGCGTGTCGCGGTTCCGTTGTTGGGATTGCCTTGGAAACGCTCGTCGTAAGTTCCGTCGTTCCTTCGGCGCGGCGCACGGATTACCGTTTGCTCGCTTGATGCCCGCATCTCGTGTGGATCCGCCATTGTTTGTCGGGCTGCACGCCAGTGGACGTTCAGCGTGCCTTCAGGGCCTTGGCGGTTCTTTGGGATATGAGGGCGTTGCATAACTCTGAGAGGCGAACGGCCCGCGCTCACTCGATGAAGTCGTCAATGCTCCTGCGAATGCTGGGCCGCGCCAGTTTCCGCGCATACCCCACCCGGATCACGAACTGGATCGGGTCTGCCGACTGCAGCGCACCTTGTATCTCCTGTGCCCAAGGTGCCTCCTCCAGCGCCTGCGACATGGTGTGATGCGCCACCCCCAACTCAGTCATCTTCAAGCAGACGCGCTCATACACCCGGCCCGTCTCAAGCAAGGCGGCGATGGACGCATCGTGACTCCGAATGAGCGCAAACCCCGCACAGCCCTGCGCCTGGGCACGCGTGTTGTTGATGCTGGAATTGCGAAAGGCAGAGCTCAGCGCGGTGGATGGCCTGAAGACGGTATACCAGGCGAGGCGCACCGGGAACGCGATCCCCAGCGCTTCCGCCGTTAGCCCATCACCCCGCCGCTTCACCGCTGATCGCGAAAAGCGCAGCCAGGTCGCCAATTCAGCTTGCTTCTGATCATCCAGGGTTTGCTGCCGAAATGCCGCAGCCATACCGTCGACCAACCAGCGCCCCTCGACGCTCTCGCGCGGTACGTAGGACACCGTGCGGGCGATGCCGAGCAGCGCCTGGACATGTTGCGCCTCCAGCGCGCGCGTCGCGAAGGGCGTACGCGTGGTGGCGCGCTGGGTGAGTATGGCGCCGCCTGGGGCGCTGGCGGCTGAGCGTTCCGCTGCTGGGGAGAATGCGACGCGCCAGATGTCGGTGTCGGTGGGGGCGGTGGCGACAATGGCCAGATCGGCATGCCAGCCCGCCGCCGCCGCGGCCTGCGCGAGCGTCTCGGCAAATGCCCCGAACGACAGCAGGAGCTCGCGATTGGCGGGGTCCACCGCGGTGAGCCAGCGTTGGGGGTCGGAGCGGATGAGCAGTACGTCAGCCGCGAGGACCTTGACCTTCCAGGGCTGGGTGTTGTGCCCACTCGGCGAGTGTGCAGCGACCGTGAGAACGTCCCTGAGGGCGGGGGGCAGGCTCAGCATACAAGCCTCCTCATACTGCTCACTGGCAGGCTGGAGTGCAGTGCCGGCCGTTCGCGCCTCTCGTCTGTGGCGTCAAGCGGGACGCCAGCCGCTGCCCGTACGCCTCTGTCGATCCATTCCGTCGCAACCGCCTCATCTTACGCCCGTTGGGGGCAGCAATCAATATGCAGCAGACGCTGTCTGCTGAGACCGTGCGACGCAGCAACCCTGCTCCCTCGGCTGTCATCCCCATGCGCCAGATCGCCATGGATAGTTGTCTGAAGCCGCAGGCAGCCCGGGTCCAGCCAGGCCCTTTCGCGGGATCACACGACAAGCGCTGAGGCACACCTGATATCAGCCAGGCTGCATCCATGTGGTCAGATTACCACCGGCACAGCGCCTCGACGGCCTGCTTCCCGCTGGCACGCGCTGCCTCGTCCCGTCGTGATGTCTCACCAATTGGAGGGCGTTGCTTACCTCAGTCGAGCAGGCTCTCCCAGGTGTGAGCGAGCACGCGCTTGGGCGAGCGAATCAGGTCAGGACGCCCGGCTTGCTGGGCAGCGAGTCCGACGACGATCGTGGCCGCATAGGTGAGCGCCACGCGGCAGACCACGGCAGACCATCCTGCCAGTGGCGGACGCTGCAAGCGGAAGAGACTAAACAGGCTGAAGACGCGACCGAAGAAGCGCTCGATACTGGTACGTTTACCCAACTCCTGGGCGGTCCAGGTCGGGGGTAGACAGGAGCGATTCTTCTGGCGCTTCGGGTTCCAGGGGACGACGGCGACCGCCCCGAGCACCGTGTGGATCCAGGCAATGAGGCGCAAGCCCCAATAGCCTGCATCAAGGCGAATGACGCGCGGGCGCAGCCCGCAGAGGCGCACGGCCCAGGCGAGCAAGAGCTGGGCGAAGGGCGCATCGTGGCCGTTGGCGGGGGCGAGGAAGAAGAGCAGGGGCATGCCTGAGCCGCGGCACAGGAGCGTGTGGACGCGATAGCCCAGCAACAGGGGACGCGCGTGGTGGTGCGGAGCATGACCAAGCGCCGCATCGGGGTCGGCGCGCCGCCAAGCTAGGATTGGGGCGCTATCGATGATGAGGTCATGACCGCCAATGAGGCGTCGGTGGCGCGCGAGGCGTACCAGCACAACGAGCAGAACTTCGCAGGGTGGTGCGCCCGCATGCACGCCGCGGCGGCATTGTTGGGAGGCGCTGGGCACCCAGGGCCGGACCTGGGCATCGGGCGGCAGCCCACAGGCGAAAGCCAGTGCCGGCCACGCCGTCAGCCAGTCATGCAGGTCCTGATACGATAAGCGCCACAGCGTGCGTAGCAGCGCCAGCAGCAGGAGCGACTCGTCGCGGTAGCGGCGGGGCCGCCCGCCCCGACCGGCTGGCAATGGAGGCGGACAGCGGCACTGGGCCAGGCGCACGGCCAGCCGGCACAGACTCAGCAGGTGCAGTCGGGTGACGAGCGTGAGGGCATCGAGGTGCAGGGCCGGGCGATGCTTGCGCCAAGCACGGTGATATGCTGGAGGCGGGACCAGAACCATGCCGTCACCAGAGGCAGGAACCATGGGCTGATCTCCTTGGGGCGGGGGCGAGCCGCACCTGGCGATCAGCCTATCCCATTTCTCCAGTTATGCAATGCCCTCGGATATGTAATACCGAGTTGCAGCATACCGCTGTCGATTGAAGTGCGTCCTGGATCGCCCATGTAGAGGAGGCACTATGGCCACCGATCTGCAAGGTGTGGTGGCCACCTTTTTGCAACGGTATGATGCAAAGCCGTATGATTTGCTGGCAAAGGGGCAGAGTCCTACTGGTTCCGTATGCTGGTATTGTCCTCGGTCTTCAGACCGCAAGAGCACCGGTGCTCCGGCGCGATCCAGCGTCACGACCCCAAGGAAAGGAGCGAGAGCAGCCTGGGGTTAGGAGGCGCTGGGGGCACAGCCGACGGCCTGTAGCGTCGGATCACACGATCCCGCTGTTACCCGCCGCCATTTCCCCTCTCGGCGGGCGAGAATTCGAAACAGGGGAAGAGCATCCATTCACAGGCTGGCCGCGAGGAGTCACGGTCCAGCCAAGACGGAGACCCATGGGAGGACGAAGCCATGGCAGAGCCAACACTGTATGAGCGTCTCGGTGGCATCTTCGCCATCGCCGCCGTCGTCGACCACTTCAGCGACCGACTCCTGCAGAACCCCAAGATCGTCAATGCGGACCCCGAGTTACACGAATGGCATACGGTGACATACACCAGCCGGCTGCCAGGCCTCAAGTGGTTACGAACCTTGTGGCTCGCCTCGTTAGCGGGCGGACCATTTCAGTACACCGGCAGAGAGCTGCGCGATGCCCATTTCGACCTGAAGATCTCACCCGCTGTGTTCGACGAGGTCGCTGCGGAGCTGAGCGCCACCTTGGATGAATTCAAGGTGCCTGAGGGCGAGAAAGAGGAAGTATTGGCCACCTTCGCTGGATGGAAAGGTGAAGTCACGGCTGGTTCTGAGCCTGGGGCGGTCAATTGGCGCCGTTGGCATTGAGTCGAGCCTGAGTCCAAACAGCGAAGTATGCGGAACTCGGGAGCCTAACTCGTAGCTTCGCGGACACAGGTGCGCAGTGAGCGTGACCGAACGCATCTCGCTTGTTTTGACCGCTGCGTGCGTGCGGTCTTCAACGACCTTAAGGATGTCGTACGGGACGCTACTGCGACACATGGACATGCTGCGAGCCTTCTAGACCCCTGTCTGACGTGACATCAGCTGGAAGACGCTCGCCCGAGAGTACACCCGAGCCAGGCGACGAACTGAGCGAGGTCGCTGAAGACCGCAAGCGGCGCTTGCGCGGCGAGGTTCTCACTACTCGCCTTTGGGGCCCAAGCGGCGCTGACAGGGAGCACTCCGGCCTCGCGCGCGGCTTGCATATCGTAGGCCGCGTCCCCTACGTACGCGACGCGATCCGCTGCGACGCGCCAGCGCTCCAGAACGCGTCGGATGGAGAAGGGCCTGATTGCGCCATCGGGCGAACCGACCTCGACGATGTCAAAATAGGAAAGCAAGTGGAGACGCTCCAGCGAGATCGCCGCGCTCCGCGCGCCCTTGCCGATCACGAGCGCGACCGGGACACGATGCTCACTGAGCATGCGCAGGGCACGTTCGACACCTGGGAATGGACGCAACTCGTCGCCATGCAAGCGCGCATAGGCCGTGAGGTAGGATTGCAGGCAGCCCTCCACTAGCGCGGGCCGGTCGGCGAGCACCGACCGGATGATACCTTCCTCATTAGGCCCGAAGAGCGCCTCGAGCTCTGCATCCGAATATGTCCGGTCCGTATACTGTTTGAACGCATGGCGATACGCGGCGCAGCACACCGGCAGCGTGTCCGCCAGCGTGCCATCAAGATCGAAGATGACGCTATGCTACGTCCGCATCGTCTAGCGCTCCTCACAGCGAGCCTGCCCATCCTCGTCTGGGGTTCATGTATCCTCTCGCTGCTCAGCAGATGCTATCCGCATGGCCTAGGCTTGTCAATCGCCCCCAATCGCCCCCAATGGTCCAGCATACGCGTTGCTCAGGCGATGTGTGCTGGCCTCATCAGCAGGCGTGGGATGGAGGGACATCGATGCCGCCTTTTGGCGCATTGCACTCCTCATCACCCTTGGCGTCCTTGTCATGTTCGCTGGCTGTGGCGCAAACCATCTGGGCTCTGGAGGGAGTCGTCTCCCAGCTGAGGGAAGCCCAATGACCGTCACTGACCAAGCGACGATACGATCCCTGAGATAGCGCTGTAAATGACGTCGGCGGGCCTGAGAGGCCTGAGCTGACAGTCGCGATCTATCGTGATCAGGTAACGCGTAATAGGCGGGCGGTGGATTGACCACTCCACATGATGCGCGGCTCTCCAGTGGCGCTGCTACGCGGACGCCACCTGCGTCTGCTCGGCCAGGGCGCCGCGTGGAAGGCGTCCTGGGTACGGAGCGATGTTGAACTAGGATCCTCTCAGTTGTGGAAAGGAATCGCACGTGTCTCAACGGTTCGCGACCTATTTCGCCATAGTCCGCACCCGCGGAGAGCGCTGGGATGCCAGCCGTCCCATGCGCCAACAGGAGCAATGGGCGGAGCATGCTGCGTTCATGGACGCCCTCGCCGACGACGGCTTCGTCATCCTGGGTGGGCCACTCGGTGAGCAGGAGGAGTAGTTCCTCTTCATCTTCGCCGCAGAAAATGCGGGCGCTGTGGAGGAGCGGCTCGCAGATGATCCGTGGACGTGTCTGGGGATAGCGCGCACAGCGTCAGTCGAAAGCTGGGACATCCTGTGGCAAAGCGCCTGACATGTCTGCCTTCGCAGGGGCCAGAGCATAGTCTGGCAAAGTTCATTTGTCGAGAGCGCCTTCCTGGCACCCGGTTATCCCGCAGCAGTAATAGCCACAGGGAAGGTCATCGTTCTGAGCCTGAAAGGGGGATGCCGGTATGAAAGCGGTTCGCCTGCATGGCCGTGGTGGTCCAAGCCAGCTGGTCTACGAGGAGGCGCCACCGCCGCAGCCTGGCCCCGGCGAAGTGCTGGCGCGCGTCGGCGCGTCAGGCGTCATCGCCAATGAACTGGAGTGGGATGAGACCTACCAGACCGTCGATGGCGCTCCGCGTCCCTTTCCCATTCCCGGACATGACCTCTCTGAAGTGGTCGCGGAGGTTGGCCCTGGCGTCACGGATCTCGCCATGGGCGACGCCGTCTACGCCCTGATCGCGTTCGGTCGCGACGGCGCCGACGCCGACTACGTCATTGCTCAGCCCAGCGAGCTCGCTCCCCGGCCACGCACGCTGGACGACATGCAGGCGGCGGCGGTTCCGCTCTCGGCGCTCACCGCCTGGCAGGCGCTCTTCATTCACGGAGGTCTCTCGTCAGGCCAAACCGCGCTGATTCATGGGGCCGCAGGAGGCGTTGGCGTCTTCGCGACCCAATTGGCGCGGTGGAAAGGGGCGCGCGTCATCACGACCGCCTCTGCCCGTAATGCGGACTTCGTGCGCGCATTGGGCGCTGATGAGGTCATTGACTACGCAACGGCGCAGTTTGAAGACGTGGTCCACGACGTGGATCTCGTCTTCGACACCGTGGGAGGAGACACCCTGGCGCGCTCGTGGCGGGTGGTGAAGCCGGGCGGCTCCTTGGTCTCCGTCGTCAGCCCGCTCAGCGGCCAGCCTATGCGAGATGACATCCGCTATGTCTACTTCATCGTCGAGCCCAGTGGCGCGCAGTTACGCGAGATCGGCGCGCTCATTGACGCGGGACAGATGCGCCCCGTCGTCGATCAGGTGTTTCCGCTGGCGCAGGCGCGCCAGGCCTATGAGGCGGCGGCGAGTGGGCATCCGCGCGGCAAGATCGTCATCACCGTGGGGTGACCTCGATGGGCGGGAGTCGGTCCAGGTGGCCGTCGATGGCACCGTAAGAAGATGCATGGCGCTGAGAAAGCCTTGAAGAAGGCGGCGCTTCTAGCCGTACGCTGGGCCGGCGAGGAGCAAGAGAGCGCTGGCCGCTGCCGATGGCTCTACGCCATTCCTGCGACGGCAGAACGTCAGGCCGTCCGTATGCTGCCTGGCAACCGCTCAGTAGGTCAGTGGGTATGTGTCAGAGCGAGGAGGAGGCGGGAGGAGGCGGGAGGAGGCGCATGTCGACGAGGCAGATGGCGGTCTTAGCGCTCCTCGCCAGCCGCTCGTCATCCCGACTCGTGCGCCGCTGTCTGCCAATCCACGACACGGTCCGCTCGATGACCCTGCGAAGGGTAGGGCGCGATGGCGAGGATATGACGAGGGTACGGCGAGGGTGTGGCGGGGTTCAGGCGCACCTCAGGGTCGTGTAAGCCTGCCCTCACATTTGTGGTATATGGTGAGATGGGGACGGCGCTACGATCGACGATCGACGATAGGCTGGCGGCACGACGATGTGCCGACGCCGTGCGAACGTTCGCACGGCGCCCCGTTTTGGAACGGAAAACGCCTCTCGGCAGGAGTATGCGGTCGAAGGGCCGCGCGACAGAAGGAGCGCGCAGATGCCAAAACGAATTCTAGTGCCTCTGGACGGCTCGAAGCGCTCCGAACGGGCGCTCCCCGTGGCCGCGCGGCTGGCTCGCGCCGCCAGCGGGATACTCATTCTTGTCCGCACCGTCCCCAAGGCGGATGGGGACACGGCGTACGAGGGGGCGGGCCCCTTCCAATACATGGGGGTGACGCTCACGAAGGGGATCGACGACATAGGGGAGATAGGGGAGGCGCGGACGTACCTCGCGGAGATTGCGGCGTTCGACGCGCTTGACGACATTCCGACCGAGATTGGCGTCTACAGCGGGCCGGAGGCGCCGACCATCCTCGCGACCGCGCGAGACCGCGAGGCAGACGCGATCGTGCTGTGCGCCCGCGGCCAGTCAGGCCCCACCTACTGGGGTCTCGGGCGCGTCGCGCGACAGGTGGTGGAAGCGGCGCCGATCCCCGTGCTGGTGATCCACGAGGAGGGACCACTGCCAGGGTGGGTCTACGACAAGTCCCCGCCGCGGGCGGTCGTTGCGCTCGACGGCTCAACGCAGGCGGAGGCGGCGCTGACGCTCGCGGCGGAGTACGTGGAGGCGCTGGCGGGCCCCAGCCTCGCGGCGCTGCGCCTGGTGCATGTCGCCGGGAGCGAGGCCGTCGCTGAGGACGCCGAGGCGTATCTGAGCGCGGTGGCGTATGAGTTCCGGGCGGGATCCCTGTCGCACCGTGATCTGCTGCTCAGCTGGTCGGTCATGAGGGGGAACGACGTGGCCCGCTTCTTGACGGCGCTGGACATGCGCTTTCGTCCGGCCGCAGTCGAGGAGATCGCCCTGGGCCCGCTCTTCGAGGCCGACGCAGGCGGCGAGACGTACACGACTGGCTCCGACACGTCTGAGAGGTCTGAGAGGAGCGACCTCATCGCGCTCTCGCGGTTCGGATATACCGGCCTGGAGGAGGGGACGCTTGGAGCCGTGACCGGTGCTCATCGTCCCGCCTCCAGCTGAGGCAGCGGGCGACCGCTTCTCAAGTGGTACAGCGAATCGGGAGACGTAGCGACGGAAGCGTAGCCTGGACTCCGCATCACTCCCCGACCCGAGAGATATCGCTGCCTGTACCGATCGCTATGCCCACGCCGGGGGTAGATACATCCACTTTGGGCTAAGCCCAGCTTGCCCCGAGCCAGCGCGGAGCGCGGAAAGAGCCTTCGCCTGCCATTCTGCGCACGCCGCGCTGGCCGACGCAGGGGTTCGACGCAGGGGTTCGACGCCAACAAGCGCGCGCGGTGCGGCTGGCGCAGGAGTGTGGCATAGCTGCGCCGAAAACGCTTCTGGTAACGGGACCGGCCGCGCAGCTGATTGTGCGAGCGGTCGAAGTGGATCAGGCTGATCTGCTTCTCCTAGGACGCAGCGGCCACTCAGCGGTCGTGGGCCGCTCGATGGGCAGCGCCCGCCGACGAGATTGCCCATCAGGCCCCCTGTACCGTCCTCATCGCTCCCTAAGGTCTACAGGGCTGCTCCGACCTCTCTGCCTGCAGCATGAAGCGATGCGCTCGTCCAGGTGCAGACCGGCAGTCATTGAGGGCTGACTGTTCCTCTCTGGCGCCCCCTTTTCCTGTCGCTAGGGCGTTATCCTCCCGGTCTGCCGCAACCATCGGAGAAAGTAGAGCCGCTGTACGATGGGGTCAACGCGAAGCGTCGGTTCGAGGAGATAGAGGTCTGCCCTTTCATCGTGTGAAACAGACGCCTCATGGTCCGCTGCCAGAATCACGCCAGCTTCGAATCCTTTATCGAGGTGAGCGCCGTGCAGGTTCGCTCCAACGAAATTTGTTTGCCGCCACTCGACGTCCTGCAAGCGCGCTTTCGCGAGGTTGGCATGATCAAAGCGCGTGTAGTAGCAGTTGGCGTGGCAGAGGTTGGCCCGCTGTAGATCGGCCCACTGCAGATTCGCGCCCGCAAGTCGCACATGCTGCAGATTGGCGCGTCCTAAGCGCGCCCCAGAGAGATCAGCGCCGCGGAGAATGGCGCACGCAAGATTAGCGCCGCGCAGGTCGGCGCTTCGCAGGTCGGCGTACTGCAAGCGCGCGGCCTGGAGATCACTGGAGCGCAAATTCGCGCAATACAGGTTCGCCCCAACGAACGCCACGGCGGCCAGCCGCGCCTGCTCTAGCGACGCATGGGCGAGATTGATTCCGGCGAATGTCGAGTGTCCAGCGGCCACGAGCCGCAAGAGGTCTGCGACGAGCATCGATGGGCCTACACTCTCATCGTTCCTGCGTTCGACCGCGCGGTCAGTCGCAGGATATGGTCAGAGCGTCTTCGTGTGGAAGCAGCCGCATCACGCACAGCTAGTATACCTGATGACGGGTCGGGAATGCCTGATCAGGTGGGGAGCGGTCGCGGCGTCGCCCGTATTTCTGGCGGTTCCGTGACCCGCAGCCAGCGCGCGACCAGCGGAATGGAGGTTCCCTGGACAAGGACGGAGGCAAGCACCGTGACAAAGACGAGATCAAAGATGGCGTCGGCATGGCGCACGCCAGCGAGCAGGGGAATGGTAGCCAGCACAATGGGAACGGCCCCGCGCAGCCCTGCCCACGAGATAAACCCCTTCTCACGCAGCGACAGACGGGTAAGTGCAAGGCTCAGGAATACACTGAGCGGACGCGCCAACGCGATCAGGACCAATGTCATCAGGAGCCCGACGCCAAGAAACGCAGGCAAGTGCGAGGGAAACACGAGTAGCCCGAGCAGAAGGAACAGCAAGATCTCCATGAGGGTGGCCAGCCGATCGTGAAAGAAGCGCACGGTGGCTTTCTCGGTAAAGCCTCCGGCGCCCAACGTGAGGCCCGCCACGAACACCGCCAGAAACCCGCTGCCGCCCAGACTCGCGACTGCTCCATAGGTGAAGATCACCGTCGCACTGGTGAGGAGCGGCGAGAGGTCGGCGGCCCCCACGCGGAGGCGCATGAGCAGCCAGCGGACACTAAAGCCAATGCCGAGGCCGCCGAGCGCGCCGAGCGCCATCTGCCGCACGAATGAGAGCGCCAGGCTCTCCAGGGTGGTGGCTGGATTGACCAAGAGCTGTGTAAGGCCAATCGCCAAGAAGATGGCCATCGGATCATTGGCGCCCGCTTCCCACTGCAAGATCCGGAAGAGGCGTTGGCGGAGCGGGACCCGCTGTGTGCGCATCACCGAGAACACAGCCGCAGCATCAGTGCTGGAGACGATAGCGCCGATGAGGAGGCCCTCCGTCGAGCCATAGCCGAGCGCGACCGCAAGAAAGCCACCGACGACTGCCGTGCTGACAAGTACCCCGACTGTCGAGAGCGAGATTCCGCTCCACACCGTTGCGCGCGCCTTTGCCCAAGGCATCTCAAGGCCGCCGGCGAACAGGATAAAGGCCAACGCGATCACGCCAACGAGCTGTGTCAGGCGTGCGTCATCAAACGCAATCCCGCCAATACCATCGGACCCCGCCAGCATGCCGAGCGCCAGAAACAGCAACAGCGCAGGAATTCCGAGTCGCCTCAATGCCGTGCTCGCGAGGGTAGCGAGGAACAGGAGTGCGCCCGCGACCAGCAACAGATACTCCGTGCTCGGCATGATGCGCCTCGCGCTCGTGGGGCGTCTTTGCTCAGGGGCGCGCCCAATCCTCAGCTACTCCTGCGCGCGAGTAGTGCGGTAGGGGCGCCTAACCGGTGCGCTCTCCAAGCATGGGGCCCAAGCAACGTGCCCGATGACAGTGTCTCGGGTCAATTATGTCATGTTGATCGTCGCACTGGCGCTGATCGAAGGGGGATAGCGCGGGGAAGTGCAGAAGTGGCGCGCTCCGCCCACTCCACGCCATCCAACGGCAGGATGACCGCCGCGCCAGGCATCCGGAGGACTACCGCTCATTTTGTCGCGTTATTCCTCGATCCCCAACTGTATCTCGAACACGATCCAGACCTTCCTGATGTCAATCCCCTTCTGGACCGTATACTAGACAGCGAGGAAGTGGTGAGCGCAAGGCAATCCTGACACGCTCAGCGACGCGGCGTCCTCAGCGATCGCTGGCCATGCTGCCGCCGGGGCAAAGCGACACACACAACTCACCGATGGATGAGGAGTAGATCGTATGGCAGAACACAGCGTGCGAGTGGCGATCAAGCGGGTCTACGAGAAGCCTGAGCCGAGTGATGGGACACGCGTCCTGGTGGACCGCTTGTGGGCGCGGGGGGTCTCCAAGGACGCGGCCGATCTCGGCGCCTGGATGAAGGAGCTGGGACCCTCCGATGAGTTGCGGACCTGGTTCGGCCATCAGCCAAACCGCTGGGATGCGTTCGGAGCAAAGTATCGGCGGGAACTGGCGACACCGCTGCGCCAACTCCTGCTGGCCGAGCTCCAGGGAGTGGCCCGAGGCGCACCGGTCACACTTGTCTACGGCGCGCACGATACGAAGGAGAATGAGGCGGCTGTCCTGCGCGACTATCTGCTGCAGGATCAGGCGCATCCAGTTGAGACATGGGATGCGCCGACCAAGCTGCTGCTCACGGCCGCTGTTGTGGCGGCGGCCCATCCCGAGGCCGTCGCGCTCACCTCGGGGGTGAAGCGGTTCGCGTCCCCGATCCTGAGCGCGCACGAGTTCGACAGCGCGCTCGCGGAGTTGGTGGCAGATGGCAGCCTGCGCGAGTCAGCGGGGGGATGGCAGCTGGCGCCACGCGCTCGGCAGCGGGTGCAACAACTCGCTCGGACGGACTGAAGCGGCAGACTGAAGCGACGGGAGGAAGCGAATGCGCGTCGTCGAGCGCGATACGTTCAGACGGCTCCCGCTGGTCAGGAACCCGTAGAGGATGGTTGATCGTAGCATTCGCGCGCGTTGTCGCTGTATGCCGCCTCTTGCAGCGAAGCGAACTCGACAGTGTGGCTCTCGGCCTTGATCACGCGCCCCATCGTCTGGCTCGGATACCAGACTGGGACAGTGCTGCGGCCGCCACGCGATGTGCGGGTGGGCGTGTCACGTTGGTAGGGCGCGCTGACGTGGAAAAGCTGTTGCGGACAGAACTGATCCCAAATCAGGACACCCTCGAAGCCGCTGACACTCGCAAAGCGTCTAAGCCGTTGGCGGCCAGATAGTCCCTGGCTGTGCGGCTGCCTCATTGTACAGGAAAGGGAGATGGCGGTGGATGGGATTACCGCGATCAAGCCGGGTCAACTGCTCACTGTCAAGGAAGCCTACGTCTATTGGCAGGACGTGTATTGGCAGGACGTGGCGGAGCGCAGGGTGGACAGCGGCTACCACCATGCACACATGGCCGACCTCTGGAAGGCCGTCAGATCAGGCGCGTTGCCCTCCACACCGACCGGTTCGCGCGGCGGACGCCGCATCATTGCCGATGACCTCTTGGTGTGGTTGAATCGCCGGCGCCTGGAAGATCTCGCGTCGGAGGTCGCCCGTGTGGTGCAGGGGTGGCTCTTGCACGGCGATCCAGGCGATCGCATCGGGGGAGAAGACACGTTCCGCCAGGCGGTCAGCGCGTTCTCTCAGCTCCATCTCGACGATACAGAACTGCTGCGGCGGCTCGACGCCCATATCGAGAACGCACGCATGGTCAGCGAGATGCTGCATGGACTACGAGCCGCGCGCGACGCCGCTGGCGACACAGAGCGGGCGCTATGACCTTCGGCGCACAGCCGTGCGCCGCGCCTCCTCGTTCTCTTCAGCGACTCTCATCATCGGTGGATACCGCGCCGCCATCGTCGAGCCAGCGCTCCAGCGCCTGGCGATCCTGCGCGTCCTCGCCGGCATCGTCCGTGATCTCGCCGAGCGCGGCGTCGAGACCACCATGCGTGACGACACGCTCGTCAATTGCGGGTAGCGGACTGCTAGTGCGCAGCCATGACGTCATTGGTGACCTCCCTCAACGCCTCGTCCAACGCCTCGTCCAACGCCTCGTCGCGAGTGCGAACCCACGTTCGTCCGACCAGTTTCCTGGCGCTGCCTCATTTATGGCATGGCCGCGCGAACGAATTGCCCTGACTGCTTGGGCGCGCTCGGCGGTGTGCGAGCGCCTGGATACCAGCGTTGGGATGCCGACGATCGCATCCCCTGGATACCATGCGCACATTCGGAGGTGATCGTGCGGCGTCTGCCCGTGATTCCTGTGAGGCCGTAGCGTGAACATGCTGTGCAGCGGGCGGTCGCAGCGCTGCGGTCGGCGGTGCGATGCAGGGAGTTGCGTATCCAGGTGGGCTAACCCCCCTGTGTCTCTGCAGGTTCGCCCAAGAGTCCAAGCGTCCACATCGGGGCCACAGAGGCGTCTGGCGGCGACAGCGCAGCGTGGAATGCCGAGGGCGACGGTATGGCGACGGGAGGACGCTAAAGGGTGCGCGAGCGAAGCGCGATGACTCGTCACGGAAGATCCTTTCCCCTACGACTTTGGTTCAACTTTTCTTGCTCTGCAGCACTTGACCCGCTAGAATGGGGCCAGGAATCTCGTCACAGAAATCTATTCGGGCAATTGCGCCGATACGTGTCAGGAGGCTGCGCTGTGCCTCTCCCTCGCTTCCAACGGTCCCAACGGTCCCAACAGGGCATGCTCCATGGCGACGACCAGAGTGACCACCCAGGCGACCACCGATGATGCTTCAGCACGCCACCCTCCTCGACGAATTCGCCGCTGCCCTGGGGGCGAAATCGGCCGCCACGGTGGACGCCTACCGGCGCGCCGTGCGCCAGGCGCTGGACTGGTTGCGCGAGCGGCCTGGGCAGGAGGAGGGCTTTCATCCCGACCACCTTACCCGCACGGCGGTCGAAAGCTATCTTACCCATCTGGAGCGGCAGGGGCTGAGCGCAAACCATCAGGCGCGAGTCAAAGCGGCGCTGAGCGCGTTCGCGACGTTCCTGATCGAGGAGAAGGGGTGGCTGCGGCGCAACCCGACCCGCGGCATTGTCTTGCCTGCGCAGGCGTTGCTCGCGCCTCGTATGCTTTCGCCAGAGCAACGCTACGCCCTGCGCTCAGTAGTGGAACGTGATGGAACGGTGCGCAGCGCCGCGCTCTTCGCCCTCGGCTACTGGGCGGGCTGCCGCGTCAGCGACGTCTCCTGGCTGCGTGTGGCCGATACGCATCTCACCCGCAAGGCGGGGTGGCTGCGGGTGGGCTACAAGAACGGCAAGACGCGCGAGATTGATCTCCTCAATGAGGCGCGGCGCGCAGTGGCGGAGTATCTAGCGCAAGAACACCACCAGGCGCAGGCGACTCCCATGGAGACCCCAGAGATGGAGCGGGTGTTCGTCTTCGCTTCCCAGCGACAGGATCGTCTCACCGAGGCGGGCGTCCATCACTGGCTACGGGCGCTGAAGCGGCGCGCCAGCAAAGCGGAGTGGGATCTCATTCATGATGTGACGTTCCATGATCTGCGTCATGATTTCGCGCATCGGGCGCGCGAGGCAGGCTGGAGCCTGGAAGAGGTCGCCTACTATTTGGGCCATGTGACCAAGAAAGGGACGCCGGCCATCCAAACGACCGCTCGCTACACCCAGGTCAGTCGAGAACAGGTCGCCGCCAAGCTGCGTCTCATCAAAGGCTGAAGGGGATCAGGCGTCTCATCAGGCGTCGAGCATGACACAGAACACCGTCCTATGATCCAGAGGAGCGACATGACCGCGAGTGCGGGAGTGTAGCACATGTTGCGTGACAGCCCTGACGATCTGGAGGGCAGGCGGAGCTGTCGCGTGCCTCAGCCTGTGTTCCGTTCCAAAACGACCCATTGGCCATGCCTGTCATCGCTCCCTGTCATCGCCGTCTTGTGTACCAGATGGCCCCTGGTGACCATGTATCGCTACCCCAAGCGCCAAGACGCAGGCGCAGAGAGCGCCCGCGCAGGGAAATAAAGGGAATGAATCGTCCTGCCGGCCGCGGCTTCAGGGGCCTGTTTCGAGGACCTATCCCCCCTGCCAACTCCCCATGAATTCTGGCGCGAGACCGTCCCTACTGCGGCTGGTGTCAGCTTCCGTAACACTACCCCGTGTAGCCTTGGTCGACATCGGCCAGTTCGACCGGCTGCCCGGTGGCCTCCTGCAGGGCGGCGGCCAGCTCGTCCATCTGCGCTCGGTCCTGCTTATTGGCCGCAGTGACCAGCCGCGCCAGCAGGTGACCCAAGGGATCGACCGCGGCATGGACCGTGGAGCCCTTGCGGCGCTTGTGCCCGTCGGAGCCGGCCCGCGCG
>Ga0070706_100000567_pt1 | contig 43153 bp, 54 predicted proteins | sample KBSK5501metaG_FD_65476 | JGI IMG/M metagenome (GOLD analysis project Ga0070706, IMG submission 65476) | Corn, switchgrass and miscanthus rhizosphere microbial communities from Kellogg Biological Station, Michigan, USA - KBS K5-50-1 metaG | ecosystem: Host-associated > Plants > Roots >... | reverse complement strand
CCGCATCGACATTGGGTTGGACTTCGTGGTCTGGGGGAGGCGTTCGCGCAGAAACGCCGCCGCCCGGAACACCCCGGCGTGGGTGGCTACCTGGGCGTCGCCGGGCGGCACGTCGCGGAACCCCTCGGCCACGCGGTCGACGAGTTCCTGGGGGTTCTCCTGCCACGATTGGAACTCCTGGCGCCGCTTGGCCAGGTCCGCCCGGGAGTAGACCGCGCGCGCCGCGAGCTTGGTCGCTAGCCGCCCCACCGTCGGGGAGAACAGTCGCCGCGCGACGTCCGCCACGAGGCGCCCGCGGGCCTGCTTGAACATCGCCGCCGCGCCGATGAATCCCATCGACGCGCCCGACGTGCCGTCGTCCCCACCGCCGGACTCGTCCCCGCCACCCCCGGCCAAGGCCTGGGCCCCGGCGCCGACAGCCGGTAGTGCCAGATAGCCGACATCCTTTAGACCGCCCGCGCGGGTGTCCGGGATTTCCTCTAGCGTGAACGTGAAGTTCCCCGTCTCCGGGTTGGCGTACCGCCCCGTGACGCGGAACCGGGCGTCGGGCGGGATGACCATTTCCATCTCGGCCGGGTTGACTCCGATGAGCCCACCCGCCGCATCGACTTTCGTGAACCGCAGCTCGTGGGGTCCGAAGTCCGTATCCGGGTAGTACGCCGTCGACAGGTGCGACCCGGCCTTGAACTCGTCTTTCGTCAGGAGGTCCGCGAGACCCGAGTCCTCCAGGTGCACGTACCGGTACAAATCCCCGTGCTTGGTGGGGTTCGTGACGGTGAGCTTATCCATCGCCGACTCGAATGCGGGGGCTAGCGGCGCGTCGTCTGCGCGATGCGCCAGTTGCAACCCCGTGCGCTGCTCGTACTTGATGGGGGACGACGTCCCCACCCATTCGGAGATAGCGTGCTGTTCTTCGGGCTCTAGGTGCCGCGCAGCGTCACGCGTGACTTCGAACATGCGTTTCAGCCCCGCGAGCTTCCCCGACGGGTCGTCCACGGTGCCGACCATGCTCCCGTAGTAGTGGGTCGTGACCTGCTCCGGGGGTGGCGGCAGGGAGTGCATGGCTTTGTTGACGATAGCCGTGGCCTCCGCCTTACCCGCCTCCGACGCCTCGAATCGCGCCCCGAGGAGGAGCGCTTTGCCCAACCGCCCCGACAGCCCCAGCGCCGCCAGGCCACCCGCGGCCGCTCCGGCGTACCCGGCGTGGCCGTCGTTTTCGGCGTACTCGGCCGCGGCACCGGCGCCCGTGCCCGCGGCGATGAGACCGAAGGACTTCAGCTCATCCGCGTGCGACCGCAGGAAGTCCCCCAGCAGTGTACCATCGGGGGCGCGCTGGCCCGCGGCGTTCAGCCCGTCGACCACGTGGGCGAACTCGCCCTCGGTCAACGCCGTGAGACGCGCGGCCTCACGCGACTGGGCGCCGGCGTGGGGCGCCAGGCGGGCCTCCAGGTCGGCCGCGCCCTCGGTGCGGTACGGGGTCGGGAACGTGGGGGTTTCGTTGACGTGGGCCTCCCCGGGCAGCGGGACCTCGGCGCCTTCGCGGACCGACGGGAGTTGGGATTCGCCCCCGCCGAGGCGCTCCAGGTCGCCCTCCAGTGACGACGGGGCGGCCATCGGTGTCCATCCACCACCGCCGCGCGTCGGCGGGGGCGGCGCGGCGCCGACGTCGCGCTGGGCCTGGGGGGTGATGGCCTCCATGCCCGCGGGTCGGCGGGGGGTGTCCTGCCGCCCGACCTGGCCCGGCCCCGGGAACACTCCCGGCCCGGGGGGCTCCGGGGGCGCGGCCACGCCGACGGCGCGCTGGGGTTGCCCGGCGAGCGCCCCGGTGTCGGCCGGCGCGCGGAGAGACTCCGCCTTGGGGAACGGGGCGTCGAGGATGTCCCCCGTCAGGCGCTCGGATAGCTCCTCCGCGGCGGTACGCGCGGGCGGGAGGGCGTCCTTAGCCAGTAGCTCAGCCATGGACTCGGCCGTGCCGTGGAACACCTTGAACCGGTGGGCGACTTGGCCGAACCACGTCCCGAGCTTGGCGCCGCGCACGGCCGCGCCGCCGAGCACGGCACCACCGGCCCCCCCGACCGCCCCACCGACCGCAGCGCCAGCGACGGTGGCCCCGGCCGACGCCAGGGCGCCACGCTCGGCGGTACGCGCCGCGGCGGCGTTGATGAACGTGGCGTTGGCCATGTTCTTACGCAATCGACGGACGGCCTCCAGGGCCTCACGCGCCGCCTTCGGGGAGTCCTTTTCGCCCGCACGGGCGATGGCCTCGGCCCCGTCTAGGTACTGGGTGAATAATTCCCGCGCCCGGTGGGTGTCCGGTGACGTTCCCCCCAAGCCGGTGAGGAATTTTCGCAGCTTGCCCGGCTCGCCCCGGTAAGTGGTGAACCCCTGGGCGTCTTTGCCGGTCGCGAAATGTAGGTCGCTCAGCACCGTCTTGCGGGCCGGGAACCACTTCTCGTGGAACGGGACGTTATACTCGCGCTGCATACGCGCCGCGGCCTCACCCCACGCGTCCTCGCGGAGGAGCGCGTTACGGGTGGCTTCCTCGGCCGCGTCGATGGCCGCGAGGCCTTCACGCGACAACCACGCCGACCCGGGGTTCGTGTCGTAGGCCTGGTGGAGGTCCTGGCGGTATTCCTGTAGCGCCTGGCGGTTTTCGTCCAGGATACGCCATAGTTTCTTCCCGCGCGGGGTCTCCTCCAGCGCCGCGATGCGGTCGTCGAGCTGCTTGGCGAGGCGTTTGGCCGGGCCGCTGGGCGCGGACTCCAGCTCATCCGCCAGGGCGCCGCGTAGACGCTGGAGCCCCTCGACTGACGCCACGTTGATTTCGTGCTGGGCGGCGGGCCGCTCCACCACTGACCGCATGATACGGGCGCGTTTCTTATCCTGCCGGCCGACTTCGGCCGTGGCGGTCTCCAGGGTGTCGAGGTCCTTGGCGCCGAGGTCCGCTAGCTGGTCGTGGTACACGTCGGCGTGCTGGGCCGTGCGGTAGTCGCCCACCCAGCCGCCTTTCGACAGCGTCCGCTCGGCGTCCGCCGCGACCGCGTCACGACCGGCTCGAGCGACGAGGTTTCTGGCGCCGCCGACGCCCTTGGAGATGCCCCACGCCGCCCCCCGGCCGAGGACTTCCGCGCCGACGCCGGCGATGGCCGCGTCGGTGAACGAGAAATCGTCCCCCGCAGTACGGGCGCGTTCGGCCTCCATCTGGGCGCCGCCGACGGCGGCGTTGATGCCGTAGTCCGCCGCCACGCCACCGGCTCGGGCGAGTAGACCACCACCGGCCTCGGCCGCGCCGCGTACGGCCGAGCCGGCCGCACCGCCCAGCAGCATGGCCGGGGCTTGGCCGAGCATCTCCGCACCCGCCGCCGCGTATGGGTGCTCGGTCTGGTATCGCTGGGCGTACGCGGCGGACTCTGGGTCCGCAGGCGCCCCTAGCCCGAATGTGGCGCCGGATACGACTTTCGACAGGAACTCCGTGCTCTTGGAGTAGTCCGCCGGGGCCTGTAGCAGACCAGCCTTGACGGCCTCGCCTTGGCCCATACTGGCGGCCTCGGCCTGTCGGGCCTTGGCATACGTGGCCTGGTCGACGGGCTGGTACCCGGCATTGGCCGCGCCCTGGGCGTCAGCCTCGTCGAATACGACGACTTCGCCGGTCTTAGGGTCTTTTAGGTATAGGTCGGCCATGCGTCAGCGCCCCAGCTTCTTTTTTAGGATGTTACCGTACTTGGTTTCATCCGCGGTGTAGTACCCGGCTGCTTTCAGCGCCCGGTTGTACGTGTCGACATCGCCCGTGTCGGCCGCGTCCAGCAGGCCCTTCCGGTCGAGGTACTTCACGTATTCTAGCAGACCTTCGTCCAGTGAGTCGTGGGCCAGGAACGGTTCGTTTCGGTCGACACGGCGCCCGTTCTCCAGCTCCCACGTACGGAACACCTGGTACTTCTCCCCGGGCTGGTCCGCCGGCTTCCGGTTGCCGACGTTGTACCCGCGGGTGGCGCGGCCGTCGTCGGACTCCAGGGCGATTTGGGCCGCCAGCAGGTCCACTGCCGGGGAGTCGTCCCCGAGCAACCCGCGCAGCTTCTGACGGACCTCCCCCATATCGATGGGGGTGTTCACGGACGGGACTTGTGTTGCCTGACGTAGGTGCCGGGTCGGGAGCCCGTTTGGGGCGGGGTCGAGCCGGCCGTCGGTAAAGGGCGCGGCGCCGGGGCCTCGCCCGTGGGTGTGGCCGCCGGACTGGCGCCCTCGACCTTAAACCCCGTAGAACGCTTCGGCGTGGGCGCGCTGGCCCGCTCGGTAGACGCTCCCTGTAGATACTGGAGGTACTGCGGCCCGCGCCCCGGCGCGACGCCGTCCGCGATGGACAGCGCGGCCTGTTTGGCGCGCTGGACGTACGACGAGACGGCCTTGGAGGACGTCTCCCAATTCCCCGTGTTCAGGATGTCGTTCAACCCCTGGCCTTCCTTCTCGGAGTCGAAGTACTTGCTGGTGGTCGAGGACTGCTTGAACGCGAGCTTCAGCTCCTCCTTCAGGGACTGGGCCTCCAGGACGTCTTTCGATGCCTGGTCGCCGAACACCTTGGCCGACGTGCTGGCGCCGAACGTCCCCGTGACGCCCTCGCCGGGTAGCGACCCGCCGTGCTTGGCCGCGAGCTGGTCGAGACGGGACTTGATTTGCTCGGCGCGCTGGGCACCGGTCAGGATGCCGGGGAGGTTCGTACCCTTCGGGTCCGTAGCCTCCTGGTGCTTCTTGGCGTACTGGGGGCCCAGGATGCCCTGGAGCTGCTGCTCGGCCTGGTTCGTCGGGGCGGCGGGCTGGCGTTCACGTTCGAACCGTTCGTCCGTCGTGCGCTTGACGTGCATGCCCACCACGTTCGCCTGCTGGGCCGCGTCGACGCGCATCTTGGCGCCGGCCGTCGACACCGCCGGGGGCAGCGCGTCCAGGCCGAACTGCTTGGCTTGGATTTTGGCGTGGTCGTCGAACAGCTTCCCCATCTGCATCCGCATGGACGCCTCAGCGACTTTCGCGTCGCCGAGCTGCTTCGTACGTAGGGCCAGTTTGGACGTTTTCGAGGCCTTCTGGTTGTCGATGAACCGGTCCTGGGCGTGCTGGAGCGCCTGCATCATTTGGGCCATAGCGGGGTTGGCGCCCTGGGTGCTCCCCGACAGGAACCCGGACAACGCCAGTGCCACCCACGCTGCGACCTGGCGGCCGGGGGCGTCTTTATAGAAGTCCTCTTCGATAGGGGTAGCCTCGATAGCGTCGACGACCTTCTGGGCCTCCTCCGTGTGGATTTGGGCCTTGTGTAGGTCGTCTTGGACCTGTTGCTGGCGGGCCTCGTTAGCCTCCAGCTCGGCCTGGTTCTGCACAGACGTGGCCACCTGGGCGCCACGGGCTTGCTCGTCCAGGGCGCCGGCCACCTCGTCGGCCGTGCCGAGAGTGTTCTCCATCAGCGCGCCCGGGTCCGCGACGGTTTCGTTCTCGGTTACGCCGGTGGAGTACTTCCCGCCGGCAACAGTCGGAGCGTCGCCCGGGGCGACGGGGGCGTTCGGGTCGGGCTGGGCGGAGGGCAGTGTGCCCGGCCCATCACCCGGAGCCAGCTCCAACGTGGAGTCCGGGGCGCCCGGGGGCTTATATCGAGATACGTCACGCGGGAACGGGTTCCCGGGCGTCTCGCCGTGGAATCCAGCAGCCTGCTGCTGCGCGAGCCACGCGTCACGTGTCGGGTCGCCGGGCGGCGGTTCTGCAGCGTCCGGGTTGCCTGCGCCGACAGGCGGCGGGGGCGGGCCCATTGGCGGCGGGGGGCCTATCTGTGGCTGCGCCTGGGGCAGCGCCGACGCCTCAGACGTGGGCATTGTTTCCTTACGCCCGTCGGCGTATTCGACCATGGAATACGCCGGGTCGACGTCGTGCGGGGTCACCGACACGACGTCGGACGCGCCGGGGGCTAGCCCGGTGGCCTCGGCTACGGCGGGGTCTAGGAGGTCGTCGTTCGGGTCTCCGAGGGCCATTACTTACCGCCCTTCAACGTGCGGATTTCGGCCGCCAGGTGCGCCAGCGCGGCGTGGTCCGCCAGCGCGAGACGCGCCGTGTCGACGTACAGTCCGTCCTCCCCGCGGTCGATGACGACGGTTTTACCGATTTTCGACTTCTGGAGGTCTTGGGCCATTGGGCCATAGTTCAGTCCCGCGCGTTGGCCGAGCGACTTGGGTTCTTTGTACCGGTACAGCTTGCCCTTGGTACGGCCTAGATAGTCCTCCAGGTCCCGCAAGTCGGGGTCCCGGATGTCGAACTTGGCTCGACGGTCGGACTTCGTGGCGATACCGCCCGCGACCGCGGCGCCGACGCCGAACACCCCGCCGACGACGTCTTTCAGCGTGAACTTCCCGGACTGGGCGATTTGCTTCAGCGCGGTCTTGGTCTGCTGGTCGATGCCGTATTTCTGGAGGAGCGCGTTCACATCGGCCTCGGACGCCTGTTCGCCGAGGCGCTGGAGCTCCACGTTGACGTTGCGGAGGGATTCGATGTCTTGCTGCTTCAGCTGGGCGTCGATGCCGTACTTTTTGAGGTACGCATCCATGTTCGCCATGCCGGTCTGGGTGTCCAGCTTGGCCAGTTCGATTTCGTTCGTCGCCTTCGCGCCTAGGGTGTTCGCCAGCCCGCCCGCGGCGTTCAGCCGGAGTTGGCCCGCCTGGACCTCGTCGGCGTTACGCTGGATGGCCGCCTGGTCGCGGCCTTGGGACGACAGGGCCGCCTGCACACCCTGGGCCTGGCGCATGTTGCCGGCGCGTGCCGTCGCCGTCGACAATCCGCCCGCCGCTAGCCCGCCGGCCTGTGCGGCCGCACGGTCGGTGGCCTGCCGCAGGAACGCCTGGTTGCCGAACGGGTCCACGCCGGACAACCGGTCCAGCTCAGACTGGAACGTCGACACGGCCCGGTCGTAACCCTGGGCGGCCTGGTCGTACGCCGTGCGGTCGACTTTAGCGTACCCCGGGTCGTAGCCGATGACGCTGCCTTGGGGCTTGGGCGCGGCGGCCGCGGCCTGCGCGGCCTGACCCGCGTCGATATACGTCTGGGAGACGTTCGGGGAGATGTACCCCCGCCCGCCGGAGCCGTCGTCTTGCACCGCGGGCTGGGCCGGCGTGGCCGACGCCCCAGCGTTGGCGTACGGGACGACCGGCGCGGGCGGCGGCGCGGACGCCGCGGCGAGTTGCTGGTCCATCTTCTCCGATGCCGACGCGCCCTGGATTTCCCACGTATTCGTGGCTGGCACGTAGACCCATTTGTACCCGATACCCGGGTTACTGGTGGGCATCGGTGCACGCTCGGCTGGGGCGGGGGCCGCCGTCGGCGTTACCACCGGGGCCGCCATGGGTTGTGACCGGCCGCCGTCGTTGGTCGGGGCGGTCGGCGTACCGTTGGGGTTTCTGGGGTCGTACATCGTCGTCAGTCCCTCACCGGCGCTTAGCCGAATCCAGCCGGGTCTGACCCGACCGCTTGGAGTAGTATACCACTGAACCGGTCAGCCGGCATCCTTCCGTGGTGGTGACGGTCGGCGTCATTGTGAACCTACATCGGAACCGGTCCCCGCGTTGGCGGGCCGGGTACCACTGGCGTTGCCACGCCTGCCCCGACGACAACCCCGTCACGGTGTGGGTGCCGAGGGACGTCCACGTCAGCCCGTCGTCGTAGGATATCTCCGCGAGCAGTGCCGCCGCCGTCTCGAACTCCCCTAGGAGCTCCACCACGGCCAACCGCCCCCACCCGGCCATCTCGAACGGACCGATTTGGCCCGTCGTGACCCGGAGCGCCACCGCCGTAGCCCCCGACGTACCGTCACCGTATGCGGTCGGGGACTGGGCCCACACCACGCCATCGGACGCGATGGCGTATAACTGACCCCCGTGCGAGTGGAGCGCTATCGGGGTGAACGGCAACGTGTCCCCGAACCACTGCTTGGTGTCGAGCTGGCGTACGACGGCGGTGGCCGACGCCGTGGCCCACACGGCCACGTTGTCGACGTGGTCGTACCCGCACCCGACCACCGCGGTGGTCAGGCGGTCCTGGACGGCGCGGGACAACTCCGGGGTGGGGGTGCCGCGTGCGAGCAGATAGAACGTGTTGATGGACCCGAGGAACCATAGCCCCTCGGAGGTCTCCAGAATGGACTGGGCGTTGAAGAACCCCACGTCGGCGGGGAGTTGTACCGGCGGGGAGAACTCACCCCCGGCGCCGGCCAAGTTCGGCCCCGTGCCGCCGGTGACGTAAATCCGGTCGGCGGTCCCGATGAACACGATTTCGTCGAGTGCCGCGACGCCCGTGATGCGCCCGCCCTCGACATCGTCGAAGTACGCTTGGGCGGCGTCGCCGGACACACCGGGCTCGGCGAACCATATTGGGGTTTCGGGGAATGAAATCTGGCTCCACTGATACGACGTGTTGGACGAACCCAAAACAAGCCGACGTTTCGTAGCGGCCACGAACGCGCTGGGCCGCGCGGGGGCCTGGTCGAGAATGCCCGACGTGGCGCCGACTTCGCCCTGGGTGTAGAGCTGGGCCTGGCCGACCAGCGTAGCGTCTGGCATCGTGTCCACGATAGTGACGGTGTCCGTGAACGTGGCCACGGCGGCAGAGTTCGTCAGATAGAACAGCGCCCCCGGCCCGGCCTCCGTGCGGTACAACTCGATACGCGGGTTCGTGATTAGGTTCGCGTTTCGGCGCAGTGTCTTGGCGGCGTACACCGTCGCCGTGATGGTGTCGTTGGCCCCGGCGAGCGCTAGCTGGGCTGGGCCCGACACTATCGAGCGGTGGGTGTTCTGTCGCTCGTCCTCCCACACCATCACGGCGCGGTACTGATACGTGCCGTTAGCGATGGTGCCGGTCGAGTTGGACCCGGCCAGGGTGTTGATGATGGGGAACAGCTGGCCGTTTTCGTTCAGCGCCCCGACCCACTCGGTCAGGATGCCGCCGGTGATGTACAACCCGCCGTTGACTTGGGCCGCGGGGCGGCGTTCACTCGACCCCAACCGCAACGCGCGGCACGTGGCCGTACGGGGCGTGACGCCGGTATTCGGGGTTTCGTCCCGCGGCGCCAGCACCAGACAGTCTCCCGTAGGGCACTGGGCCGGCCAAAACGGCGGATGTGCGAAAAAGTCAAACTGTGCCGCGATGCCAAAATCGATATAGCACCACGGCGCTGTTAGATTCGTAGCGGCCGCGGCGTACATGGATGTCGACCCACCCGAGCCCGACAGCCCAAACCCCGTAGGCCTGCGAGACAGCCCTATGCCCAGCAACGCGTTACGCATCATGAACCCGCCGAACAACTGCTGCCCCAGTGCGATTCGGCGCGTGTTGACGGCGTGGGTGGCGTGGGAGCTGATGGTGTTGTAGGAAACCTCGCGCAAATCATTCGCGCCCGCCGCGTGCTCGGACGCGACCATCACGGACGTCGGCGTGGCTGCTACCCCGGAGATGGACAACCCCACGCAGAACAGCCCATCCACGACCGCCTGGCCGGCGTTCACTGCGGTCGGGCCCGCAGCCGTGGTGAACGGCGACGTGGCGGAGAAACTGGTCAACGCCAGCTCCTTCGTGCCGGAGTCCTGGGAGACGTACTCCACCGCGGCGTCATTCGAGCACAGCGTAACCGCCAGGCATGTGGCCGCGGCCACGGTTTTGGTGGCTCCGGTCTGTACCCCCGCGAACGTGAACTGCCGGTACGACCCGACCGCGCCGACTACGTCCGCGATATGGAGCGCCGTAGGCGTGGAATCGCACGCGACCGCCACATCAAACCACGTCACTACCGCAGCGAACAGCGTACCCACCAACGCCCACGCCGGGGCGGTGCCGGTAGGGTTCAGGGAGTACAAATCCAGCCCGGCGCCGGTGTTCTCCACTAGGCCGAATGTCGACCCCATGGACACGACTTTGCGGACGCGAGACCCGTTGGTCAGCTCACCGTACGCCACGGTCTCGTCCGTAGCCCGCACGAACACGCGGAACACCGACTGGGTCGCGGACTGCTGCAGCACACACCCGTACACGCCATCCGCAGTCAGCGCCGCCGACGCGTTGTTCACGTTCGACGACAGTGCCGGCATGTTGCCAGCACTGCTGACGCGGGTGATGGGCGGCAGGCCGGAATCCGTGTTCAGTACCCACGGCCGCGTCGCGTTAGATTGGGTGTACGTGGCCAGCAGGAACTGCTGATTGCTGCCTACTTTCGTGTTCAGCGCCAGCAGCGATTCACCGAACGAGTACAGGTCGATGGCGGTTAGGGTGGAGCCGTTCGCCAGGTCCGCCATTGGTACCGGCCGCCACCCACGCCGCAGCCGCAACCCGCCGGGTTGGGGGAGGCGGGCGTTGGACACGTCCGCGAACACCCCGTTGGGGAGGAGCTTCTCGTCGATTTCGTCCGTGTGGCCGGAGACGAACGGGATGGCGAGTGGGGTTAGACGCGACACGTCAGGACCCCAGCAACACTTTCACGGCCACGCCGAGGGCCGCCCCGACGATGGACGTCCAGCCGCCCATGCGTACCCATTTCGGGGTTTGCTGGGCCTGCATCGACAGCAGTATGCGCTCCAGATTGCTAAGCCGCTGGTCCAGTGACGCGAGAGTCACCTTCGGTATCAGGGCGTAGCGACCTTCGTCACGGACTGAGTTATTACTCATGGGGGCCCCCTCCGGGGATGCCGAATAGCCGGAACGCGGGCGCTTCGGCGCAGCTGGTGAATTGAACATTGTGTACCACTAGTCCCCACGCCTTGGCGGCGGTGACGACCTTTCGGCGGACCTTTCGGAGGACGGTGCCGTCGTAGACTTCGGCGGCGGTGGCCGACATCACGGCGGCGCCGAGCTGCCCTGCGGCTACGTCCTGGAAATTGTTATTCGAATCGAACACCTGGAAAAGGAAGGCCTTCGGGTCGACCACCTGGTGGGACACCATCAGGCACACCACCAGCGTAACACCGTCGGTCGTGCGGAGGGACTGGGCTGGGAGCACGTCGGCCCACACCCGCACGTCGGCGAGGGCCGCGGATTCCACGCCGAGAGGTAACTTCCAGTTCCATCCCGGGCGCAGGTCGCGCACGGGGTGGCCGAAACGGCACATCACACCGCGGTACTCGGCGCCGCATATGGCCCAGAATCGGAACCAGTGCACGACGGAAATTATCGTTTCGACTAGTTTATCGAGCACAGTAGTCCTAGTATAGCACCGGTTAGGCCGGCAGACCCATCACGATGATGATGCCGTCGCCGCCGTTGCCGCCCTTGCCGGACGTGGCCGCGTTCGTGCCGCCGAAGGACGAGGCCGCACCGCCCCCGCCCCCGCCACCGCCGGGGAATCCGCCCGCGCCGCCCGCCCCGGACGTGGACGTACCGTTGCTGCTACTGGTGCGATTGGAGCCGGTGCCACCACCACCGCCCGAGCCCGCGTGGTCCATCGTGCCGATGGCACCGTCTGCGCCGGGGTTACTGGTTCCATTACCAGCCCCGGTGCCGCCTAAGCCGCCGAGCCCAGACTGTGCCGACGCCACTAGTGCGGTTGTGGATGGGCCGGAAAGGCCCCCGTTGCCTCCGGATGCCGCGTTGGTCGCGGGAACCCCGTTGCTACATCCGCCGCCCGCGCCGCCGCCTCCGCCACCGTGCAGAGCCCGCCCCCCCGCGCGCCCGGTCGTGGTGGCGGACGTGCGGTTCGGGGCTCCGGAACCGCCCCCATCGCACGCGGCCATACCGTCAACTGCGGTATTGGCGTTGGCTCCACCGAACCCATTTTGAACCAGCGTGGTATTGGTCGCGGCCAATGACGGTTCACCCCCCAGGTTGGAGCCAGTAGACGCCGCCGCAGCCCCCACCCCAGGCCCCTGTACGCCGCCACCGCTGCCGCCGCACGATACACCCTGCACCGCACTCATGCCGTTACCGCCGCCGCCGCCGAAGGCCACGAGCAGCGAGCCGAACGACGTAGTACCGCCATTAACGCCCACGTTCGGACGCAACCCAGCGCCAGAGTTGCTAGTCTGGCCGGCACCACCCGCCCCGCCGAGTGGGATGGTCATGGCGATGGGGAGCGCCGTCACCAACGCCGACCGCGCGAAGGTCCGCCGGTTGTAACAGCCGCCGCCGCCGCCGGGAGAGCCGTTTTCCTGCGATTGGAAGATGGGCGCCCCGCCCGCGCCGCCGCCGCCGGACCCGACCGTGACGACATCGAACCAGTTGCCGGTATCGATATCGGTCGAAGCTGAATAGGTGGCCGCGGACTCGACCGTGACCCCGAGGAACGTCGTGCCCACGAGCGCAGAGCTCGCGTTGGCGTAGACGTGCAAGCTGGCATAGCCGTTGGCTGCGCCGGTGGCGCCTGTGAAGGTTCCGGTGGCGCCCGTCGGGCCCGTCGGCCCAGTGGGCCCCGTCGGCCCAGTCGGCCCCGTCGGCCCGGTCGCGCCAGCGGCCCCGCCCGGCCCGCGCCACCAGCCCTCGTTCGTGGCGACGAAATGGTACGCCCCCACGGTCGTGGCGGAGACCGACGCCGCGCCGTCTACGAGCCCCGTGGTGGCCTTGACGGTCACGGGGGTACCCTCGACCACGACTGTGACCGTCTGACCCGCACACGGGCGCGGGGCGGGCAGCAACACGGTGTCGTTGGTCTGGACGCGCACCAGGTCGCCGGCTTGGGCGGTGACTTGGTGTCCGCGCCGGTCGCGGTACCGCTGTCGGGGCACGCCCGGGTGGTCGAACGCGTCCGCGACCTGCCGGAACGTGGTCAGTAGCGCCCGTTCATCGGGCAGCTTAGACGGGGGGACGAATCGCCGTGGAGCAGTCACATCGACCACCTACGCCGCGTGCCGTTGCGGCGTGGGCGTAGGGGGCCGGCGGATACTACCCGCGGGACGGACTCCATCATGCGGGCGTCGGCTTCGGCGCGGCGCTTGGCCGCGATGCCCGCGGTCTCGTGCTGGTCGTCATCACGCTGGGCCAGTTTCTCGACCACGTCCTGGATTATCCACTCGTGCCAATCCGGGAGTGCCAAAAAAACATCCGAGGACGTCAGGTCCGTAAACTCAGTTAAGAACCAGATTTTGTACTGTCCCGAGTCGGCCGCGGGGAACAACGCGATAGTGCCCGGCGTGGTAGACGCGCCGGAGCCCTGGGGGAGCGTAAGCACGGAGAAAACATACTGTGCTCCCACCGTGCCGGGGGACAGATTCGTCCGCCATTCCTGGGTGGTGTCCCGGCGTTGGGCCCATGTGATAGGCTTCAGTGGATACCAGTTGCCGAAATCACTGCCCGCGGAGTTGAACCCGACGTCGATGCCGTGGATTTGGATGGCTGTAGCCGGCCACGGGACGACGGAGTACGTCTCGCCGGTCACGCGCGTACCGGCGAGGGTGGCCGCGGTCGTCACGGAAAGGAAGTACGGGAACCCGCGCGACGTCACCAGTCCGCGCAACGACCGGATGGAATCGTTGATGGCGATGGTCAGGTCGGCGTCGGGGTGTCGGTCGGTCAGGGACTGGGTGTCACTGGCCGACCGCACCTCGGCGATGATTTGGGTCAGGGTCTTGGACTGCACGGTCGGGTACTCCGGCCCGCCGGGCGGGGTTCAGGATGCGGTCAGGCCGGCGTCGCCCGGGACGTCCGGGGGCCCCTCGCACGCGCGGAGGGCCGAGACCAGTGCGCGGACTTCGGCCTCGGTGGCACCGGCGGCCGCCAGAGCGGCCTCCAGGCTCGCGTTGCCCTTGTACAGGCTGCGGACGAGGTCCGCCGTGTCGAGCACGTCGCCGAAAACGGGCTGCAGCGCGTCGACTTGGCAGTTAAAGCGCGCGACTCGCGCAGTTTGACTGCCCCCGAGCAGCCCCGCGCACCCCTGGGTGGCGTACGCGGTCGCCGCGGCGGCCAGGAGAGCCAAAACGGCCTTGAAAGTCTTCGAACGCACGAAGTTTTTGAGGAATTCGGACACTTTACGAGTTCTTTCCGTAGGAGCCAGGGGTTTTCGGGGCCGCGATGGCGCCCTTGGTGCTGGTCACACCGCCCTTGGGGCCGCCGATGAGGCGGGCCATGGCGTCGGTGTTGGGGTTCATGGTACGGTATGCGGTCGCGTACCCGTCCTGGGACTTGTACGACCCCGGGCCGGCACCGATTTCGGGCCGCTCGCGCTTCGCGGCCGGCATCACCGGCCCCAGGTCAGACTTCTTAGCCACGGCGGGTTCCCTTCGGGCCGAGGCCCTTCTGCGGAGGCGGGCAGACGTACCCTTTCGAGGACGGCTTACCCGCGGACTTGCCCGAGTACCCGATTTCGCCCTTGTTCACCGGCTTGGTGTTCAGGGCGGGGAAATCGGCCGACTTCAGGCCGTCGGCCGCACACCCGTATTCGCTCTTGCCGCCTGCCATGTTACGCCTGCGGGCGGATGAGGCAGATGAGCAGCGTACACGTGCCGATGATGTCCGACACGATGGGGGTGGCCGAGCCGTCCACCGCGGTCAGGCGCCCGGCGCCAGTCGCGAAGTTCAGTAGGTCCGAGTCCAGGGCGTACATGCGCGTATCCGCGACAGTGTTCGCCGAGGTGACGGGTGGGCACACTTGCACCCAGCCGATGGCGCCGGTGCCGCCTGGCGGGAACGTGAAGTCGTAGACGCCTTCGGAAACATACGTTACCGTACATCCGGCCGAGGACAGCGTCTGCAGCATCACGGACGTACCGTTGGCGCCCGTGAACGTGAGCACGTGTTGCTCAACACGCCGCTTCAGCATGTTGACGATGTTCGGCAGCGGGCCGAACGAAACAGAGTTGGGAGCGTTGTCAGCCATTGTAGGTACCTATCAGCCCCCTTCGAGGAGGAACAAAATCCAAAGTTCGTCGCCGTCGTCGATGTCTGCGGGGGCGTCGTTGACGTATGCTTGCAGGGTAAATGTCCCGAGCGTGGGCGAGTAGGCGACCACATCGACGGAACACGAGTCCACGTCCACCGCCCTCTTGGGCTGGATGAACATGAGACCCCGGGACGCGAGCGGCGCCGTCCCGGTGTAGGCGCCCGATGCGCCGTCAGCAATCGTGAAGCCTGGCGCGGAGCGGGCCGTGTCGACCGCCGGCGCACCGGCGGCGAACGTCACGACCAGCTGTGCGAAGGCCCCGCGCTTGTACGCGGTGAACGTCGGGTCGTACGACGCCGACTGGAGAGCGTAGGTGTTAGCCACTACTCAGCTCCTTAGACCGCGAACCGGCAGTGGAGCCAGGGCTCCCGGACGATGAGCTGGGGGAAGCAAATCAGCCGGAACTCCAGGTCGTTCGAATCCGCCTGACGAAGCATTTCGAGGCCGTCCGCGTTCGCGACGCCGGGGAGGCCGTCGAGGTGGCGAATCATGATTTCGGGGAGGTCCAGGCCGTAGATGAACGTCGGGTCCTGGTGCGGCTCGGCGATAATTTCGCACATGCCGTTGACACCGGCGACCTGAACGGAGCGGGCGCCACCGGTCAGCATCGCGCCGATGTCGGACACGAGGCCTTGGGCGTGCAGCGAGCGGACGATTCCGAACCAGACTTCCGACTGGGCCACGAACGTCAGGGCCTTGCGACCCGCGTAGCGGGACTGCATGTACGAGCTGGCGAACCCGATTTTGTGCTCGGGGGACAGCGCGCCGATGGGGCCGGTCGTGGGGATACGGACGCCGGAGAGCGCCGAGTCCGCCGAGCGGTCCACCGTACCGAACGTGTCGGTCGCGACCGTGGGGGTAATCCAGTCCGACAGCGTCTGGCACAACAGCTTGTTCGTCAGCGTGGAGCCTGGGAGGGTGGGCTTGAACTGGCCGAGGGGGAAAATCGACACGTTGTCACCGGCCACGCCCCAGCCCGCGGGGATTTCCGGGGCACCGTTGGGCGAGTCCGAGACCACGAGGGTACCGGCGTCTCGGTCGACGGAGAGCACGTACGCACGCTGGGCGGCGATGTTGCTCGGGAGCAGGGTGTGGGACAACGAAGTCCCCTCGTTCGCCGAGGCGACGAGGACCTGGCCCTTGTAGAAGTTGGCAATGTTGTTCGGGTCGACGTTACCCGCCGAGTCGAGCAGCGTAATCACGCCGGTCGCGAAGGTCGTCAGGTCGGCGAGGGAGAACCGGTAGCCGCTGGAGCCGAGGATGACCTGGGCGAAGCGTTCGCCGAAGTACTCGCCGTGCTTGTCGGTGGCGTGGGTCAGGTTGCGGAGATACGCGCCCTTGTTCGTCTTGCCGGCAACGAGGTCCTTGTACTTGATGCGCAGGGACGTCTCGATTTGACCAGTGGGGAGCAGCCACTCACCGTCGTGCGACCCGGCGCCCGGGGCAGTGCCCGCGCCGTTGGTGCCGACCTGATTGGCCACTTCCTGGGCCGAGGCGAGGTCGCCTGCGATGCCCATGCCGCCAGAAAGCGTGAAAAATTCGCCAGTTACGGCGCCTTCGACGGCCGACTTGGAGAGTCGGTCGACGAGTGGGGAGGCCCGGCCCACGAGCGTGTGCAGCTCTTGGACTTCCTCATAGTATTGGTGGAGCGCTGCGTCCGCCCATGACCCCAACGACATGATATTACGACCTTTGGTGAGAAAACAGAGAAACGGGTTTGGTTTCGCTGTTCAGGCCCGCGCCAAGGTCGCTACATCACCATCGGGGCTCTCGCTAACGGCTCCCAAAGTCGCGCCGAGGTCCGACACGCATGTCGGACCTACATATAGCTTAGCACCGACCGGTCAGGCGGTCAAGAATTTTTCTACATAGGCGGCCACACCCCGACCACACCGTCAAGCCGGCGCGTGGTGGCGCATCAGCGCCTCACGGTTGGCGAGCGACGGGATGCCGTTGCAGTAGTAGCACACGGCCCAGTCGGTGGTGTCAGCGTCTGATGCGGTGGCGGTTCCACAGGCAATGGCGATAAACGCATTACCGTTGAAAATCGAAGTGGGCATGGCGCCGACCGACTCGGTAACAACGCGTGTCCGCAGCACGAAGTCCGAAAAAATCTTGCCTCGGTCGGCTGTGGCGCTGCCGCCCAGCACTAGCAGCGGGTCGAATATCCACTCTAGCCAGTGCCAGCCGGCGCCGACGAGAGTGCTAGCCACGGCGTTGCGGCTGGTAGCCCCACCAACGCCGGTGGCGTTACAGGTCAGTCCGATGTTGTCACCGCCGGTGGTCCCGGAAACGCAAATGATGCGACCCTGGGCGCCTGTCGTATTGTTGTGCGAAAAGTACGTGCCGGCTGCCGCGGTGTCGCCATTGGCATCCGGCTGACGAAACCACCCTCCGACATACGTGGCTCCGGTCCAGCCCGCCTGCACGGCTCCTGATACCGCCCGGCTGGGATTGGGGTCCGACTGCTTCCGCATCCGGAACTGGGCGTTGCCCGACTCGGTGAGCGCCGTGGGTTGATTCGCGACAGTGGCCTGCACCAGGTCGAACGTGGTGTGAAGGTTGCCCTCCGGGACCTTGAACCCGGCCGTCCCCAGCCCCGAGGCATCCGCCACATCCCAGTAGTACCCCGCGGCGACCTGGGGTATCGTAGCCGGTAGCCACGGCCCGGTCGTGCCGGACGTTACGGGGCGCTGGTTGGAGTACCGCCCGGATAGCCCGCTCCCCACCGGTCAGGCCCCGACGCACTCGACGGCGTCGACGTCGACCTGGAGCTGGAAAGTACCGGCGGCGTCGAACGCGGAGTCTGTCTGGATGGCCAGTAGCTCGCCCGGCAGCAAGAAAATCGGGTCGGCCTCGACACCGTCGAACCGCCAGGCCTCGTCGTACGAGTTGCCGGACGAGCCGGCCTGGACGAGCATCATGCGCTGCAGTGGCGCGGACTCGAACGTGATACCCGTGGTGGTCAGCACCGCGGTCGTGGACACCCGGCCAACGCCGAGGGTCTCGTTCGTGACGTCCGAGCGCTTGTGCACCATCGTGTACGCCGCGCCGCCCGACGGGTTCGACGCAGTGCCACTGGTCGGGGCACCGCGGACCAGCCGCAGTGCACGCCCGGCGGTGACCGGCGTGGTGAACGCCGTCAACGTCACGTACTGGACGTGGATGCGCTGGACGTACAACCGACGCTGCAGCCCGCCCGCGCCCTTCGACGCGCCGGGCATCACAGTGGTTTCCGGATACCGGAGTGTCCACACCGTGCCGTCAGCGGCCGCTGCGACGATGCCAGTCAGGGCCGAGCCGGCTTGGCCCCGCTCGGGGAGACCAGAACCGAAATGACCGGCGTACAACTCCGTGAAACCCATGGTCCGTAGAGTGTAGCACCGGCCGGCGCCCCGGTCAAGGGCGCCGGCCGGGCCGGGGTCACGCGTCCATTTCGGACGCGGCCGCGGCGAGGGCGTCCAGCTGGGCCTGGGTCGTAGCGGACCGAGTCGCGAGCACGGCCTTGACGGCCGACTTGATTTCCGTCTCGGTGTTGCCGGTGACGGAGATTTGTCCGCCGGTGACGGCGGGGGTGAACGAGTACGATGCGGAGATAGCTGCCATACAGTCAGCGTACCACGGGCCGGGGCGTCGGATGGGTTAACGACACTCCGGCCGACGCGTCGTACACACCCCCACCGCGTCCAAGTCGTCCGCAGTGATACACTGGCGCCAGTTGTTGGACCGCAAGTCCGACACCATCACGCCGGCCAGCCCCGTCGCCAGGTGCCCAGCGCCCAGGACGTGGCCGAACTCGTGCACCACGAGGCCTTCCACCGGCGCCGTCGACTGGCCGGCGAGGGCCACGTGTCCAGCGCCGTCGGTACACCCCACGGCGGCCCGGGACCGGCCGCACGGCACGTGCGCCCAGGCCCAGTACACCACGACCGACGCCGGCACGGGGCGTACGCCGCACGCGTGTTCCCATCGGTCCGCGGCGTGGGCGATGGCCGCGTGGTAGCTGCTGGCACCCTGGGTCGCGCACCCAGTCGCTAGGGCGACGGTCAGGGCCGCTCGATATCGACGCACGCCGAGCCTCCTACCGTGTCGGGGCGGCCCCCGTACGCATCGCGCACCCCGAGGCCGTGGGCCGTCTCGACGCACACGGTCGTGCGGGTGACGCACCCGGCCAGGCAGAACACGACGAACACCAGCGCCGCGATGGCCGAGGCGATGGCCCACGCGAACGCGGTATCGGTCCAGTCCGGGGTGTGGGGAGTCATCGGGACAGCTCTCTCGTGGTCAGCTGGAAGTGGGGTCGGTCTGGAAACGACACCCAGTCCCCACCCCACTCCAGCTCGATATCCAGGTCATCCGCCACGGCCAGGACGTACCCAGCCAGCCGGGCGAACGCCTCGGTATCCGACCAGTCCGTCGGGTACGGGGCCAGGTCGACCGCCGTGGCGGGGAGGGTGTTGTGGCGGGAGTTGGGCCAGTGCTGGCGGGACTTCCCCTCCGCGACGGCGCGTTCCTGCTCGGCTTGGCCGCGGTGGCCGCACACGACCGTGAAGTCTCCGTGGATACGGGCGCGGTCTAGGCGGGCCATGGCGGCCTCGACCACACGCCGTAGCTTCGGGTGGCAGTCCGCGAGACGGGCTTTGGATTGTGCACCTAGGGGCATGGCGGTTACCGTCCGTCTTTCGTGTGGAGCGGACACCAGTCCGAGTGACAGTTGGGTTCGTTCGACCCGCACTCACACCGCGGCGCGGCCGGGGCCGGGGCCGGGGCCGTGGGGCGCGTCGCGGGGTCCGGGGTGTACTGGTAGCCGGGCCAGAATGCACCCCAGCGGACTTCGTACATGTCGTCTTTCGCGGCCGCGATGGCGCGCCGGCCGTATTCGGCCAGGTGTGAGTCGGTCTCGACCTGAATGCGCAACCGAGCCAACCACGGGGAGTTTGCGACCAGGCATTCGTCCAGTCGTGCCCGGTACACCGGGTCGGCTTCGATGGCGCGCTTGTAGGCTTCGGCGATGGTGCTCACGGCGCACCCCGCCGTGCGGCGCGGACGGCCGCGTCGAGCTGGTCGTGTCGGACGGGGCCCTGGAACCGCGCGCACTCCGGGGCGTCGGCGGGAATGCCACGGGCCGTCGCCAGGGCCCGGTCGAGGGCGTTACGGGCCGCGATATCGCGGGACAGCTTCGCCCTCGTGCGGGGCGGGAGCCAGCCGGCCGTTAGTAGGTTCTCAGTGTAGTTACGGGGAGCCATCACGCACAATCCTTTCCAGGTGTCCCTGAAGCGTAGCGCATCGCGACCAACGACGCCAGGGGGGAATCGCCCCGCTGTACTAGCGCGGCCGCGGCGTTCAAGTCGGCCAACGCGTCGGCCTGGGCTGGAGTTAGTCGATGGCCCCCGGTCACCAGCACGAACGCCAGCTGGCGGAGCTGGCTGGTCAGCACGTCAGCCACGGCGTCGGCTCCCCGGAGCGGACGGCAGCACCGGCGCCGGGCCCCGCGGAGGCGGGGGTAGACCGGAGTCGAACTCCGCGTCGAGCACCCGTTCCTGTAGCCGGTCGTACCGGAGCTGCAGCTCCGCCACCCGCCACGGGTCGGCTTGTGCCGCCCGGGCGTCGGCCAGGGCGTCGCGGGCGCGTTCGAGGTCCTGTAGGTGCCGGCGGAGGCGGAGGCGGAGGTTGCTCACTCCCCAACCATGCCACGGCGAGGGCCTCGGTGCAAGGGCTAAGGTGTGCAGGTGGGCCAAGTCATTCCCGGGCCTCGCGCCCACCTGCACACCTTAGCCCCCGAGCGGCCGGAACCCCCCCGGCCCGGCGTCGGCCGGGGCCACACCCCCGCCGCGGGCCCAGGGTGCCACTAGGCGGCGCGACCCGGCGTCGGCTAGGCAGGGAGCCATGGCAGCCACCAAAGCGCACGCCAGGGCCCACCACGGCCCGGGAACGGGCTTTCCCTTCCCGGTCCACCCGACCCACTTATCCACGCCGTCGAGCAACCGGGCGTCGGCCGTCCCGTACGGGAGCCGGACCATAGCCGCATACAGCGCGCACCTTAGGCGCCACGCCTCCGGGGCCCAATGTCTGGGCGGCCGTTCAGGGTCTCGCGCGCGTTCTCGCTGCATTGTGGGAGTAGTCTAGCACACTTACGCCCCGGCGTTGGCCGGGGCCGGGGCCGGGGCGGGGGCGGGGCGGGGGCGGGGGTCAGCGGTAGTGCTCGACCTCGGTCGTACCGACGCGAGGTTGGGTGTCACGCAGCCGACGCCCCACCTGGGCGCCTAGGGTCATGGCGAGGGCCAGCACGATGGCACGGGTCAGTAGATACCGGGCCATGGTCACACCCACTCGATTCCGAGGGCCTGGAGCACGGCCGAGGCCCAGTGGCCCGCTTCATCCGGCGACAGGTCACCTGGATACTTAGGTTCGGACATCCACTGCTGAGTAGCGATGCAAACCTCATCCCACAGCGCGGCGCACGAATACTCGGCCGTACCTACACGAGGACAATTGGTAATGTGATAGTGCCTCTCAAGCCCCACATCATCCGAGAACGCTTGCACGAATACGTGTCGCTCGGGTAACACCCCATAGGTGAGACGCATCCGCATGGCGGACTGAAACAACGAAACGCGGGGTAGGGTCATCTTGGTTCTTCGCTTTCTTCGTTACGGGCTTACGCCCTGGACACCTCACAGCATAGCGCGAGCGGCCCAGGGCGCTAGTCAATCGTCTGGCCGTTCTTTTAGATGCCGTCCGGCTCACAGCAGTTGTGGGTCTCGTAATCGCCTTCGCTCGGTACGGTGATGCCCAACTCCGCGGCCCGCTTCCCCGTGGCACCGTACAGCGCCTGCAGATACACATCAGCGTGCTCGCCCATCTCTTCAATCTCGTACGACGAAAAGAACCCCAACGTGAACGCCTCTATGTACGCGCTGCTACGGTTCGATGGTAGTGCCTCCAACGCCTGCTCGTAATCCTCGGTCTCGTATGCGTTCGCGTAGTTCCCTGCTTCGAATCCACGATGAATCTGGTTGTCTCGTGTGGTCATGTTCGCTTACTTCCTCGTATGGGCGTGCGCCCCGGTTGGTAATCAGAGCCTAGCTCGACTCCGCCCGGGGCGCCACACAATCGGCCGCCCGTTCTTTCGTCAGTACGGTAGGCTCGGGTCAAGCCCGAACAACTCGCCGTCCAACGCGAACGCCACGGTGTGCTGCTCGCACTCGCGCCCGTACTGGACGAGCACCTGGCGTAGTTCGGGGAGCCGCAGCAGCAGGGCCCCACGGTCCACGTACGTGCGTAGCACCGTCGTGGGCTCCGTCTGGAGTCTGCCCAGCGTCGGAGAGAACCACGACCCCGTAGCGGCGAACTGAGTGCACCCGCCACCCGCGTGGCTAAGCTCAGTCGCGATGGCCTGCACCCAGTGCTGGTACGCCGACGCCTCGACCTCGTCTCCGTGCTGCGTGTGCGACGCGACGAATACTTCCAATACGACACTATCGTCAGGTGTGAGACTAGTAGCCTTGAGTCCGATGATTACTGGTACGTTCGACATGCGCATATTGGTACGTTCCTTTCGGGGGCGCCTTCGCCTTAGCGTTGGCGTTGGCCCCATCGTGTGTGTTGACTAAGAGTAGCGCGTCCGCGCCGCCCGTCCAGTAAAACGGGCGGCCGTTTTTGGTGGGGCGGCCCTAGGGGGAGGTCCCGGGTCCGACCCCTAAAGGGGACCTCCGGACCTGGCGTGTTTTCGGCCAGGTCCGGGAGGTCCCGAAAGGTCCCGGGACCTCGTGTTTGCACCGTTACGGAATTATGGTATACCATCACGGAATTATCAGTGAGCCTTTTTGATTCACCACACCGAGCCTCCGGGCGGCCGCTGCCACGTCTTGTTTGCGTCGGCCCAGCGCCTTAGCCAGCTCGGGAATATTCCGGAATGAGTCATTCGCTATGGCGTCCAATATTGAGGCCTCCAGTTCCACGTCCTCCGGCTCAGGCGCCGGCTGAGCCCTGGCATGTAGTTGGAACGACTCCGCCGTACCGACTTTCTCTACGTACGTCTCCCACACCATCGCTTCCGTGGCGTGGTTGCGTGACTTGATGAGCTGTAGGCACGGTCGCGTGGCCGGGTCGAGGTCCTCTCGTTCGAACGACCAGTGTACTGAGCACGCGGCCGTGATGGCACTGGTACCGCGGGCTGAGCGCATGCGGTCGGAGTTGTTCTTACCTGAGTGATGGTTTAGCATGAACGTGCACCCGGTCGCCTCACTAATCTTCGACAAGTCGGCCAGCGGGGCGGCGAACTCGCTCGCGTTCTCATCGCCGCTGAGGCACGCCGCGCGGAACGAATCGATGATGATGAGCACCCGGCCAACGGCCAACTTGGCCAGCTCAGCGACGCTGGCCGGGTCGGTGAGTTGCCACTGGGGCAGCACGGAGCACACCAGGTCGGCCTCGGGGCTGAGCCCCAGTGCGCGGTACGTGCGGATGGTCTGTTGACGGCCCTGCTCTAGGTCCACGTGCGCCACAGCACCATGGCGTACGGGGTAGTGTGAGAGCCATAGCCGGTCCGGCGTGGCCACGGCCAGCGCTAGGTCCTGTAATGCTGTGGTTTTGCCTACACCTGAGTACCCCGTACATAGCCCCGGTGCACCGGGCGCCAGGCTGAGGGCCTCACACACCCACTGGATGTCCGGCAGGTCCGCGTCCAACATGTCCTGCGCACTGAGCAGGTAGAACGGGGGGGTGGATGCGCCCTTGGCCGGGGCGTTGGCCTGAGCCTCCAGCATGATGGCGCTGATATCGAGTCGTTCGGGAGCTGTGGTGGCGAACGGGATGCCAAGTTCAGCCAGCTTCGGGAATCCCGGTATCACACCGCCGTCGCGCCGCGTATTGGCCGCGCGTAGTGCCGACGCTAGGTGTCGCCCTGGTAGCGTGGGGTGGCCCGGAGTCCAGGCCAACATGGCGGCCTCTATCTCCGGATTGGCCCATCCACTGGCCGCCAACGCCGATGCCGCAGCCGCATAGCATTCATTCGTGTGGTCGGGGTTGCGCACCACGCGAGCCACGAATGCATCCACCCACGCCGGGGCGGGTTCAGTGCGCGGGCCGATGCGTGGCGGGGTCGGGGGCACGGGTGCCACCACGGCGGACGGACCGAACAGCGCGTCCACCTCGGCCTGGGTGATGTCGCGCGGATGCGACATCCCACACTCGGCGTCCCACAGTGGCTCCCCGTCCGTGGTCTCGCGTGCGTATCCACCGTAGTCCCGCGTATCCACCGCCCATCCGTCGCCACCGCGTACGTGCTGCGATTGCCGGAACCCCGTTACGCCGGGCGGGACGCGGTACCACGCGTGCGCCCCGTCTTTTGACGTGAGCGTGGGCGCCCCGCCGACCCGTGCGTCGGCTGGCACGGGGCCGTCATAGTCGACGCACACGTATCGCGCGCCCGGCCCGGCCGCGGGGCACGGGCCACACAGCACGCCGACTTCAGTCGCGTCGGTGAACTCCTCCGCGGCCGCGCACACGTCCGGACCGTTTGACCGGGCGAACCCGGCGCGGACGGGGGTACGGGTCGCGCGGGATATGGGCCACACGCGGTAGCCGTCCTGGATTAAAGCCTCGGCCTCGTCTCTAGCTGTCATACCGCGTAGCGTAGCACGCTTTTTCCCTGGCACCACTCCGCCCCCGTGCTAGTGTCTGGGGAGAAAGCGAGGTCCAATGTCCACACCCACGCCGCGTCTACTATCAGTCGAGTATCTCCGTACTTCCGTGCTGCCCCTATGCTACATGGACGCCGAACTCCAGGCTATCCTTGACCGTATCACCGCGGCCGACGGCCATGCACTGGACGTCGTGCTGTCCCTACCACGCCCAGACGCCCGTCGCGTGCTGGCCGGATTGCTCCCCCGGGCCGACCGCGTGACGTGGGCCCGGGCGTGCGCGGACCGGGCTAAGGGCTACGCCGCCGCCGCCGCCGAGGCCGCCGTCTACGCCGCCGCCGCCGAGGCCGCCGCCTACGCCGCCGCCGCCGCCGAGGCCGCCGCCTACGCCGCCGCCGCCGCCGAGGCCGCCGTCTACGCCGCCGACGCCGCCGCCGCCGCCTACGCCGACGCCTACGCCGCCGCCGCCGCCGCCTACGCCGCCGCCGCCGCCGCCGACGCCTACGCCGCCGCCGCCGCCGCCGACGCCGACGCCGCCTACGCCGACGCCGCCGCCGAGCACCGGCTAGCGGTCACACATGGGCTGACGCTACTGGGGGTGACGCTGTGACCCACAGCGTAGACGACGCACTGGCCGAAGCAACCGTGCTGCTGGAGCGGGTGCAAGCATGGGGAAACTGGCCACCGACTGAGGTCGGCCCAGAACCTTTCGTTTGTCTGCAGAACGCTATAGACGCCTTCCTATCCCGCGCCCCAGCGCAGCCCGCCGCGCAAGCCTGGCACGTGCGCGGTAAGTCGGTCGAGCTCGGGCCCACCGCTCCGGAGCCTGACATGCCAGAGGACCAGCGCACGCTCATCGACTCGTATCTTGGGCAGCCCGCCGCACCGGAGCCGTCACTGGGTAGTCACGCCTTCGACCTGTCAGAGATGCGCGCACAGACTGTGCGCGAACATTGCCCGGAGCACGCCGGCTGGAGGTCGGACTGCGACGCTTGCCATGGGCAGCCCGCCGCACCGGAGCCGAGCGCGGATGAACGCCTGACCGCGTGCCTGGATGAATTGAGCACAGAGCAGGCGCGTAGGCTGGCCGCCGAATCCCAGCTCGCGGCCGCGCAGGAAGACTGCAACCGGTTTGATGAGGCGGCTGCCACGAACGAGCGCCTGTGGATGCAGGCTCAACAACGAGCATGCGTCGCCGAATCCCAGCTCGCGGCCGTGCGGGAAGCGGTCTCGACCGACTCGACCCTCGACGTATGGCAGATGGTGCAAGCCGTGCGCATTGCGCTCACCCCCGCCCCGAGCCCCGAGCCCCGGCGCTGGCCCGGGAGAGTGGACGGAGCCGTGAGCTGCAACAATTGCGCACGACTGGTGCAGGACTACGCCGAGGGCACTGCAGAGTTGCATGCCTCCCTCGCCGCCGCCGAATCACAGCTCGCGGCCGCGCGGAAAGCGGTGGATATGGCTAGGCGTGAGCATCCGCACTGGCCCGGCTGGGAGCCGATTCTGTCGGCCCTCACCCCCGCCCCTAGCCCCGCCCCTAGCCCCGGCGCTGGGGAGTGCACGGAGGAGGAGCAGGCGGTGTTGGATGCGGCAGTGCAGTACACCAAGGCGCTGAACTACATCGAACGAAATCAAGCCATGTCGGCATTGAGTGCTGCTGCGTTTCAACTCGCGCGCTTGAACCCCGCCCCGAGCCCCGGAGCTGACACGGGAGGCGGGAAGTGAGCGGGTACATTCAGCGGCAGCGCGAGACGATCGCGAAGCTGGTCGAGCAAGCCGAACAACTCCGCTCCGACCTCGTCGCCGCGCGGGACGAGCGGGACTCCGCCCGCGCATCGGAGGCGGCACTCAGGGAGCGGGTGACCAATTGCGTGAACCATCTGCGCGACGTGACTGCGGCGGCGCGGCGCAACCAAGAGCCCAAGACCGGAATGCAGGTGCCGTATCACGGTGAGTTCGCGTCGGCCGTACCGAGCGTGATTCGCGACCTGGAGTGGTTCTGTCGGGCATTCGAGCGGGCGCTCACCCCCGTCCCGAGCACCGGCGCTGGGCAGGGAGAGGGGACGGAGTCGTGATTACCGCCTTCGCCGTATCCGCATCCCAGCTCAGTCTATTCCAGCTCTGCCCCCGGTCCTGGTTTTTGAAGCACATCCTCCGAGCCCCAGACGACGCGGGGGCGGGCGGGCTGTACCTGACCCGGGGTAATGACTTCGACCGGCTGGTCCAACTCCGCGTCCGCGACGGCGTCAACGGTGACCCCGGGGCGCCGAAGCTCGCGAACCGGCAGCTGTACGCCGCGGCCCGTCACCTGCCCCCGACGGGCACGGCCGCGGTGCAGTTCGCCTACGACGTCGACGCGGGGGGCTTCCGCGTGCGTGGCAAGCCCGACATCCGGCGCCCGGGCTGGGTGAAGGACACTAAGACAACCAGTGACCGCGGCCCCGGTCGGGGGAAGGATAAGGACTCGCCCCCGTATGCCCTGACCGACGCGCACACCCCGGGGGGTAACCTGCGCCCGCTCGCCGACAACATCCAGGCACGGTTGTACGCGTGGTGTGAGTTCCAGCTGACCCCCCTCCCCACGTCGTATGCCGAATGGGTATACGTATCCAAGGCCGACTGCCCGGTGTGCTGGACTACGGCCGCGGACTTCGAACGCGCCGATACGGAGGCATGGTTCGACCGAGTCGTCCGCCCGATTGTTGCCGAGATGCTCCGGCTCACCGAATCCGGGTTGCCCCCCGCTGACGTCAGTGCTAATCCTGATTCATGCCGTCGCTGCTTCGTGCGGGCGGCATGCCCAGGCGCCTTCGAAGGCGTCAACGTGTACGGTATCAACGGTCCAGTGGACCCCAACAGGAAAAACGGAATGGCATTCGACCTCAGCAAACTACGTGCTCCGAAACCCGCCGACGGCGGCGTGGTCCCCGTCCCCCGCGCCGCGCTGGCCGACCAACTGGCGGCGTCCGTCGCCGCGGCGGTCGCCATCAACCGGCCCGCGTCGGACCGGCCCGCTCCGCTGGCCATCACCACGGCGTCCGGCGTGACCATCGATTGCAGTGAGCGTCCCCTCGTGGTGCACACCATCGAAGGCACCCCAGCCGCGCTGGCGATGCTGGGCTATGAGCCCCCAGGGCACGACGACTCGGCGAATACGCCGTCGGACGTGACTGGGGAACCGAGCGAAGCGGAAGCCTTGGAGCAGTGGCGCGGTGGTGGGCCCCAAGGCGCGGCTATCGGGACTGAGGTCGAGGCTATCGAGGCGCGGTTCGGCGGTGGACACGGGGGGTCGGGCACGACCACGGTCGTGGCGATACCCCCAAAAGGGCCGAGGCGCGGGCGGCCGCGGAAGACGACGACGCCCGCCCCTACGCCTGGTGTCGATACTGCGGCGGTGACTCCAACTCCGACTGCCGGTGTATCTGACACCGACGGCCCTTTAGCCCCGACGCCACCGACGAGTGCTGCTCCCGAATGTGCGCCGAGTGCTGGCGACCTCGCTGTGGCTGTACGTGCACTGATTGACGCGCTGGTGGCATTCGAGTGCCACGGCACCACCGGCCGACACCTCGCCGACGCCCAAGCCGCCGTCGGGCGGGGTCGTGGGGGTGCCCAGTGACCCCCTCCGAACGCACCGCGGCGTGGGTGTTGGCCGACGCCGACCGCCCCGTCCTCCAGGACCCGGCCGAGTTCGTGGCGTCCCTAGCCCACGCCGACCCGGACGAAACCCCGACACTCCGGGCCATCCCGGACCACGGACGGACGCCGTGTTTCTCGGAAGGCCTGGCCGCGGAGGTCCCCGAGGTGCGCTACGACTTGGCTTGGGCGTCGGCCGGGTCGGCGTACTTTGCTAACCGATGGTCGCTCGCCGAGCAGCCCCAGACCCCCACGGCTGACGTGTACGCGGGGCTTACGGCCCGCGAGCGCGAGGCGTTGTGCGACGCGCGGTGTGACCTCGTGGATTGGGCGTCACGGCTGGGTGCCCGATGACCGCCCCCGCCCCGCACGAATGGCAATCCGCCTGCGCCGACGCCTTCGTGCGGTGCGGCGGGGTGGTGGTGGACCGGGAACCCGGCGCCGGCAAGACGTACGCGGCGGCTCTGATTGCAAAGCGGTGTGCGCGTCCGCTGGTCGTGGCGCCGGCGTCCGTGATACCCCAGACCCGCAAGATGTTTGAATCCTACGGGGTGCCGACGTTTGAGGCGAAGTCCGCCGGCTACGCACCGGAGGGCGCGGCGTTCGCCTCGTACACGTGGCTGACCCGCGCCGACCAGCACGACTTCCTCGACCGCTACCAGCCGTCCGACGTGCTGATGGATGAGTTCCACAAGGCCCGCGGGCTACGGAACTCGGCCCGGGTTCGGTTAGAACGATACCTCATCGCGCGGCCCCCGACTCGCGTCGGTGTGTTCTCCGCGTCGCTCATCACCGACCGGGTGACGGACTATGGGCCCGCGTTCACGTGGGCGTTGCGGGGCCGGGTGAGACACCTGGTGCCCCAGACCCGATATGGCCTGGAGTCCCTGCAATGTCTGCTCGACGAGTCCCCCGAGCGGTACGCTGGGTTCGTGCGGGAACTGTCCGCCATCGACGGTGTGTTCCGTGACGGCGACGGCATCGGCCGATACACCGGGCGCGTGGTCGTGCGGGTCATCCGCCGCGCCCCCGCGCTCACCCTCCCCGCGGACTGGTCGTTGCCCGACGGGTACTTCCTCACGTCACCGTCGCAGGCCGCCGAGACGGCCCGACTCATGGCGTGGGGCGCCTGGATGCGGGTGACGCCCCGCCCGTCGGAGGTGTACCTGGCTGCCCGTCGGGCGTGGGCGCACACGGTGCGGTCGGTCATCGGCACCGGGGCCGCGGACACCGAGTATCAGGTGCGGGCGTTGCGTCCGGCCGCGTGGCGGCTGTACGAGACCGCCGAGGCGGCTGAGCCCCCGCGGACCGAAGAGGTGGTGTGGGAGCGCCCACCCCCCATCCACGACCTACCGGTCGGTGGCCTCGGCCGAGCTACGATAGTGTGGGCTGACCGGCGTGCATTGCAAGACCGTGTCGCCGCGGCGTGGGATATTCCACTCCACCGCGAGCTGGGCTACGACGCTGACGGCGTGCGCCTAGACGAAACGAAGGAGCCACTCGTGGTTGCGTCCATCGAGGCGTGCCACCAAGGTCTGAACGCCCAGCAGGCCGGGTTCAATCACTCCCTGGTGCTCGAACCCCCGTCCGACCCCGAAGTCTGGAGACAACTCATTGGCCGTACGGCCCGGCAGGGCCAGACGTCACCGGTCGTCACCGTGGACGTGGTCGTGAATTGCAGAGAATCAGAAGACGCCTTGCGCGGGGCAATCGCGCGGGCTAAGCTCAGTGGGAAGCCGAACCCCGTCCTCCAGTTGGACGGGGTTGACTGGTGACCCCGACAACAGAAAGTAGTACCAACAATGTCCAATGCAATCGTTACGACCACCACCAGCAAAGACGCACTCAGTATTCTGGGGGCCTCGGATGACCGCGAACTCCTCAGCCAGGGTCTAGAGGATTTTCTCCCGTATGACGTCGCCTTCCAGGCGAAGGTCCGTATCAACGAGGTCAAGGCCAAGAAGAATTTTGACAACCGCGGGGTGTTTGTCAACATGACCATCACCGAGTCGAGCAATCCCGAGAACGTCAAGGTGGGTAAGACCTACGTGGTGGCCTTCTTTGACCAGCACAAAAGTATCCCAGAATTTGTTCTGGGCAAGATGGCGCAGCAGCGCCGTGAGTTCGCGGCGACCGTCGCAGGGCAGCCCTGCGACGACGGCTTCAAGGCCGCGCCCGTGTTGCTGCAGCTGCACAACGAAGTCGAGCCGCTGGGCATCGCGATGCGCGTCGAGAACAAGTTTCTGCGCAACACCCGCACGGGCAAGGCTGTGCATGAACTCCGATTCGCCCTCGACCAGGGCTGAGACGCCTCGCAAGCGCCGCGCCGTATCACCGGCGCGGCGCGAGTATCAGCGGGCGTTCGCCGCCGAGTATAGGCGGCTACACCCGGAGCAAACACGGGCAGCCGTAACAGCGTGGCGAATGGCCAATCCCGAAAAGAACAAAGATGCCCAACGCCGCAGTCGGCGAAAGGCCCGGGGTATGCTGAACCCGACCGCCGAGAAGCGGGTCGGGCAATGCCCTATCTGCCGGAAGCCGGACCGCAAGCTCCGGTGTGACCACAACCATGAGACCGGCAAAATCCGCGGCTGGTTGTGCACGACCTGCAATAGTTTCCTAGGCCCGACGGGCCATGACCGCGTGCGACGCGCGGCCGAGTATCTGGAGAAGACCGATGGCGTGCCGCATATTCCTTGACCTCGAAACTACCGAACTGGACCCGGCGACCGGCCACATCCTTGAAATCGCTGTGCTGGCCACTGAGGCCGACGCCCCGGCGTACACGGAAGTCGCATCCCAGTCGTGGGTTATCCGACCGCCGGCTGGGTCGGGGTGGCGCGATTCCCTGACGACACCTGTGCTGCAGATGCACGCGGCGTCAGGGCTGCTACAGGACGTGGCCGAGCGGGGCATCCCACTCGGCGAAGCCGAGGCGGACCTGGTCCGATTCCTGGGGTATTTCGGGAACCCCGCCCCGGGGCGTGAGCCCATCGGGGGGTTCTCCCCGCAGTTCGACCTGGGGTGGCTGGCCGTGCACCTACCCCGAGTGCGGGCGTACTTCTCGCATCGCGTGTTCGACGCGTCGACACTGCGGCAGTTCGCGCGGGACCTCGGCCGCGGTGACGTGGTCACCGGCGCGGACACAGCCGCCCACCGGGCGTTGGCGGACTGTCGGCAAGCCGCGGAGTGTGCACGGGCGGTGGCGCGATTGCTCGGGACGCGCTAAGACTAGTACCGCGGTGGGGGACACGAACGGGACTACCGGACTTATGCGGTCCACCCTGACACGTAACCCACCGCGGGGCGCCTACCATGACACAGTACATCGGGTGTGACTCAGAGACCGAACTCTTCGCTCCGGGGTACATGGCCCCGGCCCTCGTGTGCATCCAGTGGCAGCACCTCGGCTCGACCGAGCGCCACATCCAGACGCGCCGAGCCGGCGCCCTGGACACCATTCGGGGCTGGCTGCTCGACCCCGACGTCACGCTCGTGCTGCACAACGCAGCGTACGACGCGGCCGTGTGGTGCGCCGCGGGGCTGACGGATGAGGTGTTCGCCGCGTACCGGGCCGGCCGTATCCTGTGCACCTACGCCTACCAGCGCCTCGGCGAAATCGCCGGCCTGGCGCAGCGTGCGTCGGGCAAGCTGGGCGCCGTGTGTGAGGCCCACGGGTTGCCCTCGCCCGACCTGAAAGACTCCGGCCTCGCGCTAGAGTTCGGCCAGTTCCTCGATGCGCTGGCCATCCCCGAGCCCCACTGCTCGTACGCACTGGACGATTGTATCGTCGTGAAGGTGTTCGAGCGCCAGCTGCGCCGTTTCGGCAAGTACGTCCCCTTGCGCGCACTCCAGCGTCTCTCGTACCGGTCGTTCTGCTTGCAGCTGTCCTCCGTGTGGGGCCTGCCCGTGGACCAGCGTGCTGCCGACGCCCTCGCGGCCACAGCCCAGGCCGAGCTGGAGCGCCTGACTCCCGCCGCGGTGGAGGCCGGCATCTTGGAGTGGCGTGCGTGCACGCGCCAGGGGGTCCGTACGATTGGGTGGGTCAAGAACCAGGCACTGCTGCGCGCGATGGTGACCACCGCATACGATGGGCACCCGCCGATGACCGAGCAGACCCTCACCGCGAAGCGCGCCCGTGCGAAGCGTGACCGTGAGCGCGCTGCGGCCGGCCTGCCCCCGAAGCCTCCATGGACCCCCTCCGTGTCTCTGGCGTCGGAGACCCTACGTGAGTCGAACGACCCGGACCTGGTGGCGTTCGCGTCATACGGTGAGTGGTCCAAGGTGGAGTCGGCGGACGTGCCGATGTTACGGCTCGGGGGCGGGCTAATCCACACCAAGTACGACATCACCGACACGCTCCGCACGTCGGCGGCCAAGCCCGCCATCCAGAACTGGCGCACGGGGTTGGATGCCAAGCCGGGCACCAACGTCCCGCTCATCCGCGAGTGCGTCGTGGCCCCGCCGGGGTACTGCATCGTGTCGGTGGATATGGCCGGCCTGGAGTTAGCCAGCTTCGCCCAGAACGTCTACAACCAGTTGGGCCTCCGTCGGATGGTGGACGACCTGAACACCAAGGTCGACCTGCACTCACGCATCGGGGCGCGGTTGATGCCGGGCGGAGTGGGGTACGACGAGTTCCGACGGCGGCTGAAGGACGGCGACCGGGACTGCTACTGGTGGCGCCAGGCTGGCAAGGGGTCGAACTTCGGATTCCAGGGTGGGATGTCCAACCCGGAGAAGCACGCCCGGTACTGCAAGATGCAGTACAAGGTCGCCATTACCCCCGAGCAGTCCAAGCGGGCGCGGGCGATTTGGAAAGAGGAGAACCCCGATGGCGCGGCGTGGCTGGAGTACGTCGCGTCCACCGAGAAGCCTGGCGCGAAGACATTCGACGCGGACCTGCCCGGGTTCGGGATGACCCGTAAGGACGTGTGGTTCTGCGCCGCGGCGAACAACCCCTTCCAGGAACTCGGCGCATTCGTGTGCTCCGAGGGTACCATCGCGCTCACCGAGGCGATGTACTTCGCGGGCGGGGCGCTGGGGGACTGTAGGATGTTGGCGCATATTCACGACGAATGGCTCATCCAGGTCCCGCTGGCGCGTCTCGCCGAGGCCGACCGGACGATTCGTGGGCTGTTGACGGATGCGGCTCGACGAGTCCTGCCCGACGTACTATCGTGTGTACCAGAGGCCAAGGCGATGCCGCGTTGGTCGAAGCGGGCAAAGGAAGTCCGCGCCCCTAACGGGGACCTACTAGTGTGGAGTGACCAATGACAGAATCAGGAAACAAGTTCGACGCCAACCGCCCGCGCCCGGACCTCATCCCGTGGAACGAGTTCCACGCCATCGCAGTCGACCACGGTGTGGAATCCACCGCCGAAGGACTCAAGATTTGGTGGTCAGCCAAGCCGTTCAAGCTGGAGCTGTCCATCCCCACCCGTCAGCTACCCGGCATCGCTCGCGTGCTGGCGTTCGGCGCCAAGAAGTACGCCGAGCGTAACTGGGAAAAAGGCCTGCAATACTCCCGTGTGTTCGCCGCGGCCCAGCGCCACGCGACGGCGTACGCGGCCGGCGAAATGTTGGACGAACAGGGTCTGCCCCACGAATCGTGCTTTTGGTGCAACGTGCTGTTCCTGGTCGTGTTCGCCGAGCGTGGCCGCACCGACCTGGACGACCGCCCCGCCCCCGTGGCGTCGGTCGTGACCAGGATGGACCGGCTGAAAGCCCTCGTGGATGGGCTGAACGGATACGACGCGGCCGCCCCCGAACCCACCGCGAAGGATAACTGACGTGCACCCATTGCTGTACCTAGCCATCGGGCTACTGGTGGCTACGGCCGCGTGTTGCTACGAAGACCCCGAGCCCAGCGCATACCCACTGGTTACCATGGTCGTTATCGCGTGGCCATTCGGACTGTTAATGCTGTTCCTCGCGGCCCTCGCGGTAGCTCCCGTTCACCTCGCACGAAAGATTCGGAATCGATAATGACCCCCAACAAATACGCCTACCGCACGTATACCGGCCGCATGCTGGACCTGTCTGCCCCCCGCCCCGAGGACATCTGTCTGGAGGACATCGCCCACCACCTAGCGCGGGTATGTCGATTCGGTGGCGCCGTGCACGAGTACTACTCCGTCGCGTCGCACTCCGTGTACGTGGCCAACATCGTGGCGTCGGCGTCCGGCACCAACGCCCGGCGCAACCGGTCCGCCCTGCTCCACGATGCTACGGAGGCGTACCTGGGGGACATGACGTCGGGGCTGAAGCGCCTCATGCCGGACTATCGCATCCTGGAGGACGAGTGGGCCACGTGTGTGGAGACGCGGTTCGATGTGGCGTTTCGCCGGTGCCCCATCATTAAGGACGCGGACCTCCGGGCCCGGCTGTCCGAGGCCCGGGACTTGTTCTCTGGGGAGTACCCGCGGGAGCTGTTGCTCGGGGGCGAGGGTACGCGGGAGCCGTGGCACGAGGCGTGCTACCCACTGCCCCCAGACGCGGCGGAGTGGGAGTTCTTGGCGATGGCGGACCGGCTGGGGTTGGGGTCGTGAGGGTACTCGCGATAGACCCGGGCGCCAAGCCGGGGTTCTGTCTCACGGTCGACGGTGTGGTCGAGGTGGCCACACACTGGTCAGAGCAGGCTGAAGGGCTGCTCCCCGACGAGCTGGTAATCGAAGGTCAGTTCCCCGGCCCCATCTACCGCAACGGCAAGCGGGTCCGCGTGTCGCGGAAATCACAGCAGACCCTATCGTTCACGGCGGGGCGGTTGTTCGAACGCTTCCCGGCCGAGCGGAAGTACTCCATCTCGCCTGACCAGTGGCGCCGGGTGTTGTGGCCCGGCGCTGTCCGCCTCACGAAGGCGGTCGTATTGGCCCGCCTCCGGCCGGCCTATGGGCACTACGTGGCGGATATCCCCAAGACACATCAGGCGGACGTGCTAGAATCGATTGGCATCGCGGTTGCATGGGGTAAGCTGACGGCCGCGCAGAAGGAGCCTTTCCGTGTCGAATGACGTGTTCACGATATGTGTTGTTCCAGATGTACACACCCCCTATCACGACCCGGTCGCCTGGGCCGTGCTATTGGACTACATCGAACGGGGGCGCCCGGGGGGTGTAGTGCAGCTGGGTGACTTCTCGTCGTTCGACTCCGTGTCCAGCCACCCGCACGACCCCAAGAAAGTCCTGTCACTGGAGGACGAGGTCAAGGGGTCCAACCTGGCGCTGGACGAGCTGGACCGTGCGTGCCGCCGTGGCGGTATCGCCCGCGGTAACAAGTGGCTAACTACCGGGAATCATGAGGAAAGGCTTGACCGATATGCGTTGAAGCTGGCCCCCGAACTCCGGCCGTTTATCGATTGGCGCGACATGCTACACCTCGACCGCCGGGGTTGGAAGGTCGTCCCGTACAAGGAGACGCTGTATATCGGGGAGCTGGGGTACACACACGACGTCGGCCGCTGTGGGGTGAACGCGGCGCGCCAGTCGCTACAGGATGTCGGGACAAATGTGTGCTTCGGGCATGTGCACCAGCTGCAGATAGTCTATCAAGGCACCGTGCGCGGCAAACGTCATGTCGGTGCAACGTTGGGTTGGCTGGGCAGCGCCGAGGCCATCGACTACCGACATCGCGATTTAGTGCGGCGGCAGTGGCAACACGCGTTTGGCGTGGTACATTACCTGTCAGATGGGACGTTCTGGCTACAGGGAATCCCAATAGTGGCCGGACGGGCCATTGTCAACGGCGTCGTGTACGGTGCTAGAAAGTGATACCTCCAATGCACAACATCAAGAAAATCGGGACCGTAGGGTACTGGGATGTCGGCCGTGACGACGAGGGGGATGTGTGTCTCCTGCTGGACGTGGACAACCCAAACTCGACGCCGTTCTACCTGTCTGTGGCTGGGTCATACACCTTGGATGAGCGGCTGGCCGAAATCCGCGCCGCATGCACCGACCCCCGCGAGGCCGTCATCGCCGCGGCCCGGGCGTTCATCGCGGCCGAAGGCGCGGACGACGTGACGTTCGAGGCCCTGGTGTCCGCGGTCGAGCGGCTGGAGGAGACGGAGTGCGACGATGACGAGGCGTGAGTGGGTCGCGTGTGGCCTGGGTCAGGCCGGCATGGGCGCGCTGATGTGCGCCATGCTCAACCAGACCGGCTGGGGGTTCGTGTGCCTGGCGTGCGCGGTGTTCGATATGTGGTACTTGCTGGCGACGTCAGCGCCGCCCGGACCGCGTTCGTAAACGCTTGCCCCGCTGGATTTCCGCCACCCGAGCAGCGTAGGCCTGCTCGGGTGTAGGCTCCACCACCCAGGTCGTGAGCTGTGTGAACCCGCCACCCTGTAGCGCGTACTGGGTGGCGTCGGTGCATTCGTCGACGTACCCTTCGCGATGGTTGTCCCGCTCCAGGTTCCACGGCAACCCCCGCCACTCCTCCAGGACCTGGGCGCACCGACCTACGGACCCCCGTAGCGTGCGCGCATCCAACATGGTCCGGAGCTGCTCGATACGCATTCGACGGGCGCGCTTGTCGACCGGCGTCGCATCCAGGCCATACGACGCCCGGAGCGTTTCGCATATCGTCCGCCCCCCGCCCCCCGCCGCGTCAACGAATATCTCCGTGACGTCATGCTCCTGTACCATCCGCTCCGCGATGGCGGCGAGTCGCGGCACGGTGAGTTCCGCCTCGCGGTAGCACTCCAGAATGTGGGCCCCGGGCTCGGGGTCGCGGGCCCGGAGCACGGACAGCCCCGCGCCGTCCGACCACCCGATGTCGATGCCCATGGCCGTGTAGTTGTCCCGTGACGGGGCCCGCTCATAGAACCCCTCGTCGAGGTCCGCGCACGGGCGGTATATGAGGATGCCCTCCTCCTGCACGCGGTGGCCGAGGTACTCCCGCCGGAACGTGGCGTTCGCCGCGTTGCCGGCGAACCGCTTGGCGAGGGCCTCGGCGATGAACTGGCCCCCGGGCTTTTCGAGATGTGGGTTCTCCGCGGCGGTCCAGGCGAAGTGTGCCCCGGCCTCCTCGCACGCGGTCATTTCATCCTCGTAGAACCCCACGCCCGTATCCGACGGCGTCCCGAGCAGGCAGAGGTCCCCGTCCGTGTCGGCCAACGTGGGTTCGACCACGTCGACGACTAGGTACTCCAGCAGGGGGTCCGCTATCTGGCCGCACTCGTCGACGGCCACGCGATGGATTTTCGGCACGCCACGGACGAGGTTGGCCGAACGACGGTCCTTACACCCCATGTAGTACAATGTAAAACCATTGGGGAATGTCCACGTGGCGTCTGTGCCATTGTAGACCGCCCCCCACCCGAACCGGTCGTTGAACTCCCGTAGGGCGTCCCACCCAATTTTGATGGCGGACTCCTGCGACAGCGCCATGAAAATCGACGACTGGTTGGGGCGCCGGCGCCATTGCTCAACCAGCCACAGTGTCACGGAGAACGACTTGCCGGCGCGTCGGCCGGAACAGTTTGTGCGGCGCTTGGCGGGGGAACTGACGAATCGTAACTCCGGAGGCGTGAGGGCGCGGCGCTCCTCGGGGATTTTGAGGAGTCGAGTCAGGGGCGCTAGCACACAGGAATACTAGCACGGCGGGCCGGCCAGTGCTAGAATAGGGCGAATGGCATACGAACCGGACCTGGCGTGGTGGGAGCGGGATTCTAAGGAGGCCGCTCACAAAATCGTGGAGCTGGAGACCGAGTACTCCAAGCAGTATACATGGAGGCGCGCAAGAGCAAGGCGGTTAGCTGGATTTTATCATGGGCGGAATTTGGACACGCCCTTTGCGAGAGATGCGCGCTTCTCCTGGCGGGATACCCGGTCCGGCACGGACGACAACATCCCTCTGACGCGGAATTACTCGTACAAGTTCGTCGAGACGTACGTCGGCAAAATCGGCGCGAACGACGCGCCCCAGCCAGCACTGATGGTGACCGACGGGGATTGGGAGCTCAAACGTAAAGTCACGCTGAACGAGCGTATCCTGTCCGCGGAGTACGACCTGCGCCAGGGGAACTATGCCAACGTGCACGCCTTGGCCCACCAGGGCCTCCGCATCGCGTGCTCCGCGACCGGGTCCGTGGCCGCGAAAATCTACCCCTGGCCCGAGGAAGACCGCGTGGTCGTGGAGCTCCACGACACACTGGACATGTTCCTCGACGATACGGAGCTGTCGTACGGCACGCCCCGTACGTTCGGCGAGGTTACGTGGTGGGCGCCCTACAAGCTCGCCCGCTCGTACCCCTCGCACTCAACCGCCATCCACCAAGCCGTCGAGTCCCGGAAGGACCGGGGTGGGCTGACGTTCACCGGCCGCACCAAGCGCGCCGAGATGGTCCCTGTATGGGAGGCCTGGGCGGTACGCGTGGGCGACGAACCCGGCCGACACCTGGTCACCCTCCGCAACGGCACGGTACTGCTGGACGAGGAATGGGATTCGGACGAGCCCCCGTTCGCGTTCTTGCACACGGCTCCGGCGCTGGCCGGGTTCTGGTCCACGCCCATGATGGAAATCGTGTTCGACGAGGTCCTGAAAGCGAACGAGATTCTTTTCCGGTGCGACGAGGCCCACACGGACAACGCCCAGCAAATCCACTACGTGGTCGAAAAGGACCTGGTGGACATCAACGACCTGACGGTCATCGACACCATCAAGGTCATCCGGCTGAAGAACCCGAACGCCAAGCCCGTCGTGGAGAACCCCGCGCCGTTCAACCGCATCGATATGGAGCTGCTCCACGAGCACGAGACCGGCATCGCGGAGACCCTCGGCATCGCCGACATGCACACTGCCGCGAAGGCTGAACCTGGACTCCCGTCCGGCGTAGCCCAGCGCACGGCCGGCGAGCGGTTCGACAACCGCCACGCCACCGGCCACCGCGCGTACGTGCAGTGGGTCGCCGTCGACATTGCCCGGCATATGCTCCGGGCCCAGCGCAAGCTGTACGAAGAGAACGCGGCGTTCTCCCGCAAGTGGACCGGGGAGTTTTTCTCCAAGGAAATCGAGGCGAAGGACATCCTGGACCTCGACCTGGAGGCCCTGCAAGTCCAGGTCAAGCCCGTCTCCGAAAAGAAGAACACTCCCGAGGAACGCGTCCAGTACGCGGAGGAGCTGCTGGAGAAGGGCGCCATTCCGTTCGAGGCGTACATCGCGTGCCTGGAGAACTACGACGTGCCGGGCGAAACCAAGGTCATCAAAACCCAGCGGCGCTGGGTGGCATGGCAAATCGACCGCTGGTTGATGTCGAAGGACGAGGAACTGAACGAGCCGAATTTCTATCAGGGTCCTCGGCCGTGGATGCGCAAGGCCGACGCCATGGTGCAGGTCATCGACTCCCTGATGGAAGCCGAGCTGTCGGAGGTCCCGACCGAACGGCTGCAGTACTTCCTCGACTTCATCGCGGAGCTGTCCGCCCAGATGTCGGCTGAGGTCTCCCCGCCCCAGGCGCCACAGCCGGCACTCGGCATGCCGGCGCCCGTGCAGGGCTCGGCCGGCATGTCCGTCGGGTTGGGGGGCTCCGTCGGCGGAGCCGCCCCGCCTGGGATGGCCCCGGCGATGGCTCCGCCTCCCCCGCCGCCCGCCGGCCAATCCGGTCCGCTCGGGCTCTGACATCTCCACCCGCGTGTCCGTTACTAACGGACACGCACACGAACGGGCCGGCCTTATTATAGGTTCGGCCCCCAAACTGAAATAAGGATACCCGCCCCGTATGGCCATCGACTTCGACGCCTTCATCGCCAAGCTGCCCGACGCCCCGTCGTCTGACGCCCCCCGACACGACCACGAGGAGACCCCGTCCGACCCAAAAGCCCCCCGCGACCCGGCGACGGGCAAGTTCGCTGCGGCCGCGCCGCCCCCCGATGCCGAGGGGGATGCGGACTCCCCGCCCCCCGCACCCAAGCGCAAGTCTGTGTCGCGTGCCAATGCCGGGTCGACCGACGCCACGCCAGCGCCGCCGAATGCGACAACACCCTCCAGTACCGCCCCGGACCCCAGTGCGGTCCTCCAGGCACTCCGGGCTGGTGACCTGGACACCATCGCCGACCTACTCGGGGAGGACCCCGCGGGATTCGACGAAAAGACCCCGAAGTGGGCCGCGCGTCAACGGAAAGAGGCCAAAGTCGTCGCCGAGCGCGACCGCGTGCTACGCCAGGCCGAGACCGTCGTCGAGCGCTGGTCGCCCGTGTCTCGCCTCGTCGAGGCCACCCGGTCGGGCCGGCCCGAGGCCCTGCTGGAGCTGGTGGCGCTGCTTACGGACCAGGACCCGGACCAGGCCTGGACTGCGGCCGTGCGGGCCCGTGGGTCGGTAGACCCCCGCGTGCCGGCGCTGACGACCCAGCTGGCCGCGAAGGACACGCGCCTGGCCGAGCTGGAGGCCGAACGCGCGGCCCGCGCGGACGCCGCGTTCCACGAGACCCTCCGCGATGAGGTCGACGTCAAGGACGTCGTCCGGCAAATCGACGGGTGGGAGGCTAAGGTCGCGGATACACTCCGGGATTCCATCGACCCGGACCTCGGCGAGCCGAAGCTGTCCGTGAAGCAAGCAGCCGCGCGGGTAGTCCGACGCGAGCGGGAGGAGTACGAGCGCCGCGCGAAGGTGTTCGGTGCCGACGGCGGTGCCGCCGCGCCGAAGGCCAAGCGGGCCCGCGCCCCGGAACGCGCGGCCGGTACGGCGCCGAGCAAAATCCGCAAGCTGACCAAAGACGAGTGGATTGCGGCTCAGTCCAAGTGATGCTAGGCTGCATCGGTATGTTGAAACCGAAGCAATCGCAGTGTCCTAACTGCCACGGCGCCGGGGGCTACTACTGGGATGCCCCCGTGTATCACAACGAACGCCAGCGCGAATGGGCCTCATGCGGGGCCTGCGTTCATGACCAGTACTATCCTCAGTATCTACTAAAGCAGGGGCCCTTCCTGCCCGCGAAAGACTGACCCATGTCACTCAAATCAGGTTCGTCCAAGGCCGCTGTATCGGCCAACATCGCCACCGAGCGTAAGGCCGGCAAGCCCCAAAAGCAGGCCGTGGCCATCGCCATGTCGAAGGCCGGGAAGTCGTCGAAGGGCAAGAAAAAGGCCAAGAAGTCGAAGGCCGAGTTCGTCGAGTCGTTCTCGAAGAAAGACCCGAAGGCTTACTGACCATGCGCGCCTATTGCAAGAACAATCACATCGTCGCCCGGGACTGTGTCACCGACCACGGCGAGGGCATCACGGTCGACCACCACGGCCAACGCGTCGGCGTGGCTACGGGGTTCACCACCGCGGGCGGCATCATCCTCCTGGACGACCGGCTGACGACGTCCGAGACGTCGCAGGAGCTGGAGGTCGTGGCGTCGGCCACGCCGGGGCTCGAACCCGGCCAGCGGGTCGTCGTGTACATCGGCGGCGACGATGGGGGGATTTCAGCCAACGGCATCTCCGCGTTCCTGTCGTTCGATGGCGTCGAGTCGGCCATCGTGCCGGCACGGTTCGTGTGGGCGGTGGTTAAGGACGGGGAGCTGATTCCCCGCCAGGACGTCATCTTGGTCGAGCGGGACGACGCGGCGATGCGCAAGTACGCGTTCAACTCGTCCCCCATCCTGCCACCGGACTCGCTGCTCGCGACCGGTGCGGCCGCGGCCAACCGCGACAACCCGCAGGAATCCGGGTCGCGCCCGCGCGATTCGGTCACGCTGCAGTACGCGCGGGTCGTACGCACGGGCCCGGACGTCAAGTGCGACGTAGCCCGGGGCGACGTCGTGGCGTTCTCTCCGTCGTACATGTGCACTTCCCTGGTTAGGGTCGTCCGCGGCGCAGATGGCCAGTACACCCGACGCTATTACGCGCTCGTGTCGTCGAAGGAAATCTACTTCGTAGCGTATGACTGACGGCGCGCTCGCCCCCGCCGGCCACGAGCTGACGCCCGCCCTGGCGGACCAGCTCCTGGCCGCGGCCCGTTCGGGGCTGTTCAAAGAGGCCTGCGCACGGTGCGTGGGCATCTCGGAGGACACCCTCGACCTCTGGCTAAAGATGGGGCTTTCCCCCGGCGCGACGAACCCCTATCGCGACTTCGCGCGGGTGTTCGTGGCCCAGGAGGAGGGTCAGCAACTACCCCACATCAACGCCATCAAGTCCGCCGCCGCGGTGGACTGGCGGGCCGCCATCGCGTGGCTGCAGCTCCGCCATCCGGACGTGTGGGGTCCGCGTGCCACGCGCAACGCGTCGGCCGCGTCGCTACGCCCGTCGGACGCCGACGCGGAAGCCGAGGCCGAGATGGTACGGCAGCTGGTGCTCTCCCGGCCGGCGGTGCTCGATAAGATACTGTTGGAGGCGGGGTGGACCCCGCCCGCGCCGGGTGCTACTACACCAGGGCATGAATAAGCCTCACCAGCCGGAACAACTCCCCCTCAAACGCGCTCGTACAACTGCTAATCTGCCCTGGCAAGTCTGCACACGGTGCGGGCTGGTTTACACGAAAGCCCGGGCGTCAGTATCGGCCGCCCGGGCTTCGTGTCCTGGTAAAGACGACCCGGAGCCGTCACCCCAGACGCGCTAACCCCGCCGGGGCCTGCACCGCGGCCGCTACGTGCGACACGTTGCCGCTCGACGTGGGCCCGCCCCCGGACTTCGTGGGGACCTGCTGCTCGTACGCGAGCGCCGCCATGGTCGCCACGTCCTTCCCCATGGCGGGGTCCGCGAACGAACCCTCGCCGTCGAACAGCGCGGCGTATTGGAGCCGGCCCTGGACCGAGACCGGGGGCCCCTCGTCGCGCACCGTCATGTACGCCGCCACGCGGATTTCGGCCAGTAAGTCCGGGTGTAAAGCCTCAGTCGTTTCGAGTAGTTCCGGCGAAATGTGCCCCCGCGCCGCGGCGTCGGCCCAGGCGTCGCGGGGGCGTAGCGCGGCGTCCTCGTACCGGGCGTATTTCACGAGTTGCTCGGTCGACACGGGGAGTTCCCGCATCGACATTGGGTTGGACTTCGTGGTCTGGGGGAGGCGTTCGCGCAGAAACGCCGC
>Ga0070706_100000565_pt1 | contig 43226 bp, 61 predicted proteins | sample KBSK5501metaG_FD_65476 | JGI IMG/M metagenome (GOLD analysis project Ga0070706, IMG submission 65476) | Corn, switchgrass and miscanthus rhizosphere microbial communities from Kellogg Biological Station, Michigan, USA - KBS K5-50-1 metaG | ecosystem: Host-associated > Plants > Roots >... | reverse complement strand
GTAGCCGTAGCCGGAGCCGTAGCCGTAGCCGTAGCCGGAGCCGTAGCCGTCGCCGTAGCCGGAGCCGTAGCCGTCGCCGTAGCCGTAGCCGGAGCCGTAGCCGTCGCCGTAGCCGTCGCCGTAGCCGGAGCCGTAGCCGGAGCCGTCGCCGTCGCCGTCGCCGGAGCCGTCGCCGGAGCCGTAGCCGGAGCCGGAGCCGGAGCCGTAGCCGTAGCCGTCGCCGTAGCCGTAGCCGGAGCCGGAGCCGGAGCCGGAGCCGGAGCCGTAGCCGGAGCCGGAGCCGGAGCCGGAGCCGGACAGTGTGTCGAGCTCGATCGGCGGTGCGCCGCGGATCACTTCGATCGGGTGCATGACGATCACCGGCCGAAGCCAGCGCTCTCCCACTTGTCGGCCGCGCCGGGCGTGCAGGCGACGATGCTGGTTACATCGAAAAGCGTGAGCTCGTGCGCGACCGGTCCGATCTTGCAGTCCTTGTCGGGCCCGATGTTCGCGAGGCCGATGAAGCCTTGCATTGCGGCCGACCAGTAGAGGCAGTTGCGTGCGTTCGTCAGCGCGATCTGTTTGTCGGTGCGCGCGAGCTCAGTGGGCGTCGCGTAGCCGAAGAACACGCCGCGATGCTCGGTGGTGACGACGACCGGGCGTCCGTTGCGCTCGCTCGTCTTCTTGTCGGAGTTGGTCTCGTTCTCTTTCTTCACGTGATTCGTCTTTCGTCTCGGTGTTTGTTGTTTCTTCGTCGGTGGACCCGGCTGGAGTCGAACCAGCAGCGGCGCTCTTTTAGGAATGGACGTACCGAGGAGGTGAGCGAGCGCCGCGTCCCTGTGCAGGCCCTTAGTCGGGTAGGCTCGGCTGATGAAGCGATTGGTCATCGCCGCGGCGCTCGCGGCGTGTGCACGTCCGCTCGAGCCGGGCGAGACGCAGTGCACGACGTCGAACGTTTACGGAACGGCCGTGACGAACTGCAAGACGGGCCAGGCAGAAGCTCCGCCGAAGCCGCGAGGTTGGTGGTGTACGAGTCGCGCTGGCTACGGCGTTTGCTTCCGCGAGCCCGGCGAGTGCGAGGCTGGGCGCGGCCGTTTCAGCGCCGGCATGCCGCCCGGCGATGGTTACGACGCATGCGCGTTTCAACAGACTTCGATCTGCGCTGCGACCTGCTTCGCGAATCCCGCATCGTGTGCGAGCTTCGAGCGAAACAACGGACGCGACGGATCGCAGTGCCGAGCGTTCGAGTAGGGACGCACCCGACCTCATGCCACCAGCTCCTCGACGGTCACGCCGGTGACCTTCGCGATCTTGACGAGCAGGTCGAGCTTCGGTTCGTGCTCGCCGGACTCGTACTCGTTGACCGAAGATCGTGACTTCCCGAGCTTCTTGGCGAGCTGGGCCTGTGAGAGCCCCGCCTTCTCCCGGGCTCGGACGATATTTTTTGCGAGACTCACGAAGCCAACTGTTCGATTATTTCGAACTGGGCGTCAAGTGGGGTGTTCGAACTACGCGGACAGATCTCGAACCAGGATGAGGCATGCCTCGTAACAAGGGCACCTCGTATGTGGTTGACGACGATTGGAGAAATCGCGTCGAGGTGCGTCTCGTAGAGAAGAAGTGGAACCGAGCAGATCTCGCCCGCGAATCTCGCGTCGGCCGATCCACGATCAGCGACTTGCTGAACGGCAAGACGAACGAGTGCGTCGGTCTGCCGTCGATCCACAAGGCGCTTGGCTGGGACCCGCCGCTTCCACCGATCCTGTCGAATGACGCGAGCGAGCTGTTCGGAATTTGGGACCGACTCGATGACGTCGAACGCGGCCGCCTACTCGAACGAGCTCGCGCGATCTACGAGCAGCAAATTGTTGCAGCCGCGCGCAAGACCGGAACGAATCGCTAGCGTCGTCGCGCCACTCCGGATCGTCTTCCCCGAGGGGTCAGATCGCGCTGCTATAAGTACTTCATTACGGCGTAGCCGAAGAGAGGCGATACCGAGTGAAGAACGACGCAGCCGCGACTGACCTGGTCTATCCCGCAACCAAGCGAGTGCATGGCAACGCCGAGAAGGCGGAGTGGGTCGCACTGATGTGCCTGATCGCAAACCGCGACCGGGATCTCTACCGAGAACTCCGCGCCGAAGCATGGGATTCGGTCGTGCGCTCGGGCTCGTGTTCGAAAGATTCGAACTGAGTCGTTGACGTTTGTCAGGGTGTTCGAGTATCTCGAACATATGGCGAACGAGAAATCAGGTGGGGACGAGTTCGACGTCGTCAGCGCGGTCATCCGCGCCGGACACAGCACCTTCGACGCGCAGCCGTTCGAGGAGATGCCATCGGTCACGCGACGCTGCCGGCGGATCTTCGCGTACCGCGGATCGAACCATGCTTGTCCGGTTAACACCACTACGACACACCGCTAGTGCCAGGATGCTCCCAATCACCATCATACAATTCGGCGTAGGTAGGCGACTCGGTATCGACGCTCAAACCCAAGAGCGAGCGGAACGAGTTAAAGGGGTAGAAGCGCCGATTGAATCGGAACGCGAACTCGTTCAGGTATGCCTGCAAATGCGCAGGAGAGACCCCGTGGTGCGTCCCGTTGAGCCACGACTTCAGGTTGGAGAAAACGAGATGGATGATTGGCAGGTAGTCCTCGGCGACTTCGGGCTCACCGCGCTCGGCAACCGCGAGATGCTGATACCCGAGCTTCGCCAATCCGGCGTACCCCTGATGCGCGTCAGTGACGACCATCTCGGTGAGGGTATCGACGTTGGCGGAAACGAAACCAGTGCACGACTTGGCTGTGCGATCGAGAATCACCGCAAGGCGAAGCCGTCCCGCATAGCGTCCGCCTCGCCGTGGCTTGCTCTTGCTATGGCGATAGTTCTCTTCGCTGTCGATCTTCTCGACTTTCCTTTGTTTCACTTCAACTGCGCCAATCACAATCGCTTGATCGGTGACGCCGCGACCCTTGCCGCGCGTGCGTCCGCCAACGTAGGTCTCGTCAACTTCGACGTGCGTACGCAAGCCGATCGGGCCGGACGTGCGGACCATGGCGGACCGGAGCTTGTGCAGGATCTGAAAGGCGGTCTCGTACCGGCTGAGACCGAGCTGGCGCTGCAACTGGACGGCACTCATGCCAGGTGTCAGCGAGCAGACGAGGTATGCCGCCCAAAACCACGTGGAGAGCGGTGTGTGAGTGCGCTCCATGACGGTGCCAGCGATCAGCGAGACGTCACGCTTGCAGCCCTTGCAGCGCAGGACGTAGATCCGCGACGGGCGGATGGGTGCGGCGGTAGTCTTGCAGTGAGGGCACTCGAATCCGTCGCGCCAGCGCACCGATTCCAGGTAGCGAGCGCACGCGAGATCGTCGGGAAACATCCGCTGAAACTCTGGCAGCGATTCGGGAAACTTGGCGGCGAAGTCCTCCACCTCAGTCCTCCTCGGGCCAGGGCCACGGGTCGCCCTTCGCGTACACGCGATCGATCAACACCCACAGGTCACGATCGTTCAGCGCGTTTGCGATCTCACACGCATCGCGGAGCACGATATCGGCCGAGACATACCACCACCATCCCGCGCCGCTCGACTCCAACAGCCGATGGAGCTTTCGACGCGTGGCCCGCTGGCCAGCGTGATAGGCGTAGTCGCCGCTCACCACGTCGCTCATTGCTTGGCCATGTGCGCAGGCGCCAGCGGGTAATCGCTGTCGGTGTCGAGATAGATACCGGCCTTGACGAGGTCGTCGTGGACGGCCTTGGACATCGCGCGATCGAAGGGGTGTCCGAGATTGGGGCCCGCAAACCAGCGCTTGTAGCCGTCGCCCGGGAAGGTGCCCTCGACGAGATAGGCGCCGTGCCGCTTGGCGATCTGCTCCATCTTTTTCGCGGCCTTACGCGTGGGCTTCTGACGCGACACGCCAAACATGTACTCGCTCATGGTCTTGATATCTCCTTGTGCCTATACACTAGCAACGGGTGCCGGTGGTGTCAAGCGGATAAGCATGGATCGAACGCTCCGCGCGCGTGCACGTTGCCGCCGGGTCACGCCGGATCGCACAGCGATCGGACGGGGCGCTAGACCATGGCACTCCGGAATGTGCAGGCGCCCGTACTCGTGTCCGCCGCAGAACCGATCACCGTCACCGTCGATATCGGCGACGCGCTCGGCGTCGGGCTCTCGATCCGCGCGCTGATCAACGCGGGTCGCATTCCGACCGGCTCGGTCGCACCGTTCGATCGTGTCGCCGAGCAGCTCGTCGCAGCAGCGCGCGCCGCGGCGGGGACGGTGGGCCGATGATCGCGCCGGATCCGCGTCCTGGCTACTACTACGTGTCCTGTGAGGACGGCGGTCGCCGCGCGCTCGTCGCCGGTCCGTACGTCGACCACGAAACAGCATTGGCCGACGTCGATCTCGTGAAGGCTGAGGCAGAGCAGCTCGACTCGCGCGCGATTTGGTACGCGTGGGGCACGGCGCGGTCGGAGGCCAACGTCGGGCCCGGCGCCCTCGCGTACGGAGGCCAGCGATGATCACCGCCGACACGATCACCGACAACCAGATCGTCGAGGCCACGGCATTCGATCCGCGCGTGCGCGAGAGCAACGTCGAACTGATCCAGCTCCGCGCGCGAGCGCTTCGCGGGCTTGGCCGCGGCGATGATGTGACCAGCGAGATGGCGCAGGCCGCTCGAGCCCGCTGCGCCGAGATCCTCAACGCGCGGAGGTCGACATGAGTCTCGCCGCCTACTACCTGCGCGCTCGCCGGCACGACGTCGAGCATCGGGCCGCGCTGCTCTACGCGCTCAATCGCTCGGCCGCCGCTTTGATCGCCAGCTTCGGAGGTCGCCCGTGAACGCGGGTGAGTGGCTGCTCGTGTCGTTGCTCGTGCTCTCGATGCTCGTGATCCACCACTACGAGCGGAGGTCGCGGTGATTCCGTTCCGACGTCGTCGGCGACGCGCGATAGCGCGCCCCCGATCCCCCCGCCTCGCGCCGTAGCGAGCTCGCCGGCGACGTCACCTATTCCCGAACCCTGTGGAGAACTCTGTGAACAACGACAACAAAGCACTTGCCACCGTCAACCCCGTCGCCGGCGAGCTCGCGCAGCTCGGCTCCATGTCCGTCCAGGCCGTCGTCGAGCGCAAGCGGAAGATCGGCGAGGTCATGGAAGCGGTGATGAAGGAGGGCGAGCACTACGGGACGATTCCTGGGTGTGGCGACAAGCCGTCGCTGTTCAAGGCCGGGGCAGAAGTCCTCGCGACTACGTTCGGCTTGGCACCTACGTTCAAGATCTCGCGCACGGATCTGCCGAACGGTCATCGCGAGTACGAGATCGTTTGCACGCTCCATCACATCGCGACCGGTGCGGTCGTTGGCGAAGGCGTCGGCGCGTGCTCGACGATGGAGAGCAAGTACCGCTGGCGCCGCGGCGAGCGGAAGTGCCCCGAGTGCGGCAAGGCCGCCATCATCAAAGGCAAGGAAGAGTATGGCGGCGGTTGGGTCTGCTTCACGCGTAAGGGCGGCTGCGGTTACAAGTGGCCCGATGGTGCGAAGGAGATCGAGGCGCAGGAGTCCGGGCGCGTCGAGAACCCGGATGTGGCCGACACCTACAACACGGTGCTGAAGATGGCGAAGAAGCGCGCGCAAGTCGACTGCACGCTCACCGCTGTCGGCGCGTCGGACCTGCTGACGCAGGATCTCGAGGATCTTCCCCCGCCCGCCGATCGGCGAGACGACCATATCGACGGTGGAGCGGCGGCACTGAAGGAAGCGGATCGACGCGCGGCCGCAAAGGGCAACGGCGGTCAATCGCAGTCGCGCGTGAAGGCGACGCCGAACAAGACGATCGTCGAGTCCGAGGTCGACCAGGGGTACGCGCCACCACGCGCTCTCAGCGGCGACGAGATCGAGGACCTGGTGGAGCAGCTCGCGCGGTGCGGCACGGAGAAAGCGCTCAACGAGCTCGCCGCTCGCAGCAAGCCACGCGTCGACATCTCCGGCAAGGAAGCGATCGCGCGCCTGCAGCGCGTTTACACCGAGCAGCTCGCTCAGATCCGCCAGGCCGATGCGACCGAACGCGGTGGCCGCGGTCGACGCGCATCGTAGTTCGCGGTCGACGCGTTCGTTTAGTGGCAGGACGGCCGACTTTCCATCGGCCAACGCGGGTTCGATTCCCGCACGCGTCACGATGGCAAGAGAACCATTTCCGTTGCAGTGGCCCGACGGCTGGCCGCGAACGCCAGCGCACGAACGCATCGACTCGCGATTTGGCAAAGGCATCTACAAGATCGGTCTGAGCATCGCGCGCGATGGGCTGCTGCTCGAGCTCGAGCGCTTGGGGGCGGCCAACATCGTGATTACGACAGACCTTCCGACTCGTCGCGATGGCTTGCCCTACGCCGATAGTCGCGCATCCGACGTCGGCGTTGCCGTCTGGTTCGCCATGCCGAACATCGTTACCGGGCGCGTCGACGAGCGCGTATTCGCCTGCGACAAGTGGCGAACGCATGCCGAGAACATGCGCGCGATCGCGCTCTCGATCGAAGCGATGCGCGGACTCGCGCGATGGGGTGCCGGCGACGTCGTGAACCGAGCGTTCACCGGCTTCGCCGCGCTGCCGCCTGGTAGCCCGAGCCCGGCACCACCACCGAAGAAGCGCCCCTGGTGGGAGGTCCTCGGTATCAACGCGGCCGTGCGCGCCGCGACGCCGAACGAGCTGCTCGCCGACATCGTGAAGATCCAGCACCGCAAGCTGATCAAGAACGCCCATCCCGACGCCGGCGGCTCGCACGAGCTCGCGGCGGAAATCAACGCCGCGCTGGCGGAGGCCGAGCGCGAACTAGGAGAACCATGACCGAAGCACCAGGAAACTACGCACAACTTCCCGTCGACAAGATCGTTCCGTCTCCCTATCAGTACCGCAAGACGTTCGGCGGCACCGAGGACAAGGAACTCGCCGACAGCATCCGCATCCACGGCGTGCTGCAGCCGATCCGCGTTCGGCCCAACGGCAAGCCCGGCACGTTCGAGCTCGTCTTCGGCGAGCGGCGCTGGCGCGCGGCCTGCGCGGCCGAGCTCGACCTCATTCCGGCGATCGTCGTCGACCTCACCGACGACCAGGTTATCGAGCAGCTGATCGTCGAGAACCTGCAGCGCAAGGATGTCCACCCGATCGAAGAGGGCGAGGGCTACTGGCAGCTGCTCAACAAGCACGGCTACACCGAAGAGCAGATCATCGCGAAGACCGGCCGGTCGAAGGCGTACATCTACGGACGCATCAAGCTCGCGAAGGACCTCGCGCCGGGCCCGCGCAAGGCCGTTCTCGAGGGTCGGTTGCCAATGGCACACGCCGAGCTGATCGCGCGCCTCGGCGACGCGAAGCTGCAGGAGCAGTGCACACGCATTGTGCTTGGCAAACTGGACCACAGAGACGACGACGAGATCGTCGACGATCTCGAGACCATCGGCATTCAGCACGAGCTCGTATCCGAGGACGGCAAGTGGGCGCGTCAACATCAGGATGCGCAGCTGCTCAGCTACCGCGCGACGAAGGCGCTGATCCGCCAGAAGTTCACGACGAAGCTGGCGCTCGCGAAGTTCAGTACGAGCGACGCAGGCCTCACGAGTGCAGGCGCCTGCACGTCGTGCCCGCATCGAAGCGGCAATCAGCCTCAACTCCCAGGTCTCGTCGAAGTGAAGGGCGACGACCTCTGTCTGCGCCCATCGTGCTACGAGGAGAAGAATCAAGCGGCATGGAAGAGGGCCGCCGCGTCCGCGAAGGAACGTGGGCTCGCCGTCGTCGACGACGCGAAGAAGGAGAAGGTCTTCGGTTACGACGGAGTGTCGATCACTAGCGACTCGCCGTATGTCGAGCTCGATGCGCAGCTTCCGTACGACCTGCAGAAGTCGCCCGGCTCGAAGGCGACCTGGAAGAAGCTGCTAGGCAAGCGTGCCGACGAGGTGCCGCGCGTGCTCGTGCAGGATGAGAGCGGCGCGCCGCGCGAGCTGCTCGACAAGGGCGCCGCGAAGAAGATCCTGCTCGACGAGGGCAAGATCGACAAGCCGGCGAAGCCAAAGGCCAGCAGTTCGTCGAACTCGAACTACGCCGACCGGAAGAAGGAGAACTCGAAGCGCGAGCTCCACATGGCGGCATTCACCCGCGTGCTCGAACAGATCGGCTCGGTGTCGAAGGCCGGCGACGACAGCGCCGACTACAAGAAGAACCTCGCGTGGCTTCGCTGGATCGGCCGTGCCGCGTCGCGGGTCGTGTGCGAAGCGGGAAGCGCCGCGACCAACGAGTATCTCGAGCAGCTCGACTGCTCCTTTCACGATGACTACGGCGACAAGATCTTCGTCGCGAAGACGCTAGGCGAGGTGCGTGCTCTCGTCGTGAAGATCCTCCTGGCAGAACACGCCGACGGCAAGATCAGCGGATTCCAGTCCAAGCACGACCACGACCTCTTTGACGAGGCACTCAAGCTCGGTGGTATCGACTGGGACAAGGCCGTCGACGCAGCGAAGGCCGCCGCCAAGGCCGAGGAGAAGGCGGACGCCGCGAAGGACGCCAAGAAGAAGGAGCCCGCTAAGCAAGCACCGGCGAAGAAGGCGAAGAAAGGCAAGGGCAAGTAATGGACGAGTCCGACGCCGGCGTCGAGCGCGCCAAGTACCTCGCGAACAAGGTCGTGCGCCTGCTGAACGGCGCGCATCCCGCCGAAGCGATGACTGCGCTGCAGCTCGTCGTGGCCTCGGTGCTCGAGCACACTGGCATCGACCCACAGCTGTTCATGCACCGCGTGTTGGTCTCGGTCGAGCGGATCCGCGCTGGTTCGCTTCCGACGAAGGAGCCAAGCAATGGGTAGCGAGCTCGTCCTCCATCGCGGCCTCAATAAGGGCAAGTGTCGTTCGTGCAAGGCCGACGTCGAGTGGGCCTACACGCTCGGCGGCAAGAAGGCACCGTTCGAGCCGGACGAAAAGGGCGAATACGTCCTCGAGAACGGAACCGCGCGGCACGTCGGTCCGCCGCCCCAGCAGCTCGAGCTCGGCGCTGGGCCTCAGCCGCAGCGCTACACGAACCACTTCGCGCGCTGCCCTGACGCGTCGAAGTGGCGAGGCGAGAAGTGAACGCGCGCCAGTTGATCGCGATCCGCACGCCGTGTGCGCGCGCTGACGAGGCCCTCGCGACCGAATTCTTCCGGGCCATGAAGATCGGCGCGCTCACGCTGTCGACGATCCTCACGGTAAACAAGTGACTCGACGCGTTCGCCGGCGTGCCCGTGTGGCACGCGAGTGTCTGCGTGCATAGTCGCTCGGGCCCGATCCCGTGGGTCTTTTGCGACGAGCGCACGCGCGAGCTGCTAAAGCGGTCCGCGCTCGCGCTGCTCGAAGGCGTCGGGACGGGTGACACGCGTCGCGAACGCGCGACGACGGTGCTGCACGCGCGCCGGCGTCTCGCCGATCACGAGCTCGCCCTGCTTACGGCTGAGTGGTGCGCGATCCCGCCGGTCGACGTCGCCGGCGGCGGAGTTCCCTGGTGACCAGTCGCCGGCGTCAGCGCATTGCGCGCGTCGAAGCGAAGCGGCCCCGCGAGCCGGTGACGGTCCTCCTCGAGACGAAGCCATCCGAGGACCCGACGTTGCTCGCTCGGTTCGATCGGTGGTTGCAACGGCTACTCACTCCCGGGCAAGGTCGGTGATCGATGCGTGCGGTTCTATACGCAAGAGTGAGCTCGGCGCTGCAGCGCGACCGCGACACGATCGCATCGCAGCTGCGCGTGCTGCCCGAGTTCATCGCGCGCATGGGCTGGACGCTGGTGCGCCCCGCCGACACGTACGTCGACGATGGCTTCTCCGCGAAGTCGGGCAAGCTCGCGCAGCGCGCCGGGCTTGCACTGCTGCTGCGCGACGCGGCCGCCGGCGTCTTCGATGTCGTCGTGGTGGTCGACCTCGATCGTCTGACGCGCGCGGAGGACCTCGCCGAGCGCGGCGCGATCCTCGGAGCGTTCCAGCGCGCCGGCGTCAAGATCGCGTCGGCCACGACCGGCCAGGTTCTCGACCTGTCGACATCGATCGGCGATCTGTTCAGCACGCTGCAGACCTTCTTCGCCGCTGAAGAGAACCGCAAACGCCGCGAGCGCACCGTGCAGGGGAAGATCACCGCGATTCAGCGCAGCCGAAAGCCGTCGGGCCCGACGCCGTACGGTCTCGCGTACGACCGCGCGACCGGCGCGTGGTCAGTCGATCCCGTGCGTGGTCCGATCGTGATCGAGATGTTCGAGCGCGTTGCCGCCGGCGAGAGCTGCTTCTCGATCGCGGACGACTTTCACCGTCGCGGCATTCCGCGGCCGCGTGGCACGTGGAGCCGGCATCGGGTGTGGGGCATCGTGCGATCACGACACGCCGTCGGCGAATGGACCGTCGACAAGAAGCGCAAGCTGACGATCACCGTGCCGCCGATCGTGACCGAGGAGCTGTGGCAGCGCGCGCAGGTCGCGTTGCTGCAGCACAAGAAGCGAGGTCTGCGCCGGACGAAGCACACGTACCTGCTCGAAGGCCTCGCGCGGTGCGGTGCGTGCGGATCGCCGATGCTCGTACGCTCCGCGACCGGCGCGATCAAGCCGTCGACTGGCGAGCGCTACCATCCAGCCGCATACGTGTGTCGCCGAAGGAAGCTCGAGCTGCGCGACGTAGAGCGCTGTGAGGCGACCATTATCACCGTGGCCGAGGCCGATGCGCGTGTATGGACCTCGCTGTCGCGCCTGATCCAAACACCTGCACTGATCGAAGCCGCACTCGACCAACGGCGCGCGCAGGCCGACGACCCGCACGACTGGAAGGCCGACGCGGCCGAGTACGCGAGGCGGATCGCGCTGCTTGATCGGTCCGAGTCGCTTCTGCTGCAGCGCCTCAGCCGCGGCACCGTCAGCGAGCGCGCTCTCGACCTCGAGCTCGACCGGCTCGGCCGCGAACGAGACTCGTTGCGCGAGCAGCTCAAGTTCGCCGAAGGCGCAGCGCTGCAGGCGACCACGCACCGCGCGCTCGTAGACGACGCGAAGGCGACGCTCGCGAAGATGGCCGGCGCACTGCCGAACGCGTCGCTCGAGGCCCGCCGCGAGCTCGTGGTGATGTTCCTACCACCGGGCTCGATCACTTTCCACGGACGCGAGATTCAGCTCCTGGCGGAGCCACCGGTAGCGGCAATGTCTCGCGTCGCGCCCGCCTGCGCGGTCTCTCTCGTGGACGCATCGTCTTGGGATGTGCACCACGAAAGCGATCGGTACGAGCCGCTGCGAATCCGCTTAGTTGCTTAGCTGTCGGACCCGTCTGCTAGCGTGATTTCGTATGAAGCTCGACGCAGTCCTCGAGCGCGTTGCTGCAGCCGATACGACAGCTGATCGCGACCAGCTCCGCCGCACCGTCCTCGATACCATCGCTGCGCTCGGCCTAGAGGTCGCGCGCAGCGGCGAGGTCTACAACCCAGCCGAGCCCGAGCGCCGCCAGTACCTGCCGCAGCAGCAGAACGTCGGCTGGTCCGGCGGCCGCAGCCGCTAGGCCCCAACCGCCTCGCAGGTTGCGGCGGTTCCTGCCGCCGCATAATGCTGCATTGACCTTTCGGGCAGCCGTCCTCAATGATGGAGCCGATGCGATCTGCGGCTTGGGTGGTGCTAGTCCTGGTGGTCGGCTGTGATGATGTCCGCACGGTAATGCCCGACGCACCGATCGACAGCGCACCTCTCATCGACGTGCCAACGGGGACGCCCGACTTCTTCGGCGAGGCCTGCGATCCGCCATCGACGCTCGGTGTCGAGGTCCAGTGCCGTCTCGAGCTGCCGTACCCCAAGGCCTACTGCACGCCTTTGGGAATCTGCAGGCCGTTTTGTGAATCGGTGAGCCTCGCCGGCGGTGGCTTCGGCAAGTGCACGAGCGTCGGTGGCGTCGAGAGGTTCGCTTTCGAGACGAGCGCCGCGCGCGTTTGCTACTGCGATCCACCCTAAGCCGCAGCGAGGTACGGCGTCGTCGCGAGCATCAGCTCGGGATCGACGGTGCCGTGCGGGTAGCGCCCGTGTTTGACGTCGTCGACGATGTCGCCCCAGTAGAGTTCGAAGTGCAGGTGGATCGCGTCGGGGTCCGGCGACGGGTTGTGAAACACGCGGCCGATGTCGTGCCCCAGCTCGAGCTCGTCGCCGACGACGTTGCCAGCGAGCATGTCGAGGTGGAAGAAGCCGGCGTTCCAGCCGCTCGGATGCGCAAGCCACACACGCTTGCCCGTCGCGGAGTCGCCGGCGATCACGATGCGGCCGGCGAACGGCGCGATCGACCACGTATTCTGAGGGATCCACCATCGTGCGGTGCGGCCGCCGTCGCCGATCTTCATCGGCTGATCGCCGGCCTTGTACGCGTAGAACAGATCGACGCCGTAGTGCTTTGGCCGATCGGGGTTGCGCACCTTGTGTCCGCTCGTGACGACCGGCTTGCGACCGTCCTGCAGGCAACGCAACGGGAAGCAGCGCTCGCGCGGGAACGGCCGCACCGGCCCGAGGTGGTCGGCGCTCGCGATCCGCATGAGGACTTCGCTCAAGGGCTTGAGGACCTCGGTCCACGTCTTCGAGCCGACGATGCCGTCGCTCACGAGGCCCCGCGCGACCTGGAACTGCCGCACCGCGAGCTCGGTCTTCGGGCCGAACTCGCCGTCGAGCTCGTCGGCGTAGAACCCGAGCGACTTGAGCACGGTCTGCAGCGTTCGCACGTCTTCGCTGTGCGAACCGAGCGCGAGGATCACGGGAACCTCTTCGCGAGCTCGGCGATCGCCGCGGCGTCGTTGCTCGCGATCGCCGCGTGCAGCGACTCGATCTGCAGCAGCACGCCCTGCGCGGAGAGGTTGCCGTCGAAGCCCTCGCGCAGGGCCGCGAGCACGCCGCGGATCGCAGCGAGTGCAGGCTCGGCCTTGTCGCCACCAACGTTCGTCAGCTTCTCGATGGTCTCGAGCGCGCCGATCGCGGCCTCAGCCATCTGCAGCATCGTGCGTGCGGTCATGGCACTTGCCCTCCGGTGAGTAGTGACAGCGCGAGGCGGAGCTGCTCGAACGCGCCGAGCGCGCTGGCCAGGCTCTTGTGGTCCTGCTCGAGCAGCGCCGCGGCCGCGATCGCGCGGTAGACCGCCTCGAACGCGTCGACGACGCCGGCGCGCTTCTCGCGGTAGGTCGTGAGCTCGGCGAGTGCAATCAGCTTCGACGGTGCGTCTCGCGCGATCTGCAGCTGATGCTCCTTGTCCCACTCGACGAAACCGGCTTGTGCGGTCGTCGCGGCGACGAAGGTCGTGCGCAGCGCCTTCTCGCGGGCGCTCGCACCACACGCGATCATCACGCCGACCATCGCGATCACGAGCAGCATCGGCACGCGCGCGAAGCCGCCTTCGCTCGTCGGTGGCTTCGCTTCGCCGCCCTTCGCCATGCCGCGGCTGACGTTGTAGCCGAGCGTCGACAGCACCATCATGATCACGCCGAGCACGCGCGCTAGCGTCGAACCGTCGGCGATCAGCCCGCTCGTGAGCAGCGCGCCGATCGTGTTTGCGAGCAGGGTCAGCCAGAATTCGGTCGTCTTGTAGCCAGGCTTCATGCTGCCCTCCATGGGCTGGGGAAGAAAAGAAACGACAGGCCCGCGATCGCGAGCGCCGCCGCAAGCAGGTTGACGAGCACAGTGCGGACGAGCTCGGCGATCACTCGCTCTTCTCCTCCGCCTCGAGCTGCGCCTTGTCGGCGAGTGCGAGCTCGAACGGCGTGTGGCACGTCGGGCACAGCGGATGCGTCAGCTCTTCGCGCCGTGGCGGGGTGAATTGCGAGTGGATCTTGGAACCGCACGCCGTCGCCGACAGGTCCGGCAACCGCCGGTGCCACGCGCCTTCGTGCATTACTTGCATCGTCAGCTCCTTCGTAGGTACGCGCGGCCGCGCGATGGAGAAGTGCTCGACGTCGACGACCTTGTGCTCGCCACTGTCGAACATCAGCGGTCTCCATCATTGCGAGTGCGCGGCCGGTGGTGCGAGTACTCGCCGACCGGTACGCCGCGCGGCGACGTCTGCACTCGAACGCCCTCGACCGGTGTCAGCTCGAGCGCGGTATCGATGCGCGTCTTGATTGCTACGAGGTCTTGTTGAACCTCGTTGTGGTACTCGACGTCGACCTTCGTGTGCGCGTCGAGCTTGTCGCCGAGCTTGTCGATCGCCGCGGTGACCTTCGCGACGAGGTTGTCGATCGCCGCGATCATGCGCAGGCCGACGCGGTAGAGGATCCAGCCGATGATGCCGGCGAAGATGCCGGCGAGACCGTACTGTGCAAGCAGCTTCCAGATGTTGAGGTCGTCCATCGGTTACTCCTTGTGCGCCATCGAGGCCGTCTTGACGATCCCGCGAAGCATCAGTTCCCCCAGCACGTATAAGAGAAGTCGTTGCAGTTCTGCGCGACGCCAGCCATGTCGAAGCAGCTAAAGACCGGCGCCGACGCTGACCGTGTCACTGTGATCACTTGCGCAGCTCCGTTGCCGGTCGCGGTGCACCACGATCGGTTCGTGAACGGTGTCGAATACGTCAGGGTCGTGGTGGTCGCGCCGACGCTGGTGACGTCGCCGCGCTGATTCCTAGATCCCGTACCGAGGGACCCGGCGCTGAGGGTCGGCGCCCCTCCTGAATTGTTGCCGTAAAAGTTGCGCCAGTTCTCCTCGTAGCGATTGCTGTTTGAGTTGTACCGAAAGCCGATGCAATAGAGCTCTACGAATCCAACGCCGAGAACGGCGTCCTCGCCGTCCGCGAGCTTGAAGCGGTTCGCGGCTACGCTTCCCGTGTTGTTGTGCAACAGCTTTAGCGGCCCGGGTCCGTGATTGCACAGAGTCTTGAGCTCACCATTTAGGGGGCCGGCGATTCCTGTCAGCGTCGCAAGGCTGCTCGTCGTGGTCTCGACGGCAACGAACATCTGAGTGTGGATGTCAGTCGGGTTCCAGTCATTGGTGGTCGAGCCCGACGTCAGAGCCGCCGGAACGATTCGATCGATCCATTGCGGCTGCCTGATCAGCGCGCCTCCGTTGGCCGAAAGTCCATGATCGAATGTAGGAGCCGTCGAATTCGTGAACGTGACGACGCCTGCCGCATTAATCGCTCGGGAAGCCCCGAGTAGCAGCGTGGCCCCGTCGTCGGCTGTCGAACAACTCGCAGTCAGTGTGCCGGTGCCGTCTGCCCATGTCGGAAAGCAAGTTGGGATAGGCCCACCGCTCGATCGAACGCCGAAGGCTTCGCCCGTCCACGAGACGATTCGCCAGAGGCTATCCGTAGCGTCGTAGCGAACGAGCACGGACCCATTGCTCGCGATCGAGAGCGCCATCGCGCGCGGGGTGAGAAACCGATTCGCGGACGTCGATCCTGAATCGATATAGTTGAACGTGAGGTTGCCGGAGCCGACGTTGTGGATGATGTGGACCTCGTCGTGCCCGGACGCCGGCGCGACCAGGCCTCCAAGGGCCGAGTTGCTTGCGTGCGCGGTGAGGCGATAGACGAGGTTGCGAGTGCCTGGGTCGTAGTTTTGAGTTGTGCCGCTCGCGAGCGCGCTCGGAGTCGTAACGGAGCCCAGTTCGATGGGGCCGTCCAATGTCGTCGAGCCCGTTACCGCGATCTGCCCAGCCCGCAGATCCTCGATCTCCGTCGGCGTGAAGATATTGACGTCATCGTGTGCGATCGCCGTAGCCACAAACGCGGTTACCGCCGCGACAATCACCGTCAGACCAAGACGTGCACGAAGAGGCTGGGTAACGGAGCGAAACAACATTGCGGTCTCCTATGTGAGGTCTTCGACGGTGATGAGAAGCTTGTCGCCGGTCGCCACCGGCGCCCCCGCCTTCACCTGGATCTGTGTTGTCGTGAAGCCGGCGATCGGCGCCCAGTACTCGCGGTGATTGCCGCTGACCGTGCCGCCGTCTTCGATGTGCACCGTGTAGCTCGTGCTCGAGCGTGTCGCTGGCAGCGCGACGTTGAACGTCGAGAGGCCATTCTCCGAGCCAGTCACGGTGAACAGGAAGCGCTGAACCGGCGAGCTCGGTCCGTCGGTGGTCGGCATGTGTGACATCAGCCCGCGCTCCTCTCTTGCGACGGCGTCGGCTGCTCGCGCGACACCGAGCCGAACTGCGGCGACGCGGTCGGAGCTTGCGTGCCGCCTTCGCTGCCCTCCTCGGCTTCGAACTGGCCCTGCAGCATCGCGAGCACGCGCGGATCCATCGCCGGATCAACCGGGATGTCGGAGAAGATCGAGAGCGCGAGCCGGCGCTGGTACGGAAGCTTCTGCAGCTCGCCGAGCTGCTCCATGATCTGGCGCTGCACGTCGGCGTAGAGCTCGGGGTAGACCGTCTTCATGGTCTCCGCGTCTTCGGGCGTGACTTGTCCCGACGCGAGTCGATCGATCACGCCGTACGGATCTTCGACGGCCGCGGCGTAACGAGCCCAGCCGCGCATCAGCATGTCGGCCGGCTGCCACTTCGACCCGAGCGACATGCCGGGCAGGTCGGGCATCTTTGGCAGTTTGCCGGCGAGGAACGCGTAGCCGTCAGCCTTGTTCGTCTCGACGCGATCCGCGAGCAGAGGGCTGACTGCGTGAAGCGGAGCGAGCTGCGCGGCGAGCTGCGCGCGCTTCTCCGGTCGCATCTGCGGCTTGCCGTCCGGGCCCGGCGCGGTCAGCGCGCGGATCTCCGCCGAGCGCGCGTTGTAGAGGTCAGCGAGCTCCGCCGGCTTCTTGCTCTTCTTCTCGCGCTCGTTGCCGAACGCGTAGCGCACGCCCGACAGCACCTTCGTCGCAACGACCGGCGCCACTGGCGCGACCTTCTCTCCGACGTTCAGGAACGTCTGCACACCCTTCGATGCGCGTTCCGCGGCCGCGGCCGAGCTCGCGCCGAGCTTGCGAAGGATCGGCGCCGCGACTCGAGCGACGCCGGCGACGGCACCGAGGCCCGGCAGACCGGCGACCATGCCGAGCCCGTAGCCCATCGCCGCATCTCCGAGCGCGTCCATCGCGCCCGCACTCTTCGCCGCGGCCGGGCCCATCGCCATGTGGTCCGCGATCGCCTCGAGTCGCGCCGACGTCGGCTTGCTCGAGACCTCCGCGATCTTCGCCTGCAGCGCGCGGTTCTTCTCGAGAGCAACCGACGCGTAGTCGAGCGCGGTCGCGCGAGTGCCGCTCGTGTCGCCGGCGAACTTCGTGCGCAGCGCGTCGCCGTGCTTGTTGACCAGGTCGTCGAGCGCGGCCTCCTGCTTGCGCAGTGCGGACAGCGTCGACTTCGGGTTCTCCGCGAGCGCCTTCGGGTCGTCGAGGATGTTGTCGAGCTGGCGGTCGGCCTTGAGCGTGCGCTTGCCGATCGCGCGAATCTCGGCCTCTTCCGCGTCCTTCGTCGCGAGCCAGAGCTTGTTCTGCTTCATCTCGCCGCGCAGCGACTTGATCTCGTCCGCGAGCTCGGCGCGCTTCGGAACACGCGCAGCCTCGATCGCCTCGAGCTCGAGCTTCTGAGCGGTGCGCAGGCCCTTGCGGTCGAGCGTCGCGAGGTCGGCGCCGGCGTCGACGGTTGTGTCGAGCCCCTTCGCCGCGATCTCGTCGAGCTTCTCCTTCGCACGCGACAATCCCTTGCCGAGGCCCTTGCCGGCGACTCCGATCGCGCCGCCCGTGGCTGCGCCGAACAGCGCGTTCGTCCCGATTACTGACGCGACGCGCTCCATCGAGAGCGGGTCGTCGGACAGCGCGAGCTGGCTGACACCGGCGCCGGCGCCGAAGAGGGCGCCCTCGGTTCCCGCCTTGACGCCAGCGCCGGCGAGCTGCGCGAGCGTGCCGCCCTCCTCGAGCCCGCGCGCGGCCGCGCCGCCGAGCTTGCCCGCTGCGGACGCGGCGCCGAATGGATCGGCGATCGCGCCGATCGCGCCGCCGACGATCGTTGCGCCCGGGTTATCGCGGCGCACCTTCTCGTGGTACTCGCGCTCCGCGCGCGTACCGAGCTGGTCGATGAGGACGTCGGACGCGCCGAACGTCGCCGTCGACAGGCCCTCGCCGATCGCCGCGTTCGCCTGCGCACCGAGCGACGTGTCCGGGCCCGGCGTCGTCTCGAACGTTGAAGCCTCGCCGGCGGACAGCGGCTTCCAGCCGCGCGCGATCGCGGCGTCGACCTGCTCGTCGGGAACGTCGACCGGCGCCGCGTCGACACCGGGTGGCCGCAGGCGCACGCTCATTGCCCACCTCGCATCCACGGCGGCAGCTTCGATTCGTCGATCGCGTTGATCTGCTGAATCGCGGCGCGCTTCTCGGGCGGCAGTTTGGCGAGCACCTGATCGAACAGGTCGGGCGCTTCGATGCGCACGCGGTTGAGAACGCCGAAGGACACCGCTTCGCGATCGCTGCTCGCGGCATCGGCCAGACGCTGCAGCGCGTTCGCCGCATCCTTGCCGCCGCTCTGCGCGGCCTTGATCGCCTCGAGCACACGCTTGTCGTCGTCAGGCGCGAGGCCCGTCGGGCCCGACTTCGCAGCGTTCTCGGCGGCCGCCGCGGCTTCCTCATTGGAGACGCCGTAGAACGTCTTCTGGATCGCCTCGCCCGCTTTGCCGCGCTTCGCGCTCTCGCCCTGCTCGATAGACGTCTTGCCCTGAATCAGCGGCCGCGACTCGGGCAGGTCGGCGAGCTCGGGCGGCTCGTACCGCTGCAGCGTGCGTCCCTTCGGCATGACCGCTTCGGCGCGAACCTTCGCGTTGAGCTGCTCGACGATGTTCGAGCGCGCGTTGCGCAGTCCCGGCAGCACCGAGTCACGCCACTCGCTCGGATCCGCAGTGCCGATCGACTTGTTGATCAGGTCCATGTCGGGCCCGGCCAGTACGCCGAGCTCGTCGGTGTTCTTCTTCTCGAGCTGCAGCGACGCCATGTCGCCGGCGAGCTGGCGCTTGACCGGGCCGTTGACCCAGTCGCTCTCCCAGCCGCTCTTCGTGCGCGCCGCGATGATCTTGTCGATCAGCCGGACCGCGTTGTCGGCCGAGCCCTTCGACTTGGCGAGCTTGCCCGCGAACTCCGGCGTGCGGAACTTCACCGGGTTGCCCTGGTCGTCGACGATCTCGCCGACCGCGAGCTCGCGGTTGCGCTCCTCGGCCGCGGTCTCTTGCGTGACCTTCGTGACCTGGCCGCCCTTCTGCTTCGCCTCGAGCCACTTGTCGTACTGCTTCGGGTTCATCGGGATCGGCGGCACGAGCGCGGGATCGGTGACGCCATAAAGCTGCCCGAGCTGCTCGGGCGTGTACGTCGTGCCGGCCTCTGCGGTCGCCTTCTTGTCCTCGGTCTTCGCGCGCAGCAGATCCGCGTACGCTCGCGTCGCGTCGGTCTTCTCGCCGGCGACGTTGTGACGTTGCGTCTCCTGCAGCTGCGCGATCTCGCGCTGCTCCTTGAGCGCGTTCTCGATCTGCTTCTGTTGGGTGGCCAAGTACTTCGCCGCGTGCTCGGCGCGCTTCGCCTTCGCCTGATTGATCGTGTCCATCACGCGCAGCGCCGTCGTGCCGCGCGGATCGAACTGCTGCACCTCAGACTCGAGGCGGCCGATCACGCCGTCCCACGCCGCGAGACGTGTTGCTTCTTCGGCTTTGTAGAGGTCGCCGGCGCGGGCGACGTTCTCGCCGAGCGCGCCGCGTTGGTGGTTCACCTCGGCCAGCTTCGTGCGCTGCATCGCGGCCGCCTGGTCGACGAGACCGCTCACGGCCTGAAGTCCCACGTTTCCGTGGGGCGCAAAGCCACCGATGATGGAAGCGATGACGCCGAGCACCTTGCGCCACGTCGGGATCGCATCGAGCGGATCCTGCGACGCGATGGTCTTCGCATCCGCGTCGAGCTCGGCTGCTTTCTGGTGCGCAAGCTTCACCGAATCGGCGTAGTCCTGCGCGTTCTGCTCGGCGCGCTCGCGCGTCTTCGCGCTCTCCTCGAGGAGGCGCGTCGCCTGGAAGTTCTGCTTCGCGCCTTCGATCTTGCCGCGGATCATTTCCTGCTGTTCGAACGGCAGCGTCGTGAGCTTCTGGCCGTACTCGTCGCCCGTCATGTAGTCGTCGGGCAACTCGGGCTTGCCGGACGTCTGGCCGGGCCCGACGTAGTCGCCGGCCTTCGGTGTCGGGCCGACGCCACTGATCGCGTCGACGTCGAGTTGTGGCGTCGTCGAGTCCGACGAGAGCGTAGGCGCGACCGCTTCGACTGTTTCGGTCGTCAGCGCCGGCGGGAACGCACTGCGCGGCACCTCCTCAGCGACAGGAGCGCCCGGCAGCGCGATCCGCGCCTTGTCGTCGCGTGACGGTGGGGGCGGAGGCGGTGGAGGAGGCGACGGCAACACCGTCGGCGTCTCCGGCCCGATCGGGTTCACCTCGAACGGTGCAGGCGCCTGCACGTCGCCCATCGCCGCGCGATAGCGCGCGTCGAAGTCGTCGTCCCAGAGGCCAATCGGCGCAGGCCCGTAGGGATCGTATGGATCGTTCAACGCCACGCCTACTTCCCCTTGCCCTCGATCTTCGCGACGCGCTTCGCGAGCGCTGCGAGCATTGCGGTGTTCGCCCCGGCGAGCTTGCCGCCATCCACCGCCTTGCCGATCGGCGTCTCGACGACCGTGTGCTTGAGACCGGCGCGCTCGAGGTCCTGCGCCATGATCCCGACCTGCTTGCCCTTGCCGTGCTTCTCGTCGCGGTACTTGTACGCGAACGCGCGCAGGCCCTTCAGCGCCGCGTTCGCGTCGTCGTCACCGTCTTTGATCTCTGTCTTGAGGCGCTTGTCGGACATCATCGCCAGCGCTCCGATTCCGGCAGATACAGCGCCGCCGTACTTGTCCATCCAGGTGCCCTCGGGCTTGCCACCGCCGTAGGCGTTGACCGCGTTCTGTCGCGAGCCGAGCGCCGCCTGCAGGTCCTGCCCGCGCGCCCCGAGGATCGCGTCGTTCCATGCTTTCTGCGCAGCCTGGCGCTCGGCGATGCCGGCCATCGCTTGCTGACCGGAAAGACCGGAGCCCATCTTTCCCATCTGGATCGCAGCCGTCCGCGCAGCCGCCGGCTGGTTCGACGGCGACGCTGATGCTGCGTACGAACGTTGCGCGGCAGTGTTCTGCAGAAGGCCCTGACGGAGCTGCTCGCGCGACACCGACTCTTCGCCGGTCGCGAGGCGCCGCAGGTAGTCGCGCGCTTGCTTCGACTCTTCGGTCATTGCGCCGTAGTTGCCCTCGCCGACGCCGGCGAAACCCGACGCGGCCGCGCCTTGCTGCTCCAGCATTTCGCGCTGGCGCTTCGCGGACTCCGACTCGGCACCCATGAAGCCGAAGTCCTTCGCTGCGCTGCTCTTGACCTGGCCCGGCCACGTGAACGGGTTCAGGTCGCTCCATTCGAGTCCATCGCCGAATCCCATCGTCGTCTCCTATTGCTTCTGCAGCGCCGGTAGCCGCGGCGCCTCCGGCTTGATGCCGAGGCGGAAAGAGAGTCCAGTCAGACGCAGCGCTTCGCCGGTCGGTGCGCCGACGCCGCTCGCGTTGACCGCGGTGAGGCGGATCTTGATCGCCGACATCTTCTGTTCAGAGGGCCCGTGTTCGAGCTGCTCGGGACCGCCGACAGTCGTCGGCGACGGCGTCCACGCTGTGTCGTCGATGAACGTGTCGTCGTAGTCCATCGCGACACGAACGCGAAGCTTGTGCGCGGAGCGGTACTCGCCGAGCGTCTGGAACCACCGCACGCGACCGTAGCCGGCGAGGTCGTTCAGCTTGATCCAGCCGGTCTCGAGGTCGAGGCCGTAGTCGAGATCGGTGTACTCGGTGAGCTGCGTGCGCGGCCCGGTGTCCGTCAGCACGACGTGCCGACTGTTCCACACGCACGAGTGCACGCCGTCGTCGACCGACCACTGCGCCCACTGCCCAACGTTCGTGTCGAACATCAGCATGCACGCCGGCGAGACCGTATCGTTCACGACGATCGGCGGCGGGATGATTCCCGACGAGAACACGCCGCCACCTCCGATGGCCACCGGATCGAACGCGGACGAGACGAGGAAACGCACCTGGTGCTGCGCTTTCATCACGTCGGCTGCGAGCACGGCGTGACCGTCGAAGTCCTTCACCTTGTCGCCGATGTACCGGATCGATTGGCCGTTCGTGATCTGCCAGCCCTTCCACGACTTGAAGATCACGCCGTTCTCGGTGACCGCGATCGACTCCTGGTTCAACGCGCCGACCTCGCCCTGGATGCGCTCGGCCTGGTAGTTGAAGCCGCCACCGGTGTTGTCGAGGCCCTCGCCGTCGATGCGGTACACGGCGCGCTCGCGGAACACGAACAGCGTCTTGTTCAGAAGCGCGAGCCCGGTGATCGGGCCACCAGCGGCTGGGATCGGGATCGAGAGCGCATCGTTGAACGACGCGACCTCGTTCGGGCCGCGTTGCTTCGAGTACATGACGAGGTCGGGCTGGCCGGCGATCGCCGCGATGAAAACGCGAGTGTCGGTCGCCTCGACGAGCTGGCACGGCGGCGGCGCTACGCCCTCGAGCGTGTCACCGGGCTCGGGGTCGCCGGCGGCCGCGGCGAGCGTTGCCTCGGGGTAGCTGTCCGTGAACGCCGCGGCCGTCGTGCCAGGTACGTTCTCGATGTAGCGATTGTCACCCGTCGTGGCTGAAGGATCGACGCCAGTGACGAGCTTGAAGTCCGCACCCGGCGGTGCGTTGACGGCGGTACGCCAGAACTCGATCGCGATGTTCGAGCGCGGGTCGCGCTTGAGCGTGTGATCGAAATGGTCGAACGTGATGTCGACCTCCTTGCTCGCGATCTGCGTGATGCCCTTGAACGTCGCCGTCGTCGATCGATCGACCTCGCCGGCCGCGTTCTGCCAGCGCAGCGTGCTCTTGTACGAGTAGCCGCCGGCGACCATCGTGCCGGCGCCACCGTCCGCGACCGTGAACGCGAACGGGAACTGCAGGAAACCGACCTCGGCCAGGCCGACGCCGTCGTACTGCAGCAGGCCGAGCCCGCTGGCGATGTACATCGTGCCGCCCGACCGAGCTGCTCGTCGAGCTCGGTTCGAGTCGAACTCGATCATGATGTCGACCGGGTTGCGATCTGCGTACGCCGGGAACGAGTGCGCGTCCGTCGAGATGAGGCGCATCTCGGTGCCGCACCATGCGTAGCGATTCGTGTCGGTCGACGCGACGCCCGGCAAGTAACCGGCACCTGGTCGGCCGCCCGCACGCATCCACGCGGCCTTCGCGAACGGCATGCCGTCGTCGCGGTAAAGCAGGTAGCAGTTCTGCAACGCCGCGGTGAAGAGCGCGTTGCCCGAGGTATCGGTCGCGCTCGAGGTCGAGTCCGTCGCGTACCAGACGTAGACCTCGCTGTCGTGCATGAACGCGCGCGAGGCGAGCGTCGCGTAGTGCGTCGACGCCGTTGTGCCGACAGCGGCCGCGCTCGAGATCGTGTTGCGAAAGACCGACGAGAACGTCGCGCCGAGGTCGTCCCAAAACACCGCGGCCTGCGAGCTCGTCTGCCACGCAGCGGTGAGGTTGAGCAGCGGGAAGCCCGTCGTGCCGATCGTCGTGTTGACGGTTCCGTCGGCGAGCCCGGACGTCAGCAGGTCGCCCTTGATGTCGGTCGTGTTGTTGCGAACGACGAGCGCGATCGGAGCGCTGCTCTCCCACGCGACCGAGATCGGGCCGGTGCACGCGCGCGCCTTCGTCGTCGACGACGACACCGCCGGCGCCGACGTGACGAACGCGACCTGATAGCTCGTGGTGACGGTGCGGCGCATCGCGACGACGGCCTTGTCGAGGCCGGGGCACGCGACGGCGTCGTAGTTGGCGTTGAAGTTGGTCGCGAGAACTGTCGTTGACGCGCCGGCGAGCGCTGCGCCCGGATCCGCGGGATCGAGCGCATAGACGAGCAGGTTGCCGAGGCCGTCGGAGAAGAACAGCAGGATCTTCGACTCAAGCGCGACCAGGCGCGGCGTGACCGCATTGCCGGGAAGCGCCGTGGGCGACAGCACGATCGCGCCGGTGTCCTTGTCGCGCGCGGCGACGTACGTCTTGTTGCCACCGGTCTTCGAGACCGTCCACGCGGTGACGATCACGCCGTCGAGCTCGGCGCGGTCGCACGTGATCTGTTCGTCGGTCGTCTGGAAGACCGGCACCTGGTCGACGGCGATCGCGAGATGCTCGTCGCGCAGGTGCCACTTGTCGTCCTGCGCGTTCTGGCTGTAGAGCCACCGGTTCGCGAAGAGCACGCGCTCGTCGCCGTTGGCGAAGACGCGACGCATGCCGCTGCCGAGGATCGTGCTGCCGTCGAAGAGCTCGTCCTCGATCTCGCCGAACGGATAGCGCGTCTGCACACCGCCGACCTTGTCGAACTGGGCGTCGAGCAGCTCGTCGAGATCGGGCGGCTCGATCGAGCGCGGGTCGGCACTCTGATTGAGGCCCGCGACGAGGCGCATCGTCCACGTCTGCCAGCTGAGACCGACGAAGCTCACACCAGCACCACGTCGAGCACGGCATCGCCGCCGCTCGCCCGGAGGACGGCGAACTTGTCCGGGTTGAAGTTACTGTCGCGAACCTCCTCGATCAGCGCCGCACCTTGCGGCGGCGACCAGAAGACGCGCGCCCGACGGCCGAACATGTGCGAGATCGGCGTTGCCACGCCATCGGCGAGCGCGACGTCGGTAACGAGCTTGCCGAACGCGAGCGGCTGGCGTTGCAGCTCGCGAACGGCGTCGACGACGGTGCGAAGGAAGCGCCACAGCTCCTCGGGCTTCGTGCGCTCGTCGATCGGCGTGCTGGGCAGCGTGATCACCGTGGCCACCACTCCCCGTCGCGCAGGTAGGGCGGCCGGCCTTCGACCGGCGTGCGGCGCGGCTCGTTGAAGGCCTTCAGCGCGGCCCACTCCATCAGCTTCTTCTCGTAGCGATCGCGCTCGGCGAGTGCAAGCTGCGCGTTGCCCTCGAGCTCGCCGTGCGCCTTCACCGCGACGCCCCAAATCAGGAACGCGGCGCCGTCCGCCGTAACGACGTCGACGACCTCGCCGTCGGCATAGGCCGACAGGTCCGTCGCCTGCGGGATGTAATAGAGCTTGTACGTGCCGCTCGACGGCTTCGGGTACAGGAAGATCTGATCGTCGATGTGCGAGAACGCGAGCGCGTCGCCCGTGCGTCCCTTGTACATCCACTCCTCCTGCGCCATCAGCTCCTCGAGCGGCCACTCGCGACCATCGGGCAGCACGCGCGAAAGCCACACGCTGCCGAGGTGGTCGTCGGGCTCGTCGTAGGAGTCGGCGCCGGTTGCCGTGATCGTCGTCGACGTCTCGAAGTACCGGTAGCCGGTGCCCGAGACGACGCCCCACAGGTCTCCGTACTGCTCGCTGATCAGCGCCTTGAAGTCATCGTCCGTACGAGCCTGGTTCCTCTTCATGTCGACTCGCCGTCGACACCGGAGAACGAACTCGCCCATTGTCAGACGATGCGGCATCGCGCTCCTACTGCGCGACCGCGCTCGCTGCGAACACGAGCGTCACGTCGAGGTACTGCAGCGCCGCGAGGTCGGCTGCAGCGAACGACGAGTTCCACACGGACATCTCGAGGTAGCCGAGCGCCGAGCTCGTCGGCGCGACGAAAACGCCGCGCGTCAGCGTGTAGCCCTTCACGGCGCTCGGCGTGTCGGCGCCGAAGGCGTAGCCGCCGATCTTGACGAACGCGCCGGGGTGCTCGGCGAAGGTGGCGCGATAGACGCCGCTCGCCGTGCGCGTGAAGGTGATGCCCTGCCCGTATCGCTTCGTCGGATTCGCGGCGCCGGTGCCCGTGAAGCTGCACTCGTACTCGCGCTTCTCCGCGAGCGAGGTCTTGTCATCATAGAATTGCATGTCGTGCTCCTGTGGGAAGGGGAGAGCGACTCGCGCCGCCCTCCCCGGTTGATCGGCGCGCGACTAGCGCTCCCAGTGACCCATCTGCACCTTGTAGACGCCGGCCGCGGACTGCGACGGCGCGTACAGGTGGAGCAGGAACTTGTCGTTCGGGCCGAGGATCACCGGCGGCATCGGGATGATGTGGTGCGTCGTCGCCGTCGCCACGACGTTCGCTTCCGCGAGCGCCGATGGACCGAAGACGAAGAGGTACTTGTCACCCGTGAGCGCGATCGCAGGACGGAACACGCCGGAGCCCATCTTGCGCTGGGCCGAGGTCGGCGCGGTCGCCACGTACGGACCGCAGTCGATCACCGACGCATTCGTCGTCGTCGACTGCATGTTCGGGTTCACCGTGCCGAGCCGCACGAGCGTGCCCGAGCTGTAGCGCACGCCGTTGTCGCACTCGGCCGCCCAGTTGTCGGACGTGCCGCTCGCGCCTGCCGTGATCACAGAGATCTGGATCCAGTGCAGGTACGTGCGCTTCTTCGAGCCCGCGACGTCATTGTTCGACACGACGAGGAACGGCTTCGTGTAGAGGTCCGCGAGCACGGGCGCCGCGTGACCGGCGACCGTCGTCGCCGCATCGATCGTCGGATGCTGCGAATAGAAGTACGTGCCCTCATCGGCGAGCGCGTGCATCAAGCTGCCGATGAGGCTGATGTGCGACGCATCGCCGTAGAGCGACGCCGAGCGCGGCGGAACGCGGAGGTTGTCGCCGGGAATCGGAGCCGGCAGTGCTCGTGAACCAAGGAGGTCGGTATCGGTCGCCATTGTCTTTCTCTCTTCGGGGAGCTCGTCCCCGTGTGTGCTGTTGGGAAGTGGTTGGTGGGTTGTAGTTTGTGCGGGCTAGGTGGCCGGGCGACCGACGCCGTGCGACGCGGTGTCGTACTGGACGTAGTTGCCGATGAAGCGCGCGCGCGTCTCGAGACCGTCGGTCGTCGACGTGCGCAAGTTCGGGCGGCCGTCGTCGCGGATGAAGTGGACGAAGTTCTCGTCGAGGTGCTTCAGCGCGTGCGTCGCCGGGTTGAAGATGCGGAGCAGGTCGTAGACCGCGTCCGGATCCGACATCACCTGCAGCGTGCCGCCGGCGGTGATGATGGTGATGTACTGGAACCCGACGTCAGCGGTGCGGCCGGGCATGAACTCGACCTTCGCGCCCAGGCGCTTCACCATCGCCTGGAACACCGTCGGGAACACGACGCACTTCGAGGCGCCCTTGCCGATGATCGACACCTCGACGGCGAGGTCGCCGGCGAGCTCCTCGGGGTACTGGTTCGTGTTGTCGATGCGCGAGCCAGCGAGGGCTTCTGCGTCGACCGAACGATCGATGCCGCGGAACGAGTCGCCGGCGGTCGGAACCGCGAGCGGTGTCGAGACACCGAAGCCCTCGATACCGGTGGCGTTGCCGCCCTTGCGGAAGAGGTAGTCGTTGTCCGAGAAGCCGCTGATCTGCGACGCGTCGTTGAGCGTGATCGTGCCGTTCGTGCGGTTGAGGCCGTCGACCTTCGTCGAGCCCGACCGCGGTGACGCGCCGGTGATGTTCGTCGACGCGATCACCGTCATGCCGCGCTTGAACTTCTCGACGTCGCGCCGGTTCGTCAGTGTGATGACGTTGCCGGCCGCGCTCGAGCGGCGGCCGCGCATACCCGAGCGATCGCGCTGCAGGTTGAACGCGATCTCCGCGCCGAGCTCGTCGAGGATGCCGTCCTGCGAACGGGTGACGAGATCGTAGAAGCTCGCCTTGCCGCCCTTCGCGCGCATCATCGATGGGCCGTCGAGCACGAGGTCGCCGTACTTCGTGTACGGAACCGCAGCGGGCTGGACACCCTTCAGCGTTTCAGCGACGTCCTGTGCCGTCGTGAAGTCGTCGGCGATGCCCTGCGGGTTGCCCGTGGTGATCGAGTAGTTGAAGTCGATACCGTCGAGCCCGCCCTCCTTGGGGATTTGGTCGAGTGTGAGGTGGTCACGCAGCGCGATTTCGGTCGCCTGGCGATCCGAATAGCGGTGCTTGTAAATGTACGGAACAGAAGTCGTTGAACCTGCGACGGCAGTCATGGCCGTGTCCTCCGAGAGCCGCCTCCGAGGATTCGGAGTGGCGCCAGATCAGCGTTTTCGCCGTCGGTCGCTTCGGCAGGACAGGTTTGGTCGTCGTCGCAAACAGCGCGCCTTCACAGCGCGCGAAACGTTTAGTCGTGCTCGGGGTCGAGCTCGCCGCGGTCGATCTTGCGCAGCCGATCGATCATCTCTTCGCGGCTGGGGATCAGCGAACCGTTCGAGCCGTTCTGCTTCTTCGGAGCAGTCTCGGTCGTCGCGCCCTTCTTCGTCTTGTCGACGACCGCGATCGCGGGCTTCTTCTTGCCCTTGTCGGTCGTTGTCTCGGTCGGTGCTTCGGCGAGCTTCGCAGCGAGCTCGCGATCGCGCGCGAGGATGGTCTCGTACTTGCGCGTGACCTTCTTCGGGTCAGCGAATTCGCCGGCCTTCTTCGACAGGCGATAGGCGACGCGCTCGAGCGCGCGCTTCGTGCTCTTCGGCTCGAGCTCGAGGCGCTTCTTGACGAGCGGCGTGTCGTCACCCACAGCCTTTGTGACGCGGCCGAGGTACTTCTCGACCACCTGGTTCTGCTGCGCCTCGGTCTTTTGGCTCGTAAGGTCGCCCTCGAGCTTCGCGAGCCGCGCCTCGAGCGCGTCGTTCTTCTCGCGGAGCTCGCGGTTCGCCTGCATGCGTGCGACAGCCTCGCGGTTCTTCGGGTCTGCGGCGCCGGTCTTCGACAGGCCCCAGAGGATCTTGGAGACGTCCTCGAAGTCGTCCTCGGTATAGCCGAGCGCCTTGAGCTGCTTCTCGATCGCGCCGGTCTTGCGGCCCTTCAGCTTCTCGAAGGCCTCGTACTCCTCGAGCTTCGGCTTCCACTCGGCGACGAACGCGTCGCGCTCCTGCGCGAACTGCTTCTCGCGAGCGGTCGCCTGATCGCGAACCTTCTTTTCGTACTTCTGGACCTTCGCGAGACGCTTCGCGAGCTCGGGGTCGTCAGCGCCCTCCGGCTCCTTGTCCTCGTCGTCGCCCTCGAGGTCCTCGTCTTCGTCGTCGGCGTCGAGATCGTCCTCGTCGACGACTTCGTCAGCGTCGTCAGCGTCGTCAGCGTCGTCGAGGTCCTCGTCGTCATCGTCGCGATCGCCGGCGTCGACTTCGTCGTCCTCGTCTGACTCGACAGCCGCCTTCTTCTTGCCATCTTTCTTCGGCGCCGGGGCTTCGGCTTCGTCGTCGTCGTTCCATGCGCCCGAGAGGAACGCTTCGCGATCGCGAGCGTCTTGCTCCGCGCGCGTCAACAGCTTCGGCTTCTCGGCCGCGCCGTTCGTTGCCTCTGGCGCTGCTGCTGCTTCGACGTGCTCGTCAGCCATGCACGTCAAGATCTAACAGACGTGGCATCGGCGCGGATAGGCGATTCAGGTCGCCCGGGATCTCATCACGACGCGCGGAGCTGCATCGCCTGCGGTGCGAACGCTGCAACCGGCGGCGCAGCCGGCATTTCTGTCGGCATCGGTGGCATCGCTTCGGCGCCGGGCATCGGTGGCGCCATGTTCTGATTCGCCGGGGCCTTCGTCGACTCGATGTAGGCCGCCTGCACGACGAACGTGCGCAGTGTCTCGAGGATCTCCTCGGGTGCGCCGTCGACGGACCACTTCAAGTACTCCTGCTGGCCCCGCCACACGCACATCTTCAGGTTCATGAACGGCTCGGGCATGATCACGCGGCCGTCCGCGATCTCGTCGAGGCAGTACTCGACGCTCTCGAGCGCGGCCGTGTAGAGCGAGAGCTCGCTCTCGAGGTCGGGGTGGCCGATCAGCCGGCGCGCGCTTTCCTGCGAGATGATGCCCGCCTGCGCGAACTCGATCACCATCTGCATGCGGCCGGCCGGCGTGCGGTTCAGGTTCGAAGCCGGCTGCAGCTGCACCTTCACGTCGCCCATGTCGACGTCGGCCCACTTGATCACGCGCGAGCCAAAGCGGCTGTGGCGCGTCATCTTCGGCGCCTTCGCGCCGAGCTTCTTGCAGACCCAGAGCACCAGCCACACCGTGTCGATCACGAGCTGCTCGAACATCGCCTCCTGCAGCGCGTGTCGTGTGCTCGTCTGGTCCTTGTACTCGCGCATCGCAATGCCGGAGTCGATGCCGGGCGGCTTCGCACCGTGCGTCGCCATGCTCGTCTGACCGAACTCGAACTGCGCTGACTGGCGAAGGTCGACGCGGCTGTTGTACGTCTCCGCCGACACCGCGGTCGGCGTGACCGTGTGCGGGTAGTCGCCCTTCACGACGGCGACAGCGCCGACGCGGCTCGACTTGACCTGGAGGTTCGCATCGGCCGGGCGCACGTACGTCGTCGGCAGCGCGCCGTACTCGAGCTGGCGCTCGATCTGCCAGTTGCGCTTGTTCAGCGCGCGCTGGATCCCGGCGATGCGCTCGGCGCCGCCAATGCCGTACCAGCTCGTCGTGCGCTCGGTCCAGACGCCTACCGCGTACGGGAAGAGCTCGTCCTCCCACTTCTCGTCGAACAGGTCCTGCCCGTTGATCACGATCGTGTGACGTCCGGGCCGATAGCCCTTCTCGCCCTTCTCGCCGACCGGCAGCCGAAAGCTCTCGAGATAGGTGACGTCGTTGCCGCCGGCGATCAGCGCGCGTGCGGACGCTCGCCAACCGTGGCGCCAACCCTGCTGACGCGCGCGCTCGATCTCGAGCTCGTACTTCGGGAACCGCGCCATCAGTTCGTCGGCGTCGCACGTGACCCACTCGTGCATCTGCTTCGGCGTGCGGCCGTCGCGGCACTCGTTAGGGTCGACGATGATGTTGTCGACCAGGACGTGCTCGACGATCGGCTTGCCGAACCGCCACGTCGTCTTCGTGAGCCCGTTGCCCTTCTTCGAGCTCTCCTTGAACGCCGAGCGACACTTCGGCATCACGCCGAGCTTGATCTTCTGCTCCTCAGCGTACCACTCGAGGTGCCGAGCTCGGCGCTGCGTCTTCCAGTCCGCGCCGTCCGTCATCACGCGCGCCCGCACATCGGTCGTCGAGATCGCTGCTGCAATCGAGTCGACGTTCGAGGCGATCGTGTTCTCACTGACGTTGGCCGTCGCGTCTTCGCTGTCGTGTGCGATCGGCGTGTTCGGATCGTAGAGGACCTCGAGCTTGACGAAGCGATCGAACAGCTCGCCCTGCGCCTCCTCCATCTTCCGCACCGCCACCGAGACGTGCGTGTGCACCTGGCCCTTCGAGGCCTTCCACCACAGCATGGAGTCGACGACGTCGGCCATCAGCGTTCTCGTTTCTGGTTACCCGGGACGCGGGTGCGGCCGAACGTGTCCGGGTCGTGGAATGGATCGCTCGGCTCGGCCTGGTCGTCGCCGGCGTTGGCGGCCGCCGGCGGCGCCTCGGGCTCGAGCGGTTCGAGCTCGAAGCTGATCGCGTTCTCGAGGCTGACCTTCCTATACCCGGCCTTGCGAAGCTTCGGCGCACGGTCGATCAGCAAGTCGAGCAGCTCCGCGGCGGACGCCTTCGTCATCTCAGTAGTCCTCACTGTCCCCGAAGGTCGGGTCGGTGAGCAAGCCAGCATATTCGTCGCGCCCAACAGGAGAGATCTCGCCAGCGGCCACCATCGCCTGCAGCACCGTGTCGGCGGGCGCGGTCGAATCCTGCGCCACCACACCGGATTCGAACAACATCTGGTTTTCCTTTCGCCCGTACACGAGCGTGTCGGTCGAGTGGTTCGCCTGCGCTTTGTTCTCGATCAACCGGCCGTGCGAGTCCTCCGCCCATTGCAGCTGCTGCAGCTGCTGCTCGAGCGGCGAGTCCTTGATGATGAAGATGCGGCCGTCGACGAAGTCGCCGTTCGTCAGCTCGATCGCGCCGACCTTCGACATCGGATTGCGGTCGGCCTTCTTGAACCGCACGCCATAGACGTTCGCGAGCTCGTCGATGGTGGTCTGGTCGGAGTCAAACACCGCACCGTCGGGCCAGCCGATCGTGCCGTAGATCGATTCCTTCTCCGGGCTCGACGCGTTGAGCTCGGCCCCGATCAGCATCTGGGCCCACTGCTTGATGTACATCTTCGTCCGCTCGAAGTAGAGGACGTGCCAGATCCGGCGTTCGATATCGCGCGGCGAGAACGCAAACACGTTGAGCGCGAACGGATCCGTCGAGCCCTTGTCGCCGGCGACCACGAAGCGCCAGTCGCCGAACTCTGGGTGCAGCTCGCGCAGCTTCTCGAGCGCGATCCTCAGCCCCTGCAGGCCCTCGAGCTTCAGCTCGCCGAACGGGTCCCACTGGTTCCACGGCCTGCCGTCCTCGAGGTGCGGGCGGTACTGGAACACCATGCCCGTCGCGTCGGCCGCCCAGATCGCTTTGTACTCGCGCAGCCAGATGGGGTTCTTGTCGCTCCACCGGTTGCGCTTCTTGACGCGCAGCGCTTCCTGCCAGTTGTTCCAGAGCGCTTCGTAGAGGACCTTCGCGTTCGGCAGCTTGACGACGTCTTCGTTCGTCCAGTGAAACGAAACGTAGCCGTCCCAGCCCGGGTGCTTGTCGAGCTCGGCGTACGGCACGTGCAGCGGGATCGGGTTGCCCTCTTCGTCGGGCTCCTGTGCGAACGCTTTCGGCCGCGTGAAGTTGTAGAACGGCCCGGCGAGGATGTGACCCGGCGTGCCGGCGAGCACCATCGTGCCGTTGCGCTCGCCGAGGCGCGGACCGATCGAACGATCGAGGAGGTTCTCGAGCAGCTTCGCCTTGTAGAGCGAGGCCTCGTCGCAGTGCACCTCGTCGAACGGCTGACCGCGCAGCTTGTCGACCTCGCCCTGGTCGTCGAGGCCGACGAGCTTGTACGTGGCGCCGGTGCGTTTGCACGTGCACAGCAGCCGCGTGTCGTTAAACGTGAACTCGTCGAAGATGCCGTAGAACTCGAGCGAGTTCTTCAGCGGCTCCCACATGAGCTCGCGCGCCATCTCGCGCGTGGGCGCGATGTAGAGCAGCTTCGCGCGGCGGATCGACGTGAGCTTGATGATCGCGCGCGCGCGCATTGTGGTCGTCTTGCCGCCGCCGCGGCCGACCAGGAGCGAGATGAAGCGCAGGATGCAGAGGACCGCCCAGCGCTGGAACGGGTGACAGTCCGCGACGACGCGCTCGCGGATGTCGTTTGCCCATTCCTCGTCAGGTGAGAGGACGCGCTTAGCCGCCTTCTTCCGCGAGTGCGGCTTCGCCGGCTTGCGCGCCTTGCGGCTCATTTACTCCAGCGGCTCGAACATCGCCCACTCGCGCGGGATGTAGAACGTCCTCGTCTTCACGTTCGGATCCCGCGATCGCCGCACCACGCGATACAGCAGCACCTTCGGCAGGAACGTGATGTCGGTGTCTTCCCTCGCGCGGAGGATCCCGATGCCGCCGTTCGACTCGGGGAGCGGCAGGTCGCGGCCGTCCTTCACGCAGAAGCGCAGCTCGAGGACGGGAACGCCCTCCGCGCCGGCGAGCTCGGTGACGAGCGGGTGCGTCGCCTTGGCGACGGGCTTGGTGTTCTTGTCCTTCATCGTTTCCATCGGTCACTCCTTGGCTCTGGTTCAACGTACCCGACGATGCGGGCGTACTCTGGAACATGTTTCGCGAAAGGGATCGCGCGCTGCAGCTTCGGAATCACCGACGTCCAGCACGTGTAGCGAAACGCCGAGGCCGGATCGATGCCCATCGCGGCGAAGAGGCCGCGCGCATAGCCGGCGCGGCGGTACGCCTCCTTCACGCTCGTGAAGTAGACGATCTGCGGCGAGCTCGCCGGCGACGCGGTGATGAAGCCGTAGAGGAACGAGGGTTGAGTGTTCTCGTACGCGACGATCGTCTGAACGTCTGGCCGCGCGAGCACCTCCTGAATCTCGGGGTGCATGATCCTTGCCCAGCGCTTGTCCGCAATCATGCCGGCCGAACGCGAGCTCTTGAATCCGCGCGACCACATCGAAACGACGAAGGGCGCGTCCTCGAGCTCGGCCGGTCGGTAGGCGATGGTCAACGAGCGGTCTCCCAAGCACTGATCGTCGCGATGCTGCCCTTCACGGTCAGCGTGCCGTCGACCTCGAACCAAGCGCTCGGCCTGCCGTCCTCGTCGTCGGCCGTCGCCTTCGGCCGATAGACGCTCTTGATCTGGCAGTCGTCGAAGCGGACCTCGGTGACCGCGAGCTCCCACGCGTCGGTCGCGACGCACCACACGAGCGGCGCCGCGCCGTGCCGGTTGAAGTGCACACGCATCCTGCCGACGAACGTCATGCTAGTCGCCTCCGATCGGGCGCTCGTGCACCTCGCGCGCGAACGCCATCACGTCTTCCTTGCGCTTCTCTTCCCAGATCTTCGCGCGGTCCTCCCACCAGTCGTAGAGCGGCTGACCCTCGCCGACCGCCGTGGTGTCGGTCCACGTCTTGCGCTCGGGCTTCTGCGACTTGCCCTTGATGGCCTCGACGCGACGTACCGTCGTGAGCGGTGCGGAGATGCGCCACTCGCACGGCTTGCTGCAGAGAACCTCCTCGCCATCGCTATTGCGCACCGCGATCGGGATCGGGCACTGGATGACGTCCGGCGCGTCGCCGGCGTCGTTGCGTTCGACGTCGAGCTCGAAGCGGCCGTGTTCTTCGCACTCGTACTCGGCCGCGATCGTCTTCGTGCGGCCCTCGCTGCGGTACTTGCGGATAAAGGTCATGCGGGTAGTCCGATCTCGCGCCTCGAGGCGCGGCAGTACTCGGAGCCAGGCTCGTAGAGCCGGCAAATCGTCGGCCGCCGGTCGTAGATCGCGCACGACACGCGCTCGCCCGGCTTGCCGTTGAGAAAGCCGCACGTGCCGTCTGCACGCAGCGGCGTCGCAAGCATCTCTTCGCCGTCGCGCTTCACCGGCACGAGCCGGCTGCGCGAACGCTTCGACATTCGCGCGACGTCCTCGGCCGTGCAGTTCACCCACGTGCCGACGACCGGAAGACCGAGCGCGGCCCGCGTCGAGTCCGCGATCGGGCGCGTCTGGCAGCACGCGCCGCACGGCTGGCAGTGCTCGCCGGTGATGATCACGATGGCCGCTCCGTAATCTCGAAGATGTGCACGACCAGGCCGCCGCCGCTGAGTCCGGTCGCTACCCAGGTCGCCTCCTCGTGATCATCGGGATCGCACCACTCGCCGTGGTTGATCACGACGTACTTGTGCTTGCGGATCGGCGCGCCCTGCCGACCCTCCACGAAGAGGACCGGCACTTCTTCGAAGTTCGGCTCTCCTTGCGTCATCACGAGCTTCGGTTTCCGCTCGAAGGCGACGTGTCGAATGGTTCCGGGGTCGCGGATGCCGATTTCGAAGCTGCCGATGACGACGGGGATTGCTACGACGGTGACCTTCACGATGCGGCTCCTTGTTTTTCGTGCGCGTAGTACGTGCGGAGCAGAACGTGCTGATACGGACTGTCGCTCACGTGCTGCATGACGATTCGGGCGTCGTCCTTGACGATGTGGACCGGCGCATCGAGGAACCAGACGCGGCCGCGGCCATGGCGCTCCGCGATCAGCGCGATGTGCGCCCGAATGCCGGCGATCACTTCGGGGCCGGTCGCGGCCGTATACAACGGATGACGCTCGAGCTCGATCCGTTCGTCGTTCGGTCCCCGCACGAGGATAGTTCCGGTGAACGCGCTGTCTTTTTGAGGCTCGAGCCCGTGCCTTTCGAGAGCGGCGGCTACTTCGCTTTCGATCTCGTGCGCAAAGGGCGCATCCGGGACGACGTCGACGAGCCACCTGGTGGTGATTCCAAGGTCGGTGAATCTATCTACTGGTCCCTTCATGCGAGTCCGCTCCTCTTGCTGCCGATCAGCTGCAGCTCGCGCTCGAAGCGCAGCTGATCAGTCTTGTCCAAACGTCGAAACCACGTGAGCACGAGCTCGAACGTGATCTCGTCGAGCCGCCGAGCGCGCGCGGCCTCCGCTTTGCGCACCGAATCGGCGATCGATCCGGCCTTCTGGGCGAGGTAGGAGATGCGAGCGGCCTTGTCGTACTTGCTCTTGCCCGCCTTGCCCGCCTTGATCTTCTCGATCTCCTCGCGGATCGCCTCGATTCCGATGTGCAGAACACCGATCGCAGCGTCGAGGACGGTCTCCGCAGTCGGTTCCACCCTTTTATTTGCAGTTTTGGCCATGAAATCTCACGATCGCCGCAGCGCGCCCGTAATGGGTGGGGCCGTCGCGGGTGTATCCCCCGGCAGGTCGAGCTGCGCACTTGGCTCAGACTTTGCCGTCGAGCCGAGGTGCTGCTTGCGATTGTGCGAACGTATGCGATGACAGTTCGCACACACGACATCGCACTTCGCGATCTCATCCGCGATGACGTTCCATGACTTGTTGACGAGGTCAGAGACCTGAGCTCGCTTGGCGTTCGCTTCCCGATGGTCGAAGTCCATAGCGCACGCCGGGAACTTGTCGCCGCAGTCAGCGCACGGAGTTGCCTCCTTGATCGCTGTGATTGCTGCCATGTTCTCGAGCCGTCGTCGCTTGTGCTGACGAGCTCGCGACCGGCGTTCGCTCGGACTCTTCACTTGAGCGGCTCGCACTTCTCGAGCGCGTCCTCGTAGAACGTGCCGAACTTCGGTCCATCCCATGAGAACTCGCGGTCGAAACCAGCCTCTGAGCGAGCAAGTCCCGTTGGGCGCTTCTCGAACCACACGCACTCGACAGCGGTCGACAGCTTCTGGCCGTCGCTCTTCGTGTACGTCTCAACGCTCTGGACCGTCATCGGCCAGCCGCCGGTCTTCAGGCGCACGACGTCGCCCGGCTTCCACTTGAGCTCGACGTCGCTCATGACGCGGCCTCGACGACCGCGGTGATCTCGTCATCGCGGACGATCAAGTACTTCTCGCCGGCGAGCGTCACTTCGTGGCCCGCGTACTCGTTCGCCAGCAGCACAACGTCGCCGGGCTTCGCGCTGACCTCGAGCCGCACGCCCTTGTCGTTCATGCGACCGGGCCCGACCGCGAGGACCTCGCCGCGCAGGTTCTTCGACTGCGCGTCGTCGGCGATGATGATGCCGCCCGGCGTGACCTGCTCGGGATCGCGCCGCTTGATGATGACGTTGTTGTGCAGAGGCCTCAGCTTTTCCTTCATCTCGTTTCTCCTAGTGCTTGTCGGTTACAGGTTCGGCACACACGCCCGCCCTCGGGCGTGATCGTTCCGTGCAGGCTCAAGTCGTGCCCCAGGGGGCACCTCAGGCGCTTCCATCGGTAGTGCGGGCTCTTGCGACGCTCGTTCTCGGACCGCGTCACCGGCTCGGCGTGGTGCGGCGCGACGCAGTGCGAGCGCCTGCACATGTGGTCGAGCTCGCGCGGCACGTCGTGCTCGTCGACGCCAACCGGCTCGACCTCGGCTTCGTACACGAGGCGCTGGGCCTGAGCCGGCTTGCCGCCGCGCCACTGCAGCGCTCGGCCGTCGCGCTTGTCTCGAGCTCCGGTCCATAGCGCACAGCCGAAGGTGCGGTCGATCTCGATCGGCCACCGCGCCTCGAGCTCGGTGAGTAGGACGACGGCGGTCACTTCGGCGTCCTTCCGAGGAGCCGAAGCCCGGGATGTTTGAGCGGTCGCCGCATGTCGCGCTCGTCGGAAATGCGGGTCCGAGGACCGCGCGCGTTCTTGTAGTCGCGCCACCACCGGTCGAACGCGAAGCGCACCATGCGCCAGAACTGATCATCGCGCTCGCTTGGATCGAAGAGCGCCCGAGCCGCGCCCGAGAACGCATCCCAGGCGCGAGTTCTCGACATGCCGGGGTATGGCACCGGCGGCCATTGCCATGGCTCCTTGCTCATGACGCTAGCCTCCGTTTGCGCGCGCCCTGCTGTCGGATGTTCACGAGCTCGAGGCGACCGCGGCGCAGGCGCCACGCGATCGCGTAGACGATGCCGCGCAGCTCGACGCCGGCGGGCAGCGGTGGCGAGACGACGAGCCCGTGCTCGCCTTGGTAGACCTGGTGCGCGATCACGTGCGGTCCTTCTGGATCTGTGCGAGCGCCTCGCCGAGCAGGCGCCTCGCGATCGACGCGTGGATGCGCGCACGCTTCACGTCGTGCGCCGCGATCGCGAGCTCGACCTCGTCGATCGCGAGCTTGATGCTTTGCTGCACGGCGTCCGCACGCGAAAGCCGGCCACCTCGAGCCCCGCGAAACCGCTCGTGCGTGTCGCGTTCGCGCTTCACGCGTCGTCCTCCACGAGCGAGGCATCGTTCGTGTACGTCACGATGATCGCCGGGTCGTACTCGCGCACGACGATGAATGCTCCCTCCTGGCCTGGCGCCGCATACATCTTCGTCACGAGCAACGAAACGATCCGCGAGTCGTCATCGAACGCGAGGCCCGTCATCGAATCGAGCGTCGCGCGTGTGATCTTGTCGATGTCGGGCTTCGACGTTGGCGCGATTGGTGCGGAGGGCGAGAGCCGCCCGGCGTTCTTGCCCTTACCGTAGTGCCCACCGGGCCGCTGCATGCGGAAGTGCAGCTCGACGTGCAGCGGCTTGAGCACGAACACCGCCGTGTCGCGCGGGCCGAGCTTGATGGACGCGGCCGCGCGCACGCACACGTCCCAGGTCTTCAGCTTGGCCTCGTTGACCTTGCTGCCGCCCGGAATGATCATTGCGCGGCCGGTCCACTTGTTCATCACCGCGCGCGAGCTGCCCTTCGGCGCCGGCGTTCCCAGAACGTTGAACGAGATCATCGCGGCTTCCTCCATCCCTTGGGATCGGGCGTGCGCCGATCCCACTCGGGGCGCTCGTGCTCGCGGCGCGGGATCTCGACGCACGAGCCGTCGTGATCGCGATGCAACATGCACCACGTGCGCTTCGTGCACGGAAGTACACGCAGCGCCGTGTCGGCGCCATCGTCGCGCCCGACCAGGTCGACTACCTCGATCACCAACTACTCCGACTTCGCCGGCTTCTTCTCGGTGACGCGCTTGACCTTGGCCTTCGCCTCGCCGAGCGTCGCCTTGTACGTCTTGCCGTCCGTACCTTCGTACGGGTACTCGGTCAGCCCGTGCTTCTTGAGCATCGCCGTCAGGAAGTCCTGCGCAGCGCTCTCGTCTTCCTGCAGCTCCATGCGAGCGTCGCGCGCTTCGCGATACGCCTCACCCGCCTTGTCGAGCTCGGGGATCGCGTCGATGCGACCGGTGCCCTCGATCTTGAGCTGCTCGGGCTTCTGCTTCTTCGGTTTGGTCTTCGAACCCTTCTTCGTCATCTCGGTATCGCCTCTCTTTGTCGGCTACGCCTTCGGTTGTTTGATCCAGAGCGTTCCCATCTTGAGAAACGCGCGCCGATCGCACGCGGCCCAGAACGCCTTGTCCATGAGGAGTGATTGCGGCCTGTCGTTCTTGCTCGGCACAACGCCCGGCGGTGGCTTGAAGTCGAGCCGATCGTCGAAGTCGAGCCGGATGTGCAGATGCACGATCAACAGCCGCCACCATTCAGGACTGTGGTCAGCATTGACCATGAAGCCCGCGCCCGTGATCGTCCGCGTCGCGCGAGGCTTCGACTTCTCCTCGTGGAGCTTCTCGGCGAACGGCAGCAACCCCGAGAACGGGCCGTTCACGTACGTCAACCGGATCCACGGGAGCTTTAGCCCGTCCTCCCCGGTCTCGAGCGAGTACATGTTCTCCGCGATCACGAGGCTGTGTGGGTTGCTGCATGGGTCGGTGCCGAGCTTCTTCGGCAGCGCCTTCACGATCGGTTCCGGCGTGCAGTAGGCATCGCGATTCGGTTCGTCGCCCTCGTCATTCTTGCGAGGCCGCTTGTCGAGTCCGGCGTCCTGCAGGGTCGGGAGTTTTCCCGGCTTGTCTGGGAAATGCTCCTGCACGTAACCTGCGTACTTCATCGCGACGAGGGCCGTGTCTTGATCAATCCCGGCTTCCACGAGGAACTCGCCCCAGCCCTTCGCGTTCGGCCCGCGTGCCGGCCACATCCTGCGCGCGGCGATCAGGTGCGTGCCGAGCTCTAGCCTGCGCGCGGCGACGAGATCGCGGTACTTGATTTCCTCGCCCTCCGCGTACTGCATCGTGCGATATGCCGTCCGCACTTGCTTCAGCAAGCGGGCGCGATCGAGGTCGACGATTGGGGACGCTATTCGGACGACCGTCTTCATCATCACCAGATCTCCGTGGTGGGCCCGTTCCACGACGCGAACACGCGTCCCTCGGGCCCGTTGTTGTTCTTCACGACGAGGACCTGCGCGGTCGACTCGAACTGCTCGGCCGTCGGTGTGCTCGGGCAATACGCGTCGCGCGCGCACGTCCGTTGGCAGGTGCACTCGTAGTCGACGTCGCGCTTCGGGTCGTCGTAGTAGTACGAGCCGCGGTACGGCGCGACGATCAGCCGCGCGACCTGCTCGAGCGCGCCCGATCCACGCAGGTCCGACTTCTGCGGCCGCTTGTCGGGACGCTTCTCGACGTCGCGGTTGAGCTGTGACACGAGCAGCCATGCGATGTCGTCGCCCGGCGCGGCCTGGCCAAAGACGTTGATGATCTCTTCGAGAGCTTCGTTCTCGCTCGCACCTTCGCGCCGCTTCAGGATCTGCAGGTAGTCGACGACCACCAAGCGCGTCTTCAGCTTGCGTCGGTGCTTGCGAACCGACCGCACGATATCGACAGCGCTCAGCCCGCCGCGATCGTCGAGTCGCCATAAGTGCGAGCGCTGCCCGTACCACATCATCGCGTGCGAGATACGCGAGGACTCCGCCGGTGATAGGTCGCCGGTCTTTAGCTTCTCGATCGCGACCTTCGCCTTGCGCGCGATCAGCCGGTCGGCGTACATGCGCTCGCCGCCCTCGGACGAGTACACGTCGACGCCGAACCCCGCCGCGACGGTGGCCTCGGTCGCCGCGAGCGCGAGCGCGCTCTTACCCATCCCCGGGCGGCCCGCGATCATCGCGACGTCGCCGAATGGGTAACCGCCGATTTTCCGGTCGAGCGCCTTCACGCCGGTCGGCGCACCGAGCCACACGACTTCGCCGCGTGCCTTGGCCGCCCACTGCTCCTCGAGCTCGCGCACGCGCCGCTTGATCACTTCGCCGATCGGGCCAGCGGTCTCGACGCGGCGATTCTCGATCTTCGACAACGATGCGAACGCCATGCTCACGAGCTCGTCCGGATCGGCGTCCTCTTCGTAGGTCTGCTCGCACAGCTCGCTCGTCGTCAGCGTGAGCTGGCGCATCTGCGATGCCTTGCGCACGAGGTCTGCGTACGCGAGCACGTTGTCGACCGTGGGCACGCGGAGCGCGAGCTCGCCCAGGAAAGCGATGCCACCGACCGCGCCGAGCTTGCCCTTCTTGCCGATCTCGGCCTCGAGCGTGACGACGTCGATCGGTTGCTGCGCGACCTCGAGGTTACGCATCGCCTCGAACACGACCTTGTGTTGGTGGTGGTAGAAGTCGTCGATCTCGAGCGTGTCGAGCTCGGCCAGGACCTCGTTGCGCAGGATGACGCCACCGAGGATCGATGCCTCCGCGTCGAGGTGGTGTCGGAGTACGCGCCTGGCCATGACTAGAACGTCCTCATCTTGCGGATCGGTTGTTCGGGCGCGGATTCCTTCGCCGATCGCCGCGGCTGCGCGGCCTGCGCGGGCGAGAGATCCTTCGCGATCGCGAAGCTCTTCGCGTCCCACATGCGCGCGGGGATGAACCAGCGCAGCGTCTTGTCACGCCGCGCCTCTGCGGCCGCAACGTCAACCCTGTTCTTGATCACCTCGCCCGCGGCCCTGAAGTCAGCGGCGTCGTCCTCGGTGAGCTCGTTGATCCGACTCAGAAGCAACTGCGACTCGATGCTCGATGCCGGCGGCATGGCCGCCCAGCTGCGCGCGTGCGAATCGATCCCCTCCGCCCTCAGCTCGTGATGCTTGAGACAGGCGTAGTTCCATGCGTCACCGAATAGCTTGCGCCTGCGGTCGTCGCGCGACCGAGCTGGGATCGACGACAGCTTCGTCGCGACCTCGCGTTCTGCTTGAACGATCTCTCCGAGATCCGGAAGCTCCGGAATAGGAAGATCAGAAGAAGATCCCAGATCCGGAGAGTGATCAGAAGCTGGAGGCAGCTGGACGTCAGGTGGTCGTTCGTTGACGAACCGACCGGAGGAGTCACGCAGCGCGGTCTCGGCGCGCACGCGGCCTCCTTCTTCACGGGCGCGTTGCTCGGCAAGGGCGCCCGCCCAGTCGCATTCGTCGCACCCGCGGACACGAACAACACCTGCATCGAGAGTCGGGTCGCGACGCGAGTCGTCGCCGAGGCCGCTCTCGACCAGGTGTTCTTCTCCACGAGGACCGAGGCACGCGCGAATCTCGCGCACGTCGGGTTTGTCTGTTTGAAGTTCCGCGCACAGCGACCACAGCCGCGACATCTTGCCGAGCGCTTCGTCATCACCGCCCGCATAGCCGGCGAGCTCGGCGAGGCGCACGAGCCGCCTGTCGCCGAACGCCTTCGCGCGAACGGTGACCGTCGCCGACATCAGGCTTCCCCGCCGTAGTCGAACAATCGCTCGACGTCGTAGAGGTCCTCGTTCAGCTCGGTGTCGCGAGACTCGGCTAGCTCGCTTAGTCCCTGCTCGATGCGGAGCACATCGATGCGTTGCCTTTGACACGCTTCGCAGCGATGCGCATGCGGCGGGTTCGCGTCGTACTGAACGCCATCGTCGACCTCGTCGGTGAGAGACCAGCGTCCGTTGCACAGCGTGACGAACGAACCGCCGGCCTCGCGACCGGCGTGAAACATCTTGTCGCCGCTGGCGGCATGTCGACGCCACACGTTCATAGCCGGCAGTCGAGCTCCGCGAGGATTTCGCGCTTGAGTGCGCCCATCTTCTTGTCGGCGTGCTGCACATCGCCGAACAGCGCGACGAGCCACAGGCGCTCGCCCTTCCATTCGCCGACGTGCATCGTCGCGTGTAGTGCGTGCTCGCTTGCAACGCGCAACGGACCTCCGACCTCGTGCACGACACCAGGCTCTGCGGGCTTGATGGTCACTTTCCCGTCGTAGTTCGACGGCAGGCCCTTCTCGTTGGAGCGCCAGAACGCGACGACGCTCGCACCACGCGCGTACGCTTCTTTCGTCTTCGGGTGCGAGCGCGCGATGGCGAGCCAGTAGCCGGAGCCGGAGCCGGAGCCGGAGCCGTAGCCGTCGCCGTAGCCGTCGCCGTAGCCGGAGCCGGAGCCGTAGCCGGAGCCGTAGCCGTCGCCGTAGCCGGAGCCGGAGCCGTAGCCGGAGCCGGAGCCGGAGCCGTAGCCGTAGCCGTAGCCGTAGCCGTAGCCGGAGCCGTAGCCG
>Ga0070706_100000564_pt1 | contig 43264 bp, 33 predicted proteins | sample KBSK5501metaG_FD_65476 | JGI IMG/M metagenome (GOLD analysis project Ga0070706, IMG submission 65476) | Corn, switchgrass and miscanthus rhizosphere microbial communities from Kellogg Biological Station, Michigan, USA - KBS K5-50-1 metaG | ecosystem: Host-associated > Plants > Roots >... | reverse complement strand
CTACACGACGATCTGGGTGAGCATGCGAGGCGGGACTGCTGTCGTGAAAAAAGTGGAAGTGGCGAGCCGCGTATCATTGATGTCGCGGCTTAAACTTGTAGCATCCATTGTGTTGGTCTTTGGTCTCGTCGTTGCTCTCGGATGGGCGGTCGTAAAATTTCCTGTCATGGGAAGTGGCGGAGGGGCTGCTGTAAACAAGAACGTAATCGTGAGCAACGGGAATTCTGTTGTAAATCGTAATGAAGACCACTCGACCGCGAATTCTGCAAACGAAAACTCACGGCAAAAGCCAAATCCCCAACCCGTACTGACGAGAAAACTCTACAAGGATATGTCCCAGGAGGAAAAGAAAGCCTACGTGGAGCAAGAGGCCCGGCGTGTGTCGTTGATGATGGGTAACCGAGAGTGCCAGTTTACGGATCAGGTCAAAGCAATGATTAAAGTCTATGTCGACGGATACGCCCGTCGTGTAGGCAACCGGTCCGGCGCAACATGGGGAGAAGATTTCAACGGTGTGTTTAAGCGGGCAACGCGGTACGCGCCACTAATCATTCACTCATTCAGGCAGGAGGGCGTCCAACCTGCTGTCGGTCTCTATGTCGCGATGATTGAAAGCGAATACGGGCTGCACTGTTATGACAACTTCGCTGGCGCTATGGGGATGTTTCAGTTCCTTGCCGGAACCGCGAGGGGTTATGGGCTGCAACCATCCGACCGTTGCGACCCACAGAAGATGGCCCCAGCCGCCGCCAAATACATGAAGGATCGAATCGCCGGGTTCGGCATCGACGCGACCAGTGTGGCACTTGCAATTGCCGGTTACAATCGCAGTCCCGCTTCGGTGCTTCGCGATCTGCACGACGTCATTAACAGCGAAAACCCGGAGCGCAGCTTCTGGAACCTGGTGGCGAACTCTGGTCAGCTAGATCACTATTTTCAAGAGAACATGAAGTACGTGCCCAAGTTTTTCGCTGCCGCTATTGTCTGCGAAAACCCGGAGGTATTCGGACTGTCATTCCACCCTCTCTCAACCTACGAAAGAGAAATCGATCAGCCGCAGTAACGCGCCATTATCATGCAGCCCGAAGTCACACTCACACTCCGCGATAAAAAAGGACGCGAGCAGACTCTTTCAGTCAAGTCGAGCCGTTTCACCATAGGCCGCGGCTCCGATAACGATCTAATCCTGGATGACTCTAAACTGTCCCGCCGTCATGCCTTGATAGAGTGCTTTGAAGGTATGGCTCAGATTTCAGATTGCGGATCGCAAAACGGAACGTTATTGAATGACAGCCCTGTCACTCAGGCTACTCTACTGGGCAACGGCGATGTGATCTCATTAGGTTCGTCCAGCGATATTACAGTGCACATCGGTCGGGAAGCTCCAGCCCGAACCGCCGTCGCATATGAAACGGGTCAGGCTTTTTCGTTCGATGATTATGTTGCGAAGGCTTCGGCCGGGATCACGGCAACGCGGCGCGCATCTAGTGCCGCTCGTGCTCGCCGCAGGAATCCTCGCCTAAAGTTCAGCCCCGCGACGGCTGCCGTGATTGCGGCCGTGATGATTGCGGCCGCAGCCGGAATAGCCATTTTCATCCTGAGCAATAATAATCACGGTGTGCCTATTTCTACGACCAGGCTAAGTCAGAATAACGGCAACCAAAACATTCGGCTGCCCGACAAGCATGAAAGTTTGAAGAGGCAGATTGAGCAGACTGCTAAGGAGGTCATGGCAGGCATCAGCGACAGTAGTTCTTATGTTTTCGAGAAGGACGCGATCAACGACATAAGCGAAAAGGTCGGGCAATATCGCGCCTCCTCTGCCGCGCTGGCTAAGGCTTTGCGCTCCGTCACTCAGCGGCGCGAAGAGATCACGGCACAAGCGAAGCGCAAGGGAATCAGGCCCGCGCTTGTTGCCTATGCGGCCCTCGCAGAAAGCAGCGACGGAGGGGGGGGGCGCGATACGGCAGCAATCGCGATGAGTATGATTGACGATCTGGCGTGGTTGCAGACAACCTTCGGCAGTGATGCTGACAGCAGCCTGATCCTCATCGCGGCCTACAAGATGGGTGTCGGCACGAGAAATTCTCATCCGCTGCTTTCAGCGATGACAGAGAAAATTAAGAACCCCGATACCGACCGAAACGTCTGGTTTCTAAATAGAGCCAGCGCTATTAAGCCAGCGCCTTATGATTTCGTTGTGAGATTTTTGGCGGTCGCCATCATCGCGCAAGATCCGGCGGGCTTCGGCGTTCAGGCTCCTGCGCTCAAGTTCTGAAGGGGTAAGACTTGTGCCGGTAGGCTTGTTGACAAATTCATGACCATGGAAGAGAATCGAGGCGCCTCAATTGAGGAACTTACCTCAAGGCAACCAGATTGGGCTGTCTCACTCTCCGGGCTGGTTCATAAGATTGGAAGCGTGTTCCTATCGGGAGGCGCAAGACAGGCGGCCCCAAGACCCCGCGAGTTGTTTGCATTGGCATGTCTTGAAAGGCGGCAGGCTTATTACGATGGCGATGATGCCCATCCAAGTCGCAGTGAAAGGGTCAACCAGCAATGAGCCGTTATCGTAAGGTTGTGTGGAATGAGGGAATGCTTCTTACCCCTCATCACTTCCAACAAGCGGACAACTACCAGGAAGAGTTGCTCAACTCTCGGCTCACCTCGCTTGTGCCTTACGGCTGGGGGATAATCGATCTGCAAGTGAATAGCGAGGCAATCGCCAACGGTCTACTCGAAGTCGTGCAGTGCAGGGCGGTAATGCCCGACGGCTTAGTGATGAATATACCGGAAACCGATACAGCTCCCGACGCGAGGGCAGTCGAAGGACGCTTCGACGCCGCAGCCGCAAGCCTTGATGTTTATCTTGCTATACCGGCCAAACGTGAGGGCGCGATTAACTTTCAAGCGAACGGCGGCGAGGGCGGTCAGATGACCCGCTATTCGCAACAGGTGGGTGTCGCGGTTGATGAGACTACCGGCGAGAACGAACAGCAGATGGCCTTCGCGCGCGGAAATTTCCGCATACTCTTCGCAGATGAATTGCGAGACGGCTACAGCGCGATCAAGATAGCCAGGCTTGAACGGACAGCGACGGGCCAGCTTGCCTTATCGGAACAGTATGTTCCCCCGTCGCTCAGAGTCTCTGCGTCAGCATGGCTCCTAGACATGCTGCGCCAGATCATTGAGATATTAGTTAGGAAGAGCAGCACGCTTGGTGAACAGCGCCGCCAGAGCGCCGCGTCGCTCGGGGTCTTCTCAATGGGCGAGGTCGCTCCCTTCTGGCTGCTGCACACGGTCAATTCAGCGATACCGACGTTGCGCCACCTGTTTCGCACTCCACTCGTGCATCCCGAGCGATTGTATTTTGAGATGGCGCGGATCGAAGGCGAGTTGATGACTTTTGCTACTGACCGCCACCCGCGAGACATAGCCCCGTACGATCACACAGATTTATACCTGACATTCAGCCGCCTGAATGCCGAGATTCGCGACTTGCTTGAAGCAGTCATTCCGACAAGGTGTGTGGCGATACCGCTCGAACAAACCCGCGAAACATTATATGTAGGTCGCGTGCTGGACGACGGGCTTCTCAAAAACGCGACCTTCTTTCTCGGCGTAGGCGCGCAGATAGCTGAGCACCTCTTGATTGAGCGTGTTCCTCGCGTCGTTAAGATCGCTTCGCTGGACGTGATTAATACTGTTGTCGGCGCAGCGTTGCCCGGCGTCATGCTCACGCACGCCTCGCCGCCGCCCGCGCCGATCCCAACCCGGCTTGGATTTCATTATTTCGGTCTTGAGAATATAGGCCCTTCCTGGGACGAGATATGTGATTCGAAGAATCTGGCGATTCACGTGCCCCAGGGATTCACCGATGTGAAACTAGAGATGTATGCGATCAAGCCTTAGAGGCCGGAGTCTGTAGATATCAGGTTGATATTTGTCGCTGCCGACGGAGCGCCAACCACTCCCGTTCGCGGCGGCGATGGCGGAGACCGATGCAGAATATGGTCCACGAAAAAACGGCAATCAGCCTTGGGCAAACGCGAGTGGAGAGCGACCTCGTAGCTTTGGCTACTCCCGTGCTCGAACTGGTAATGCAGATCAAAGCAGGGTTCATGACTCCCTCGAAAGATTTACGCCGGACGGTTGACGAACGACTAAAGGAGATCGAGCAGAGCGCTGAAGCGCTCGGTCATAAGGAGCGGCAAGCGCAGGCGGTCAAATTCGCGCTTGTCGCCTTCATTGATGAGACTGTCTTGACGGCAGATTCTCCTCTCCGCGAGGAGTGGGAAAAGCGCCCTCTCCAGCTTGAATATTTCGATGAGCAACTGGCAGGTGTGAAGTTCTTCGAGCGGCTGGATCAACACCTTAAAGACATAGACAGTGACGCAGATGTTGTGGAAGTTTACTACCTCTGCCTGCTCCTGGGCTACAAGGGTAAATACAAAAGGTACTATGAAAACAAACTCGAAGGCGTGATCGAAAACGTTGCCGACCACCTGCGCCGCACCGGACGGCTGCGCGGGGGTGCACTGTCGCCGCATTGGAAGGCAACTGATCAGCCCGAGGTCAAACCGGATCCCGGCCTGTCGCGATGGGTAACGTTGGGCGGCGGTGTAGCGCTCGGATTTGTTCTTTTGGTCTTTATCATTTTTAGTTTCTTGCTCAGCAGGGATTTGAATGAAGCAATGAATACGCTCCTGCGATAACTGCAAACTGACGCCAGTCTTTGAAAGCACGTTCCAACTGGCTTTCTGGAGCAAGCAGTGTCTTCGGTCGGGCAAAATCTCAAAACGGTTCTGGGCATCACGGCGTTACTGTCACTATGCGGGATTGCAAGCCTGCTCGTCTGGGCCCTGGGGCCTTCGGGCGTGTCCGAGCGCATCATACTCGTTGCGCTCATACTGATGATCATACCGCTTGCAGTGTTGATCACTCACCTGCGCAAAAATCGGAAAGAAAAAAAAGCGGTGGGCGCGAGCCGTGCAGCCGTACTGAAGCCCGGGCGGGAGCAGCAAGAGATTAGCGCTCCGGCGCGCAGCTACGACGAACTGACCCGCTCCGCAGAGGAAGCAGTGCAGTGGCTGCTCAACACGAAGCTAGGGGCCGACCAGCCGGGCGGCGCGGTCTACAGGTTGCCCTGGTTCTTAGTAGCGGGGCCTCCGGCGAGCGGCAAGACTACTCTTGTGCTTTCATCAGGACTGGACTTTCATGCCCTTCCGAGCCAGCGCAATGCCGACCTGCATCTCGTCCGCCCGACGCGGGATTGTCAATGGCGAGTGACCCAGTCAGCCGTGCTGCTTGATACTTCGGGCCGCTATCAAACCGAGGGGCCTGATAGAGACGAATGGTCTGCGCTGATCGAGACGACGAAGCGCTTTCGCAAGGATCGCCCGGTTGACGGACTCTTAATGGTTGCAAGCGTAGCTCGCCTGCTCGCGTCAGGTGAGGCGGAAATTGAGCAGGAGGCGAAGCTATTACGAACGCGGATTGATGAAGTGATAGCGCGCGTGCGCGCGCGGTTTCCCGTCTATCTAGTCTTTACACACACAGACTCGATCGAAGGCTTCGAGGATTTTTTCCGGCCTTTCACGGCGTCGGAGCGCGCGCAGGTATGGGGCACAACTTTTCCGCTTGAACAATCCGCGAATGCGCACGCGCTTTTCGATGTCGAGTTCGACTATCTCCACGATACTCTGATGCAGCGGAGGCTCATGCGAATAAGCGCCTCCGGTCTGCCTGAAGAGCAGTTGCGCGTCTTCGACTTCCCCTTGCGCTTCCAGGATGCCCGTCGCAAGCTCGGCCTTTTCACATCATCTCTTTTCAGGCCTAACCCGTTCAGCGAGAGTCCTCTATTACGCGGTCTGTACTTCACGAGCAGTGTTGCTGACGGCAAACTCGCGAAGGTTGCACCCGGCCGCGATCAGCAGAAGGTAGTTGGCGCTGCTGCGAGTTTGTCTGTAGCCAGGGACGAGGCGGCAGGAGATTATCAGTCGGCCGGTCAAGGCTATTTCACTCGAGACTTGTTTAACGAGGTGTTGTTGCGCGACAGAGAGCTTGCCGCCTCTTTTCAGGCGAGCAAGCAACGCTCGCACCGGCTGCGCAACGCCTTGCTTGTGGCGGCGGCTGCGCTGTTTTTTTTCTTCTTTATGGGGACGATAGTCTCCTTCTTCAACAACAAGAGTCTCGTTGCTGAAGCGTCTGAGGCAGGCGCCAGAATAAATGCAATTAGACGCAGAGATCCGTCTGCGAAGGATGCCAAACCAACACGTGAAGAGCTGGGCGCACTCGACGCTCTGCGCAAAGTGCTGCTCAATCTTGATGAGTATGAAAGGGGAAGCCGCCCCCTTGGTCTAAGGTTCGGGCTGTACTCAGGCACCTCAATCAACGAACGATTACTGGACCTCTACTTTGAGCGAATAGATAAGTGGTACTTCATTCCGGCCGTGACCTCTCTTAAGAGCGAATTGCAAACGTTCGCATCGGCTTCTCCCGCTAACACCACGTCATCCAACGCGGCGAATAACTCTACGCCAGGCGGGGTGCTAGCCGATTCTGCTGAAGATGAGCTCGGCCACCACTATGATTTGCTTAAAGCCTACTTGATGCTTTCGGAGCTGAAGAAGACGGAGCCTAAGATAGTTGAGCCGACCTTTTTGGCCAATCAGATTTGGGAGTTCTGGAAACAGTCATCGCCTCCAGATCTGGAGAGTGTTTCGCGACAGCAGTTGGACTTTTACGTCAGCCAGCTGAGCCATGAACTGGAAGGGCGAGAGGGAGACCCTCCGGCCATTCCGCAAGATCAGAAGATTGTCGAGGAAGTGCGCGGGAAACTCGTCGCTTATCCGGCTGTAAAGCGATACTATAAGCGCATGACGACCGAGATAGATAGAAAGCTTCAAGCCGTGACGGTCGAGAGAGTCGTCAAGGGCTCGGGCAATGGTCTTCTCACGGGGTCATACGCAGTGCCGGGCAGCTTCACCATAGAGGGGTATTACGAGTATGTGCGCGATGCGTTTGATTCGGCCAGCGTAGAAATGGGGAAGGAAGACTGGGTCATGGGGCCTCAGCCTGTGATGACTGGTGGCCAGAGCGCCGATGTGGGCTATTTGCGATCTCTTTATTTTGCAAAATTCACCGAGCATTGGCAGAAGTTTCTGACTGGAGTCAAGGTGCGAGCTTACGACCCGAACAGAAAAGGTGATGCGGTCGAGGCGCTCAGGACCCTCTCATTGCCCAACTCTCCGATGGATTTGATAGTCAACGAGGTTGCGCGCAACACAAAGATCTCGACGGAGCCCACAAAACCAGGATTGATAGGCTGGATCAAAGGACTGTTCGCAAGCAAGACCGGGGGCGCGTCCGAAGGTAAAGCCGTGGAAGAGGAATTCGAGCCGCTATTCCAGTTCGTCTCGACTGAGGGCGACAAGAACGCTTCAGGCCTATCGCAGTACCGCGGGATACTCGGCAAGGTCGCGGAAAAAGTCGCCCCAAAATCCGACCAGCAATTGAAGCAAGTCGCCGCGGGAATGTTGAGATCTGAGGATACGCTGGGAATTCTGGAAGCCGAGCAGGATATCAAAAAGCTACTTATCAATTTTAAGGGCGCGGCTGCAGCCGACGCAGCCGGTTTGCTAGAGAAGCCCCTCGGCAATCTTAAGTTCATGCTTTCAGGCGGTGGCTGCGACGAGATCCAGCGTATATGGAATCAGCAGCTCTATACCCAGGCGCATGCAGTCGAGCAGGGTTTTCCATTCACCGACGCCGGTAGTGCGAAGGTGACTGACCTCACGCGCTTCCTCAATCCGGTAGATGGAGAATTCACGAAATTCTTCAGTAATAATATCAGCGTCTTTTTTGACACCGTCGATGGTAAGTGGGTACGTAAGGAATCCAGCGAGTGCACATTCTCAGATGCGTTTGTTAGTTACCTCAACAACGCACTCCGATTGCAGGCTGCGCTCTTTCCAGGCAATAGCAAGGACCCGAAAGTCACCTATGAGATAAAGCTACAGGCCGTGGCCGCAGACGACGTTACTACGACGTTGGAGATTGACGGCAACAAGATTGAAGCGCAAGGCAGTTCTCCAGTATCCGGGAAATTTACCTGGCCCGCGCCGGAAGGAGCAAGCACGGGCGTGAAGGCCACAGCAACGCAAGCCGAGAATGTAGTGGGGACGCAAGCAAAGGCAGAAGCGTGGGCGGTATTCAAGGTATTTGCCGGCGGCGGCAATCAGTACTCGCTAAGTTGGTCCCTCGGTCGGGGCTCACTGCGAGCCACCATTACGCCGGACGCGGCGAACCACCCATTTAAGCGAAACCTGTTTACGGAGCTGCATGCTCCGGCGAGCCTCAAGTAACGTTACTCAGGAACGAAGACATAGCCACTAATCTCGTCGGGGCGTCAGCCCGGTTCACCGCCCAGCGCACAACGCTCGACCCCGAGCAGCGGAGAGCTAACGATGGCAACTGCAAAAGAGCTATTAGATGCGGGCGAGCTTAACGCCGCGATTGAAGAACTAACGGTCGAGGTGAAGGCCAACCCCACCGACACATGGCGCCGTACTTTTCTGTTCGAACTGCTTTGCTTTGGAGGCGAATTCGACCGCGCCGAGAGGCAGCTTGACGTGGTCGGCGTCCAAAGCGCTCAAGCAGAAGTCGGCGTGCAGGTATATCGCAATCTCCTCAAGGCCGAGCGCGCGCGCAATCGCTTACTTTCGGATGGTCTTCAGCCTCATTTTCTATTGGAGCCTCCGGCGTATGTTGATTTGCACGTAGCTGCTATTAACCGGATGCGTGAGGGAAACATAGCCGAGGCGCGTAAATTACTCGATCAGGCTGAAGAGGAGCGGCCCGCCCTTAACGGCAAGCTCAATGGGAATCAGTTTTCCGACTTCAGGGATTACAATGATGTGGTTGGCCCGGTACTTGAAATGATTGTGCAGGACAAGTACACATGGCTGCCTTTCGAGCAGGCCACGTACATAGAAATACCACCTCCTAAACAACTGCGCGATTTGATGTGGGCATCCGCACGCGTGGAAACGACGGACGGGACTATCGGAGAAGTATTCCTTCCGATGCTTTATGCCGATTCAAGCCGGCATCCAAGCGATCAGGTGAAGCTTGGCAGGATGACCGATTGGAAAGATCTGGGAGAAATGCTGTATGTTTCCGCCGGATTGCGTCTATTCATGGTGGGAGATGAAGAGAGAACGATTTTTGAAGTCAGAACTATTGAATTCGACCCTGCGGCGGCTGACTCTGTTTCGGAATCTTAATGAGGAGTAATATTGAATGCCGGTTTTATCCACCTATGCCTCCGGCTATAGACGTCTATATCAGAATGATGAATCGGAACTGCGGGCTTGCCTTGGTGAGAACGCGAGCGCTAGAGGCCGAGGTATTGCAACCATAGATCCCGCCAATCCCGAGTTGCATTGGTGGCCTGGCAGCGTAGATTTCCGGGAAGAAGCATCACGTCACGGCTCGGCAGTAGGCGTGCGGAATTTCCAGGCGCTGCTGGATGCTATTGGCAGAGCCAGCAATATCAACCAGGTACTCTGGTTTGGTCATGGCGCCAGTGCTGAATTGCAGTTCGGCGGAGGAGTCCGTCTCGGTTCCGCAGACGTTATGGGACTGAACAACGCAAACGTATCGAGGCACTTTGCTCCCGGCGGTACGATTACATTTTACGCGTGCAATGCCGGCCAAAGCTCCGACTTTTTTCAAGCGATTGCCGATGCCCTGAGGGTTAGGATTTGCGGGTTTTCATCCGGCGTTCGATGGGAATTGAGCTATACAGGCGAATCTCCAAACCGTCGGATAACCAGGAGAGGGGTTTATGGTGGTTCACTTCCTACCAGCAATATGTGTGTAACTCCTCGCTGACTGGCGGGTCGTTTATCATTAGCATTTATTTTGCTAAACAATAGTCGGGTGTTACTCGGATTTCGCAGTTGTTTCACCAGCGCTTCTCGCGCGCCCGCTGATGCGGAGCGATCCAGGTGAAATACAGAGCTACGCGGGAAGGAGGCCTCAAATGTCGTCGGCAGAAGCAGCGTTCTCATCACCGGGAACCGTGATTGACATGGCAGCATTGCTCGCGCCAATACCGGGCGAGAATCCCGCCGGCCAAAAATTGCTCTATGCCGGACTGTACGACCAGATACGCGATGCCCGCCGCGCCGACGAAGGCCTGGAAGCGGGCGCGTGGAAACTCAAGGAGACGAAGACTGCAAACTGGGATCTGGTGGTAAAACTCGCAACTGAGGCACTCGCAACACAGACGAAAGATCTGCAGGTCTGTGCATGGCTTATTGAGGCAATAATCAAGCTGTACGGGTTTGTGGGGCTTCGCGATGGGCTTCAGCTTATGCGCGGACTGCACGAGCAGTTCTGGGAGAACGTCTATCCCGAAAAAGACGAGGACGACCTTGAAGCGCGAGCGAATTGTTTAGGCTGGCTCGATCGCCAGGCCGCGATTGCAATCAAAGATGTCGGCCTGACCATCTCCATCACGGGAGTGAATTACTCTTATCTCCACTGGGTAGGATCAAAGGACTTTGATATCCCCGACGAGGAAATGGAACAACTACCCTATGAGGATCGCGACCGCGTAAAGAGGCTCATAGAACAAGCAGCCGAAGAGAAAAAGATAACCAGCAAGCAATGGCGCGTTGCGACGAAGGCAACCAGCCCCGCCTTTTTCCTGGACCTGGCTGGCTTGCTTAACGAATGCTGGGCAGAATTTGAAGCGCTTGACCGGGTAGTGGATGAAAAATTTGGCGGAGAAACTCCGGGGCTTGGCGCGCTAAAAGAGATGCTCGAAGACATACGGTCGCTGGTGGACACGCTCAAGCCGAATATCGTGGCCGAGCCAGCCGGCCCTCGTCCGCCAATTAGCAAGGGCCATGAATCTAGTCAGCAGAGTGTCGGAAGAGGCGACGGAATGATTGGGACGCGGCAAGATGCTCTCAATCGGCTCGCCGAGGTCGCCGACTACTTCAGCAAGACCGAGCCGCACAGCCCCGTTTCATACCTTGTGCAGCGCGCGATCAAGTGGGGGCAGATGCCGCTCGATACATGGCTTCAAGATGTGATAAAGGATGGCAGCGTGCTTGAGAACTTGCGTGAAACGCTCGGGATCGGGCCGCCGGAAAAGGGTTGATGTTGATAATGAGTCGATGATAGGAGCCAGTGATAAGATGACGGAATCGGATTAAGAAGACCGGAAAGGAGTGACGCTTATGCCAAAGAAGGAGAGCCTGCAACACAAACTGGACCGCGTGCGCCCGCCGCGCGTTCATATTACATATGACGTAGAACTCGGTGGGGCCATCGAGCTAAAAGAGCTGCCTTTCGTGGTCGGCGTGCTGGGAGACTTCTCCGGCAAGCCTGACCAACCGCTGCCAAGATTAGACAAACGCAAGTTTGTGGAAATTGACCGCGATAACTTCAACCAGGTGCTAGCCGGGATGAAACCACGACTGGCAATTCGGGTTGATAACAAGCTCGCCAAAGACGGCAGCAAGCTTGCCGCCGAGCTTCGATTCAACAGCCTCGAAGACTTCGAGCCGGACAAGTTTGTGCGTCAGGTTGAGCCGTTGCGCAAACTGGTTGAAGCGCGTGGGCGTCTGTCCGACTTGCTCGCAAAGATGGATGGCAATGACCGGCTGGAAGAACTGCTTCAAGAGGTCATCAAAAAGACCGACGCGCAGAAAGAGCTTGGCGATGCGTTGGGACTTGAAGCGCCGGCAGAAGGCAGCGAGGTGAAGGAGGAGCCAAATGAGTAAGGATTTGCAAAAGAGCAAGACCGAAACAGTGGTCACCGAAGAGCCGGGCAAGGTCAGTCTGATAGATCAAATATTGAACGAAGGCCGGCTGGCGCCCGATGAGTCGCAGGTCGGTCGCGCCAAGGACTTGATCTCAGAGTTCGTGCAGCAAATCATGCAAGGCCAGATGGTCTTTGACAAAGACCTCGAGGCGACGATAAACACCCGCATCGCGCAGATCGACAAGCTGGTCTCCGAACAGGTCAACGAGATCATGCATCACGAGGAATTCCAGAAGCTCGAAGCCTCCTGGCGCGGCCTTCATCACCTCGTATTCCAGAGCGAGACAGGGACGATGCTCAAGATACGCGTGCTGAACGTATCGAAGAAAGACCTGCTGACCGATCTCGAGAAGGCGAGCGAATTTGATCAGTCCGCACTGTTCAAGAGAGTCTATGAGGCTGAGTTCGGCATGTTTGGCGGCACGCCCTATGGCGCTCTAATCGGCGACTACGAGTTTGGCAAGCACCCGCAGGACATGGCGTTGCTTGAAAGAATATCGGAGGTTGCCGCCGCCGCTCATGCTCCCTTCATCTCCGCAGCCGCGCCTCAGTTATTCGGGTGGGATAGCTTCACGCAGCTTGAAGGAGTCAGGGACCTGGCGAAAATCTTCACTACCGAAGATTACGTAAAGTGGCGCTCTTTCCGCGACTCGGAGGACTCGCGCTACGTGGGCTTGTGCCTTCCGCACACATTGATGCGCCTTCCATACGGAAGCGAGACCGTGCCGACCGAGACGTTCAATTTCCAGGAGGATGTCGACGGAACGGATCATAAGAAATATCTGTGGGGAAACGCGGCGTACTCCTTCGGCACGCGGTTGACGGAAGCGTTTGCCAAGTATTCCTGGACGGTGGCGATACGCGGTGTGGAAGGTGGCGGACTTGTTCAGGGCCTGCCGACACACACGTTCAAGACTGACGAGGGTGAGATAGCTATGAAGTGCCCGACCGAGATAGCCATAACCGACCGGCGCGAGAAAGAATTCTCGGACCTCGGATTCATCCCGCTGGCCCATTGCAAAGGAACAGACTACGCTGCTTTCTTCGGCGCGCAATCGGCTAATAAGGCCAAGAAGTACGATACGGCCTTTGCCAACGCAAATGCGCGGCTCTCGACACAGCTACAGTACATGTTCGCTGTGTCGCGGTTTGCGCACTATCTGAAGTCGATGATGCGCGACAAGGTGGGCGCATTTATGTCTCGCAAGAACTGCGAGGACTTCCTCAATCGCTGGATTGGCAATTACGTATTGCTGGACGACGATGCGGGCCAGGAGTTGAAAGCGCAGTACCCGCTTAGAGAAGCCCGCATAGAAGTGGCTGAGATACCAGGCAAGCCAGGCTGTTACAAAGCTATCTCTTTTCTCAGGCCCCACTTTCAACTCGACGAATTGACGGTTTCTCTGCGCCTGGTGTCTGAACTGCCGCCCCCGGCCCAGAAATAGCCCGGAGCGATCAGTTGTCGAGATTGCGGATAACGGAATCGGCACACGACCGGCTCAATAGAAAATCTGATTAAGGAGGAAAGACCATGGCATTTGATGCGTTCTTAAAGGTTGAATCAATCGATGGCGAGTGTCTTGACAGCGGCCACGAGGGTTGGATAGAGGTGCTGTCTTACAACTGGGGCGTTGACCAACCCACATCTACATCTGTCAGTTCCGCCGGAAGTCTATCGGCTCAGCGGGCAGACTTTAAGCCGTTCAGGGTCACCAAGGCTCTCGACAAAGCATCGCCAAAGCTCGCGCTCGGCGCTGCAAGCGGCGAGCATTTTCCGAGCGCTATTCTTCAGCTCTGCCGCGCCGGCGGAGACAAGCAACTTTACATGGAGTACAAGCTTACGGACGTAATAATCAGCTCGTTTTATCCCGGCGGGCAGGGCACCAGCGAGACGCTGCCGACCGAAGATGTTGCGTTCAACTACGGGAAAATCGAGTGGAAATACGTTCAGACCAAGGTCGCAGGCGGGCAAGGTTCGGGTAACGTCGCCGCCGGTTGGGACCTCAAGACGAACAAGAAAGTCTAGCCCGGAGCCGCGCGCGAGCTATCACATTGATAAGAAGAAAGGGCCTGGAAGAATTCCGGCTTGCTTCCAGAACCATCCGTTTTCATTGAGTGGTCGAACAAGTCTTTCGGCCTGTACTGAAATATCCACAGATGGTCCTTCAATTGAGTCGCAAGAGATCTCCGGCCTTACAAGAGACGCAAAAGTCTCTGCTCTTCTTCTTTGACAAGTTATGGCGCGAAGCGACAACGAAATCCGAATAACTCCATCCGTTCTCGATCGGTTGATAGATTACGAGCCGGAAGTGTTGCGCGATCCTTTGGCGTCACGTTCCAGGAGCCTGCGCCAGTTGAAACAATCAGTCAAACGTGACATTGAATGGCTGCTCAACACACGCAGACTTGCCGACGAACTGCCACCCGATTTAACGGAGCTTCAAAACTCTGTCGCCGCTTATGGCCTGCCGGACTTTACAAACGCGAGCATAAAAAGTCCGGCCGATCATAACCGCCTGCGGCGCGCGCTTGAGGTCGCGATATCTACATTCGAGCCTCGACTTGAAGATGTGACGGTCGTGCTCGAGCCTGCGCGCGAAGGCTCTCGCATGATGAATTTCCGAATTGACGCGCGCCTAAAGGTCGAGCCTGCGCCAGAGCCTGTTACATTCGATACGGTATTGCAACTCGATAGCGGTGAATATGCCGTGCGAGGGGAATGATGCGCGACGAATTACTCGGATACTACGAGCGTGAGCTCGTCTTCTTGCGCCAGATGGGAGCGGAGTTCGCCCATAAGTATCCGAAGATTGCCGCGCGCTTGATGCTTGAGGCGGATAAGTGCGAGGACCCGCACGTCGAACGAATGATCGAGGCGTTCGCTTTTCTGGCGAGCCGCATTCATCTGAAGATAGACGATGAGTTTCCTGAAGTCACCGAGTCTCTAATCAATGTTCTGTACCCGCACTATCTAGCACCTGTTCCCTCGATGTCCATCGCGCAATTCTCGCTCGATCCGAGCCAGGGAAAGCTGGCTATAGGCTACCCGATAGAACGCGAAACGATGCTGTACTCGCGGCCTATCGAAGGCACTCCTTGCCGGTTCCGCACCTGTTATCCGGTTGTTTTATGGCCAATCGAAGTCACATCGGCTTCCCTCGAATCGCTCGATCCGCTCGACACACGAGGTAAGTGGTCAGAGGCCGCAATCAGGATCAGCCTTCGCTGCACAAACGAAACGCGGCTCTCGGATCTGAAAATTGGGGAACAACAGCCGCGCCTCATTGATAGCCTCAGGTTTTATATAGATGGCGAAGTGCAGCTCGTGTATCCGCTTTACGAGATGATCTTCAATAACGCAAAGCGGATAGAGTTGCGCCCGGCCGGCAACAAACAAGCTACCCCGTTGGAGCGCCAGCCTGCGCCGATCATCTTACCGAACACTGACCTTAAAGCCGTGGGGTTTGGGCCGGATGAAGGGATGCTTCCCTACACGGCGCGCTCTTTCATAGGCTACAGGCTGCTCACAGAATACTTTGCTTTCCCGGAGAAGTTTCTTTTCTTTGACATAACAGGGTTGGACCTCGCCGCGCGCGCGGGTTTCGGCGAAGCATTCGACGTTCTAATCTATCTTGAAGATGTCGTCCCGCCTCGCTCGGTTATTGACGCGGGCACTTTTCAGCTTGGTTGTACGCCAATAGTAAACCTGTTTCGAAAGACCGCAGAGGGAATCAATCTTACCCAACAACAAAACGAATATCGAGTCATACCGGACATCAGCCGGCAGGCGGCGACCGAAGTTTATTCAGTTGATTCCGTGATTACCTCCGATCCTTACCTCCAACAATCGCGCCAGTTTCAACCGTTCTATTCATTCCGCCACGCTTATGATCGCGCCGACGGTCAGACGTTCTGGTATGCGGGGCGTCGTCCCTCTGAAAGAAAAGACGATTCTGGAATGGAAGTTTACCTCTCCCTCGTTGACCTTAATTTCAACCCGCGTGTGCCGGCCCATGAAACGATCACTGTGCGCGTTACCTGTACCAATCGCGACCTGCCGGGCAAGCTGCCCTTTGGAGGGCGCGAAGGCGACTTCGCGGCCGAGGGCGCAACAGCGCTCTCGCGCGTGCGCTGTTTGAAGAAGCCGACGAATACCTTGAGGCCGGCACTGCGCCGTGGGGCGCACTGGCGCCTGATCTCGCATCTTACGCTCAATCATCTTTCTATAGTTGGCAACAATGGCAACACCGCTCCGGATGCATTGCGAGAGATATTGTTGCTCTACGACCTTATGGATTCAGCGGCTACACGCAAACAGATATCCGGGATAATAGGAGTCGCCAGCCGCCGGGTTGTCCGCCAGATGGGAACGCGTATCGGCGCGGGCTTCGTGCGTGGAGTCGAAACAACGTTAGAGTTTGATGAGAATCAATATGTAGGCAGCGGGGTCTTCTTGTTCGCCGCGGTGCTTGAGAGATTCTTAGGACTGTATGCCACGGTGAATTCATTCAACCAGCTTGTGGCGAAAACAAAACAACGCGAAGGGCACTTGAAACGATGGCCACCGAGAGCGGGGGAACAGGTTCTCCTCTAGCCAGAATCTTATTCGACGAGGCTTATCGCTTTGATTTTTTCCAAGCGGTGCGCCTGCTTGAGCGAATATATGCTGAGCGCCGCCCTGTCGGACGCGCCGGCGAACCTGCGCGCGAAGTTGTGCGTTTCCGCACGCGGGTATCGCTTAATTTCCCGCCGAGTGAGATACACCAGATCACCGCCGACAAAACATCGAAAGAGGCACGCGCTGAGATGATGGTGTCCTTTATGGGATTGACCGGTCCCCTTGGCGTGTTGCCCCACCACTACACGGAGATGCTTATCGAGCGCACGCGTTATAACGACACGGCTCTATGGGATTTCTTGGACCTGTTCAATCATCGCATGATTTCGTTCTTCTATCGGGCATGGGAGAAGTACCGCTTTCCTATAGAGTATGAGCGCGGCGAAGAGCGATTCACTGAGTACCTCTTTGACACGATCGGCATGGGCACGCGCGGGCTGCGCGGAAGGATGAGCATACGCGATGAGGGGCTGTTGTATTATGGCGGCCTCATCGCGCAACGACCTCATTCGGCGGGCGTGATTGAGGCCATATTGAGGGACTATTTCGGTGTACCCGCGCGCGTAGAACAATTCTCCGGCCAATGGTTGAAGCTTGATGAAGAGAGCGTATCTCGTCTTGGCGGCGACAACAGCCGCCTTGGAATAAGCACGATAGTGGGCGCGCGAGTTTGGGACGATCAGTCGAAGTTCAGATTGAGATTCGGCCCTCTCACCTTCAATGAGTTTACTTCCTTACTCCCGCGAGGGTCTGCGTTCAAACCGCTCGCTGATTTTACGAGGTTACTGGCAGGGATGGAGTTTGACTTCGATGTTCGTCTGACGCTCAAGGCCGAAGAGGTGCCGAGTTGCGTGCTGACTACGCGCGCAAAGCGACGCCCGATGCTTGGCTGGACGAGCTGGCTCAAGACGCGTGAATTCACTGAAGATGATTCTCAGGTGGTTCTCGCTGTAAACAATTGACCGGACTTATGGCTTGACCCGAACAGAAATGTCATGAAGACCGACCTCAAATCGAAGGCAAAGGGACATCGATACTACGGGGCGGGTTGGCTACTGGCAGTTCATTTCTCGGCTTACAAGAAGGTGCAGCAATGAACGTAAATCTCAAATCACTCTTCGGCAGGCTCAATGATACCTGCCGCAATGCAATAGAAGGGGCAGCAGGACTTTGTCTGTCGCGCACGAACTACGAAGTTGACATCGAGCATTACTTGATCAAACTCAACGAAGCGCAAGACACCGACCTCGCTCGCATTTTGCGGCATTATGAAGTCAACTCTGCGAGGCTGGCTACAGACCTCACACGTGCCCTTGACCATCTCAAGACAGGTAACGCTCGCACGCCCGCATTATCGCCACGCATAGCCAGGCTGGTGCAGGATGCCTGGCTGCTGGCGTCAGTAGATTATGAGGCCAGGGAGATACGCTCGGGCCATCTTTTGCTGGCTCTGCTCGGCAATGAAGACCTGGCTCGCCTGGCGCGAGAGATTTCAAAGGAGCTGAATAATATCTCCGTCGAATCTCTCAAGAAGAAACTGGCCGACATCACTGCCGGTTCGGCTGAAGACAAAGCCGGTGAAAGCCAGGTTGCTCAACAAGGGGAAGGTGCACAACCCGCCTTGGGAGCCGGTGGTAAGACACGAGCGCTCGACCAGTACACGATTGATCTCACGGCCAAGGCGCGCAAGGGCGACATAGACCCGGTGCTTGGGCGCGACTTTGAAATACGCCAGGTCGTAGACATATTGACGCGCCGCAGACAGAATAACCCGATACTGACGGGCGAGGCTGGCGTCGGGAAGACCGCCGTCGTTGAAGGTTTTGCGCTCCGCATTTCCGAAGGCGATGTTCCGCCGCCGCTTAAGAATGTGGCAATTCGCACGCTCGATCTCGGTCTGCTTCAAGCGGGAGCCGGCATCAAAGGAGAGTTTGAGAATCGGTTGAAGTCTGTCATCGAAGAAGTGAAATCCTCTCCGCAACCAATCATACTCTTCATAGATGAGGCGCACACGATGATAGGAGCGGGTGGCCAGGCAGGTCAAAGCGATGCCGCAAATCTGCTTAAGCCAGCGCTCGCGCGTGGCGAGCTGCGGACCATCGCTGCAACGACCTGGGCGGAGTACAAGAAGTACTTTGAAAAGGACGCGGCGCTGGCGCGAAGGTTTCAGGTTGTGAAGGTTGAGGAGCCCGCTGAAGATCAAGCCATAGTCATGATGCGCGGATTGACCGAGATGCTCGAGAACCATCACAAGGTTCGCATCCTTGATGAAGCCGTTTTAGATGCGGTCAGACTTTCGCATCGCTATATCACGGGACGGCAACTGCCTGATAAGGCTGTAAGCGTGCTCGACACCGCTTGCGCGCGCGTAGCAATCGGACAGTCAGCCACACCGCCTCCTGTCGAGGACGCGCAACGCCGCATAGACTACCTCACAGTTGAGGCGGGCGCGCTGGAACGCGAGGCCATCACAGGCGCCAAACACCAAAAGCGCATAGACGAATTGAACGTAGCAAGGGTGAGCGAACAAGAAAGGCTCGTGCAACTCAAGACTCAGTGGGAGCGCGAGCGCGAGATTGTCGGAAAAATTAGCGAGATTCGCATTTTGCTTGAGGCCCATGGCAGCCACGGAAACGACGCTGACCCGGCCAAAGCCATCCCGGACAACCAGGCGGCGCCCACCGCAAGCGCGAACCAGGCCGGTTCGGCTGCCAGTCCCGCCGTTGACACAGAAGTTCGGCTCGCAGAACTCGCCCGGTTGAATGAGGAACTCGAAAACATTCAGGGCGAGACGCCTCTGATGCACGCTTCAGTCACTTCGCAGACTATAGCATCAGTGATTTCCGGCTGGACGGGAATCCCCGTTGGCAAGATGTTGAGCGACGAGATCAACACAATCCTCTCACTTAAGGACAGGCTCGAAAAGCGCGTGATAGGACAGTCGCACGCGCTTGAAGCGCTCAGCCAGCGTATCCAAACCGCGCGCGCTAACCTGACCGATCCTCGCCGCCCCATAGGCGTGTTCCTGCTCGTAGGGCCGAGCGGCGTTGGCAAGACCGAAACGGCTATTACGCTTGCCGACACGCTTTACGGAGGCGAGCGAAATCTGATTACCATCAACATGAGCGAATATCAGGAGGCGCATACTGTTTCGTCTTTGAAGGGCTCGCCGCCCGGATACGTCGGCTACGGCGAGGGTGGAGTGCTGACCGAGGCCGTGCGTCGAAAGCCATATTCCGTTGTGCTGCTCGATGAAGTTGAGAAGGCGCACCCGGATGTGATGGAACTCTTCTATCAGGTCTTCGATAAGGGAATGCTCGAAGATGGCGAGGGTCGCGAGATAGATTTCAAGAATACGGTAATACTACTCACGTCTAACACTGGCAGCGACACGATGATGAAGCTCAGCGCGGACCCCGAAACAAGACCCGAGCCCGAGGCGATGGTAGAGAGCATACGGCCTGAGCTGCTCAAAATCTTCAAGCCGGCGCTCCTCGGCCGCATGATAGTCGTGCCGTATTATCCGATCTCAGACGAAGTGATGCGCGAAATAATCAAGCTGCAACTCGGAAGGATTGGCCGAAGGCTGGGCGACAATCACGGCGCTCGGTTCAGTTATGACGACGCGGTAATCCTAGAGATTGCGAACCGCTGCAAGGAGGTTGAAAGCGGCGCGCGCAATGTCGACCATATCCTGACGCGGACTTTGTTGCCGGAGATGAGCGGAGAGTTCTTATCCCGCATGGCAACCGGGCAGGCAGTATCGCAGGTACATGTGAATGTAGGCGACGGCGGGAAGTTCAAGTACGAAATTCTGTAGGCGGCCCGAATGACTCCGCCTTGATATTGTGTGAAAGAGGGGCGTGGACTTAAGGAGGTTCGACGTGGGGGAATACACTCAGGAAAACCGGTTGATACAGATAGTGACTCCCCTGGGCGAAGACGTATTGTTGCTCCAGGCCTTCACTGGACACGAGGGCGTCTCGAGGCTGTTTCAATTCGATTTGAGAATGCACTCTAAGAATCGCTCAATCGCGTTCGATTCAATCGTGGGCAAGAAGGCCACCATCAAGATCATTCTAGACGATGGCAAGGAGCGATTTATTAACGGGCTCATCAGCTCCTTTTCACAGGGCGGGACTTCAACAACCTTCGCGCACTACCACGCGACACTTGTGCCCTGGCTGTGGATGCTCACGCGCACGAGCGATTGCCGTATTTTTCAAAACATCAGCGTGCCGGACATCATCCAGAAGATTTTCAAAGAGTATGGGTTCTCGGATTTCAAGAACAAGCTTTACGGAAGCTTTGAAGAGCGCGACTACTGCGTGCAATACCGCGAGACTGATTTCAATTTCGTTTCGCGCCTGATGGAAGAAGAAGGAATGTTCTATTTCTTCGAACACGAAGAGTCGAAACATACGCTCGTGCTGGCGAACCGCCCAAGCGAGTTCAAGCCTTCGCCTTTGAAGCCGTCCGCGCGCTATGAGTCGGGGGAGGGCGCGGGCCGAACCGATGACGTGGTGACCGAGTGGAGCATGGTTCAGGAAGTGCGGCCGGGCAAGTACGAGATTCAGGATTACAACTTTGAGATGCCGTCGCTAAGCCTCGCCTCGAGCATCAGCGGCCAGGACCAGCGCAAGTACGAAATATACGATTACCCGGGGGAATACCGCAGTCTGGATGAAGGCGAGCGGCTTGTTGGCATCAGAATGCAAGAAGAAGAGACTCCCCTGCTAGTAATCACGGGGGCGGGCACGTGTCGCGGCTTTGGTTCCGGCTACAGGTTCGGCCTCCAGGATCATTACCGGCGCGACCTCAACAAAGAATACGTCCTCACTACCATCCACCACTCAGCCGACCAGGGAGACAATTACCGAAGCTCGGAGGCGGAGGCCCTTGATAACTTTGAATACCTGAACAACTTTCAGTGCGTCCCACACACCACTGCGTTTCGGCCCCTGCGCGTAACGCCAGTGCCTGTCATGCACGGCACGCAGACCGCCAAAGTAGTAGGCCCCTCCGGCGAAGAGATATATACGGATAAGTATGGCCGGGTGAAAGTGCAATTTCACTGGGACCGCGAAGGAAAAAACGACGAGCAGAGCTCATGCTGGATTCGAGTGTCACACCCATGGGCAGGCAAGAGCTGGGGTGGAATCTCGATACCGCGCATAGGACAGGAGGTAGTCGTGGATTTTCTGGAAGGCGACCCCGACCAGCCCATCATCGTAGGCCGAGTCTACAATGCGGAGCAGATGCCGCCTTGGGGGCTGCCCGGCGGGAAGGTGGTCAGCGGAATAAAGTCAAACAGCACGAAGGGCGGCGGTGGATATAACGAGATGTCATTTAATGACACCAAGGGCACGGAACTGATTACAATTCACGGCCAGTACGATATGGCCGAGACTATCGAACATGATGAGAGATTCAAAGTCGGCAATGACAAGACCGAAAGCATAGGTCATAACGAGACCATCACCATCGGCAACGACAGAGTAGAAACGGTCATGGGCCACGAGACCCTCTCGGTCGCCAAGAATCGCACTCGCACTGTTACACAAAACGAAGTCGTCACTGTTGTCCTTACGCGCACGCACAGCGTAGGCATCAATGAAGCGATCACTGTCGGGGTAAATCAAGAAGTGACCGTGGGAGCGATGAGGGTATTGAGCGTGGGAGTTAATCAGAACATCAATATAGGCAATAATCTGAGCGAGAGCGTAGGTAAGAACTACAGCGAGCAAGTAGGCAAGAACTATCAAGAGAGCATTGGAGATAATCGTAGTTCTACTGTGGGTAAGAACGACAAGCTGGAGGTCGGTAAGAACCAGGACGAGAGCGTTGGAGAGAATCGCAGTATTTCAGTGGGGAAGAATGATAGTCTGGACGTCGGCAAGAAGCTCCTCATTCAAGCCGGAGACCAGATAACGCTCGAGACCGGCCAATCAAAGATCGTGATGAAGAAGAACGGGCAGATCGAAATCAGCGGCATGAAGATCGAGATCAAAGGAACGCAATCCATTGAGAACAAGGCCGTGACTATCACTTCCGAAGCAAGCGCTATCCATACAATTAAGGGAAGCCTTGTGAAGATCAATTAGGAGAGAAATGCTGCCTGAAGCGTGGGCGCTGACTATGCATTATAGCTTCCGCTTCATTTTGGCTGCGCTGGCAGTATGGAGGCTAACGCATCTCATATCGAAAGAAGACGGCCCGTGGGATTTATTATCGAAGTTCAGGAGCAGGTTGGGGCAGCGAATGGTGGGCAAGATGGTTTCCTGTTTCAACTGTCTGAGCTTGTGGGTTGCGCTGCCCCTGGCGTTGTTTGTAGGCGGCTCTGTTTTAGAAATGCTGGTGTGCTGGTTGGCGCTTTCGGGCTCGGCTGTTTTGTTGGAGCGAGTCGGGCGAGAACCCTTTGAGTTCAAGATAGAGGAAAGCGACGATGGGATGTTGCGGCAAAACGGCGGCGGGGCGGTTGACGATCAGCCAGAAAGATATAGATAGCGGGCTGGCTTTTGAGATCGAATATGCCGGAGGCCGCACCGTAACGATCAAGGGGCCTGCCACCGGAAAGAGCTACGTATTTTCGGGACTTCAACGCATTCAGCGCGTTGATCCTCGAGACGCGATGGCGATTCTGAGAGATAGACATTTCAGGCTCAGAGGTGTGGCCCAACCGCAACGATGATGGAAGCCGAGTAATGATGAGGTAGGTATGGGAAGACCTTCAGCAAGATTAGGCGACGCCACGATGCATGGCTCTACGCTCTTAGGCGCGGCCTGCATGACGGTTCTCATCGGGGGCAAGCCCGCCTGGCGGATCACCGACCAACATACTTGCAGCATCCCGAACGCCCCACCACCCGCTTGTGATGGCGCGCCACACGGTCCTGGTATTACGACTCCGGGAGGAGGGGGCGGTACGGGAATCACTATGATCGGAGGAAAGCTTGCTGCTTGCCTGGGCGACATCGTTATGGAGCCACATGCTCTCGTGCCACTGCCTCCGCCGAATAATATCGTTCAGGGGGAGCCAACGGTTCTGATTGGTCAGGGCGGAGGCGGCTGCGCCGGACCTACGTGAGTGGGTTCGTAGTGAGTTCAGGTCTGGACTCTATACAAATTTGAATGTTTCAAATACAAGCGGTTGTTCGTCAGCCAATAAGGATCGCAAATATGTTTAGTGTGAATGTAGGAAATGGCGAACTCTGTGAGCTACAAACGGACTTTTTCCTGCCGGGATACCTGCCTATCGAATTCACAAGGTCCTATAAAAGTTTCTCAAACTATGTAGGACCACTGGGGCATATTTGGCGACATAGCCTGGAAATCTTTCTCGCGCGCGAAAGAGACGGAGTCGTCATTGATCTTTCACATGGATCCAAATTAAGTTTCCCTGAACTTGGCATAGGTGAATACGCGAAGAAGGATCCAGACACTTTAGAACCACAAACGCTTTTAAGGACCAGCGACGCTTATCAATTACAACGTGCCAATGGGCTTTCGTACATTTTCATGGATACTAAAGCAGTTTCTTCACCTATGCCCCTATATATGGTGAAAGACAGGAACAATAACATAATCAGATTTGTGTGGGATGACAAAGGCCGACTGCTGGAAGTCGTTGATACCCTCGGCCGGATAATCGAATTTCGCTACGATCTTAAATCAAGGCTGGTTAATGTCTCTTTAGCCACAACCGACGCCGATCAGATCAACCTGGTAGCATACTCATATAGCGCTTCTGATGATCTTGAATCAGTATATGACCCGTTAAACAATACATACACATATGGATGCGATCATCACCTAATCGTCCAGGCCAAAAACCGTGTGGGTGGAAACCACTACATGGAATATGACGCTCGAAGACGATGTGTTTCACTATACAAAGAAGGAGGATTATCTCAAAAAGTCTTCCTCTACGACGAGGAGCGAAAACGAACTTCGGTTCGCAATTCAATGGGCTATCAAACAATATATGAGCTGAATGATCAGGGTATGGTCATGAGGAAGATTGATGCTTTAGGACACGTGTCCGAAAGCAAACTAGACAAAAAGGGTAATTTGGTTGCGGTACTTGATAGCAACGACGCTGCCAAGCCTCTTTCGATTTATGATCCAGACAAACGACAACTGACTGAAATCTCTCCATCCGGTGCACAAACTGTCTTTACCTATGATGATGAAAACAACCTGGTTAGATCGGAAGACTCCGATGGTTGTGTCTGGTCTTTTGCATATGACGAAAGAGGAAACTTGATTAGCGAGACAAGCCCAATGGGTGCGACCTGGAAGCATCTGAGGGATAATCGCGGATATAATACGGCCCTGATAGACCCGCTCGATTATGTGTTGAGAAGAACCTGGGTTAACGTAAGGACGCTTCGTATCGAAGACGACGCGGGACTGATCAATCTCATAAAGTTTGATGCGTTTGGATTACCGGTTGAACTTATTACTGGCAAGGGGTATTCCTACCGAATCCACTACAATGCCAAGAGTCGGCCAACGATGCTTGAATACCCGGATGGAACTAGGAATTACTATCTCTATGACGGGGAAGACAATTTCTTGCAGTATACCGATGGAAATAATAACCTCGTTAGCTTTGAGTATAGCAAGTTTGGCAGGTGCCTTCGATACATAAATCCGATGGGCGCGGTTGTGAAGTATGAATATGACAGCGAAGAGCGTCTAATTAAGATCCGAAATTCTAAGGGCGAAGAATATTGTTTTGAGTACGATGCGCTTGACCGGGTCATCCGTGAAGTTGGCTTTGACGGCACCGAAGTCCTCTTGCTTTATGACCACACTGATGTGCCTGTCGAGGCTTCTTCGCCCTCGGGGATATGGGTTCGTGTCGAAAGAAATGCAGCGGGCCGCCTTTCTAAAATCGAGACGAGTGAAGGCTCGACGACTTTGTTTCTATATGATTCTCACGAAAGATTAGCGACTATCGAGCAAGATGGGAAAAGCTGGAACTATGAGTATGACAAGGAAGGAAGGCGAACAAAAGAAGATCAGGCTGGATGGCTTGTCGAAATCACCTATGATTTGGTAGGACGATATACAAGAGCCCTTAAACAAGACGGAGAGTATTTGCAATTTGGCATTGATCAGAGGGGAAGGACCATAACAATAAGTGACGCAGCAGCACAACGGGTCAGTTTTAGATACGATGAGCATGGCAACATTATTGAAAAACAGCTCCCCAACGGCCTGTTGGAAAAGCTCAACTACGATAAACGCGATAGGCTAATTGATGCGCGTCTTCTTAATCCTACGGGAGTCTCTCTTCATCAAGACTCATATGAATACGACGATGGTGGGAGATTGATTAAAAGGCAGGACAACGGTCGAACGCGAGAGTACTTTTACGACAAGGCAGATCGCGTTCTGAGAGTTTTGGAGGATTCTGAACTAGTTGAGAAATATGATTACGATTCTACGAATAATGTCACACGGACTTTGCAGAAGGAAGCAATAAGAATAGGGGAAGGAGATCGTTTAGTACAGCTTGGGCCGGAGAAGATAGATTACGACAAAGACGGCTATATGATAAGGAGAGAGGCGCAGGACGGAGAGTGGGTCTATGAGTACTCTCCTAATGGTTTCCTGACTCGCGTAAGAGATCCTCAAGGTAAGGATATTTACTATGAGTACGATCCTTTTGGGCGTAGGTTACTTAGCCGGACTGATAATATAGAAAAGCGATTCCTCTGGTTTCTTCAGTACTTATTAGAAGAAACCGTTGTGGCCGAGGAGCAAGCTGTTCGAGAAAAGTTGTTTGTATATGAACCCCATTCATTCAGACCGCTTCTAGTGCGCGAGCAGGATCATTGGTTTTATACACATATTGACAATCGCGGGTTGCCTGTAAACGCGTGGGATGAGCAACAAGAGAAGGTATGGGAATTGAAGGCTAATATCTGGGGAGATGATTATGGTATTTCCGGTGTCGCGCTAAACTTGGTGCCATTCCGATTGTTAGGTCAGTATAAGGATCAGGATACTGGTTTATGCTATAACCGTTTCCGTTACTACTGGCCGCAAGCTTCGCGCTTCTTATCTCATGATCCTTTGGGAGTATGGGGAGGGATTAACCTTTATAGCTCCGGCCCCAACGCGCTGCAATGGGCAGACCCTTTTGGTCTACAGCCAGCCCAATTAGTGGGTACCGTAGACTGTCAAACAGTTATACCGTGTCCCAATCAGAACCCTCGCGATGCGGCAGTTGTTGGCAATGACTGCCCTGACCCACTTCCATTCGATTACCCTCCTGGCCATCCCCGCGCTGGACAGCCACGCGGGGGAGGAGGTCAGAGGCATAATGATTGTTGTCAACAAATGGGTCAGAATCTACAAGGCCAAGGATATCAGGATGTACGCGTAAACCAGCGACAGGGTGTCGTTGATCCAGCTACTGGAGCGACTGCGAATGTGGGCATCAATCGTCCTGACGTATCTGGATATAACCCTGTGACAAATAGAACGACTTATGTTGAGCTAGACACACCACAATCAGGACGGGGCGCAGGTCATGCGCAGCGAATTTGTGACAACGATTGCGACGGAATAGTCCAACTATATCAATTTAACCCTACTGATACAGGCCCATGTTAATTCACTGAAGCTATGGAGTTCATATGTCGCTCATCAAAGATTTTTATCCGATAACACGAGCGGTTAGCGCTATTCAAGGAGAAATCGAGCCCGTCGCCAAGGCCGCCGTTTCAGAGCTGGACAGATTTGTTGTTAGCCTTCAATCCGGAGTGAACGCCGACTCTTTGGCAGGGGATATGGCTCAGCAAGAGGGATCGGGTAGACCTCCTGTGGTTTATACTCTTCGACAGTTGCATGTGAAGAGTTTAGAAGATGTGTTCAATCTACTGCTACCTCTCACGCTCGGCACGAAGATGGTTTTATTAAGAACATCGAATCCAGATTGGACAGCATATTTTGATAACTCGTCCAGGTGCAAAGGGTACCAGAGTCTAATGGCTTGTTTGAGTGTTTATCTCAAAACCAGAACGGTACACGCATATGCGCAACCGAAAACGATTAGGAAATTGCCCCAAGGCAAAATGATAGGGTCTTGGGGCGCTGTACTGGCATATGTTTACAATGGCCAGATGCAGGCTGAACGAATTGTATCGCTCGTTAACGATGCCGGCCCTTGGCATTTCGACAGTATGGGCGAGCCTTACTGCTTCGAGAACACGGAGAAATATAACGCGCGAAAGAAGACAGACCGCTTTACTTTTGAAGACCTTATTAGCTTTCTTCAAGGCTTTGGTTTAAGGCCATTTAATGATGATTTTTACAGAGTGAGTTTAGATCAGCCGATTTTTTTGATTGAAAGAACTGATTATGTCGAAGAAGTTAGGAAAAAGTATAGTCGGCCTTACGACATAAAAACGCTTCGCGCTCGTTATGAAGGAATCGCATAGACGCACGGTTAGATTGGTTAAGTAATGATTTATGATTACGCAATATTCTGGATCGGTTGGCGAACAGTGTTGAGCCAAGAGGAGTTTGAGAAGGTTACGGACAGGTCTCACTCCTGGGTTCAATTTGCAGAAGCGCATGAGTTTAAATGGTATCACGATACATTTCAGAATTATGACGAAGAAGGGGAGTCTCTTGCGACATTACTCGTGGGCCAAAAGGTAGACATGCTCGGCTACAAAGAAGGCGTTTTCGAACTGGGTTTAACGGATGAGGAGGTATTAGCTATTCATAAGAAGCTTGCGGAGCTAACAGGAAAATGGAACTCGATGCCAAAGCCAAGCTTGTGGGTGCTATTCCATATGGAGGAATAGAATAGAAGAATGCGAAAGGTGCATTGTTGGATGGGCAAACTAGATCATTGGAAGTTATCGAATGGACGATGAACCTGAGAATGCTATAAATGGCTTTGACACCTCTTTATTGACATCAGGCGCCAGGTTGAGAGGTTCAGACCTCAGCGGAATGTCGCTCGCGGGGCTGGATTTGGAAGGAGCGGACCTTTCAGAAAGTAAGCTGGAAGGTGTAGACCTGTCCGAAGGGGATCTTCGGAACGTCAATCTCCAAAAAGCTGAGCTGCAGAGGGCCAAACTCGTTGGTGTCGATTTATCTGGAGCCGATTTAAGCGGGGCAGATCTTACGGACGCCTTATTGACCGGAGGGATTCTGCGAGAATGTATTGCACGGTCCGTTAAGCTTGACAGAGTAACGATCAATGAAGGCAACCTGGGCAAAGCGGACTTTCGAAATTCGATTCTAAACGCAGCGAACCTTAGCGCATCTGATATTTCAGGTGCAAATCTTGGTGGCTGTGATCTGACTGGCGCGAACCTCGAAGGCTCGGATCTGACAAAAGCGAACCTCGCGCGGGCGAAATTGATCGGCGCCAATCTCACGGCTGCCAACCTCACCGAAGCGATTCTCGCAGAAGCCGATTTTACGGGCGCGATTCTGACTAACGCGATTCTTACTAAAGCAACTGCTCCCGGAGCCGTTTTCAAACGAGCCGCTCTTCAAGCCGCGAATGGCCGCTTGGCTGATTTCTCGAGTTGTGATTTCAGTGAAGCCAATGCCGTGCTGGCGAATTTTGAACGCGCCACATACATGCTTGCCAGGATGGATGGATTCGCTGCCCAGCAGGCAGTGTTTGAGTTCGCCGATCTGCGCGGCGTCAAAATGCGTGAGGCCACTTTCATAGGCGCCAACCTCGTCGGAGCGTCGCTGCTCGATGCTCAAGCGCAGGGCTGCGACTTTAGCGAAGCGGATTTTTACTGGGCTGAGATGGAAACGTTTCTGATGTCGGGATGTAACGTCGAAGGCGCGCGGTTTCCTGAAATTGTTCAGGTCGCCTATGGCCCTAAAGGAGTTACTCCGCCCGAAGTGAAGCCGATGCCGCTGTATCGCAAAGCTGCTACGGCTGCCGAGCGCAAGAAATTATTGGAGGCAGTTCTCGAACTCGAACAAGCTCAGCCACAAAAGCTGTAGGCGGAATCATCACTCGAGAGTCTCTATGAAGACACTCCCGTTTCTAGGCCCTGTGTTCGTAGCCGCGGCGGTCATCTTTATCGGTGTCGCTATCCAGGACTATCTGAAAGCGGAAGCGAAGCTGACTCCTGCTCGAAAAGCCTGGATACGCATGGCCTTTATTTTTGCCGCCGTGGGCATAGGCTTGTACTTCGTGCAGGTGCTCTTTCAATAATTTTGCGGGCTGCTGCTGATTTGTATTCGAGCGTTCCACAGCCTCATTAATCCGGTCGAGGGGTGGAAACGACGGTCCGTTGATGGCCCTTCTAGCGGGGCAGCAAGTCGTCGCCGTGGCTTCTGACGAGTTGAATCAACCGATCCTTGAGCGCGTGCGGCATACTCGCTATGTCGTCAACGTTGACCACTTCTTCGAAGGCATTCATGCCTGATATTTCCGTGTTCTCGATTATCACGTCGTCAGGCGGGCGTATTGTTGAAACCGAAGACGAAATGTAAGTGACGGGTAAACCTCCGAACTCCGGCACCTGCTCCGAGCTTAAGCGAAAATTGAGCGCGTCGAGAATTTGGGCGACCCCCGTTTGCTGCGACACAACTACATGCATAACCAGATAGTGCAAGATATATCGCTGCAATTCTTCCGTCGAGCGATTGCGGTCCGCGATCAAGTTTTTGAACCGGTCCGGCGTAAAGCCCGAATAGTTGAGCGCCCACTTGAGCGGCGAGGTGATAGTCACAGTTTTACTGTCGTGCCCGGTCTTCGCCGTGTACGCGTACTCCATCGGAGTTATGTCGAGTGCAGAGCTGCTTATCTGAATAGGCGCCCTCAACTCTTTCGACAGGTTGTAGGGCTTGGCCGCGGAAACGGAGTCGTAAAGGCTTTGCAGTTCTCTGAAGGCTTTGTCAGCGGCTGTGACCGCTTCCTTGGCGGTGCCTTCAATGTAATCGCCAAGCACTATCTTTGGGCGAAACAGAGGAGCGAGCGTCGAAAGGTGCTCTTTCATTTGCCCGCGCAGAAGATCGGCTACAGCCCGCGTAAGCTTTCTAAATACCAGCAGCCGTTGAGTAGTAAAGTGTTCTTCCATAATCAGGAACCTCACGAATTCCTGCTCGAAGAAAGTTGCGGCCAGGGCAGCGCCGTTTGTCCGAAGATGCCGAAAGCTTATCGGTAGCCCCGAACCTTGTCAACACCTCGGACCTGACTGAAAGGGCCGAGCGCGATTTAGGCTCGCCTCGCAGGACAAAAAGGACTGAGGAAGATGACAACAAGGACAGACGAGACGAAGGGGGCGGCGCCGGTGTTTCCGTTGCGGTTGGGAGGCGCTGAAGATTTCGCGCGCGTTGAATCGCTGCTCAAATTGTCCGGCTTCGATGAAGCTACTATTTGCCGAATGTTGGACCTTGGGGAGATGGCGGACCTGAGTTCTGTTAAGCCTGAACAAGTTGATCTCTCCAAGGAAGGTTCTGCAACGCTTGCGGTCCTCATCAGGATTTTTCTGTTCTCCCAGCCAATCCCGCGCGCTGACGTAGAGCAGTTGATTGATGCCGCCACGCTTGAATCTCTTGTGGCGCTCGACGTGTTTCGCATCGGGGCTTTTGGCGCAGACACAAAGACCGAGATGTATTACTCTCCGGTTTTTCTTTATCCGGTCGAAGGTCTCTTAATCGCCTCTGACCGGCACAATAATCCTGATGGCTCCGCCTTCTTTCCACCGCCTGACATTGTTTTTCCTGCCATCAATGCAGGTTCGCTGTCGTTCTTGCGGATAATTCCAAAGACCCCCACTGCGAGCGTGCTTGACCTTTGTTCGGGATCAGGCGTCGCGGCCCTTGCGTTGAACAACTGCTCCGAGCGGGTTGTAGCTTCTGACATTACGGCCAGGGCAACTCACTTCGCGGATTTCAATCGCCTGCTCAACAGGTGCAGCAGGGTCGAGGTTCGGCAGGGCGACCTCTACGCGAGTGTCGAGGGCGAGATGTTCGACCGTATTGTGGCGCATCCGCCCTATGTGCCTTCATTATCCAAGACCGTGATATACCGCGATGGAGGAGAGACTGGAGAAACACTGGTCAGACGCATTATTGAAAAGTTGCCGGCGCACCTTCGGCCGGGCGGAACTTACTACTCAATTTGCGTGGGGCTCGACACGGACGAGGGAGGATTCGAGCAACGCGTGCGAACCTGGCTGGGCGAGTCGCAAGATGAATTTGATGTGATCTTCGCCTTCAGCGACGAGAGGTCGCCGGCGCGGTTTGTGCGGGAAGTTACCGCCTTGACTCGAAGTGAAGACCCTTCGGAGATCGGGCGATGGGATGATCTCTTCAGCAGCATAGGGGCGCGCAAGCTTGTCTACGGCGCGCTTGTCATTCACAGAAAGGCTGAGGAGAGCGATGCAGGCGCGGGTCGCGCCTCACAGCCGCTGACGGCGCGGCCTAGACTGAGCGCAAGCACAGATGGCGCTAGTTTCGAGTGGGCGCTCGACTGGCATCACTGGCGTTCTCGTCCAGATTCAGGCGAGGAGATCTCCAACGCCACACCGCGCCTTGCTCCTTTTCTGAGAGTAAAAGTGATACACAGAGTTCGCGATAATCAACTCGTACCCGCAGAGTTCATGCTTGAATCGGATAAGCCGTTCGTAAGTGTGACCAAGGTTGACCCGTGGATCGTGCCTCTTATCGCGGAGTTTGACGGCCAGCGGTCTACAGCCGAGCTCTACCAGGCTGCGCGTGATGTTTCGGCGCTGCCGGAGTCGTTCAGCCTGGGCGATTTCATTGGAATGGTCGCGATCCTGATCGAGCGCGGCTATCTCGAAATAGATGGCGACATTTTAGATGCGCAGAGATGCTATTGAACTGGCAACCGCCCACCTTGTGTTTTGATGAACTGTGAGTTATAAGACACTCAGTTGGTTGGCAACTCACGGACCTGACCTCAGATTGACAAACAAACCGATTCAACCGCCTTTGCTCACTTTTCTCGTGACGGCTGAATGAGGAAAAGGAGACCGCCATGGCATTTACAAGTTCTACAAAGATGACAAAGATTGTTTTAGCGCTCACGTTTCTCATGATGTTGACTGGGAGCGTGTCATTTTCCCAAAAGACACGCAAACCCGGTTCAACGGTTGAAAACAAATCTAATAAGACTAACTCCAATACTCAGAAGCAAACTGGCACGCGCGGATTGTCATATGAAAAAGATCCGGCCAAGACCGTGACAGTGAGTGAAAAAGCAAGTGAAGGGAAAAAGCCTGAGCTTGTAATTCAAAATGGCCACTCTGACGCTATCCGAGCGGTCGCCTTCAGCCGGGACGGAAAATTGTTGGCGACCGGGGGGGAGGATAACACCATCAAGCTGTGGAACGTCGCCACCGGCAGGTTGATACAAAACTTCGAAGGTCATACTGATTTTGTTCGGAGTATAGTTTTCAGCTCCGCCGGCAACACCTTCGCCTCCGGGGGGAATGATAGGAGCGTAAATACCTGGGATATTAACTCCGGAAAACTGATTCACAGTCATCAATTTCATTCTGATTTGGTTACGTCTCTAGACTACAGCCGCGATGGAAGAACCATTGCTTCAGCAAGTCATGACGGTCATATCAAGCTCTGGGATGCCAGCAGCGGTAACTTGATTGACACTCTTGGAGATGATACTGATGGTATTAATGCAATTGCCTTCAGCCCTGATGGAAAAGTTATTGCTTCAGGTGGATTCGATAAGAAAGTTCATCTCTGGGATGTCAAGACCAGATCGGAGATTCGCAGCTTTGGCAAGCATTCTGAAGCAATCAACGCCGTAGCCTTCAGCCCCGACGGAAGAAGGGTTGCTTCGGCCGGGAATGATAAGGCAATAAGGATCTGGGACTCTGGAACCGGCAGTTTGGCCGTCAGCTTTGAAGGGCTTGCCGCAACCATCAGCGCTATTGTTTTTAGCCCGGATGGGAAGACACTCGTCTCGACGGGAAAAGATCGCGCCATCACAATCTATGACTTGGACAGCCGCAAGTCGATCGGTTCTCTTCAGGGCCACTCTTTGGAGATTACTTGCGTGGCCTTGAGCCCGGATGGCAAAACCATAGCCTCCGGCAGCAGGGATCAGACGGCCAGGTTATGGGACAAAAGCAGCGGCAAGCTGATATATAGCCTCGAAGGTCATTCTTCTCCGGTTACCACTGTTGCCGTCAGCCCCGATGGTGGGATTATTGCTTCCGCCAACAGAAAAGGCGCCTTATGTTTTTGGGAGTCCGACAGTGGCAGGTTGATCCGAAGCATTGATGCCCATCGTCCCGAAGTTACTTCTATAGCCTTCAGTCCGGACTCCAAGTCAATTGTTTCGGGAGGGCTTGATAAGATCTTGAAGATATGGGACTCAGGCAGCGGCAAATTGATTCGGACCTTTCAGGCCAGCTCGGAGGCAGACTGTGTGGCTTTCAGCCCGGATGGTAAGACGATTGCGTCTGGTAATAAGAATCATATTATCTATCTTTGGAATGCGGGCAACGGTAAAGCAATTCAGGAGTTCAAGGGTCATGGGTCGTTTGTTACCGCGCTTGCCTTTAGCCCGGACGGCGCCAAAATCGCGTCCGGTGGGTGGGACAAGACTATCAAGTTATGGAATAAGAGCAATGGCAAATTGATTCGCAGTCTTGAGGGTCACACCGATATAGTCAATGCCATCGCTTTCAGCCCCGATGGTCAATACGTCGCTTCGGCGAGCGACGATAAGACCGTCAAAGTGTGGAGTGTGGAGAGCGGTAACTTGATACGCACTCTTGAAGGCAGCACCGAAAGAGTTCGCGCCCTTGCGTTCCGCCCCGACGGCAAGTCCATTGCTGCGGGTGGCTACGACGATACGATACGTCTTTGGAATACTGATAGCGGTATGCTGACTAACAGCCTCAAAGGGCATTCTGATGTAGTAAGCTCTCTCGCCTTTAGTCCTAACGGAAAGACTATCGTTTCCGGCAGCTGGGACACGACGACAAAGGTTTGGGCTATAGAGAGCGGGCGGCTTGTCGCCTCTCTGTTACCCTTCAACGACGGCAACTGGATTGCCTACAACCCGGCTGGCTACTACACAGGCTCCGAGAAAGCCTCTCATTATGTGACCTGGCGAATCGAAAACAGGATCTACGATTTCGATCAGTTCTTTGAAACGTTTTTCAGGCCAGACATCATAGGTTATGTTTTCCAAGATGAGGTTCGCAACAATATCCTCGTCCATAAACCAGATGTACCGCCGGACAATATCTCTGACGGATTCTATAATCCGCCCAAGGTGACGATCGTTTCGCCGCGAGCCGATCAACCGCTCACGTCTCCCGACGTTGAGGTTGTCGTAGCAGCGACGGATCAGGGTGGAGGAGTTTATGAAATCCGGCTCACACAAAATGGAAAAGTAATCACGTCCGATCGGCAGGTGGATTCCTGCCAGCAGGGCGCTCCCGCCAAGACCCCAGAACAACCGCGAGGCGGGACGGCCAAGAGCGGCGGACGCACGCGCGCAGGCACGGCTGCCAGCGGAAAGAGGCAAGCACAACCTGCCTTCGGTACATGTGGAAAGCGAGGTATACACTACGAGGGCGAGACCTATACGGCGAAGTATCGCGTGCCGCTGGCAGAAGGGCCAAACGTTTTTAGGGTTACGGCGTTCAGCAAGGACCGCACGGAAAGCGAGCCATACGCGTTGACTGTTAACGGGCCTGTTCAAGCGAAAGCGCCGGCCTTGTATGTTCTTGCGATTGGGATCAATAAGTACAAGAACTCTGCACTGAATCTAAACTTCGCTGCTCCAGACGCGAAAGGAATTGCGAGCTATTTCAACGGCAAATCTCAAAAGTTGTTCCCCGGGGGAGTGAAAGTTGTTCAACTTTATGACGGAGAGGCCACCAGGGAGAATATTCTCAAGGAGTTTCAATCACTAAGGGAGAGAGCTGAACCGCAAGACGTGGTAGTAGTGTATCTGGCGGGGCATGGTGAAACTGTGGGCACGGAATGGTATTTCATACCTTCTGAGATTACTAACCCGGAAAACGATAGCGAGCTTGCTAAAGGCGGTATTTCCTCGACTATGATTTCCCAGGAAGTTACACGGTTAGCTGCTCAAAAGATACTGGTCCTGCTAGACGCCTGTAAATCGGGTTCGGTGACAACACGCAGTATTGAGGACCGGAAGGCGATGGCGCAATTGGCTCGCTCGTCGGGCATTTGTGTGTTCGCGGCTTCCACAAACATACAGGAAGCCGGAGAGGTGAAAGAACTCGGCCACGGTATTTTCACTTACCTTTTGCTCAAGGGCTTGAATGGTGAGGCGATATTAATCAAGGAGCGCACGGTCACCGTCACCAGCCTCACAGGATATGTGACTTCTCAGATGCCAGCCATTACCCAAAGGTACAGGACTGCAGAGCAATACCCTGTAATGAATAACCGGGGCCAGGACTTTCCGTTGGCAGTACTGAATTGAAAGTCGGCTGAGATACGCCTCTACCAAATCGTGTTTGCTGGGCGTGAGCCGCCTACGATGACTCACGCTCTTCATCTACCGTTGCTCAGGAAGTCCGTAAGCAGCTAGATGTGTTAGATCGTCGGATTGTAGTCTCTGCTGCTACTGGCTCTTCGATCGCCAGAGAGTTTGAACTGAATACCACGTTAGGGAGTTCTTCTCAACCAACTTATCGCGAGCGAACGGACCGAAATAGCCTCGAGTTCCCGTACGTTCCCGTGCCAGTCATAACTCGCCAGTGCGTTCAACGCGTTTTCCTCGATGGTGATGGGTTGCGGATGGCAACCTAGGCTCGAGGACGTGGTGAATCGCTTGATCGTCGTCGCGAGTACATCGACGATAACACGGGCCGACGTGGAAAAAGTGCTTGAACTAAATGCAGCTCCGACGAGCGTCATTGCTCAGACCCAATCGAAAGTACGCGCCGAAGCAAGACGAGTACTCCGCCCCAACACAGCGGAGCTCTGCGAAGATGAGACAATCACAGCCTACATGAGGCGAGTTAAGCTCGACGTACTTACAGCGGCGATTTCTCAATATCCAAGTAGAAGCGCTGCAGCGCAGAGACTCGGTTTAACCAAAGTAGCACTAAAGAGACAGCTACGGTATCTGCGTAACGCAACAGCGCGCTCGACAACTATATCTACAAAAGATCAGGAGGACTATGAGCAGACGAGCAAATAATCTACCGGATGGCAACTATCCGTTGGTCAGTGTCCAGCGCTTCCAGTCACTGAAATGTGACGTGAACACTCGGCAGCTCGACGAACTTGCCAAGTACATTAGCTATGTTTAGTCGGCTAGCGGAGACAAACCCACCGAGGGAGAAGTTGTGGGTGCGGCACTCACCGAACTCTTCAAGCTCGACCGCGGATTTCAGAAGTGGAAAGACCGGTCCCAGAAACCTGATGCAAGTTCACACAAAGCCGGGGAACTTACGGCACCGAGCAAGGCGTGATTCCAATGTACTCGTCGGACGTTCTGCGCCGCCCCCATGCTCCTCAGGGTTGATTAGGGGTCTCACAAGAAAGAATGATGCGCAATTTAATACTTCGTAATTCCTATTCGCCCCTCCGCTCCGCGACTCTGACGGCACTTTGGACGTTGGTAATTCAGCGTCATGGCCCGATTCGCAAGCCTTCGATAGCTGTCATTAACTGAGGCTATCAGCGATTGAGATGTAAGGGGAAGCAGATGGCTAGACCGAAACTACCAACGGCGCAGCGCAAAAGTGTGGTGATGACTGTGCGAATGAGACTGGATCTGAACGATGGCTTGGCAGCGATCGTCTTACGTCGCATCGCCATCAAGTTCAAAATTGCTAAAGTATCTACTCTCTGTACGCCGACATCTCACAGAGATCAGCGATCGGGTGCTAAGACAATAACAAGAATTTTGCACTATTTGGTAATCATTCGCTTTGGCGGAGTCGCCTGCTGTGGTCAGCAAATTCACTCTTTCAATCACTTCCGACCTCGGTGGCAGGAGACAAGGGTCGTCCGGCTTTTCGGACGCATCTATAGGCCGGGAGCAACATTTCTATCGAGCATCGGCAGGCGTAATGAAAAACACCTTGACAACCCTCAGCCGCCTGATGTAAACTTGCGCCCTGTATTTTGAGGGTTATAAAGGTCAGTAGTTATCCGAGGGTCGGCAAAGAGCACGCGATCGCCGGAATTAGCATTTCTTCACGTTGAGAAGTTAACACTTCTCTGTGCCCGTCTCCTCACGCCAAGCTGGGAATTCGAATCGAGGGGGAAAACTGAACTAAGAATTCTAACTTCTACTTAGAGGTTGGTGTCCTAATGGGAGGCAACCTATTGGGGCTCGCCTTTATTGGGGAGAAGTATGAAGGCTAGGCAGGGTGCTTTGGTCGCCACCTGCCCAGCCCTACCACACCCACGACTAAGGAGGGCGTAGCCATGTCTAGCCTACAACAAATCTCTCGTTATCTTCAAGCGTACTACTGGTTCTTTACCGAGCGTCGCTAGAAGAGTGGCTCACCGAGCGGATAGCGGTCCAGAACCGCCGTGTGCAAATGCGGGTTCTTGACGCCATGCTACGGCAGCCACTCTTTCTAGGAGGGTTATTACGAGGATCTTGATCTTTTTCCCGCTGTTGTTCTACAGCTTCCTTAACGGCTCAACCTTGGTGGCAATAGTGTGCTTGAACTAAGCGACAAGAATGTGTACGAACATGCTGATTGTTGCCTTCCCCTTTCTACAAGGTCGGGGGGCGGACCTTGGTTCGGCATAAGGAGACTGTCGCCCGTGCGAAAGCTGTGGAGGAGCTTTGAGGTAATCATCAACGAAGCAGTAGATGTCGATCATTTGATCTATAATGGTGCTCAAGCGGGTCGTCCTCCAAGTGTAAAGATTTGGTAAAAGCTTCTTTTACACCTTCGACGACCCTAATTTTCAACTCAAGACTCGCGTTAACTTAACGCCGCATCTGCTACTCCAGAGCCCGAACGGTTCGGATTCGAGGGTCCATAGTAGTCGTATTTGCTAAAGGAGGGTAATCAAATGAGTGATGACCTGTATCAAATTCTGGGATTACCTGAGATTGCAGGAGGAAATGCGGCTTCGCACTCCGGTAAATTAGGCAAACGGATAGTATTAGTAAAACCCCCTTATTTTGCGCCATTAACCCCGCCGCTAGGAATAGCAATCCTAAAAACATTCCTTGAGCAGCATGGCTTTGAGGCCGTGTGCATAGACTTGAATGTCGATCCAGACCTGTGGGGGATGCACCATAAGTATTTCGCGGCCCTTCAAAGTTTAGAAAGTGTTTCTTTGAACGATGGTTACTCGAAACTATGGTGGATTCTCAACGCTCATCTGCTTGCAAAAGCTAATGGCGCGGACTCTAAGATGTGCGAAAGAATACTTCGAGCGGTCATCCCGATATACGACATAAGATTTGACGGGAATGTGATAAGAACGTTAATAGCGCTGGTCGACAACTTTTACAAAACACTCGATGTGCTGATCGACCGCATCAATTGGGCAGACTCTGCTGTTGTGGGGACGAGCACCTACACTACTTCATTAGGGCCGTCTCTATTTTTACTGAAGAAGGTCAAACAAAAGCATCCTGACATTATGACAGTAATGGGTGGCGGAATCTTCGCTGATGATTTGGCCTTGGGGTCAGATAATCTCAACACTCTGCTCAATGAATATCCATGGATAGATCATGTCGTGCTGGGAGAGGGAGAAGCTCTTTTGCTTAAACTTCTGCAAGGGGAACTAGCCCATAAGCGATTGCTCTCTCTTGCCGATTTATCTGGAAAAGTACTGCCGATGCAAGATATTCCCATACCGGATTTCTCAGACTTCAATATAAAATATTATACCCTTCTATCTCTAGAGGGCGCGAGAAGTTGTCCATTTCAATGCAACTTTTGCTCAGAGACAATCCAGTGGGGAGAATATCGTAAGAAACCGATCGAGCTGCTTGCTGACCAAATGGTAAGCCTCGCCAACAAGTATCATAACGCCTTCTTTATGGGGGATTCCTTGATGAATCCATACATAAATGCCCTTGCGGAGAATTTGGTTGGGAGAGGTGCGAATGTACGGTATGACGGGTACCTACGCGCTGACAAGCCGGTAAGTAATATGCGTTTAGTTAAGCATTGGTCTGACTCCGGGCTATTTCGCGCTAGACTTGGAATTGAGAGTGGGTCGGCTAGGGTTTTGACGTTGATGAATAAACAGACGACGCCCGGTACCATCTCCGAGGCTCTAAGAACCCTTGCTGAACAGGGAATCCGGACCACCACTTATTGGATAGTTGGATTTCCGGGTGAGACTGAGGAAGATTTTGCTGAAACCTGCGACTTCATTCGCGAGCACCACCAGAACATCTATGAATTGGAAGCGCATCCTTATCACTACTATCCCTACGGGCAGGTGGCTTCCAGAATGCATGAATCCTATTCGCTTTATCCTGATGATGTGACGGAAGTTATAAAGTTCAGAGTCTGGGACATAATACAGGTCAAACCGGATCGCTTGGAACGTTACAAACGTCTGCGACATATTACCGCTTTGGCCACAGAGCTCGGGCTACCTAACATTTACTCAGTAACAGACCGCTATCGAGCCGAGGACAGATGGCGTGTTTTACACCATCTGGCAACTAAAGTCTATCAATAAAGATGGTTGGCCTTTGATCAGGACGGGTCTTGCCCCACACCCCGCAAGAGAGTAGGGGTAGACTTTGTCTGACAAGGGACCGCAAGCCTTTATCAGGAAATACGGCTATGGCTGCGCAGGGTGACGGGCCGATTTGAGACTCCCACGCGCTTACCCGATTCGCAATCTTCATCAACGCCCGATCACCCGCAGGCATCACTTAACGTCTCTAAGGCTGCTCGGACAGCGGGCATGGATTATGTTAAAGCACCAATCGCCATAGCCGGACGAAAACCCTGCTGACAATATAGCGTGGCCCGGGATATGGTAAGGCCGGGAATGTAATTGAAGAAGGTTGGTAATGTTTACCGCCGGGTAGAGGACGCCTTCTGCGCAGGCCATTCGCGAATTGCTGGCCAAACTTCAAGCACCATCTGCCATTAACGTGATTCTCCTCACTGCTGCTCTTTAGGAGGATTTCCGTATGTTAGACGGCATCTTATCAGCGGTTGGGCACACCCCACTAGTGCGACTAAGCAAGGTCCTGGCCGATATTAACTTTAAGCTCTATGCCAAGCTAGAGGCGCTCAATCCCGGCGGTAGCATGAAGGATCGGCCCGCTATCAGCATAATCTTTCATGGCTTCGAGACGGGGGAGATCGGGCCGGACACCATAATTATCGAATCAAGCTCAGGCAACATGGGCATTGGCCTCGCGCAAGCCTGTTCCTACCTCGGGCTGCGATTCATCTGCGTAGTGGACCCTAAAACGACGTCGCAGAATCTCAAGCTGCTTAAAGCGTATGGGGCGGAGATCGATCTCGTGCCGGAACCCGACCCGGCAACAGGCGAATTCCTCAAAGGCAGACTTGATAGAGTCGAGTACCTTCTGAAGACGACCGAGAATGGTTTTTGGCCCAATCAATATGCGAACCAGTACAACCCGCTCGCCCACTACCAGACGATGCATGAAATAGTGGAAGCCTTGGATGGCTCGCTCGACTACATATTTTGCGCCACCAGCACCTGCGGCACGCTCAGGGGTTGTGCCGAGTACGTGCGCAAGCACAACCTCCGCACGAAGGTGATGGCCGTTGATGCCCTTGGGAGCGTGATCTTCGGCGGCGCAAGTGCCAAGCGGCTCATACCGGGCCATGGGGCAGGAGTCAGGCCAGCGCTGTTTCAACCTGATTTGGCTGATAGTTACCTACTGGTTTCGGACCTGGATTGCATAATCGGCTGCCGACGCCTTGCACGCCGCGAAGCCATACTCGCAGGCGGATCATCCGGGGCCATAATCAGAGCTGTCGAGCTTGCCAAAGACAAAATTGAAGATGGCGCTACTTGTGTCGTAATCCTTCCCGACCGTGGAGAGCGCTACCTTGAAACCATCTACTCGGATGAATGGGTACTGGAACATTTTGGTAAGGTTTCCTACCTGTGGGAGAATTCGGCGGAGGCCCAGACATGCACAGCGACATACTGATCCTCAAGCATCATGAAATAGCATCCATTCTAAGGGGCCGGGAGCTTGAGCTGATCCACATTGTGCGGAAAGCCTACGAGGCGCACGCTCTGGGAGATAGCCCTCTACCACATTCAACGTTCTTGCGCTTCCCCAACAACGATAGAGACCGCATAGTAGCCTTGCCCGCGTACTTAGGCGCGGGGTTTAACGTTGCCGGAATAAAATGGGTCTCGTCCTTCCCTGAGAACATCAACTCAGGGATTGATCGCGCATCTGCGGTCATAGTGCTCAACTCAATGCTGACAGGCAGGCCGGAGGCAATTCTTGAAGGGTCGATAATAAGCGCAAAGCGAACTGCTGCCAGTGGGGCCTTGGCGGCCCAGACCCTATCGAGAGGGAAGGAAGTATCTACCGTCGGCCTCATAGGTTGTGGGGTGATCAATTTTGAGATAGCCAGGTTCCTTTTAGCAGCGCTACCCGCCATAGAAAACTTGATAGTCTTTGATTTAGATTCAGACCGCGCAACAGCGTTCAAAAAGAAGTGCAAGAGCCTCGGGGAAGTGCAGGTGCAGGCGGCAGGTCGTCTGGGCGAGGTATTTGAAAAGGCCGCGCTCATATCGCTGGCGACGACCGCAACCAAACCCCACATCTCTGACCTTCCGAAGTGCTCAAGTGACAGCACGATCTTACATATTTCGCTCAGGGATCTTTCGCCGGAGGTCATCCTTTCTTCTGATAACATAGTCGATGACGTAGACCATGTATGTAGGGCTCAAACATCAGTGCATCTGGCGGAACAGATGACCGGCGACAGGTCTTTCATCAGAGGCACGCTCGCTGAAATCACGCTGGATAAAATACCCGCAAGACAGGTTAATAAGGGCGCAACAATCTTCAGCCCTTTTGGGCTGGGCGTCCTGGATATCGCAGTCGCAAAGATGGTGTGTGATCGCGCGTCGAGCCAGGAGGTAGGAACTTTGATAGCTTCGTTTCTGCCTGATCCCTGGAGTTAGGTGGCATAAATATAGCCTTTGCTCCCTACCGGCAAATTACAGTAGTTCCGCCCGCCCACGCGAGGCCCAGAATGATCCTATCAGAGACCTCAGCTTAATTGGTTCTGGTATAGCCTTCTTTCACATCACCGAGGATGGCTGTGATATGGAGGCGGAAGTCATTCGGGACGCGATTCATCGAGAGGATACTGACGGCGGCGATGAGTTTCCGCCAGCGAGTTTGCGCCAGCAAGGTAAGGAATGTAGATGGAGTATCTGACGGCAGTGTGTAGTGGGCATGCAGGATGTCTGCTACCGAATTCAACCTGACGACTCTTTATTGCTCTCCTACAGACTGAACGGTTACCCCATTTCAATAAGGTTGCTATGTTGCACCACAAGGTTGCTATGTTGCACCACACCAAACACCTGCCCTCGCGATTGTCAGGCCGCCAGCACCGGGTTGCTGTTGTGCGGGCGGTTGCCTGTGATCCACTTACCCTGCTGACTGACGAACCGAGAGGCAACAAAGTGCTTATCCGGCTCAAAAGCCGGGAACTACAGTTCCGAGTCGGAGTAGGATGACTATCACTAATCACCCCCTCCACAGATCCGGACGAGCGCTGCTAACGCATCCGGCTCCTGCCTTAGGTGATGACGCCAAGTCGCCTCAAGGGATAAGGGTGATGGATTCGCGGCGG
>Ga0070706_100000562_pt1 | contig 43301 bp, 41 predicted proteins | sample KBSK5501metaG_FD_65476 | JGI IMG/M metagenome (GOLD analysis project Ga0070706, IMG submission 65476) | Corn, switchgrass and miscanthus rhizosphere microbial communities from Kellogg Biological Station, Michigan, USA - KBS K5-50-1 metaG | ecosystem: Host-associated > Plants > Roots >... | reverse complement strand
GCCATAGCGCGATCGATCAACAACGTTGCCAGATGCTGCGTTCCTTCGGGGACCCGTTCATGTAGCTTCAATCGAAGCGCGGCTCTCTCCGGGCAGGAAGAGTATAAATCTCGGGGTCAAATGGTCTTAGACAGGCAAGCAAAGGAACCATTGCTAAAGCGCGTATTAGCCGCATCCAACGGAAAACATCCGTTCACCGACTAGGCTAGTCCTTTTTCTTTGGCTATCCGTTCCACAACCTTCAGTACGTATCCGGGCAGTATCCCTTTACCTTTGACCCCTTCTAAATGTCCTGCCCAGATGCCGTTGTGATCAGAGGGACTGAAAACAATTCCGACACTTGGTGAATACCAGCAGAACAGAAGCTTCGAACTCCTGTGTTCCTCGAGATATTTTTCGAAAGATAAATCCCAGTCCGTAGGCACGTCCGGTTCGGCTTCTGGGTCTTCGAGTCGTCTTTCGAGAAACCGCTTTATTTTTGGTTTGTCCACCTCGTACTCGATAACTCTCATCGTGCGCTCAATTCTCGCGATATCCATGTCGGGTGTCATCGCCATTCGATCCTCTTCTAGTAACGCGCCTTTTGTTAGCCCTTCTATCTGTACCGGCCGATGAAGAAAGTCAATCGTGTCTTCGGTCAGGTGTGAGGTGAAAGGCAACCAACGTCGAGCACAGCCACGATCAATAAGTTTGCGCTGCAATGCACCCCTGAGAATGGTTCTGTCGGTAACGTTGCAACTTTGAATTGTTACAAAAATAATCGAAAATAGCGTTATGGATGTTTGCCTCTGGTAGACTGTGGCTTTCAATGAACTAGCTGCAATCAATCGCGTTAGAATGGCTTGGCGAGATAAGCCTGGCCGGTATTGGAACGCATCGCGTCTAAGGTCGCCATCCAGATGAACGTCATCTTATCTGGAACCATCTTCGCAGTCGTGCTGTCTGGTGGCATCCTCGTGATGCTCGAGATCGGGAAGCGTATCGGCGTCCGCCAGGTTGCGGAGGAAGGAGAGAGCGCGACAAAGGGCCTCGGCGCGATCGAGGGTGCGATCTTTGGATTGTTAGTTTTGATCCTCGCATTTTCGTTTTCAGGGACACTTACACGCCTTGCTAAGCGGCGGCATCTGGTCGTCGAGGAAGCGAATGACATCGGCACGGCCTGGCTACGGATCGCTCTGCTCCCGGCGGGGCGCAGCCAAATATGCGCGATCTCTTCTGCCGTTACCTGGATTCGCGGATCGAGGTCTATCGGAAGTTGGCGGATATGGAGGCGGTGAGGGCCGAGTTGGCGAGATCGGCGAATGTGCAGAGCGAAATATGGGCGCTCGCTGTCTCCTCCTCCGGGGGAAGCGGGAACGGCCAAGCGTCGATGCTGCTTCTGCCCGCGCTGAACGCGATGTTCGACGTCACCACGACACGAACAGAGGCGGCCAGAGTTCATCCACCGTTGATTACCTTCGCAATGCCCGGCGCGCTGACTTTCGCGTGTTCGTTGTTCGCGGGCTATGACGTGGCGATACGGTGTCGTTTGAATTTATTGCACTCAATCGCATTCGCCGTCGTCTTGTCGGTGACTGCGTATCTGATTATCGATCTCGAATATCCGCGCCTTGGACTTATCCAGGTAAGCGATTCCGACCAAGTGCTTGTCGATCTGCGCAGTAGCATGAATTAGCGCGCACGATTTTTCGTGAAGCACCTGCGTGATTCCCCGCCCGCTCGTGGCACCGACACTGTGCCGACCGTCTGGCTTGCCGGGCGCTCGTCGCACGTTTGGCGCGGACGGCGTGAATTCCGCGTTTCTCTCCGCGCACGCGCCCCGTGGAGACAAGATAGGGCAACAAAGCGATATCCAGGTTCTGTATCAGCGAGCTTGTCGCCAAGAAAATCCCATGAATAGTCTTACGATTTAACTGAAATCGATTAGGTAGTTAATGTACAATATCGGAAAGATAGGCAGTCACCCCATGCAGAACGACCTCCACACGACTCCCCAGAAGCCGAAACTCACCCGCAAGGAATACGAAGAGAAATTGCGCAAACTTCAGATCGAACTCTGCAAGCTGCAGGAATGGGTGAAGCACGAAGGGCTGCGCATCATTGTCATCTTCGAGGGCCGCGATGCGGCGGGAAAAGGGGGTTCGATCAAGGCCATTACCGAGCGCGTGAGCCCGCGAGTTTTCCGCGTCGTTGCCCTGCCGGCGCCATCGGACCGCGAGAAGACGCAGGTCTATTTGCAGCGCTACATGCAGCACTTCCCGGCGGCGGGTGAGATCGTGATCTTCGATCGCAGTTGGTATAACCGTGCTGGCGTCGAATACGTGATGGGCTTTTGCTCCAAAGAGGAGCACGAGCGCTTTCTTCAGGTCTGCCCCAGCGTCGAGAAATACGTTGTCGCAACCGGCATCCAGCTCATCAAATTCTGGCTGGAAGTCGGCGACGAGGAGCAGAAGCGTCGCTTTGAGGCGCGCATTGAGGACCCATTGCGGCAGTGGAAGCTCAGCGCGATGGACCTGCCTTCGCGCAGCAAATGGTATGCGTATTCTCTCGCTCGGGATCAGATGCTGGAAGCTACGGATACGGAATACGCACCGTGGTATATTGTGCGGAGCGACGATAAGCGCCGTGCGCGGCTGAACCTCATCGCGCATTTTCTCAGCCTGATTCCCTACGAGAAAGTGCGACGAGAAAAGGTGGAGCTTCCCAAGCGATCCAAAAAAGACGCTTACGACGACATCGCCTCGATCGCAAACCGTCGGTTCGTGGCCGAGGAGTATTGAGAAGCGATGCGCGAAAATGACAAAACCCCTGGGACCGAAGTTCATTCAACGCCGAATGGATCCCGCCTCGCAGATGTGAACGAGCCGATCCCTGGACTAGCGCTGCTGCGACCGACGGGTCTCGGGCCCGTGGCTGCCGCAAGCTTGTCCGGAGGGTAAATGGAGAAATCGTCCAGCGCACCCAAAAAGATCCCTCCTGTTCTGCGGGTGGCGCCGGGGCTGCGAAATTTGCTGGGATATCGGCGGGAATGGCTGCGGCATGATGCGGTGGCCGGCGTATCGGTCGCGGCGGTAGCGTTGCCGACGGCGATCGCGTATGCGGAGCTTATTGGTTTCGAGCCGGTCGTGGGCTTGTATGCGGCGGTCCTGCCGTTGCTGGTGTATGCGATTTTTGGCACGTCGCGCCACCTTATCGTGAATCCGGACGCTGCCACGTGCGCCATGGTCGGCACAACTTTGATACCGCTGACGGCGGTCCATGCGAATTCGCTGATGTCGCTCTCGGTAGTGCTGGCACTTTTCACTGGGATCTTTTGCATTTTGGCCGGTTTGCTGCGGCTGGGCTTCGTGGCGGATTTTCTGGCCAAGCCAATTCTCGTGGGGTTCCTCAACGGCGTGGCCATCCACATTTCTCTCGGCCAGATTGGCAAGGTCTTTGGCTTTCCGATGAAGTCGCACGGTATCGTGCCCTCGCTCCTGGAGTTTATTCAAAAGGTGCCGCAGACCCATTTGCCCACGCTCGCCGTGGGCGTGCTGACAATCGGGGTGATGCTGGCCGGCAAGCGGTGGCTCCCGAGGTGGCCGGCGCCCTTACTGGCAGTGGTATTTGCAGTAGCGCTGGTTTACAGCATGGACCTGGAAGGCAAAGGGGTCGCGGTCGTGGGTCATGTGCCGCCGGGATTACCGCGGCTACAGTGGCCGGAATTCGACCCTGAGTTCATCGTACCGCTACTTGGCGGGGCACTGGGGGTCGCGCTGTTGAGCTTCAGCAACGCGATCGTCGTTGCCCGGAGCTTCGCCGCAAAGGGGCGTTATGAGGTGGACGTGGACCAGGAATTCATTGCGCTTGGCGCCTGCCAAATTGCGGCCGGACTCTCACAGGGTTTCGCCATCAGCGGAGCTGACTCCCGCACGGCGATGAACTATGCCGCCGGGGGCAAAACCCAGGTTTCCGCTCTGGTAGCGGCGGGGATGATGGCCGCGGTGCTAGTCTTTCTTACCGGGCCGCTGGCTCTCCTGCCAAAAGCAGCGCTCGGTGCCGTGCTCATCGTCGCGGCCATCGGGCTCTTCGACGTTGCGGAATTACTCCAGATTTGGAAAATCGATCATTGGGAGTTTGCGGTATCGATCATAACGACGCTCGGAGTCGTCGCGCTGGACATCCTCAACGGCATTTTGATGGCGGTGCTCATCGCCATCCTGCTCCTGCTAATGCGAGTCTCACGGCCGCCGGACGCCATCCTGGGACGGGTGAGCGGACTGAAGGGATTTCACAACATCCAGCATCACGAGAAGGCGCAGACGTGGCCGGATCTGGTGCTCTACCGCTTTGGAGCGGCGCTAGTATTTTTCAACGCCCCGTATTTCAAGAAGCGTGTACTGGAGGTAGCTGCCTCGCACCCCAGCGTCAAATGGTTGATCGTAGACGGCAGCCCGATCAATAGCATCGACAGCACCGGGGCGGCGATGCTGGAAGCATTGTCGGAAGACCTGCGCGCGCGGGGGATCCGGCTCGGCTTTGCCAACCTCCGAACCGAGGTTCGCGCCTCGCTGGAACGCTCCGGAGTACAGGCAGCACTCGGAGATGGTGCGCTATTCACCACCCTCAAATCAGCCGTGGATGCTTGCGTCTCCGGCGGGTTTGCAGAAACATTGAAAACCGAAACAGAACCATCGTAGGCAACCGCACCCCGGTGGATTCGAGTTCCCGCAGCCCGTCTCACCCTGCTGCGCCTTTTTGTGGCCGCAGCCCTTATTGTCTTCACAGTCATCATGGCTGCATCGGCGATGGAAGTGGCGGGCGGGATCAATTTCCTCGTCCGCGTTGCCGAGCGGATCATCCGCAAGAACCCCAAGCACATCACCATCATCGCGCCGCTCGTGACCTATGGCTTCACCTTTGCGGCCGGCACGGGGCACATCGTCTATCCGCTGCTGCCGGTAATCTACGAAGTCGCGCACGAAAACGGCATCCGGCCGGAGCGGCCCATGGCCATCGCGACCATCGCCTCGCAGCAGGCGATCACGGCGAGTCCGGTTTCCGCGGCAACGGCGGCGATGATCGGCTTGCTCGCGACGCATCACATCGGGCTGGTGCAAATCCTCATCATCTGCGTGCCATCCACGCTAATCGCGGTATTCATCGCATCGCTGGTGCAACTCCGCGTCGGCAAAGAATTGAAAGACGATCCTGAGTATCAAAAGCAGCTGGCATCGGGCGAGGTGGAGTTGGGCAGTAAGGGTCCCCATGAAGCGAGCCCTACCTTGTGTGCTAGACAAAAACATGGCAATCGTCGACGAGATCCGCCGGCTCCAAAATCTTCGCCCGTTCGACCCCTTCACCGTCGTCACCAGTGGCGGCAACCGATACGACGTAGCGAGCCCGGAACATGTCAGTACGAACCCTCAAGGAACCCGGGTTGTCGTCTACTTCGACGACGGCACGTTGGTCACCATGCCAGCCTTACATATCGCGTCTGTTGAACATCGGGAACCAGCTGTTTGACCGTATCCCGCCATTCCGCCAGCGGCCTCTCAGCTCGAAGCCTTAGAGCGACTTCGGGCTTCGGCCATAGCGCGATCGATCAACAACGTTGCCAGATGCTGCGTTCCTTCATCCAGCTTCGCATTGGCTTCCTTGAGCCTATGAACGTCGTGGCTTTTCAATGCGGCTTCCACCGCTGCTGCCAATGCCTCGATATTTCGTCGCTCTTCTTCATCGAGATGGCCGCCTACCAGGGTCAACGCACTGGTCACCGCAGGTAGCAGCTCGTTGCTTTTGAGAACCGTTTCTGTCCAGACCCGTTCGGTCATGTCTTCAAACGCGCTATCCAGTGATTCCGCGATCATTTTCTCCACCGCCTCATCGGAGACATCCACCGCGCTTGTCAGATCCATCACTCGTTCGCGCCCGGTCTTTGTGTCGCGCGCAAGAACGTGAAGAATTCCGTTGGCATCGATCTCGAACTGAACCCCAACTCGGGCCATACCTTTCGGCACCGGATCAAAATCGAGCGTAAATTTCCCAATCTCCCAGTTATCTTTCGCCAGCTCCCGTTCACCCTGCAGCACCGTGATCTGCATCGAGGTCTGATTTGCTACCGCGTTCGTGAACATCTCGCCCGCTTTACACGGAATAGTTGAGTTCCTCGGGATAATTACATTCATCAACCCGCCAAATGTCTCGATTCCCAGCGACAAGGGCGTCACGTCGAGCAGAACAACATTCTGCAGTTCTCCCGCTAGAATCCCGGCCTGGACAGTAGCGCCGACCGCAACCGCTTCGTCCGGGTTCTGCGATACGTTTGGCAATCGCTGAAAAACCTCCGCTACAAATTGACGCACCATCGGCATCCGAGTAACGCCTCCGACCAGAATGACTTCATCCAGATCTTGCGGGCGCAGTCGCGCATCATCGAGCGAGCGCAAACAATGGGAACGAGTCCGTCGAACAATCGGCCGAGCAACCGCTTCCAGTTCCTGCCGGCTCAGCATGTAAGTAAAACTCCGTTTATCCGAAAGAAACGGGATATCGATCGGTACCAAATCCTCGGTCGATAAACGAATCTTTGCTGCGTGGGCAATCTCGCGAAGTCTAGCCTGAAAAAACTTGTCTTCCAGCTCCTGACGAAGGTCTGGATGGCGTCCTATGACGCGTTCTTTCAACAGCCGGATCAATTCTCGATCAATATCATCGCCTCCCAACCGCGTATTGCCGTTCGTTGAAAGCACGCGAAAAACGCCCTCGTGGAGCTCCAGGACCGAAATATCAAATGTACCGCCACCAAGATCATAAACAGCGATCTTGGAACGATCATTGAGCCGATCTAACCCATAGGCCAGCGCCGCTGCCGTCGGTTCGTTAATAATGCGTTCCACCGTTAATCCAGCTAATTCACCCGCACGTTTTGTCGCCTGTCGTTGACCGTCATTGAAGTAGGCAGGAACACTGATAACAGCACGATCAATGGTGCACGCTAGCGCTTTCTCTGCGTCCGCCTTCAATTTCCCGATCACGAAACTGGAGACCTCTTCCGGCTTCATCCTGCGACCCACCACTTCAATGAAGACTTGGTTTCCTTCGGTCTCGACCTTGAACGGAAAATCTTCCTTGTCGGTCTCGCCGCGCCGCCGTCCCATCAGACGTTTTACTGAATAGAGAGTGCGATCCGGAACGAGACTTCGCATCCGATCCGCGGCTGCGCCGACCAATGGCTCTTCTCCCTCAGAAAAACAGACAACCGAAGGCGTCAATCGCGATCCATCTTCGTCCGCAATGAGCACCGGAAACCCGGCGTCCATGACGCCGATAAGCGAATTGGTCGTTCCAAGATCTATTCCGGCAATCATTTGAGAGTGCTAGTGTGAGTGTGACTGCGAGTTGGTTTTCAGTTCTTCGTTTTCAGTTCCTGGCGTTCCCGCTCATTCATTGTTTCCCGTTGTCGGCGATGTTGGCAATGACGGCGCTGTCGGCGACCTGTCCTCCGGAGTCCCGCTAGTGCGGGACGAAGGAGGATGCCGGCGATGACGGCGTTCACTCCTCCAACTTTCGTACCCTATCTTTCAGCTGATCGCTCCACTTTTGTACAAATGCTAACCGGAACGCAGCCTGAGCCAACGCATCGCGAGAATCTTGCTTCCGCTCCGGCCAACGCCGGTCCAGTTGTTCGATTTCGGCGAGAAGCTCGTTTTCTCGTCGCGCGAGGTCCGCTTCAACCTGCGACAACTCGCTGACGATCGGCTGGACGCGCTGATATGCCATCGCCCGAAGCAGCGGAGATTGTTGCGCGGCAAAAGAACGGATCGCCTCGTCCGCCTGGTGCAAAACTTTAGCAACCTTGGTAAAACATTCTTCCAAATCACTTCCGATCTGCTTGGCGCGAACCTCGCCAAACTCCAGTTTCAAAAGATGTTGAATCCGTGATACCGGCCGCAAAATCGTGTAAAACGCCTCGTTGAGCAAAGAGGAATCGGAGTCTCGGGCGGCGCTTTTTCGGAAATAACTCTCCTTGAGAGCATCTCCGTCGACGACCGGACGTCGTTCGAGTCCAAACACGGCGAAATAATCAATCATTCGACTCGCTTCAAGCTCGCTTATGACCGCCTACTAGACGAAACCGTAGTCGGATGCCATGAGCAAGCCAAGCGAGTCGAAGCAAGTCATGCAGAAAAGCTTTCGCCGCACGAACAATGGGCGACAGCATTCGGATTCGTCACCTTAAATCCGCCTCGCTGGAGGTCCTCACTGAAATCCAGCAAGGATCCGCTGACGAAAAGCGCGCTTTTAGGATCAACCACAACGCGGACTCGATTTGATTCGACCAGAATATCGCGATCCATCGGCCCATCCACCAGGTCCATTTTGTACTGCAATCCAGAGCAACCTCCTCCGATCACTGCTACGCGCAGTGCACCGTTCGGCCGCCCCTGGCGCTGCAGCAGTCCCGAAAGCTTCGCCGCCGCGAGTTCGGTCACCTTTACCAACCGTTCGTTCCCTATCTTGTATTTTACGTCGCTGACTACAGTCACGCGCGAATATGAGATCGGTCGGAGCGAAACACAAGTGAGAGCTCACAGATGCCGCTAAGCCCGCGACCATCACCGCCAGGGAATAGCCGACGATCCAGCTCGAAAGAGTCCCTACTTCGCCATTGACACGATCAACCCCACCACCGATTCAGTGAGTTTCATCACCTGATTCTGTACCTTCCATCACATGAGTACGTATCTTTGCTGCCGGATCGTGCCTTTCACAATCCTAACGCTCCTTGTTCCCTTGATGTCATCCCGCGCAGACGAAGGGATGTGGCTATTCAATGCTCCCCCAGCAAAATTGCTTAAAGAAAAGTACCAGTTCTCTCCCGGGCAAGACTGGTACGATCACATCCAACGAAGTAGCGTCCGATTCAACGTGGGCGGAAGCGGTTCATTTATTTCTGCCGACGGACTGGTAATCACCAATCACCACGTCGGTTCCGACGCATTGGAAAAATTTAGTACGCCGGAGCACAACCTTCTGAAAGAGGGTTTCTATGCCGCTACTCCCGCCCAAGAAAAACCATGCTACGATCTCGAACTAAATGTGTTGGACTCGATTCAGGATGTAACCGCCCGGGTCAATGCTGCCGTGAAGCCGGGAGCGTCCGCTCAGGAAGCGTTTCAAGCGCGTAGAAAAGTCATGGCGGAAATTGAAAAGGAGTCGTTAGACAAGACCGGGCTGCGCAGCAATGTGATTGCCTTGTACCAGGGTGGCAGCTATCAACTCTATCGCTACAAGCGCTATACCGACGTGCGACTGGTATTCGCTCCAGAACAACAAATCGCCTTTTACGGCGGAGATCCGGACAATTTCGAGTACCCTCGTTATGACCTGGATATTTGTATTTTCCGAGTATACGAAAACGGGAAGCCAGTCCATCCATCCGAATACCTGAAGTTCTCGACACAAGGCCCGTCGGATAATGAGCTCGTATTCGTCAGCGGAAACCCCGGGTCGACTCAACGGGAAAAAACTGTCGCTCAGTTCGCTGCAACGCGAGACATTGAGCTTCCGTTTACCAAATCGGTCTTAGATCGGCGAGAAGTCGCCGTCGCCGCTTTCTCAGCTCGCCGCCCCGAATATCAACTACAAGCTCGGGAGGATTTGTTCGGTTTGCGAAATTCCCGCAAAGTTTGTGATGGCAGAGTCGCAGGGCTCTTAGATCCGGAATTCTTTGGCATGCTTGAACAGCGGGAGGCGAAACTAAAGGCAAAGTTCCAGGAGAATCCAAAGTTTCAATCAGCCCTCGACGCCTTTGCCCGCATTAACGAAACACAAAAAGAGATCTCGGCACAGCTAATCCAGTTCCAACTTCTCGAAGGCGACCTTTACCACGGCCCGCGCGGGTTCGATAGCGAATTGTTCAAAGCAGCCCGCGTCGTCTATCGGCACGCGACAGAACAAACAAAATCGAACGGCGAACGCCTTTACGAATATCAAGACGGAAATAAAGCTTCTCTCGAATTTGCGCTCTTTTCTGAGGCTCCGATTCATAACGACCTCGAGAAGGTGACGCTGGCCGACTCGCTGACAGACCTCGTCGGTCACTTAGGCGGAGATGATCCTTTGGTGAAACAAATTCTCGCAGGTAAATCGCCACGGGAACGCGCCGCGGAACTGGTCTCCCATTGCACGCTTGCCTCTGTCCAGGCGCGGAAGGATCTTTACAAAGCCTCCTCTGAAACGTTGAAGGCTTCGACAGATCCGATGATCGCGTTGGCGGCCTTGGTCGACCCGACAGCTCGCAAACTAAGAGCAGCTCACGATGGACAGGTCGAAACGCTCCGCCAGTGCTATGGCCAGATCGCAGCGGCTCGGTATGCAGCAGGCGACGAATCATACCCGGATGCAACCTTCACTTTGCGTCTATCTTTTGGACGGCTTGCCGGCTATGAAGAGGATGGCAAACCAGTACCTGCCTTTACCCAGATTGGCGGCCTGTTCCAACGTGGGGCAGAACGCGGGAATCAGTCTCCATTCGATATTCCGGAGCGGTGGATGAAGAGTAAAGAGCAACTCGATCCAAACGTACCGTTCAACTTCGTCTGCAAGGTCGACATCGTTGGCGGAAGCAGCGGCAGCCCGGTGATCAACCGTGCTGGAGAGTTTGTGGGCATTGTGTTCGATGGAAACATTCAGACGCTGGTCTGGGATTACGCTTACTCTGAGAAACAAGCGCGCACGGTCGCTGTTGATTCCAGGGCCATTGTAGAAGCCTTAAAGAAAGTCTATCACGCACCGGGTCTTCTGCAGGAAATCACCACTGGCAAATCCTCCCAACCGGCCGGAGCCAGCACCGGAGCAGCCGCGACGCACTAGGGGCCGAACGGCCTGCCCTGTAAGGGCAACCGAGTCGCGGGCGAACGACTCGCCCGCGTGTCGCTTTTTGGGGCGACCGAGAACGCGCCTCACTCGAGGCGTGCCATTGCAACTTTACCGGTGCGGGTGAGGTGGCTGATCCCAAAGGCATCCATCAGCTTCAGGAACTTGGTGATCTTACTTTCGCCGCCCGTGAGTTCGATGACCAAGGCCTTGGGTTGCACGTCGACGATCTTTGCCCGGAAGATGTCACATATCTGTAGCACCTCGGGGCGGTTCGCCGAATCCGCGTTTACTCGGAGCATAACCAATTCACGGTCCACATAGTCGCCGTCGCGGAAGTCCTGGATTTCGATGACGTCTACCAGCTTGTTGAGTTGCTTGGTTACTTGCTCAAGAACTGTATCGTCGCCTCGGACTACAATTGTCATCCGAGAAGCCGAAGGATCGTTTGTTGGCGCGACATTCAGACTATCAATATTGAACCCGCGCCCACTGAACATTCCGGCGACCCGTGTCAGGACACCGAACTTGTTTTCGACAAGGACTGATATCGTGTGGCGCATAACGTGGAATGCACCATGCGGGCAGCACACAGAAAATCAATCTATTTATCACCGAGCACGGCCAGTCCGTGAGCAGTGACGCCGCAAGCCGCGCCATATTCGCCGTCTCGCCGTCTCGCCGCTTCGCTTGTCCATGCTATCTCCGATGTCGGCGATGTCGGCGATGCCGGTGCGCTGATAAAGACGGCGTTCACTTTATAGGTTTACGGATCAAGCATCAGGGTATACGGATAACCTCTCATTCCCTATGCCAACGAAAGTCTATACGGATAAAGATGCCGACCTCGCCAACCTCCAAGGGAAAATCTGCGCGGTCATTGGATTCGGATCTCAAGGACATGCTCACGCGCTGAATCTCAAAGATAGCGGCGTCGAAGTCATTATCGGTCTCTATAAAGAGAGCAAATCGGTCCCTGTCGCGCAGGAACACGGATTTCAGGTATTCGATGTCGCAGAGGCGGCGCAACGGGCCGATATCATTTTCTTTGCTACACCCGATCTGAAGATCGCGTCGATTTACAAAAACGAAGTGGCTCCGCATTTGCGAAAAGGTAAGACCCTTCTTTTTAGTCACGGGTTCGCCGTCCATTTCAAAACGATCGATGTTCCGAAAGATGTCGACGTCATTATGGTCGCGCCGAAAGGCCCGGGACATATCGTGAGACGCCAATACCTTGAAGGCAAGGGGGTCCCGGCGTTGGTCGCCGTTTATCAGAATCCCTCTAAAACCGCAAAAAAAGTGGCTCTCGCATGGGCAAAAGGAATCGGTGCAACACGAGCTGGTGTTCTCGAAACGACTTTCAAAGAAGAAACCGAGACGGACCTTTTCGGAGAACAAACCGTTTTATGCGGCGGTTTGACCGCTCTCGTTCAGAACGGATTTGAGACACTGGTCGAAGCGGGATACCAACCCGAGATGGCCTATTTCGAATGCCTGCACGAGCTGAAGCTGATCGTCGATCTCATGTACGAATCCGGTATCGCCGGGATGCGATTCTCCATCTCCGAAACCGCCAAATGGGGCGATGTTTCGGTTGGACCGAAAATCATCGATAGCTCGGTGAAGAAAAAAATGAAGAAAGCGCTCAAGGAGATCCAGTCCGGCAAATTTGCTAAAGGCTGGATCGGCGAGTACCAAGCCGGCCTTCCCAACTACAAGAAGCTCCTGAAACAGAGCGAAAAACATCGCATCGAAAAGACCGGCGAACGACTCCGCAACCTGATGCCCTGGATCCAGAAGAAAAACATTCGCGGCGCCCAGGCGGCGTATTGACGTTTCGCGTTTGGCGTTTCGCGTTTCGCGTTTCGCGTTCAGATGTCGGCGTTGACGGCGATGTCGGCGTTGACGGCGTTGCAACTATTCGCGCATCGCACTAACTACCGGTGCGCCGCCGCGCTGCTCCAGGCCCCAGGTCAACAGTCGATCGGCATCGTTGAACAGCATATGATGCGTGCCGCCCAGCTGAACAAGAATCACGTCTCGGTTTCCGTTTGTCGCGCTTGAGATCAAACAACGCCCGCTCACTCCAGTATAGCCGGTCTTCATCCCGGTAAACATTGGAGACCGAGCAAGCAATTTATTTGTCGGCTCCAGAACTTTACGGCGTCCGGAATTCATCACGAATGTCAGGCTGCGCAGACCCATGTACTGTCGCAATACTGGATTGTGGTACGCGGCAAACGCGATACGCGCCATGTCGCGAGCGGTTGAGTATTGATCCGGTCGTGGCAGCCCGTTCGGATTAACGAAATGGCTGTGGACCGCACCCAAGGAAGCCGCCTTTGCGTTCATCAATTGCGCGAACGCGGCGACACTTCCAGCATCATTTCTGGCCAGGCACAATGCGACATCATTGCAGCTATGCACCAGCATCGCCGCCAATAACTGTCTTTTCGGATAAACTTCCCCTGGCCGGAATCCAAGTTTTGTCGGCTCCACTGCACAATCGGCAGCGCTAACCCGGGCCGGCCGATCAAGTCCGCCATGCTCCGCGATCAAGAGAGCCGAGAGCAGTTTTTGTGTGCTGGCAACCGGTCGTTCGACATCCGGGTTTTTTGAAAAAAGAACTGCGCCGGTCCGAGCATCGATCATGTATGCCGAACTCGCGATCGTTTCCGGCACTGCTTCAGAAGGTCGCCAAAGAGGCAGCGAAGGATTTTGTGCGACCGATCCTGCAAGTCCTGGAGCGATTTCGCTGTCGACTGGTTGCGCTCGACGAACCTCTTTCTGCTGTGTCCAAGCACTCCAGCGCGATCCTCCGATCAACAGCAAGCTGATCGCCAACAAAAAGCTCAATCGCTCCCGCATGAATCCGGTTCATAGTCCAGAAACGCAGGAAATCAACTCAGAACCGCAGTCTACGGGATTCGGAATCTCGAATGTTGAAGCTCGAATCTCGAAGTGTTCAACCGACCATTCGGTCGTTTCCCGATTCGAGCTTCGAGATTCAAAATTCGAGATTCCTCTTCTGTATTGAGTCCCAGAGCCGTTTCCCGTACAATCCAGCGCCCATGAAGTCGAGAGCAGTGCGTCTCGCTGCGTTTGCAGCGTTGTCGATTCTCTATGTTGGTTGCGCGGAACATCGTTCGCTTCCTGCGTACGAGCCTCCGCTGAAACGCAGCCAGTTCATGAAAGTCAGGACCACGGCATACACCGAAACGGAGAGCGACCACCGTCGCTACGGCGCCACCAGCGCAGTCGGCACACCGTTACAGGCAGGTCCGGTTCGCAGTGCTGCAGCGGATTGGGCTCGCTGGCCGCTCGGCACAAGGTTCGTCGTTCTCGCTACGGGTCAGGCGTATGAAGTGGATGACTATGGTTGGGCAATTTCTGGCCGCAACACTATCGATCTCTACTGCCCGTCAGCCGGTGAAATGAATAATTGGGGTGTCCAAAATGTCACCATCCAAATCCTCGAATGGGGTGATCCACATCGCAGCTATCAATTGCTGAAACCGCGACACGAGTATGCCCACGTCGCGCGGATGCTAACCGAGATTCAAAAATTCTACTGAAACCCGGGCGCCGCTTGGCTGCCGCCGCTGTGAACAGCTGATCCGTTCATCGTATCCCACATGAACGCGGCAATATCGGCTTGTTCATCAATCCATTTTGTCACCGGTTTCCCCGCTCCATGACCGGTCTTCGTATTGATCCGTAGCAGAACCGGATTGTCGCAGCCTTGCGCGGCCTGCAACGTCGCCCCAAACTTGAACGAGTGTCCCGGAACAACCCGATCATCATGATCGCCGCTCAAGATCAGGGTGGGCGGATAACAGGTCCCTTTCTTGATGTTATGCAGCGGCGAATATTTAATCAGATAGCTGAATCCATCTTTCGTGTCTGACACCCCGTAATCCGACTTCCATTGCGAGCCGATGGTAAATTTGTGATAGCGCAGCATATCCAGGACACCGACTTGAGGAACGGCAGCACCGAACAGATCAGGTTTCTGCGTCATTACAGCGCCGATAAGCAGACCTCCGTTTGATCCCCCGTTGATCCCGATCTTACCTCTGGTGGTGTATTTCTTTCCGATCAATGTCTTTGCCGCCGCAATAAAATCATCAAAGACATTTTGCTTTTTTTCCAGCACTCCGGCCTCGTGCCATTCCCGACCGTATTCGCCACCGCCGCGGAGATTTGGCAAGGCATAGACGCCTCCTTTCTCAATCCAGGCCACGATCAAAGGATTGAAATTGGGCAAGATACTGACATTAAAGCCCCCGTATCCCGTTAGAAACACCGGATTATTTCCATCCAGCTTGAGACCTCTCTTGTGCACAATGAACATCGGAATCTGTGTGCCATCTTTTGAATGATAAAAGATCTGCTTCGTCTCGAACGCGTCCGCATCAAACGCGACTTGCGGTTTCTTGAATGCGAAGTTGGTGCCGCCGCCGATGTCGTATTGATAGACCGTCGAGGGATAGAGGAACGAAGCGAAAGAGTAGAAAAACTCGGAGCGATCCGGATCACCAGAAAGAGCAGTCACACTCCCAATTGCCGGCAGAGGGATTTTTTTCTCAGCTTTTCCATCAAGACTAAACACAAACAGTTGATTCGTTGCATCGACGACGTAATTGACGACCAATTTGCCCCCGGCCAGCTCTGCCTTGGCTAGAAGATTCTTCGACTCTGGAATAATCTCTCTCCAGTGATCGCGACTCGGTCGATTCAGATCGATTGCGATGATTTTGTATTTCGGAGCGTTCGCATCAGTTCGGACAAATAACTGGTTCCCGACAGCGCCGATTACTCGGTAGTCGGCCTCCATTTGGTCAACAATTGGTGTGAACTCCGCATCCAATTTTGGCGCTCGTGGGTCTTGAAGATCTTTGAACGCCAACAGATTTTTCGGCTCGGTTCCTCTATCGGTTTCCACGAATAGGTACCGGCCGTCGTGCGACACAATTCCTGTGAACTCCGCGTCTTGCTCTTGGGGGCGCTCCATGATCTGGATGTCTTTCTCCTGCGGATCACCAAGCCGATGATAATAAAGTTTCTGGTTGTTTAGTTTGGCAAAGGTCGGATCTTTCGAGCCCTCAGGCGCTGGATATCTGGAATAGAAAAATCCTTTGCTATCCTTGGTCCATGCCGGCGCGGAAAACTTGTTCCATTTCACTACGTCGGCTAAATCCTGGCCTTTCTCGATGTCCAGAACTCGAATCTCGCGCCAATCCGATCCACTGACCGAAACATTGTACGCCACCAAGTCACCGTCGTCGCTGACCTTAGGATCAGAAATCGCCACCGTGCCATCGGCCGACATTTTGTTCGGATCAAGCAGCACAACAGGCTCGTCGTCCAGTCTCTTCAAGGTATAGAGAACACTCTGATTCTGGAGCCCGTCGTTCTTGGAGTATACGTAACGACCCCCTTCCCATTTCGGGAGCGTATACCGCTCAAAATTGGTAAGCTCGGTGAGGCGCCGCTTAAACGACTCCCGGTCCGGCAAAGCCGCAAGATAGCTGAAGGTTAGTCTATTCTGCGCCTCGACCCAGGCAGCAGTTTCTGGCGAATCTGTATCCTCCAACCAGCGGTATGGATCGGGCACTTTCGTCCCGAAATAATCATCTACGACATCTGTCCGCTTAGTCTCCGGGTATTGAAATCTCGGAGCCGCCCTTGCCGACAGAACAACCCCAAGCAACAAACCCAAACAAAGGTAGGAGGAACGACGCATGGCGATGACCCTAGCCCGGGAATCCAGGGGCGTAAACCTCGTTCCGCGACCGCAAGCCCGTAGGTCCCGAATATTGAATCTCGAAGCTCGAATCTCGAAGTCGGAATCACCTTCGGGATTCGAAATTCCAGCTTCCCGTCTCGCCAGTCGCGGTCTCCCGTCCCATCCCGCTGACGGCGATGTCGGCGCTGACGGCGTTCCCACTTTACAACACCCCAACTCTACGCCACATTCCGCCCCTTATGTGGTTGAGTATTCTCATCCCAGTCCTCGAAGTGATCCTGGTGATCTCCTGTTTTCTGCTGATTTTCGTCGTCCTCATGCAACGGCCTAAGAATGAGGGGCTTGGAGCAGCATTCGGCAGCGGCGTAACAGAGAACATCTTCGGTGCTCAAACCACTACGGTTTTAACCAAGGCAACGCTCTATCTTGGAAGCGTCTTTTTCCTGATCACTTTGATCCTGACTACCTTAACAGCGCGGCAGAGTGTCACGGGTCGCACGGGTCTTCTCGAAGCCGAAGCGCGCAAAGCAGTTCCGGTCGCTAGCCCCAGCGCATCCGGATCCGCAAGCCCTGCGGTAAGCGCAAACCCTGGAGCCAGCGCAACACCGGCCGCAAGCGCCGCTCCATCCGCGTCGCCTGAAGCCTCAGCACCGGCCACTCCGGCAGCCAGCGCCAGTGCATCTGCCTCTCCCGAAGCGTCTGCCTCACCCACACCAGAGGCCTCCGCTTCGCCCAGCGTTGCCGCCAGCGCGTCACCAGCGCCAAAACCAACAGTGTCTCCCGCAGCTTCTCCCAAAGCCCCCCAACCCAGCCCGCATCATTAGATCTCGCGCTGAGGTCACTGAAGGACGCAGAGGAAATGAAATCAACTTCTGCGTTCCTCTGCGTGAGAAAGAGAAAGTGAGCGCTCAGCAAAAGCATTCTTCACTAGCACTCACACTAGCACTCACACTCGCACTCTCCGCCTGCTCCACTGACAAACGCGCCGATCTTGTCGTCTTAAACGGCGTGGAACCTGAGACAATTGATCCGGCTCTCGCAACCGGCCAGGCGGACGGTCGCATTTGTTACGCTCTATTCGACGGGCTTTACCACTTCGACCGGTTCGGTAAGCCGCAGCCAGCTATCGCTACATCGTATGATCTGTCCGATGACGCCACGGTCTATACTTTTCATCTTCGGCCGGATGCCAAGTGGAGCAACGGTGATCCGGTCACTGCCAACGACTTTGTTGCTTCCTGGAAACGCGCACTGCTCCCTGAGACTGCCTCCGAATACGCTTATGTCTTCTATTACATCAAGAACGCAGGCGCCTTTGACGAAGGCTCTCTGAGAGATTTCGATCAGGTGGGCGTCCATGCCATCGATGAGCACACGTTGCGAGTTGAGCTAAATAATCCGACTCCATATTTCCTCTCGCTCTGCTCCTTCTGGACCTATCTTCCCGTCCCCATTTCGACCGTTACGCGTTACGGTGACGATTGGATCAAGCCGGGAAAGCTCGTCTGTAACGGAGCGTTCACACTCAAAGAATGGAGACTGAACTATCGAATCCGAATGGAAAAGAACCCACTATACTGGGACGCAAGCCACGTGCAGTTGCAAACAGTCGAGGCGTTGCCGATCGAAAACTCAATCGCGGCTTACAATTTTTACGCCTCCAAAATCGCTGATCTGATTCCGGATGCAGTCCTAACGCCACACTCTCTGATTCCGGAACTGAAAATTCGACCTGATTTCCATGCCGCGCCGTTTCTCGGCAACTACTTCATCCGATTCAACGTGAAACGGAAACCATTCAACGACCTTCGCGTCCGGCAAGCCTTCTGCATGGTGATCAACCGGGAACTAATCGTCTCAAAGATTACCCAGGCCGGTGAACCTCCGGCTTATTCGTTCACTCCACCAGGCACCGCAAGCGGGTACGTGCCGCCCAAGCAATTCGGCAGAAACATCGAAAGAGCGAAAGCGCTGCTGGCAGACGCCGGTTACCCGGGCGGCAAAGGCTTTCCGACGGTAAGCTTTCTCTACGACAACAGAAAACTAAACGACGACATCGCCGTAGAACTCCAAAGCATATTCGCTCAGGACCTGGGGGTGCGCGTCGATCTTCAAAAACAGGAAGCAAAAGTCTACCTCAACACGATGAACCGGCTGGACTACGATTTCTGCAAATCGAGTTGGGTTGGTGACTACGATGATCCGAACACTTTTCTAGAATGCTTCCTCTCCAACAGCGGCAACAATCGAACCGGCTGGAGTAACGAAGAGTACGACCAGCTTATAGCCGCAGCAGCTAAAGAACGTGATCCAGCCAAGCGTCTCGAGATGCTTGGGAAAGCAGAAGACATTCTGTTAAATCAAGGTACGCCTATTTGCCCGCTCTATTTTTATATGGGCATCAATATCTACGACAGCACCACCTTCGGCGGTATCGAACCAAACCTGATAGACACTCACCCCTTCCGCGAGATCTACCGCAAAAAGTAATGCCAACAGCGCCGGCATCGCCGTCATTGCCAGCAACGAGGGCAGCTCCTAGCTCCTCCCCATGATCTTCCGATACGCGATCTGATCTTCGTACATCCGGCGGTACACCTTGTACTTTTGTCCATGGTACTCCGCAACGGCGCGCCCTCCCGGTTGAATCCTGTTGCCAACACCACTCATGGATTTCATTGCCTGTAAAATATCAGGATACGCACCGGAGGCGACCGCACCCAGGATAGCGCTACCGAGTAAAACCGCTTCCGGTTCTTTAGGCAAAATGAGATCGCAGCCAGTGATATCCGCATGCTCTTGAAGAAATATTTCGTTCTTCAGGCCGCCGCCACACGCCAATATTTTCTTAACAGCGTATCCTTTCGCATCCATCTCCTCGAGCAGGTCGCGAACGCCGTATGCGATCGCTTGAATCGAGGCCAGATAGAGCAGCGCAAGATCATCTACGTCCGCAGACAGCTTTAGTCCGCTGATCATCCCCCGTAGCGTCGGGTCGGCGTGCGGGGATCGGTTCCCATGGAAATCAGGATAAACATGCAGTTCCCGAGTCAGCATGGAAAGAGATCCGGCGTTGCGCTCCTTTTGCAGCCCCGCTAACCGCCGATTGAGAAAATCAAAAATCGATACACCTCCCGCATCAGCCTGTTTCTTCGCTTCCGAGTAAGCGCCGTGGGTATAAATGATGTGATCCAACAATGCGCCGGTCGCGGATTGGCCCGCTTCTGTAAGCCATAGACCTGGAATCATTGCTGAAAAATATGGGCCCCAGACCCCGGGGATGAATCGGGCTTCCTTCGAAACGGCCATGTAACAAGAAGATGTCCCGGCAATCATCGCCGTTCGCGAATTCAGCTCTTCCGGGGTCAGGCTTTCTCCCTTCTCGACAGCTCCAATTACGCCGAGCCCGCCCGCATGGGCATCGATGATAGATGCCCCTACCGCTGTGCCGGGTTTTAGTCCGAGCTCTTTCGCCGCTTGTTCCGAGAGCCCTTTACCCACGGGCGCGCCCATTGGGCGAACCACCGTACCAATCCGTTTGTAACCTTCCGAAACCAGGTCCCCCAATCCAATCTGTTCCCAATAAGAATCGCTCCAGCCCGCAAGATCGTTTTTTTTCTTTTCGTGACCAAGGTAGGTCCACTTGCAAACCAGGGAACAGAGCGAGCGCCCCGTGTCACCACTTGCCCGATAGGTTAGAAAGTCCGGTAAATCAAAAAAGTGTGCCGCTCGCTTCCAGGTATCGGGCAAATGCTCTTTCAACCAGACCAGTTTGGGCGACTCCATCTCTGGTGAAATCGCTCCACCGACGTATTGGAGCACCTCGTGTTTGGTCGCGTTGATCCGCTCCGATTGTTCGACCGCGCGGTGATCCATCCAAACGACGACGTTTTGCTCTGGTCGGCCCGTGGGGCTCACCGAGACTGGTCGTCCTCGTTCATCCAGCACGACCAACGAGCAGGTCGCGTCAAAACCTATCCCTTCGACCGAACTGATTCCAGCCTGCGAAACCGCCGAGTGAACCGTCTCACAACATTTTTGCCAAATATCGTCTGACGACTGCTCCACAAAATCGGCCGCCGGTTTCCACATCTGGATTGGAGCCGTCGCGCTGCCTTTGAGGTTACCTCTGCTATCAAAAACTCCGGCGCGCACACTGCCGGTTCCGACATCTACGCCAATAAAATGTTGTTCGTCCTGGGGCATATTCTTAGATCGTAAACCGTAACTTGAGCGCCGACAACGCCGACATCGCCGTCTCGCCCCATCGCCGTCTCCTCTCCTTCCAAATCCCCCTCGTTTCAGGCGTTCCCGGCGGTGTCGGCGGTGTCGGCGGTGTCGGCGTTGCCGGCGCTCCTTTTCCCGACTACCTTCCGCCCCATGCATGACCATTTCATCGGTGGTCGCTGGATTAAGGGATCCGGAGAACCGCTGATCGCTGTCAATCCGATCAATCACCCGCACCCGTTCACTACCAGGAAGGCCGTTCCGGCCGAGGTGTCTGCGGCAGTCGAGGCCGCGGCGGCTTCGCAATTTACCTGGAGCACAGCGCCATTAGAACGTCGCATTGAGATCGCCAAAAACTATGCGCAGACTCTGCAACGCAAGAAGGAGTCTTTGGCTGCCCAGATCAGTAACGAGGTCGGAAAACCGTTTTGGGAATCAGGTCAGGAAATCGACACAATGGTTCGCAAAGTCGATCTCAGCATCCAGGCTTACCACGAGCGAACCGGAACACGAGAGCAGTCGCTGAACGATTCGCTGTCGGTTGTCTCACATCGGGCGCACGGAATTGTCGTTGTCCTCGGACCATTCAATTTCCCTGGGCATTTGCCGAATGGACACATTGTACCGGCGATCCTTGCAGGGAACTGCGTCTTGTTTAAGCCGAGCGAGTTTACGCCCGGCGTAGGCGCGTTGATGGCGGATTGCTGGAATGAAGCCGGGTTACCCGCCGGCGTTTTGAACCTGGTTCAAGGCGATCGGACAACGGCCGAATCAATGCTCAGCGATCCCAGGATCAACGGTGTCTATTTCACCGGGAGCGCAGCGGCAGGCATCTCAATTCATCAACAGTTCGCCGGGCGTCCCGACGTCATCCTTGCCCTCGAAATGGGTGGAAACAATGCAATGATCGCCCTTTCTTCCGCAACGGAAGCGGCAAGGACAGTCGCGGTCTCAGCTTTCCTCACAAGCGGCCAACGTTGCACTTGCACACGCCGGCTGATCGTTGTGGGAACCGCCGAGCAGATCCTGACTCCGCTTGCTGAGTCCACTCGCCAAATCCGAGTTGGCCCCCCAGACACAAAACCGTTCATGGGGCCTGTCATTCATCGAGCCGCCGCAAAACGAGTGCTATCGGTTCAAAAGAAGCTGGTTGCCGACGGTGCTTCGATTCTAGAAGAATGCAAACCCACAGAGTTCGGGCTCCCTTATCTGCGCCCGGGCATCGTGGACGTCACTAAAGTCGAGAATCGTGTGGATGAAGAGATCTTCGGGCCGTTACTGCAGGTCGTTCGAGTAAATAGCTTGGACGAAGCTATCGCCGAAGCGAACAATACCCGCTTTGGCCTCGCGGCCGGACTTCTTGGCGGTACTCGAGAGGAATTTCAAAAATTCCGTCAACAAGTGCGTGCCGGTGTAATTAACTGGAACCGGCCGACTACCGGTGCCAGCAGCGCTGCGCCTTTTGGCGGGATAGGGATCTCCGGAAACCATCGCCCGACCGCCCTGTACGCGGCCGACTACTGTGCTTATCCGATCGCAACTCTCCAAAGCGAAACGTTACTGTCTCCAGTGTTCGAAGGCTTGTGATGCTCAAACGATTTCGCTACTGGCTCGAATGGTTCTCTGTCAAAATATTTGCTGGAATCATCCCGCTACTCCCGCTTGGAGTTGTTCGCGGATTAGCGCGGCTTGCCGGTGCCGCCGTTTATCGCCTCGATCGGAAAAGCAGAGCGGTCGCTTTGGCAAACCTTGAAGCAGCGTTTGCAGACGGGCTTGATCAGATCACGCGAGAAAGAATCGCATGCGAATCGCTCCAGGTTTTTGCCCGAGCTTTCTTAGAGCTTTTCTGGGTACCGCGACTGAATCAAAAAAATATCAGGGACTATATCTCCTTCGAGGATATCACTCGATTTAACGAGCTGATTTCCCGGCCTTCCATCATGGTCACTTGCCATTTTGGGAACTTCGAATGGGCCAGCGTTTTATTCGGGCTCGAAGGATACCCCGGAATGATCCTGACTCAGCGGTTCAAGAACGACCGGCTAACGTCCATCTTTCGCAAAGTTCGCGAGCTGTCAGGAAACATCGCGATTACTCAAGAGAACTCCATCCTCCGGTTGTTTAAAGGGCTTCGGAAAGGTCATACGATCGGCCTGCTGACTGATCTGACCCTAAAAATGGAGGACCCGGCCGTCATCATCGACGCCTTTGGACGGAAAATGCGCGTGACGCTCGCCCACTGCATTCTCCATGAGCGAACCGGGATTCCAATTGTACCGTTCATCGCGTTGCCTAGTTCGGACGGCGGCTATTCGGTCAGAATCATGCCGTCGCTATCCTTCCTCCCTGGCACATCGCATCAACAGATCGCCCAAGCCTGCTGGAATCAATTTGAGCCCCTTATCCGCCAGCACCCGGAGCAGTGGATGTGGGTCTACAAGCATTGGCGATACCGGCCATCAACCACTGACCGGGAATATCCGTTCTACGCCAACCGCTCAGGCCGGTTCGATGAAGAACTTGCGGGTGACTCCTAAACCGTGTCGGCATATCGGCGCGAATGGGCTTGCAAATCTCGACGATGCAGTAAAATAGACGGCTTATTTACTTCAGCATGAGAATTCACAGCCTCCGCACACTTGTTGCAGGCGCAACCCTCGGCGCCTTATACTTAACCGGGTGTAGCACACTCACCACTTCGAACAAAAAAGCGTACGACGTGGTTGCCTATAAACCCCACAATCCAGGTTCCGTCCGCGTAAAGGTATCGCTTCAGAGCAAGATGGTCTACGTGATGGAGGGCAGCAGACCGCTATTGGTAACACCGACTACAATCGGAAAACAGGGAGCAACTACACCGACCGGCAGTTACCGCGTATTCGCTAAGATCCAGAAGAAGCGTTCAAACACATATGGATTCTGGACAAATGGCAGCACAGTCGTAGCCGGAACCAGTGGGAAAGCTCCGGGTGGCGGATACCACTATGTCGGATACCCGATGGCTTACTGGGTTGAGTTCAAACCAGCCTATGGATTTCACTCAGGCGCAGTCTGGCCCATTCCGCATTCTCATGGTTGCTTGAGATTGCATCCGAATGCGGCGCCCAAGTTCTTTGCTTTGGTGCACGACGGTACGGCGGTCAATATCGCCCAAACCCAGCCAGAGGATGCGACTCTTGGCAAGAAGGCACCGCACCCGAACGATTACAACGACCCAGATCCACCCGCCGCCTTCCTCATCTCCAGCAAAGTCTTCGAACCACCAAAGGGTCCCCTCCTGCAAGAGCAGTAAGAGAACGTATCGGCGTGTCGGGGTAACGGCGTGTCGGCGTCGAGGTCGCAACGTCGGCTCCAGGACTCCCTCCTGATGCCTCTGCACCAAGCTCGACTCCCGTGCTATGACGCCCCTTACCCGACACGCCGATACGCCGACACGCCGATACCCTCTTTGACCCATCCCCTCACCTGCGCTAAAATGGCGTCCCATGTCCGAACAGTCCGCCTCTGCACCTCCAAAACCCAAAAAGATCAACCTCCGTACTCCGGATGTGATGCAAAGGGTTCAACAGCAGGTAGAAGAGCACTATCGTAGCGTTGTCGTTGAACGGATCCGCGCCAATGGCGGTGTCCTGACAATCAGTGACACGACAGTCCTGTTAGCAAAACAGTTCGGCTTCTGCTACGGCGTCGAACGCGCCGTCGATCTCGCCTACGCAGCTCGCAAGGTCTTCTCCGACAGACGTTTATTCATTCTGGGCGAAATCATTCATAACCCGCTGGTGAACGAGCAGATCGCCGCCATGGGTATCAAAAACCTCCTCGGGAACGGCCGTGAAGCCGAGATCGATGAATTGACTGCAGACGACATCGTCATTGTGCCGGCCTTCGGTACCGATCTCCCGACCCTGAAACGCATTCAGGAACGTGGCTGCCAGTTGGTCGATACCACCTGCGGCGACGTAATGAGCGTTTGGAAACGTGTGCGCCAGAACGCCAACGAAAACGTTACCTCCATCATTCACGGGAAAGCAGAACACGAAGAAACGAAAGCAACCGCCTCGCGAGCACTCGGTCTCGGACCCGGGCATTTCCTTATCGTTTTGACCCTGGCAGATACCGATTACGTCTGCGACTATATCCGTCACGGGGGAGACAAAGAGGAATTCCTGCAGCGTTTTCCAAACGCCTATTCCCCAGGGTTTGACCCAGACATTCATCTCAACGCAGTCGGGGTAGCCAATCAGACCACCATGCTCAGGGGCGAAACTGAAGAAGTGCAACGGCGGATCCGTGCCGCCATCATCGATCGTGATGGACCAGAACTCGGCGCAAAAAATTTCCGATTCTTCGATACGATTTGCGGCGCAACTCAGGAGCGCCAGGACGCGCTGAAAGAACTGTTACGAGAAAAAATGGACCTGCTCCTGGTTGTCGGTGGATACAACAGCTCCAACACTTCGCACCTGGCTGAAATGGGCGAAGCAAAACTACCGACCTACTTTGTCGGTAACGCCTCTAACCTCGAGTCCGCGACCCGGATAAGCCATTACAACCTCCACGAAAAACGGGAACGCATCACCGAAAACTGGCTGCCAGGCAGCCCATCGGTCATCGGAATTACCGCAGGAGCCTCCTGCCCAAACAATCTCATCGAAGAAACAATCCTGCGCGTCTACGAGCTTCGCGGAATCTCGCGGAACGAAGTCCTCAAGGCGTAGACAACGCCGTCACGCCTTCGCCGATACGCCCACACGCCGATACACCGACACCGGCGATCACGACCGTTTCCGGCGTTTCATCTCCTCTGCAAACTCGCGCCGCGTCGATTCCAACAGCTCGCGCAGGCCATCCGCGGAGATGCAATCTGCTCCAAACGTAATCGCCGTTTGCTGCTCCAAATGATCTGATGTCGCAACCGTAATCGGATACGTCTTGCCATATTTCGCTACGAGCCGCTCCACGATGTCATCTGCGGTATGGCCGCTGCTCGAATAGAAAATCTGGATCCCGCCTGGCTCAGTCTCCTGACTGATCGTTGTTCCGCGACCGTCGAATACCACGACCACATGAATCCCGGTAAAGTCCTGATACTCGGTCAGCAGTTTAGTCAACCGATCCCGGGCAGAAGCAGTCTTCTTGCTATGAAGCGCCCGCAACTCCGGCCACGCAAAAATGATGCTATGGCCATCGACAATCAGATAGCGGTTCACGGCAGTCGGTTTTCCCTTTTGAACCGCAGATTACGCAGATTCCACAGATAGTTTAGAAGAATTTCGCCGCAGCCAGACTACCCTGCCTTGAGAAATCTGCGTAATCTGTGGAATCGGCGGTTCCTTTTACCCCGCTTTAAAGACCCGAATCGTTCTATCCAATTCGCGACACAAGACGCCGACCATTGCTTGAGGAGATTCCAATGCGGCGAGAAGCCCTGTGTTCTCCATAACCGCCAAGCTACATCGCCGCGCAACCGGCTGCAGCCGATACGCCTGCTCCAATGGTGGGTAGGCTACTTTATCCCCCCAGATCAACGTGACCGGATGCGGGATCTCAGACAACCGTCGCTCCAAGTCCAAATCAAATCTTCCACTCAACCACCGAAAGACCGCATATTCAGCGCCCCATTGCTGAGCAAAATAGGAAATGACGTTCACATCTTCCGCCGTCACAGCTTCTGCTTGAGCGAACCCGTAGCGTTCAAGCCACTTTTTCACTTGGGCCTGACCTGAAATATGCCGCCGATACAATGGCCGCTTGAACAACGGAACTTTCGAAATAATCCGATAACGACGCGGGATGCCAGCCAGCTCCCCAATCGGCATAACCAGAATCAACCGTTGCACCAAATCAGGGTGCTGCGCCGCAAGCATCGCTGCAAATCCGCCTGCCAACGCGCTTGCCACAATCGTCGCAGGTTCTTTGTCGCCCTTCGCCTGGAGAAATTGCGCGAGAACATCGACTTGATCAGCCGCCGAAAGCAGTTGATTGGGCCGTTCCGATTCCCCGAATCCAAGGAGATCCATAGCCATGGTTCGATGCGTTCCGGCAAAGAACGGATAGACTTTCGACCATTCATACGACGAGGCTCCGACATAGACCCCGTGCACAAAAAGCAGCGGTTCGCCCTGACCAGATTCGTGATAGACAATTTGCCCTCGCGACGTCGGCAAAAGGCGAGTCGCAAAAATCGCGGGCGAAATCGTTTCAGGTAGTTTCGGCCTGGCAATCGGCCGGACAGCGTACCGAAATGCTAGAACCAGCGCCCCGAGAATTCCAGCTCCTAGACTGACTCTCCATGACTTCTTCGCCCGATCTAGAACGGCACGCCACATGCTCGTTGCATTTCTCACAACTCTCCAAAACTGTACAGCCCGAAACTCTACTCCTTTTGGAGTAGGTCTTCGGTTTTCAGTTCATCCGCGTCCGCACGCGGACCTAGGTCTATCACCGGTAGGGTCGCGCTTTAGCGCGACCTCGTGCGGGCGCCACATCAAGGGTCGAGGATCGAGGACGAGGACGACAACGAGGACGAGAAAGGCAGCACAACCGCTTTGCTCCCGCTGGATCCTCGAACTGAAAACCGAAAACGGAAAACCGAAAACCGTTAACCCGCAGGATCGCGTACCGCGCGATCCTACGTCAGCAGAACCTTTCCCGACCCCGGAGTGATCTGCCCAATCACCTTTCCCTCGGTCAAAGATGCGACCTCCTCAGCGTGTCGTTTGGCGACGACGAGCACCATTCCAATCCCCATATTAAAAACCTGGAACATCTCTTCCCACGCGATACCGCCTCCTTTTTGGATCAATCGGAAAATTGGAGGCACCTTCCACAATTTCGTATCAATCAACGCGTCAGTCGTTCGCGGGAGAATCCGCGGCAAATTATCCACCAGTCCACCGCCGGTAATATGCGCCGCTCCTTTCAGTCTCCCTTCCGGCAACGAAGCAAGGATCGGTTGATAGTTCTTGTGTATTCGAAGCAACTCCTCCCCCAAAGGTTTGGTCAGTCCTTCAGATTTTTGACTCAAATCAAGTCGCATCCTGTTTAACAACACCTTGCGAGCAAGCGTATAGCCGTTGGTGTGCAAACCAGTCGACGGCAACCCGATCAGCGCATCGGATGGCACGATCCGGCTGCCGTCCAACATCTTCGGGCGATCAACCAATCCGACGATACATCCCGCCAGATCGTACTCCTTCTCGTGATACATATCCGGCAGTTGTGCAGTCTCCCCACCGATCAACGCGCAACCACCTGCTCGACACGCTTTGGTGAAGCCCGCGATGAGCTGATCAAATACTGGCGGATCCAGCCGTTCCGCGCCTATGTAATCCAGGAAAAACAACGGGCGCGCCCCGGTCACCGCGATGTCGTTGATACAATGATTAACCAAATCCTGCGCGATCGATTCGTGCTTCCCCAGTGCGATCGCAATCTTCAGTTTCGTCCCAACTCCGTCTATGCTCGAAACGAGCACTGGATCGTTCATCGAACGAAAATCGGCGCGGAAAAGCGCCCCAAAACCTCCGATATGGCCAAGCACTTCCGGCCCGAATGTAGAACGAACCTTTTCCTGGAGCCCTTTCTTGACCCGGTTACTGAGCTCGATATCAACCCCAGCCGCCGCATACGCCTTCTGTTGCTTCTTCATCTCTAAAATCAGCTTCGCCTCTGCGTCTTATCGCGAAACGCGGAACCCGAAACCAGGAGCCCGAAACCTTACTTCAGCCTTGCAAACAGCTCCGCTTGGTCCCCGTTCTCGTTTAACAAATGGGAGTGCGCTTTGCGGCGTTCCATGATGAATTTGTCCAGCTCCGGATCAAAAGGCACAGGATAATCTGCGTTGAAACAGGCCAGACAAAAGGTGTTCTCGGGTAGGCCGGTCGCCCGAACCATCCCAGCGATGTCGAGATAACCAATCGAGTCGACGCCCAGATACTTCGCGATCTCATCGGGGCTCATCTGATTCGCCAGCAGATTTTTCGGATCCGGAAAATCGATCCCGTAATGGCACGCAAATTTGTGCGGCGGACAACTGATCCGCAAATGCACCTCCTTCGCGCCCGCCTCCCGCAGATTCACCACTCGCGCACGCGCAGTGGTCCCACGTACGACTGAATCATCGACCACTACCACCCGTTTTCCGGCAACGAGTTCTTTGATCAAGTTCAGTTTAACCCTGACATTGAAATCGCGAATTAACTGTGTCGGTTGCAAAAACGTGCGTCCAATATAGTGATTCCGCACAAACGCCGGCTCATATGGAATATTCAGCTCCTGACTGAACCCTAACGCGGCATAGTTCCCGGAATCGGGCACCGGAACTACCATGTCCGCTTCCACCGGATGCAAACGGGCCAGCTCGCGCCCCATTTCAACGCGCACTTTGCTGACGTTGTGATCCGAGATCATGCTGTCAGGACGCGCAAAGTAAACAAATTCAAAGATACAAAACGCTTTCCGTTCTTCTTTGAAGGGCCACTCCGAATGAATGCCATCATCGTTGATGATGATCACTTCACCCGGCTCGATCTCCCGGATATACTCGGCATGAATCAGATCCAGCGCACATGTTTCGGAAGCCAGTACAAACGCGTCGTCCAGCCGGCCCAATACCAGGGGACGAAAACCAAATGGGTCCCGCACACCGATAATTTCTTCTTCGCCCATCAACACGAACGCGAAAGCGCCTTGGATTTGTCGCAGTGCGACAAGAGCGTCCCGGCGCTTGGCCGGTTGCGCCAACAGATGAAGAATAATTTCGCTGTCGACCGTAGTCTGGAAAATCGATCCCCTCGATTCGAGTTCATGGCGCAGCACCGCCGCGTTCACCAGGTTTCCGTTATGACCAATCGCCAACTGGCCGCGCGCGCAATCAACAACCAAGGGTTGCGCATTCTTTAGCGTACTCGATCCAGTGGTCGAGTATCGGACATGGCCGATAGCCCGGGTTCCTTGCAACTGCTGAAGCTCTCGTTCCGAAAACACTTGGGAAACGAGTCCCATATCGCGATGGATCTGAAACGCTTGGCTCGGGCCCTTGCTGGAAACGATCCCGGCACTCTCTTGTCCACGATGTTGCAGCGCGAACAATCCGTAATAAGTCAGCAGCGCAGCGTCAGGATGCCCGTACATCGCAAAGACACCGCACTCATGTTTTGGTTCTTCGTTCATCAAGTTCGCGCTCACCACGCCATCATGCGTTCGATTGAAAAATACCACGAATCATAAAGATCAGCTATTGCCCACTCGAAAACCCGGTCTGAGACAGCAATCGACAGCACATCGCCATGCACCTCACCCAACCATCGGAACGGCGTTCCAGTTTCCGCCAGAACCTGCTCAACCTCAGCAAGATGCTCTTTGCCAACTGTCGCTACGATCCGTGATTGCGACTCGTTAAACAAAACCTGATCCGGCCGCAGCCCGGTACCGTCAATCCAGAATGACGCACCAATCCGTTTGTCTCCCGAGATACACGCTTCGGCCAGCGCCACGGCTAACCCTCCCTCCGAACAATCATGCGCGCTCTTGATGTAGCCATGGCGAATCAAGTCGAGTAGCATCCGCTGCACTCGCAGCTCGAGATCAAAATCAAGCCTCGGCGGACGCCCTTCTTTCCGCTCATGCACAATGCTCAGATAATGAGAGGCTCCGATCTCGCTGCCGAGCGGGCCGAGCAACAACACTCGGTCGCCTGTCTCCCGGAAAGATTGGCGTGTGATCCATTCCTCTCTTTCGATCAGCCCCACCATCCCGACCGTCGGCGTGGGATCAATCGCGCCTGCTGGGTTCTCGTTGTATAGACTGACATTCCCACCGGTAACAGGTGTACCGAACTTGCTGCATGCTTCAGCAAGCCCTTCAACTGCTTCGCGCAGTTGCCAGAAGTTTTCCGGGCGATACGGATTGCCAAAATTGAGATTATCGGTCACCGCCAACGGGGTCGCGCCCGAACAAGCCAGATTCCTAGCAGCTTCAGCTACCGCAATTCTCGCCCCTTCGCGCGGGTCAAGCTGACAGTACAGCCCGTTACAGTCACTTGTCGCCGCAAGGAACTTGTCCGCTTCGCGTACATAAAAAACCGCAGCATCCGAGCCCGGTGGAACAACTGTCCCTGCCCGAACGGTATAATCGTACTGGCGGTAGACCCAGTTCTTAGAAGCGATTGTCGGGTGCGCCAACAACTTCAAAAGGCTTTCTTTCGGGTCAACCTCCGGGACCTCTGAGATCGCCAGCTCTTTTTGCTCCGGCCCGGCGACCGCTTCTCGCCGATAAACCGGCGCATCATTGGCGAGCTTGTCGGCAGGAATCTCTACTTCAAGGCGCCCATGGCTAAGGACCCGCATCATGCCGTCATCCGTTACTTCGCCAATCTGGGCATAAGGCAAATCCCACTTCTCAAAGATCTCTTTTACCGTCTTCTCTTTTCCCCGCTGCACAATGATCAGCATCCGCTCTTGCGACTCGCTCAGCAGAATCTCGTACGGCGTCATGCCAGACTCGCGTTGTGGAACAAGCGCCAGATCGATTTGCACTCCTGCTCCACCGCGACTCGCTGTCTCGCACGTCGAACAGGTCAATCCCGCCGCACCCATATCTTGAATCCCGGCCACACACCCGCTGGCCAGTAACTCGAGGCAGGCTTCCAACAACAATTTTTCCTTGAAAGGGTCTCCTACCTGGACTGCCGGACGATCCTCTTTCGATTCTTCAGTTAGTTCCCTTGAAGCGAATGCCGCCCCGGCGAGTCCATCTCGCCCGGTTTCAGAGCCGACGTAAAAGACCGGATTCCCAACACCCTTCGCTGCACCTCTGGCAATCTGGTCGTGACGCAGAATGCCGAGACAGAAAACATTCACCAAAGGATTGCCATCATACGACTCATCGAAATAGATCTCGCCACCGATTGTCGGGACACCGATGCAGTTTCCGTAATGAGAAATCCCGGAAACCACCCCAGCAAACAACCGGCGATTCCTGGTATCGGATTTTCGATGGATCGGACCGAATCGCAAAGAATCCAAAAGAAATACAGGTCGCGCGCCCATCGTGAAAATGTCGCGAATGATCCCTCCCACTCCGGTCGCCGCACCTTGAAACGGCTCGACTGCACTCGGGTGATTGTGGCTCTCCATCTTGAAAGCGACAGCCCACCCGTCGCCGATATCGATCACGCCAGCGTTTTCTTCGCCGGCTTTAACCAGCACCTTTGGGCCAGTCGTCGGAAACTTCTTCAGCTCAAGTCGCGTATTCTTGTAAGAGCAATGCTCGCTCCACATCACCGAGAAAACACCAAGCTCGGTGAAATTCGGTTCGCGTCCCAAAATCCTTTTGATCCGTTCGTATTCCTCCTCGGTCAGCCCGTGATCCTTGATAACCTCAGGAGTAACTTCCGTAATCATCTAGGATGTAAGGCGGCAGCTCCCTGCCGCCCACTCGTCCGCCGTAGCCTTGGCAGAGGCGGAGCCCGCTGCACCAATGGAGGCCTCTTCGTCCCATGAAGCCGATTCCAACGTCTTCACCATCGATCGAAAAATCAGTTTGCCATCTTCGCTCCCAAGCCTTTTGTCCCACGCGCGATCCGGATGCGGCATCATGCCCGCGACGTTCCCGGGCTCATTGCAGATACCGGCGATATTGCGCAGAGAGCCGTTAGGATTGGCCTCAGAACTTGCTGTCCCCTCCTGGGTCACATACCGAAAAACAACTCGGCCGCTTGCTTCAAGCTCGTTCAGAACATCAGAATCCGCATAGTAGGCGCCTTCGCCGTGAGCAACAGGCATCCGGATCAGTTGCCCTTTTTCTAATTCGCAAGTAAACGCCGTCTCTGTGTTTTCCACCTTCAACCAGACCGGTTGACAGACAAAATGCAGCGACCGATTCCGGATCAATGCCCCGGGAAGTAACCCCGCTTCACACAAAATTTGGAACCCGTTACAAACCCCGAGAACCGGCATCCCATCCTTGGCTGCCTGAATCACCGATTTCATAATCGGCGAGAATCGCGCAATGGCTCCGCACCGGAGATAGTCACCATAGGAAAAGCCGCCTGGCAACACGATACCGTCATAGCCTGAAACCGAAGTCTCTTTGTGCCAGAGATACTCAGCCTGGACGTGCAACCCATCTGTGAATCCGCGCAAACAGTCCTGATCACAATTCGAGCCAGGAAATTGGACCACAGCAATTTTCATTTCTGCTCCATCACCTGAATCACATAATCCTCAATCACCGGATTCGACAACAGATCATGACAAACTTCGTCAAGCTTCTTCTGATCTGGAGCGGTAACGAAATCAAGCTCAAGCATCTTCCCAGCTCGCACATTCTCAACCTGCTCCAGGCCAACTTCTTTCAGAGCGTTCCTGATCGCGACCCCTTGCGGGTCCAAAACGCTCGTTTTGGGCATCACAATGACGCGTACCTTCATCGAAAGGCCCCACCATCGAGGGACATCAATGATTCGACAAGTACAAAAGTGGTTCCGGGTTTCGGAGTTCCGGGTTTCGGGTTTCGCGATGAGTACTCGGCGTTCGTCGTTTGGTCGAGCTAGGCCCCATGCTTGACCTTCCAGCCAATATTCCGCGCTCCAATTCCCGAAACTCGGAACCCGGATCCCGGAACCCGGATCCCGGAACCCGTAAAGGCTGATCGCTCCGCGATCAGCCCTTCCCCTTCACCCAGCGATTCGCAACCTCCGCGACCCTCCTCCCGTATGCTTCCGCTGTCTCGATATCGCCGGGAACGGGTGCATCCGGAGGTTGAACTTGGAAACTGGCTGACATAGCTCCGGTAAACGATCCGAGACGGTTGATCGCTTCCGGACTCGGTCCGGTTGGACGGGTCATATCTTCCGGCCGGTTCGCAGACGGCAGAAGACCAGTCCCTACATAAATCATTCCGTGCTGCATCGCGTTGATCACTAACCCGATCAGCGTATTCAGTTTATCCCCGGAAAAACTTGAGGAATTCGTAAACGCGCCTGCGATCTTATCCTTCCACGCAAGCGTGAACCACTTAGTCACCGCTGCCTCAATAAATTTCTTCATCTCCGCAGAGATGTTCCCCATGTAGGTAGGACAACCGAAAATAATCGCATCGGCTTGGTCCAACTCATCCAGGTTCTGAATCGCTTGTTCTGTCGTACGAATCTCCGCATCAGCAACAGACGCAGCGCCCAGATGGACAGCCTCCGCCTGAAATTTGGTGTGGCCGTAGCCACTGTGGTACACGACAAAAACCTTAGCCATAGATCGGACCTAATCGGCCCTCGCTTGCGCGTGCGCAAGCGCGTTTGGCGTTTGGCGTTTCGCGCGCTTCCGAAGCAAGCAGTTTTCGGTTTTCAGTTTCCGGTTTTCGGTTCTGCTACCTTCCCATTCTCTTCAGTTCCCGGCGTTCAGTTGTCGGGATGTTGGCATTGTCGGCGTTGTCGGCGTTCCCTCTCGCCCCACCGCCGTCTCGCCGTCTCGTAACCTTCCCGGCGTTCCCGCTCGTTCTCGGCGTTCCCGGCGTTGTATCCTAAGCCATGCCCTTCACAATCCACCCGGCCGACATCTTAAAGATCCGTCGTCACGAACCGACCCGGCTGGAGAATTTCGTTGATGCCGCCTTCGCGTTTGCGGTCACGGTGCTTGTGATCTCTATCGGGCACGTTCCGAATACTGTCGCAGAAATGTTGCAGGCACTTCGGGGCCTGCCAACCTTTGTAGTTACTTTTCTGCTCATCACTCGCACCTGGAAAGCGCATCGAAATTGGAGCCAGTGCTATGGTCTCGATGATGAGGTAACAGTTCGGTTGAGTCTCGTTCTCGTTTTTGTAGTCCTGGTTTTCGTCTATCCGCTGCGACTGCTTTTCGCCTTATTCTTTGCCTGGATCAGCGCCGGTTTTCTTGGTGGATCAACCGGTTGCATTACAGTCACCGGTCGACATGCGCTGGATCTTCCAGATCTATGGGGTCGGTTTTGGCTCCATCGCGTCGATTTTCCTTCTCCTCTATCGCCACGCGCTGCGTAAAAGCGAGATCATCGGCCTGAACGCAGCCGAGATCTTAGCGACGCGGTTGCACATCAGAATCTGGAGTGTGATCGTAACACTGGCGGTCCTGTCCGTCGCAGCCGCCACCGTGCTCCCATTTTCCGCGGATTCGACCTGGCCTTTCATCATACCCGGCTTCATCTATTGCACGATTTTTCTCGCCGCCCCTCTGTTACGCCGGCGCTACACCCGCCTCATCTCCTCCCTCCCATCCTCCTCTTCCTCGTCCTCGTGAACGCCAAACGCGAAACGCCGAACGCCAAACGCGAAACGCAGGATCGCTTTGCGATCCTGCACTGGACACGGCTACCCCAATTGGTAAACTGCACAAATATGCCCCTCATTCGGAATTGGCTGGCGCTGAGCATGATCGCAGCCTTCTCAGCAGCGTCGGCAACCGCTCAACAGCAAGCCTCGCCCTCTCCTCAAACGGCTCCTCCCACTAACGCTCCGCTGTCGGCCGATGAATTGAAACAGGCGGCGTCGATTGACGCCTTGACCGTCCCGACTCCGGGTGAATTTTTTGCTGCGATCGAAAAGGGGGGCAAGCCGAACTGGAGCTCCCAATATCGGCCCCCGGTTTCGATCAAATCCACTAATCGGGCCCAAACCGCGCTCAACCTCGGTACACTGATTGCCGACGGCTACATCGCGGTAGAAGCTCAGGACGGACAACAGGTTAAAAACGTCGGTAAAGACGTTTTGACCCTCGCCAAGAAATTGAGCGTATCGCAAAGCGTTTTGGCCCGAGGTGAAAGCATTACCCAATTTGCCGAGAACAACGCCTGGAATCAGCTAAATGAGGAACTGGAAGCGACCCAGAACGAAGTGAAAAAAGCGCTTCAGGAAAATCGTGACACCGATTTAATAACCCTCGTCAGCATCGGCGGCTGGGTGCGCGGCACCCAGGTTGTGACCGGGTTAATTCTGCAGAATTATAGTGCAGATGATGCTAAGCTGTTACGGCAACCCGCGCTGGTTGGTTTCCTCAACTCAAAACTGACCCAACTCCCTGATAGACTGCGAAACGATCCCCTGGTCCAAAAGGTAAAAAGCGACATCGACACCATGCAGAAAATGGTTTCCTACCCAACTGATCACGTTCCTTCTGTCGACGAAGTCAAACAGCTGAACGCAGCGGCATCAAAACTAACTAAGGAGATCGCTAGTACAGAATGAATCGCTCTCTCTTTCTTGCGTTAACCGTTTGCAGCTTGATCACGCAACGGTGCCTAGCCGATACCGAGACCGATGCCCAGGTAGCCGCTCGAAGCGGGGTTATCGATTTTGCCGGCGCCTTTCAGAATGACGGCTTCAAAATCCGGGACGGGAACTGGTTCGGGAACGTTTCGAAGAATCATTCTCCGGTTGTAGCAGTGAATCTGTACAACGGAAACGGATACTGGTTCACCGCCGCTTCGTCCGGCAAGACCGACAAGCTCAAAGTTTCCGTATTTGATGAATCTGGTAAACCAGTCGAATATCAGCCATTCGCCGCAGGGAATTGCGCGGCAGCAGGTTTCAGCCCGGAAGTGAGCGGGCTCTATTACGTAAAGGTCTCACTGGAAGAGGGCAATCCGGCGACGTTTTGCCTGATCTACTCCTATAAGTAATTCGTCGCAGGAATTCCGGCATGTCCGCCAGCGCCTCTAAAGTCCAGGAAAAGACTTCCGGCCCGATGGTGAAACAGTTCTCCGTCTTCCTGGTCAATCGGGTCGGCGCGCTTTTGCAGATCGTCCGTTTGTTGAACGAGAACAGCGTAGACGTCCTGGCCATCAATTCTCAAGACTCAACCGATTCGGCAATCATTCGTATCGTGGTCAGTGACCCGGAAAAAGTTGAAAGCTTGTTCGACCTCCACGAGGTCGCTTACAGCATGTCCGAGGTTCTAGTCGTCGAACTTCAGGAAGTTGGAACGGAACTCCGTCGGATGTTACACAGCCTGTTGATGGCCGAGGTCAACATACTGGTCTGTTTCCCCGTGCTCATACGACCCCACGGCCGCGCTGCGATGGTGCTGCACCTGGACGATCACGAATGCGGCTGGTCCGTCCTGGCCGGCGAAGGCTTCCGTGTCCTCAGCCAGACCGACTTGTCCCGGTAATGACGTTTCGCGTTTGGCGTTCGGCGTTTGGCGTTTCGCGCTTTCCGTTCTTGCCACTTCTCACCTCTCACCTCTCACCGTCCCCGCTCCAGTTCGCGGCGTTGTCGGCGACCTGTCCGCCGTAGCCTTGGCGCAGGTGGATGACGGCGCTGTCGGCGCTGTGGGCGTTCCTATCCCCTCCACCCGCATCACCCCTCGCAACGCGTTACAAACAAAGACCTCGTCCGCTTCGAACAGATCATCTCGACTGAGCACCCTCTCACGCGCCCGCAACTTCCGATCTTCAAGCAACACCGATCGCATCACTCCCGGAAGCAATCCCGAATCCACCGGCGGCGTGTACCAATCGCCCTGCAATCGTACAAACAGATTGCTCCGCGCACCCTCGGTTATTTCTCCCCGCTCATTCAAAAACAAAACATCGAACGCGCCTGCTTTCTCCGCTTCCACCAGCGCAAGGTTGTAGCGGTTGCGGACTGACGTCTTATGGAAGAGAAACAAGTCACTCGACTCGGTGCGTTCCGTCCCTAACAAGAGTTTGACCGGTGATCGCATGGGCTGCAGCGGTGCGATCTCGATCCGGATCGCTCCTCCGTGGCCAAGCTCCATGCGCACTTTGTGCACTTGATCCCCATCCAGCCCATCAATCGCCGCATCAACCGATCTTCTCGCAGCATCCAAATCAAACTGAAACCCAAACCGGCGCGCTGATCTGTCCAGCCGCGCCAAATGGCGGTCCAGCAACACACACCCCTGTTCCCGGCCGGCCGCCATCGTCTCTATCAAAACGAAACCGGGATCCATCCCTGTCAAAAATTGAGCCTTCAACCGGCATTCCTCATGCTCACTAGCCGGATCGCTCTCATAAAGAATCCCAGCTCCCACCCCCATCTGACCTCTCCGCAACCCATCCATTCCCTTCGCCTCCAACGCCAAAGTCCGTATCGCCACCGACAAACAAAAATCCACATCGCCGCATTTCGCGTTTGGCGTTTCGCGTTCCGCGTTAGGCGCAATGAGCCACTCGCCTCCCGCTTCGGACAACGCCGCCATTCCCCTTGCCAATTCGTCGTACTCCGTTGCCGGCGATGACGGCGTTGTCGGCGTTCCCGGCGTTGTCCTACAAACCCACCCAATCGCTCCCGTGTAAATCCCGCGCGGTTCCGGTTCAAGCTCCTGGATTAGTTCCATTGTTCGCCGTTTAGGAGCACCAGTGATAGATCCGCACGGGAACAAAGCGCTCAGAATTTCTGGAAAACACTTCTCCTCGTCACAGTCCGCTTCAACGGCGGAGCTCATCTGCAAAACGTCCCCAACCGGTTCCACTGCGAACAGCTCCGGCACCCGAACTGAACCGGTTACCGCCACGCGCCCTAGGTCGTTCCGAAGCAAATCAACAATCATCAAGTTCTCCGCCTTGTTCTTCGAATCGTTCACCAACGCAGCCGAAGCCATCGCATCCGTTTCAGCATCGCCGGTCCGCCGCGCAGTTCCCTTCATTGGACGTGTCGTCAAACGACCTGACTTACATCGCACAAAAAGCTCGGGCGACAGCGATACGATGTATCGATCATCAGGCAAATGGATGAGCGCTCCATACTGCACCTGTTGGCGCTCACGCAATCTCAGATACAGACATATCGGATCACCAAATACTTTGAAATGGAGACGGTAAGTGTAGTTCACCTGATACGTCGTCCCCTTTGCAATGTAATCGCGGATAGCCTGCACCGATTGGTTGAAAGCCTTCCGATCGACGTTCGGCTCCAGGTCAACAACCCCCGCTACCGTCCCACTCGATATCTGGTCAACTAACCACGCCTTAACGTCATCAACCGAGCACTGCCGGCATTCTCGATAAACCAGGAATCGAAGCCCGTCTCTCGATAACCGCTTCCCTGCGATTCCAACCAATCCCTCTCCAAACTCGTAATCACACAACACCACCGCAAGCCTCCCGGCCGCCAGCTCGCTCTCTAACTCTTTCCACGCGCTCACGACCCCAGCCGCTTCCCTGCATCGAATCTCCCGTACGAATCCGGTATACAACCGCGATCGCCGCTCGCCCGCACTAGCCGTACAATCATCTAAAAGAGCAAAAGACATTAGCGTTTCGCGTTTGGCGTTTCGCGACCCATCCCAGTTGTCGGCGCTGTCGGCGCTGTCGGCGCTGTCGGCGTTCCATTCGCTAGGCTTCAGCCTAGCGAATGATCCCCCTCTGGCTCGACTCGATAAACGTAATCAGGTCTCGCACCTCGGGCGAATCAGCAAAATTCTCATCCAACTCCTGAATTGCCTGTTTCGTGTTCAAATCGGACCGGTACAAGATCCGATACGCTTCCTTCAGTGTCCGGATTGTTTCAGGCGAAAACCCGTGTCGCTCCAAGCCGACGACATTCACGCCACGAATCGCTGCCGGATTCCCATCTGCGATCAGAAATGGAGGAACATCCTGCACGATCTTCGAGCAGCCCCCCGTGATTGCATGTTTTCCAAGCCGGCAGAACTGATGCACGGCTGTCAGTCCGCCAATTACCGCGTGATCGTGCACAATCACATGACCCGCCAACGTACCGTTGTTGGAAAAAATCACGTCATCCCCAACCACACAATCATGAGCGATATGACTGTAAGCCAGGAAATTCCCGCGATTTCCCACAATGGTTTTCCCACCAACTCCCGTGGCGCGGTTAACCGTTACATATTCGCGAAAACAGTTGCCGTCACCGATCTCCAGATAAGTCGGCTCGCCGGCATACTTCAGATCCTGTGTTTGCTGACCGATTGAGCATCCGGCATGAAACCGGTTGTTCGCCCCAATCTTTACCGGCCCACAGACCGTCACATGATTCTGCAGCCAGCAGCCGTTCCCGATAGAAACTTGCGGACCCACCACGCAGTAAGGCCCGATCGTCACATCACTCCCAAGCTCCGCTTTCGGATCAACTACTGCGGTACTGTGAATGTTCATTGGGCTACAAACGCAAACATCAGCGACGCCTCTGAAGTGATCTCACCGTTCACTAAGCATCGGCAATTTGCTTTGCCGATATTTCCTTTCACTCTTACCAGCTCCGCTTCGATCATCAGCATATCGCCCGGAAGCACCGGTTTCCGGAATTTCACATCGTCTGCGCTCATGAAATAACCGATGCCGGTCGTGATCGTGCTCTGTTTCCGCAGCAAAATGCTTGCGACCTGCGCCATGGCTTCAACTTGAAGCACCCCCGGCATTACCGGATGACCCGGAAAATGTCCTTGAAAGAACGGCTCATTGATACTCACCGATTTCGCCCCGACGCATTTGTTATCGCCATCAAACGATACAATCCGGTCAACCATCAGAAACGGGTACCTGTGTGGTAACACCGCCATGATATCCTTCGTCTCCATCACGCCGGTTCCACGCGGGATAACCTGGGGCGGTACCATGGAAAGCATGTGTTCGTAGCGCTTTGACAGCGCTCTCGTCAGTTCTGCGTTCGGACCGTGACCAGGTCTCACCGCAATCACGTGCCCAAGGACTCTGCAACCAGCCAGAAAAAGATCGCCGATGATATCCAGAATTTTGTGCCGCACAAATTCGTCCGGATAACGCAGCGGTTCCTTGCTCAAAACTGATTCACCCCGGATCACAATGGCGTTCTCAAGACTGCCGCCTCGAATCAACCCTTTATCCATCAGCGGTTTCACCTCGTCGTAGAAAACGAATGTGCGGGCCTTAGCTATTTCTTTTTCGTAAATCGCCGGCGTCACCTCGGTCGAATGGAACTGAGTAAACGTTCCTCCCGGTCCCACCTGTGTACAAGAAATCCGGAACTTATCATCCGGTACAATTGTCAGCAGCGACCCTGTTTTGGTCTCGATATGTAGCGGTTCCCGAATTTCGAATGTGCGCCGGACAGAGCCCTGTTCCTCGAGTCCGCATTTCTTGATCAGCTCGACAAACGGAAGCGCGCTTCCGTCCCCGATCGGAGGCTCGTTCGCGTTCATCTCGACCAACGCATTATCGACCCCCATGCCGCATAGCGCGGACAGAACATGTTCCACCGTGTGGACCTTCACGTTCCCTTCGGCAAGCGTAGTCGCCCGCTCCACAAATTTTACGTGATCGATCTTCGCATCGATTGTCGGTTCATCGGCCAGATCCGTTCGTTTAAACTTGATTCCATGATCCACCGGCGCCGGCTTCAGCGCCAACGTGACTTGCTCCCCTGTATGCAACGAAGTCCCTTTCAGACTAGCGCCCTTGGCCAGGGTTTGCTGGTAAAATAAAGCCATAACGGCCCCTGTTAACATACGCATCCGGCCCACGCAAGCGCGGGCCGGATGCGTATGAGTGTTAGTGTGAGTGTTGGTGCTAGAAATAAAGCGCCGGGAACGAGCGTGTGAGAAGTGAGAGGTGAGAGGTGAAAAAGCGACTGAGTGGAGGATGCCGAAAGCTTAAAACAGAAGGTGGCTCAGATCACAGAGATTGAATCTCTGACGAGTTTTCCCTCTACCATCACCTTATCGCAGCCGCCGCTCTATCTTCTGTTCGCGACGTTCCCCAGCTCACCTCTCACTTCTCACTTCTCACCTCTCACAATCCCCGTCCCACTCCGTTGACGGCGCTGTTGGCATTGCCGGCGATGCCGGCGTTTTCCTATTCCCCCACTCTCCCATTCACCAACCTCACCTTCCTCTCTGCCGCTTCCGCCACCTCTACGCTATGCGTCACTACAACCAGCGTGGTCAATCGCTCTCCAGCAATCTTTCGAAAGATCTCCAACACGTTCTCCGCGTTCGCTCGGTCAAGATTCCCAGTCGGTTCATCCGCAAGCAACAACTTAGGTCGATGGACCAGCGCCCGCGCAATTGCCGTCCGCTGCATTTCGCCTCCGCTGAGCTGATGGACAAAGTGACTTTCCCGTCCACGCATCCCGACTAGCTCCAAGACCTCCTGCGCTCGCGCCATCACTTCTTTCGCCCCGATCCTCTGCAACTGCAGCGGAACGCATACATTCTCCAGAACGTTCAGTGTCGGCAACAAATTAAAGAACTGAAAAACGATCCCCAGATCTTTTGCTCGATATTCCGTCAACTGTTTCTCTGACGCCGACTGCAAAGAAACCCCGTTAACCACAATTTCACCGCTATCCGGCTGATCCAATCCGCCTAACAGATGGAGTAACGTGCTCTTGCCCGATCCTGATTCTCCTGTCACCGCCACAAACTGGTTCCGCTTGATCGTTAAACTCACGTCATCCAGCGCGAGAACAATATTCCCTCCTTGCCGATACCGCCGGGTAACATTCTTCAGCTCAATCATAGATGAGTACTGGTGCTAGTGTTAGTGCTAGTCTTGATCAGTTCCACCACTAGCACCAGCACTAGCACTCATGCTTGTCATCTACGAAAACGACCGGTTCCTCGTTGTCGATAAGCCGGCCAACCTCCTGATCCACCCCACTAAACCAGGTGGACCTAGTACGCTTTGGGACGAGCTTCGGAAATTTCTTGCATTCGAAATCATCAACGGCGGCCAGGTCTCAATCGTCAATCGGCTCGATCGCGAGACCAGCGGACTTGTCCTCGTTGCGAAGTCGACCGAAACGGCACGAGCTCTTGGTCAGTTGCTGCAGCGGCATCAAATCCGAAAACTCTATCAAACCATTGTCCGGGGATGGCCCGACAAAGACCAATTCAGCGTCGACCAACCATTATTGCGCCAGGGAAGCGTGATGCCAACAAAAATCTGGCTCAAACAAACCGTTCATCCCAGCGGTTATCCAGCGCTGACCTCCTTTCGTGTCCTTCAGCGATTCACGCGTGACGACACCCAGTTTGCATTGATCGAAGCCGAACCAAAATCCGGGCGCACCCATCAGATACGTGTACATCTCTCACACATCGGGTACCCGGTTGTCGGCGATAAAATCTATGGTCCCGACGAAAACTGTTACCTCGAATTCATCGCATCCGATTGGAATCCAGAACTTGAATCCAAGCTTCTTCTCCCTCGACAAGCCCTGCACGCCTCGGGTCTGGAATTCGCCCTGGAACGGCATCCATTCAGCTTCTCCGCGCCTCTGCCTCAAGATATGCGCGAATTCCTTCCGGAGCGTGAGTGTTAGTGCCAGTGCTAGAATATGAGACGGGGGAATTGAACAGAAGGTCGCTAAGAACGCTTTAAATTTTTGTGCCTCCTTCGTGATCTTTGTGGCCTTCTGTTTGAAAGGTCCTATCTGTTTTTCGCCGTCCCGCTTCGCCCGTCGCCGTATCGCCCTCTCGCGCCGCCTCTTTCCCGGAACCAGGAACTCGGATCCCGGAGCCCGGAA